>Ga0209066_10001752_pt1 | contig 28013 bp, 23 predicted proteins | sample All_14_2_FD_187198 | JGI IMG/M metagenome (GOLD analysis project Ga0209066, IMG submission 187198) | Freshwater microbial communities in response to fracking from Pennsylvania, USA - Allegheny Zone_MetaG_DW_15 (SPAdes) (version 2) ...
CGGCCGCTGGATCGTGGTGGCCGTGCTGGCCGCCGGCATGCTGGGCGGCATGGTCTGGGCCGGCATCGTGGCCGCCTTGCGCGACCGCTTTCACGCCAACGAGATCCTTGTCAGCCTGATGCTGGTCTATGTGGCCGAGATGCTGCTGAGCTACCTCGTCTACGGCCCCTGGAAAGACCCGGCGGGCTACAACTTCCCGCAGACCATCACCTTCCTGGAGGCCACGCGCGTGCCCAAGCTGATGACGGGTCTGCGCATGAACATCGGCCTCATCCTGGCCCTGGTGGCCGTGGTGGGCTTTGCCATCTTCCTGTTCCGCACCTACGCGGGTTTTCAGCTGCAAGTGGGCGGCTTGGCGCCACAGGCGGCCCGCTACGCCGGCTTCTCGTCGCGCAAGGCGCTGTGGACGGCGCTGCTGCTGTCGGGCGGCATGGCCGGGCTAGCGGGTGCGCTGGACGTCGCCGGCCCGCAAGGCCAGCTCACACCGTATGTGCCGCTGGGCTACGGCTTCGCCGCCATCATCGTCGCCTTTGTGGGGCGCTTGCATCCGGTCGGCATCGTCTTCTCGGCCATCTTGATGAGCATGTTCTTCATCGGCGGTGAGCTGGCGCAATCGCGCCTGGGCCTGCCCAAGGCCATGACCGGTGTCTTCCAGGGCCTGCTGCTGTTCACGCTGCTGGCGTGCGACACCTTCATCCACCAACGTCTGCGCTGGGCGAACGCCAAATGAACGAAGTCACCTCCTTCATCACTGCCGATTCGCTGGCGCTGCTGATCGCCGCCACCCTCAATGCCGGCACCGTGGTGGCCCTGGCCGCCCTGGGCCTCTTGCTCAACGAGCGGGCTGGCGTGCTCAACCTGGGGGCCGAGGGCATGATGCTCGTGGCCGCCATTGCTGGGTTTGCCACCGGCGTCGCCACCGGCAACGACTGGCTGGCCTTTGGCGCCGGTGCCTTGGCCGGTGCTGTCATGGCCGGCGTGTTCGGGCTGCTGGTCATCTGGCTCAACACCAACCAGTACGCCACGGGCCTGGCCCTCAGCCTGTTCGGATCGGGCCTGAGCGCGTTTGTGGGCATCCGCTACACGCAAGAGCGCCTGCCCGAGCGGCCCCATTTCGACATCCCCTGGTTGTCTGACCTGCCTTTCGTGGGCACGGCCTTGTTCAAGCACCATCCGCTGGTCTACATCGCGGTGCTGCTGGCGCTGGGCATGACCTGGTTCCTGATGCGTTCGCGCCCCGGCTTGGTGCTGCGCGCGGTGGGCGAATCCCCCGAATCGGCGCACGCCCTGGGCTACGCGGTGCGTCCCATCCGCCTGGTGGCCGTGATGGGCGGCGGCGCGCTGTGCGGCCTGGCCGGCGCCTTCATTTCCTTGTCCTACACGCCCATGTGGGTCGAAGGCATGGTGGCCGGCAAAGGCTGGATTGCGCTGGCGCTGACCACCTTCGCCACTTGGCGCCCCGGGCGCGTGCTGCTGGGCGCCTACCTGTTTGGCGGCGTCACCATGCTGCAGTTCCAGATGCAGGGGCAGGGCGTGGCGATTCCCAGCCAGTTCCTGACCATGCTGCCGTATGTCGCCACCATCGTCGTGCTGGTGCTGATCTCGCGCAACCCGACCTGGATCCGACTGAACATGCCCGCCTCGCTGGGCAAGCCCTTCCATCCGGGGCACTAAAACGGCATCATCACCCGGCATGATCATTGCTGTATACAAAACTGTCATTGGTCTGGGTCGTTGTCCGACCCGCTTTCACACCTGGAGATGAGATGACTACACCTTTGTCCAAGCGTTCTCTGTTGAAAATGGGCGGCTGGGCCGCACTGGCCGCTACCGCCGCGCTGGTCGGTTGCAGCAAGACCGAGCCGGAAAGCACGGCCGCTGCCACGTCCGAGGCGGCGCCTGCTGCCACCGCGCCCGAGCCCCTGAACATCGCCTTCGCCTACGTCGGCCCGGTGGGCGACGCCGGCTGGACCTACGCCCACAACGAGGGCCGTCTGGCCGTCGAGAAGGAGTTCGGCGACAAGGTCAAGACCAGCATCGTCGAGAAGGTGCCCGAGGGCCCTGAGGCCGAGCGCGTGATCCGTGACCTGGTGGGCCAGGGCGCCAAGCTGGTGTTCGGCACCACCTTCGGCTACATGGAGCCCATGCTCAAGGTCGCCGCCGACCACCCCGACGTCAAGTTCGAGCACGCCACCGGCTACAAGACCGCCGCCAACATGCGCACCTACGACGCCCGCACCTACGAGGGCGCCTACATGGCCGGCGTGATCGCCGGCTCGATGACCAAGACCAACACCCTGGGTGTGGTGGGCTCCATCCCCATCCCCGAGGTGATCCGCAACATCAACTCCTTCACCCTGGGTGCCCAGAGCGTCAACCCCAAGATCAAGACCAAGGTCGTGTGGGTCAATGCCTGGTTCGATCCTCCCAAGGAAACCGAGGGCGCACAAAGCCTGCTGAACCAGGGCGCCGACGTGCTGTTCCAGAACACCGACTCCGCTGCCGTACTGCAAACGGCTGAGAAGGCCGGCAAGTACGCCTTCGGCTGGGACTCGAACATGAGCCACTTCGGTCCCAAGGCCCACCTGGCCTCGGCCGTCATCAACTGGGGCCCGTACTACATCAAGGCCACCAAGGAAGCCATGGACGGCACCTGGTCGACCGGTGGCGTGTGGTGGGGCGTGAAGGAAGGCGCCATCGACCTGGTCTCCGTGTCTGATGTCGTGCCCGCCGAGGTCAAGACCCAGGTCGAGACCATCAAGGCGGGTTTGAAGGACGGCAGCTTCACCATCTGGAAGGGCCCCATCATGGGCACGGATGGCAAGGAAGTGCTGGCCGCCGGCGCCGTGGCCGACGACAAGTTCCTCGGCGGCATCAACTTCTACGTCAAGGGCGTGGAAGGCTCGGTGCCCTCCAGCAAGTGATGACCATGGGGTCGTGTTGAACACGGCCCCAAGCCGCTTCATTCACGCTATAACAGGCTGTCCCGCGTGGACGGCCTGTTGTCCTTTCCGTCGACCGTTCTCGCTCGACCCTTCTCACGATTCAATTTGCCGCGACAGCGCGATACAGCCATGAGCCAGCCCGCCTTCCCCATTCCCCAGGACCAATTGCCCGCCTTGGTGCAGGCCATGCCCAAGGCCGAGCTGCACATGCACATCGAGGGCTCGCTGGAACCTGAACTGATCTTCGCCCTGGCGCAGCGCAACGGCGTCACGCTGAGCTACCCCAGCGTCGAGGCCCTGCGTGCGGCCTACGCCTTCACCGACCTGCAAAGCTTCCTCGACATCTACTACGCCGGTGCTTCGGTCTTGCTGACAGAGCAAGATTTCCACGACATGGCCTGGGCCTATTTCCTCAAGGCCAAGGCCGACAACGTCGTGCACAGCGAACTGTTTTTCGACCCTCAGACCCACACCGACCGGGGCGTGCCCTTCGAGGTGGTCATCAAGGGCCTGCACAGTGCCTGTGAGCGTGCCCGCACCGAGCTGGGCGTGAGCGCCACCCTCATCATGTGCTTCCTGCGTCACCTCAGCGAAGAAGCCGCGCTGGAGACGCTGGAACAATCGCTGCCCTATCGCCACCTGTTCATCGGCGTCGGCCTGGATTCCAGCGAGCGCGGCCACCCGCCCGAGAAGTTCGCCCGCGTCTTTGCGCGCTGCAAGGAACTGGGCCTGCACCTGGTCGCCCACGCCGGCGAAGAAGGCCCGCCCGAATACATCATCAATGCACTGGACGTGCTGCACGTGGAGCGCATCGACCACGGCGTGCGCTGCGTCGAAGACCCGGAACTGGTCAAGCGCTTGGCCCGCCAGGGCACGGCCCTCACGGTCTGCCCGCTGTCCAACATCAAGCTGTGCGTGTTCCAGACCATGAAAGAGCACAACCTCAAGGCCCTGCTGCAGCACGGCCTGAAGGTCACCATCAACTCCGATGACCCGGCTTACTTTGGCGGCTACATGAACCAGAACTTCCTGGCCACCTTCGCCGACCTGGACCTGGACGCCACTGACGCCTACACCCTGGCGCGCAACAGCTTCGAGGCCAGCTTTGTCAGTGACACCGTCAAAGCCGGCTGGATCGCCCAGCTCGACCAGACCTTCGCCCGCTTCGCCTCCCAGGGTTGAGGCAGGCGTCGATGCAGGCCTGGCTCAGGCCTGATCGTCGACCGACACGGGCCTGCGCACCGGCGTGCGCGCGTCCGCATTGCGGTCGGGAATGAACTGCAGCGACGACAGCGCGGCCAGCAACAGGGCCGGGGGCACCGTGGCGATGTAGCCCAGGTGCTTGAAGCCGAGCGCACCCAGCAGGCCACCCAGGAAGAACATCAGCACCAGGCTCAGGTGCAGCCTCAGGCGCCGTAGGTTCGCCCGCACGGCCGGGTGTTCCGGGCTGTCGGGCGTGCGGTTCCAGTACAGCAGGCGTCCCAACTCGATCCCGATGTCCGTCACCATACCGGTCACGTGCGTGGTGCGGATCACCGAGTTCGACACCTTGGTGATCATCGCGTTCTGCAAGCCCATGATGAAGCACAGCAGCACCACGGTCATGATCAGCGACGAGCCGATGACGCGGTGGTAAGCCCCCAGCACTCCGAAGGCCAGCATCAGGATCGCCACCAGCAAGAGTGGCGCTGAAAACTCATGCCGCGAGCGACGCCGACGTGCCCAGTTGATCATGATGGCCGAGGTGGCCGCACCCGCCAGAAACGACAGCACCGAGATCAGCGCGCCCTTGACCAGGTCCATGTGCCCCAGGGCCAGATGGTCAGCCATCTCGGACACCAGGCCCGTCATGTGTGAGGTGTACTGGCTGACCGCCAGAAAGCCGCCCGCGTTGATGGCGCCGGCATTGAAGGCCAGGAACAGGCCCAGGTGAACATCGGTACGCCGGGTGCGTTCCGGCGCGGTCAGGGTCCGCAGGTACTCGACGGGCATGGCTAAAGCAAACTTCCGCTAAAGCTGACATCATCGCTCAATTGCGCGCGTTCCCGAGTACATCACTGACATGGCTGATCCGTTTTTGCACACCATTCCCGCCTGGCGCTGGGCCCTGACCCAAACCCGCCGTGACCTGCGTGCCACGAGCATGCGGGTCTTGCTGGTGGCCGTGACCCTGGCCGTGGCCGCCCTGACCGCCGTGGCCTTCTTCGCCGACCGCATCGAGCGCGGCCTCAGTCGCGATGCGGCCCAGTTGCTGGGCGGTGACGTGGTGGTGGTGGGCGACCAGCCCTTGCCCGACGACTTTGCGCGCCGCGCCCAGGCCGACCAGTTGCGCACCGCGCGCACGGCCAGCTTCCCCAGCATGGCCCGCGCCCCCGACGAGTTGGGCGGCGAGGCCCGTCTGGGCAGCCTCAAGGCCGTCGGAGAGGGCTATCCGCTGCGTGGCCAGTTGACCCTGGGTGAGCTGGACGCCAACGGCACGGTCCAGCGCCGTGGCCCTGCCCCCGCTGGCGGCCCTCGCCCCGGTGAAGTCTGGGTGGACCCCGGCCTGCTGCCCGCGCTGAACCTGAAAATGGGCGATGCCATCTGGCTGGGCGAAGCGTCTTTCCGCATCAGCGCCGTCATCGTCAACGAACCTGACCGGGGATCGGGCTTTAGCTCCTTCTCGCCCCGGGTGATGATCCGCGAGTCGGACCTGTCCGCCACCGAACTCATCCAGCCCGCCAGCCGCGTCACCTACCGCCTGCTGGTGGCCGGCCCTGCGCGCCGGGGTGACGTGGGCGCCCCAGCCGACTTCAAAGGAGCCGTCCCCGGCGAAACCGCAGCGCAAGCGGCCTTGCGGCGCTTCGTGCGCGACAGCGAGCCGGCCGTCGAAAAGCTGCGCGGCGTGCGCGTCGAAACCCTGGACCAGGGCCGACCGGAAATGCGCGCCACGCTCGACCGCGCCGCCTTGTTCCTGCGCCTGGTGGCCTTGCTGGCCGCCTTGCTCTCGGCCGTGGCCGTCGCTGTGGTCTCGCGTGACTTTGCCCAACGACGTCTGGACGACTGTGCCTTGATGCGCGTGCTGGGCGTCTCGCAATCGACCATGGCCTGGTCGTATGCCTTGCAGTTCCTGATCGTGGGGATGATGGCCAGCGCGCTGGGCTTGCTGCTCGGTTGGGGCTTTCACCACGTCTTCGTCCACATCCTGTCCGATCTGGTCAACGTGAGCCTGCCGAATGCCGGCTGGCAACCCGTCTTGCTGGGCGTGGGCACGGGCGTGCTGCTCACCCTGGGTTTTGGCCTGCCCCCCGTGCTGCAATTGGCCCGGGTGCCGCCCCTGCGCGTGCTGCGGCGCGACCTGGGGCAGGTGAGGGTGCTGTCCCTGGGCATGGCCGTGCTCGGCATCGGTGCCCTGTTCGGCCTGCTGATGGTGGTGGCGCAAGACCTCAAGCTGGGCGCCATCGCCCTGGGCGGCTTCGTGCTGGCCATGCTGGTGTTTGCTGTCTTCGCGGCGCTGGCCGTGTGGGTGCTGCAGCGCGCCGCGCACGCCTTCGCGGGCCGCCTGCCGCCCTGGCTCACCCTGGCCACCCGCCAGCTCACGGCGCAGCCCGGGCACACCATCGTCCAGGTCTGCGCCCTGGGCGTGGGCTTGTTGGCCCTCATGCTCCTCATCCTCATCCGCACCGACCTGGTGGCCAGCTGGCGTGCCGCGACCCCACCCGACTCCCCCAACCGCTTCGTCATCAACATCCAGCCCGATCAGGTGGACGACTTCCAGGCGACGCTCAAGCAAGCCGGCGTCAACCAGTACGACTGGTACCCCATGGTGCGGGCGCGCCTGCTCAGCATCAACGGCCAGCCCGTGCGCGCACAGGACTATGTCGAAGAGCGCGCCCAGCGCCTCGTCGAGCGCGAGTTCAACCTCAGCTACGCCGCCCAGCCCCCGGCGCACAACCCGGTCGTGGCCGGTCGCTACCAGAGCGAAGAGCCCGATGCCTTCAGTGTCGAGGCCGGTCTGGCCGAGACCCTGGGACTCAAGATGGGCGACCGCATGCGCTTTGACATGGCCGGCGTGCAGCACGAGGGCCGCGTCACCAGTCTGCGCAAGGTCGACTGGGCCTCCATGCGCGTCAACTTTTTCGTGATGGCCCCCTCCAAGGCCATGCCCGACTGGCCCTCCACCTACATCACCGCCTTCCGCATGCCCGAGCAATCCCAGCTCGACCGCACCCTGATCCAGCGCTTCCCCAACCTCACCGTGGTGGACGTCTCGGCCACGCTCAACCAGATCCAGCGCGTGCTGGCCCAGGTCATCACGGCGGTCGAGTTCCTGTTCATCTTCACGCTGGTCGCCGGCCTGATCGTGCTGATGGCCGGCCTGATGACCTCGCGCGAGCGCCGCGCCCGCGAATGGGCCATCCTGCGCTCCCTGGGGGCCACCCAAGACCTGCTGGCGCGCGTGCAGCGCATCGAGCTGCTGGGCGTGGGGGCCTTGGCCGGCGCCTTGTCGGCCGCCGCCGCCCTGGCCATTGGGGCCGTGCTGGCCGCCAAGGTGTTCGACTTCGCCTGGCAGGCCCCCTTGTGGTGGCCCCTGCTGGGGGCGGTCGCAGGGGCCTTGCTGGCCTGGCTGGCGGGTTGGTGGAGCTTGCGCGGCGTGGTGCAGCGCCCCGTGGCGCTCACCCTGCGGCAAGCCGAATGACGATGGGGCAGGGCAGGGGCGATGTCCTATGGCCCCCAGCTGCCGCCCGCCGCCGTGCGGGCATGAAAAAGCCGGCACGCAGCCGGCTCATTCCTCAGGCAAAAACCTGCGGCATCAGGTCGCGCTCAGGCTGTTGATCAGGCCCATCTCGGCGCTGCCCATCAGTGACTCGATGTCCATCAGGATCAGCAGACGGTCGCTCACATTGGCGATGCCCGTGATGTAGGTCGTGTCCACGATCGAGTTGCTCATCTCGGGTGCGGGCTGGATCATCTGCTCGGTCAGCTGCATCACATCGCTCACCGAGTCCACCACGGCGCCCACCACACGGCCACGCACATTCAGCACGATCACCACGGTGAAGCTGTTGATCTCGGCCTCGCCATTGGCGTTCAGGCAGTTGAACTTGATGCGCAGGTCCACGATGGGCACGATCACGCCGCGCAGGTTCACCACCCCCTTGAGGTAGGACGGGGCGTTGGCGATCTTGGTCGGCGGCTCATACGAGCGGATTTCCTGCACCTTCAGGATGTCGATGCCGTACTCTTCACTGCCCAGCCGGAAGGTGAGGTACTCGCGACCCGGAGGGGCATGACGCACCTGACGCGACGGCGTGTTGCGCAAGGCCAAGGAAGAAGTCTGGGCACCACCTTGCGTGGATGCACCCGTCAGGGTCTGGGGGGCGTTAGCTTGCAGGGTGTCCATGCTCGTCCTCTGTCGATTCAGCGGCGCCACGCAAGGGCGCACTCATTGAAACTGTTACTTCTGCGAGTATCTGCCAGATATTCGGAAAGACAAGTGCAAAACGCACGCTCGCAGCCCCCCAGGCAGTCCGATGGGGTTCAGCGTTGCGTGGACCACTCACTCAAGGGCACCGGCCGGCCAAACAGATAACCCTGGTAGGCCAGGCAGCCGATCGAGCCCAGCTTGGCGCGCTGCGCTTCGTCCTCCACCCCCTCGGCGATCACGCCCATGCCCATGCTGTGGCCCAGCGCCACGATCGTGCGGGCGATGGCGGCATCGTTCGGGCTGTGACAAATCTCGCGCACAAAGCTCTGGTCGATCTTGAGCTGGTCCAGCGGCAAACGCTTCAGGTAGGACAGGGACGAGTATCCAGTCCCGAAGTCATCGAGCGAGAAGCTCACCCCGATGTTTTTGAGCGCGCTCATCTTGGCAATGATGTCCGCCACGTTGGACACCAGCATGCTCTCTGTCAACTCCAGTTTCAAGCGTTCCGGGCGTGCGCCCGTGCGGACCAGCACCGCCTTCACCTGGTCGACAAAGTCGGCCTGATGGAACTGCCGTGCACTGATGTTGATGGCCAGCGTCAGCTCTGCCGTCTCTGCCTCGCGGGACCAGTCCAGCAGCACCTGGCAGGCGGTCTCCAGCACCCACAAGCCGATGGGCACAATCAGGCCCATCTCCTCGGCCACCGGAATGAACAGGTTGGGCGGCATCATGCCACGCTGCGGATGCGGCCAGCGGATCAGGGCTTCGGCACCGGTGGTGCGACCCAAGTGATCCACCTGGGGCTGGTAGTAGAGCTGGAACTGCGACTCGCTCACGGCGGAGCGCAGGTCGGCCTCCATTTGCGTGCGGGCCATCAGCTTGGCCTGCATCTGCGGATCGAAGAAGCGGAAGGTGTTGCGCCCGGCGCTCTTGGCCTGGTACATCGCCAAATCGGCCTGCTTGAGCAAGTCGTCGAGGCTGTGCTCATGGTCGATGAACAGGGTCACGCCAATGCTGGGGCTGTTGAGGTAATCGCGGTCGCCCAGGCGGTAGCGCTGCGACAGGGCCTGGTGGATCTTCTCCACCACGCTTTCTGCGCGCGTGGCAGCCTGCTCGGCGTCCTCGTGCAGGCTCTCCACAATGACCACGAACTCGTCGCCACCCAGGCGCGCGATCGTGTCTCCCTCACGCAGGGTGCTCACCAAGCGCTCGGCCACCTGCCGCAGCAATTGGTCGCCCACCGCATGCCCGGCCGTGTCATTGAGGTTCTTGAAATTGTCCAGATCCATGAACAGCAAGGCACCGTACCGGCGATTGCGCTTGCTCGTGCTCATGGCGTGCTGCAGACGGTCCATCAGCAGCCGTCGGTTGGGCAGCTGGGTCAGCGGGTCGTAGAACGCCAGGCGCTCGATCTCCTGCTCGGCGGCCTTGCGCCGGGTGATGTCACGCACCAGACCCACGAACATGGGCACCCCGCCACGCGTCACCTGCGACACCGCCAGCTCGATCGGGAACAGATGTCCGTTCCGGTGCTGCCCACGCAGTTCACGGCCCACGCCGATGATGCGCGAGTGACCGTTGTCCACATAGTCACGCAGATAGCCGTCGTGCACCTCACGGTGCGGAGATGGCATCAGCATCTTCACGTTCTGTCCGACCACTTCGGCGGCGGCGTAGCCAAAAATCTGTTCGGCTGCCGGGTTGAAGGACACGATCAGGCCGCGCTGGTCGATGGTGATCAGACCATCCACGATGTTGTCCAGCACCGCTTGCGTGTAGTCCGCCTGTTCCTGCAAAGCGATCCGGGCTTGCTGCTGGGCACTGATGTCGATCTGCGTGCCGAACATCAGATGGGGGCGTCCCTCCGGCGTCCAGGTCGTGACCCGCCCACGCGTGTTCACCCACACCCAGTGCCCATCCTTGTGCCGCATGCGGCACTGCGTTTCATAGTCGCTGCGCTTGCCCGCAAAATGCTGCGCCAGCAAGGCCTCGGCCTCGATCAGGTCATCCGGATGCAGCAAGCTCTTCCAGCGGTCCACATGGTGAGGTGCCAGCTCGTCGAGGGTGTAGCCCAGCATGGCGGCCCAGCGATCGTTGAACACCGCCTCACCCGTCTGAACGTTCCACTCCCAGGTGGCAATGCGCGCACCGTCGATCACCGCGGCCAGGCGTTGCTTGTTTTGCCTGATGCGCTCGGCGTCCCCTTTTTCGCGGGTGATGTCTGACTCGATGGCAATGAACCCTTGCAGGCCACCCAGCGGGTCGCGCAGCGGATTGCAGTTGATGCGCACCCAGTAAGGCTGCCCGCTCTTGTGGTAGTTGACCACGTCCACCGTGAACGCCTCGCCCCGGCTCAAGGCCTCGCGCATCAGCGTGATCGTTTGCGGATCGGTCTCGGCTCCCTGCAGCAAGTCGCCGGGGCGGTGTCCCATCAGCTCCTGTAGCTCATAGCCTGACAGACGGGTGAAGCCCTCGTTGATCCATTCGATGCGACCGTGCTGATCGGTGATCACCACCCCGTTGGTGGTCTCGCTGGCCACACGGGAGAGGCGTGCCAGCTCGATCAAAGCCCGCTCGTGCTTTTGCTGCACCCGTGCGGCACCGATCAGTTGCCCGATGGTGGTCAGCAGCGGATGCAGGAAATCGACCAGGGCCAGGTCATAGCCCCCAGGGCGGTTGGCCAGCCCCAGCATCGCCACCATCTTGCCGCCATGGTGAATCGGGATGCCCAGAAAAGCGTTCAGCGCCGGATGCCCAGGCGGCAAGCCACCCCGGCGCGGGTCCTCGGCGGGGGTGTTGGCAATCACCACCTCACCACTCGACAAGGCTGAGCCAAACAGTGAACGCGGCTGGTTGAACACCATCCCCTGCGGCGCATGGGCGGCGTAGAACGCGATCGAAGCCTCATCCCAGGCGATGTTGGTGATCGCGTGGGTGATCAGGTAGGGCTGCTCATCGGCGTTGTAACGGACCTCGCCCACAAAGCCATAGGCGCTGTGCGTCAGGGCCAGGGTGTCGTTCAGCAGGGTCTCGAACGCCTTCTTGCGATCCGGCTCCTGAATGAAGGTCAACTGGGCGCGTGCCACGACCTCACCCAGGCGCTGCGCCGACTGCAGCGCCACGCTTTGCTCATGCAGATCGACGTGCCCAATGGCCTGCTCGACACAGTCTGCCAGGTCGCGCAGCGACTGGCGTTCGGCTTGCGTCAGGGGCGCACGCGGCTTGTCATCCAGGATGCACAGCGCGCCAATCCGCAGGCCATCACCCACCGTCAAGGGCGCGCCAGCGTAATAGCGAATGCGAGCCGTGCCGGTGACCAGCGGGCTGTGCTGAAAACGTGCGTCGAGCAGGGCATCCGGCACTTCCATGATGTCCGCCTGCGCAATCGCGTGCGCGGTGAAAGACACTTCGCGCGCCGCGCCGTTGATGTCCAACAGCCCCTGGCGTGACTTCAGCCACAGTCGCTGGTCGTCCACCACCGACACCAGGGCCACCTTGACGCCGAACATCTGCCTCGCCAGGCGGGTCAGGCGATCGAACTTGTCTTCGGGCTGCGTGTTGAGCAGCCCGGTGGCTTTCAATGCGGCCAGACGCGCGGTTTCAGCGCCCGATGGCTCAGAATCTTGCATGGGTTCCAGGATGCTCGGCGGCAAAAAAGGAGGGGTGGGCAGCACGCACCCTCAAGCCCAGGCAAGCGTCATCGGCCACGCAGGCACACGCACCGCTCACCCTCGTGCAACCGCCGTGTTGCGACGGTGCGTAGTGTAACGGTGGGCGTATCTCCCAGCGCCGGCCTCAGGGTTTGGGGCCACCCTGCGTGCCCCGTCTGCTTTGAGACTGGTTGCTGCCACCCACATGGGCCTCGCGATCGCTGCGGCTGTCGGGCGTGCGCTGCCCCTGGTTCAACTGCGTGGCGTCTTGATCACCCATTTTGTTGGTGTCGTTGGCACACCTTGCCGGTGTGCGGTTCCTGCGCGTCGCGCGGATTTTGATGTTGGCTCATCACGGTCTCCTGTTGACCTTGCGACCAGGTTTGATCGCTCGGCTCATCATAGACACCCCATCGCGGCCAGTCCACGTTTAATGCATGGCAAAGAAGTTCGTGTCGGGATTTTTTACATGCGGAGTGTCATGGGTTTCAAATATCAATGTAGGTCATTGATTTGAAAGGGTGGTATGGGGTGGCACGGAAATGGCTTGTCAGATGGCATTGTCCCATCTGGAAGTTCCCAACATGAAGTACCGTCACCTTGCCGTCAGCGTTTTGCTTGCCTCCATCGGTGTTGCCCAGGCTGCGCCTGTGACCACGGTGGCTTCGGAAGATTTCAGCTACGGCTCTCCCACTGCGGGCAGCATCAACCTGTCGGGCCTGAATGGTGGTACGGGTTGGGCGGGTGCCTGGGCCGGCGCATCTGCGGCCACCGTGGTCGGTGGCGCCATGCAGGTGGCCGGCAACAGCAACAGCCTGGCGACCCGCCAGCTCGCCACGTCGATCTCGCGCGACGTTCTCGTCGACTTCCAGTTCACGTTGGCGGCCGGCGCGATCGACCGGAACGACTTCCTGGGCCTGTGGTTCGGCAACTTCAATGGTCCGAACATCGGCATGAAGGGCAATTGCGACATGAGCAGTGGCTGCACCAGCGACTTGTTCGTGCGCACCAATGGCTCATCCGGCGCCTTCAGCACCGATCTGAGCTTGGGCGGCACCGTGCGTCTGGTGGGCCTGCTCGAAAAAACCGGCACCTCCAACGTGTTCAACCGCTATTCGCTGTGGGTCGACCCCACTGCCGAAGAGTTCGACACCCTGACGGGCGCCGACGCGGTCTACACCGGCTCCTCTGGCCTGGCCTCGTTCAGCAGCATCGGCTTCCGGTCTGTCAATCTGGACGGCGGTGACCGCCTTCGGATCGACAACCTGAAAATCAGCCTGATTCCCGAGCCCGCTGCGCTGGGCTTGCTGGGTGCCGCTTTCCTGGGCGCCTCACTCGCTTCTCGCCGCAACAAGAAAGCCTGAGTGTCAGCGGCGCCCTTGCGCGCCTTGACTCGACACCCCAGATGTGAAAAACCCCGCCAAAGCAAAGCTTCGCGGGGTTTTTCATTGGGCAGTCGTCAAACGTTGAACAAGAAGTTCAACACGTCGCCGTCCTTGACCACGTACTCCTTGCCTTCCGCGCGCATCTTGCCCGCGTCCTTCGCACCCGCTTCGCCCTTGAACTGGATGAAGTCTTCGAACGCGATGGTCTGGGCGCGGATGAAGCCCTTTTCGAAGTCGGTGTGGATCACGCCAGCAGCCTGCGGGGCCGTGTCGCCCACATGGATGGTCCAGGCGCGCACTTCCTTCACCCCAGCGGTGAAATAGGTCTGCAGGCCCAGCAGCTTGAACGCGGCGCGGATCAGGCGGTTCAGGCCCGGTTCGTCCTGGCCCATCTCGGCCAGGAACATGGCGCGGTCTTCGTCTTCCATCTCTGCCAGCTCGGCTTCGGTCTTGGCGCAGATGGCCACAACTTCACCCTTTTGCGCTGCAGCGTACTCACGCAGCTTGTCCAGCATCGGGTTGTTCTCGAAACCGGTCTCCGACACATTGCCCACGAACATGGCCGGCTTGGCCGTGATCAGGCACAGCGGCTTGACGATGGCCCATTCTTCCTTGCTGAAGTCAATCGAGCGCACAGGTTTGGCCTCGTCCAGCGCAGCCTGGCACTTTTCCAGCACCTTCACCAGGGCGGCGGCTTCCTTGTCGTTGCCCGAGCGGGCGGCCTTGTTGTAGCGGTGCAGGCTCTTTTCCACGGTGCCCAGGTCGGCCAGACACAGCTCGGTCTGAATGACCTCGATGTCGGCGATCGGGTCCACCTTGCCGGCCACGTGGATCACGTTGTCGTCTTCAAAGCAGCGCACCACGTTGACGATGGCGTCGGTCTCGCGGATGTGCGAGAGGAACTGGTTGCCCAGGCCTTCACCCTTGGAGGCACCGGCCACCAGGCCAGCAATGTCCACAAACTCCACGATGGCGGGCAAGATGCGCTCGGGCTTGACGATCTCGGCCAGCTTGTCCAGACGCGGATCGGGCACTTCCACCACACCCACATTGGGCTCGATGGTGCAGAAGGGATAGTTCTCGGCGGCAATGCCGGCCTTGGTCAAAGCATTGAAGAGGGTGGACTTGCCGACGTTGGGCAGGCCCACGATGCCGCACTTGAGACTCATGGAAATTCCTTTGAAATCAGACGCTGCGCATCCATGGGCCCTGGGGGCGGAACGCACTGCTCTGACCCGCGCTGGATCAGCGTGGTGGTGGTGATCGTTGCCGATGCGGTGCACCACCGACCTCATGGTGAGGGGGATCCTCAAGCGGGGCGGGCTTTGCATCGGGAAGCGCTCATTTTAACCTGTCGTGGTGCCTGCCCTGGGGGCGTTCGCCCGCCATGCGCCACCTCAAGCCCGCGGCTTCTGAATTCAGTTTAGATTAACGGGCTTGCGGCGCGTCTTTGTGCGCGGTCGCATTTCTTCCCAATCTGGATGGTTCTCATGAGTGCGACCGGTTTCGATGTGTGTGTGAGTGGTTCGGGCGCCGTGGCCATGAGCCTGACCCTGGCCTTGTCCGCCGAGGGCTTGCGTGTGGCCTGGGCTCGCTCGCCCGAGGCCACATCCCCTGCAAAAGCCGATGTGCGAACCTACGCCCTCAACGCGCGCGCCATCACCTTGCTGGAGCGTCTGCGTGTCTGGCCCGCCCTCAAGGCCTTTTCCTCCCCCGTTTTCGAGATGAAGATCTGTGGGGATGGCGGCGGCGCGCTGTCCTTCTCGGCCTGGCAGCAGCAGGTGACCGAGCTGGCCTGGATTGTGGATGCGGCCGCCCTGGAGCGTCTGCTGGGGGAGGCGTTGCGCTTTGCGCCCCGTGTCGAGATCGTGCCGCCGCTGCAAGGCGCGCAGGCGCCGGTCAAGGCCGCCCTGCTGGCCATCTGCGAGGGCAAGCATTCGGGCACCCGCGCCGACCTGGGCGTCGAGTTCGCGCGCCAGGACTACGGGCACTGGGGCGTGGCCACCCGCCTGAAGGCCGAGCGCCCCCACAACGGCGTCGCCCGTCAATGGTTCCGCTCCCCCGACATCCTCGCGCTGCTGCCTTTCAATCAGCCCGACCCCGATGCCTCGTATGGCCTGGTCTGGTCCGTGCCGAAAGAGCGCGCCGAGCACCTGCTGTCTCTGAACACGGCCGATTTTGAGTTGGAACTCAACGACGCGGTGCTGCAATCGGCTCCTGAAGCAGCAGAGCAAATCGGGCATCTGAGCGTGGCCTCCGAGGTGGCAGGTTGGCCATTGGCACTGGCGCAGGCTGATCGCTGGATGGGGCCGGGCTGGGTCTTGCTGGGCGACGCAGCCCATCAGGTGCACCCCTTGGCCGGGCAGGGCCTCAACCTGGGCCTGGCCGATGTGGACACGCTGGTCACCGTCCTGCGCGAGGCGCGTCAGCGTGAACCCTGGCGCACGCTGGGTGACGAGCGCACGCTGCGTCGCTATGCTCGGCGCCGCGAAACACCCACGCGTGCCATGGCCGGCCTCACTGACGGCCTGTTGCACCTCTTCGCCGACCAGCGTGGCCCCCTCAAGGACCTGCGCAACGCCGGCATGACCCTGGTCGAGCGCCTGGGACCGGTCAAGCACTGGCTGGTCGGTCGGGCGCTGGACGCCTGAGCGATGCGCTCTGATCACTCACAAAGGAACAAGATGAATGCTGTGTTTCGTGGCCTGACGCTGGCTGCACTTTCCCTCTCTCTCATGGGGGCGGCCCAGGCTCAGGCCGGTGACGTCCCGGCCGCTCAACTCAAGACCTTGCAGCAAAAGCTGTCGCAACGGCTGCCATCGCTGCCCCCCATCGAGTCGGCTCGCACCACGCCCATGAGTGGCCTGATCGAGCTCAAGATCGGCAACACGGTGTTCTACAGCGATGCCACGGGCGAGTACCTCATCGAGGGCCATATCCTGGAGACACGCACCCAGCGCGACCTCACGGCCGAGCGTCTGGAAGAGATCAACCGCGTGACCTTCAACAACTTCCCGTTCCAGGATGCGGTCATGTGGAAGAACGGCAATGGCAAGCGCCGCCTCGTCGTTTTTGCGGACCCGAACTGCGGTTACTGCAAGCAACTCGAGCGTGAACTGCAGAAAGTCAAGGACGTCACGGTCTACACCTTGCTGATTCCCATCCTGGGTGCCGACTCGCGCGCCAAGTCCGAGAGCATCTGGTGCATGAAAGACCGCACGACGGCCTGGCTGGACTGGATGCTGGAGAACAAGGCGCCAGCCCGTGCGTTTGGCCAGTGCGCCACGCCGCTGCAGCGCAACCTGGCGCTGGCGCAGCGTCTGGGCGTGAACGGCACCCCCGCGATGTTCTTTGAGGACGGCACCCGTCTGGCTGCGGCAGCGCCACTCGCGACCATCGAGCAGCGTCTGGCGAAGGCCAGCGCCCAGTCCGGTCGCTGAAGCGCCTCAGGCCTTCAACCAGGCTGCGCGGCGCGTGAGCGCCTGCGCATCCACCTGCGTGTTGGCCACGGTCAGGACCACGGTATCGCCACCCGTGGCGGACAGCACCGGCAGGGTCAGGGTCAGCACACGCTGGTCGCGGCTGACCAGCAGGGGCTGCGCGCGGCTGGCATCGTGCCACTGGGCCAGGTCATCGGCGCGCTTGATGCGCCACTCGCCCAGGGCCAGCAGCTCGTCGCCGGTGCTCAGTCCCATCTGCTCGGCCACGCTGCCATGCATCACGGCGAGCACCTGTTGCGCACCACTGCGCTCCCCAATGCGAGCCCCCAGGCGCTGAGGCAGGCTGCCCGCCTGCGTGTGCCAGTCCACTCCCTGGGTGCGCAACAAGGCGGGCAGGGGCAGATCGTCACAGCCTTCGGTCCAGGCGTCCAGCAGGGCACGCCAGCGCCCCAACACATCCAGGCTGGCAGGCGCGGAGAACACCTGCGCCGGCGGCACTTGTCCTGCCTCGTCTGCCAGTGCCTGCGCCACATCCGCCTGCGTGATCGCACGCCCCAGCTTCCACAGGCGCAGCATCACCCCGTCCAGGTTCGGGCTTTGGCCTCCTTCGACGGTCGCTGGCAGTTGGCGCAGCGTCAGGTCCAGCGCCAGGGCCACCAGCGAGCCCTTGGTGTAGTAGCTCACCGTGGCGTTCGCGGTGTTCTCATCCTGCCGGTAGTAGCGTGTCCACGCGTCGAAACTCGCTTGCGCCACGCTGTAAGCCAGGCGCCCCGGGGTTGCCAGCACCTGGTTGACCGTCTTGCTCAACAGCTTGAGGTAGGTGGGCGCGTCGATCAGGCCCGTGCGCAGCAGGAACTGGTCGTCGTAGTACGAGGTGAAGCCCTCGAAGAACCACAGCATGCGCGTGAAGTTTTCCTGGGTGTAGTCATAGGGCGCAAACTCGACCGGCTTGAGGCGCTTGACGTTCCAGGTGTGGAAGTACTCGTGGCTGATCAGTCCCAGCAAGGTCGTGTAGCTGTCCTTGTTCAGCGCCCGGCCCGTGCGAGGCAGGTCGCGCCGCCCACAAATCAGCGCCGTGCTCTGGCGGTGTTCCAGCCCACCGTAGCCGTCGTCCACCACGTTGAGCATGAACACGTAGTGATCAAACGGCACCTTGCGGCGCCCATGCCAGAAGGCGATCTGCGCCTCGCAAATGCGGCGCGTGTCGTCCAGCAGGCGTTGGCCATCGAAGTCGTCGGTCGCGCCGGCCACCACAAACTCATGGCGCACGCCGCGCACGGTGAACTCACCGTGCCAGAAGGTGCCCAGCTCCACCGGGTGGTCGATCAGCGCGTCGTAGTTCGGCGCTGCATAGTCACCCCAGCCCAAGGCGTTCACCTTCACCGCGGGCAGGGCGGTGGCCACGCGCCAGCCTTTGGGCAGGCCCGTGATTCTCACGCGCTGCGGCTGGTCTTCGAAGCCTTCGGCTTTCAGGAACACGCTGGTGCCGTTGAAAAAACCGCGCCGCGCATCCAGAAACGCCGTGCGCACCGAGGTGTCGAACGCGTACACCTCGTAGCGCAGCGTCAGCGCGCCCCGGCCCGCGTTCCCGACCCGCCAGGTGCACTTGTCCACCGGGGTGACCGCCACCGGCTGGCCGCCTTGCGTGGCCTCGATGGGTGACAGGTGGCGCGCAAACTCCCGCACCAGGTAGCTGCCTGGAATCCACACCGGCAGGCTCAGTGTCTGACCCGGTTGGGGACTTGCCACGCGCATCGTGACCTGAAAGCGATGGGTGTGGGCGTCGCCCACTTCGATGCGGTAATCAATCATGGGTGGGCGCAGTGAAAAGCAGCAACAACATCAAGCCGGATCAGATCTGGGCGGCCGCCAGGAAACACGACAGGCTGGCGACCACAGTCAGGCGAAAGCGCAGCGTGAGCCAGCCGGCTGCGCCCATGGCGGGGTAGAGCTTGCGGTCGATCAGGTAGCAGACGATCAGCACAAAGCCGATCAGCGCCAGGCCCGCGTGAGGCGGCATCAGCACCGCGACCAGGCCGACCAGCGAGTAGCCTATGCCCACCCACAGTGCGCGCTTTTGCAGGTCCGGTTCGTCGGCCGCCGAGCCTGACTGCCACATCAGCATGCCCCAGTGCAGCCCGCCCAGGAAGGAGACGACCAAAGCCGCATAGGCCGTCAGGCCGCGCACCACGAAAAAGAACGGCTCGTCGTCCATGCGCGGCCCCAGCAGCCAGACAAACAAAGCACCGGCCACAAAGGGCACCAGGCCCAGGTGGCCCAGGCGCCGTGCCAGGGTGCCGGGTTCGGCATGATGGTGCGCGGGCAGGTGGGGTAAAGCGGAGGACATGGCAGACAAACCTGTCAAAAGACGGTGAGAGAAAAGGTGCAGTGCAGCATTGTGGCAAGAAGCGCACATCTTGCGCGTTCAGGGGGTGATCGTTGGCAGGCAGGTGGCGCTTGACGCGTTCATGACGCCAGCCAACTGAACACGGCGGGCACCTTGTCCGGCAGGTTCAAGGGGCGTTTGCGCCATTGCTCCACCGTCGCGGTGCGGCTCCAGCCATCGGGCAGCGTCAGGCCACAGCTCACGCTCAGCAGGGTGTCGAGCTGCAGGTGCTGCACCAGGGCCTGCCACAGGGCCGCGTTGCGGTAGGGCGTTTCGATCACCAACTGGGTCTGGTGGGCCTTGCGCGAAAGCTGCTCCAGATCGCGAATGCGCTGCACCCGTTGGCTGGCCTCCACCGGCAGGTAGCCGACAAACGCAAAGCTCTGCCCGTGCAGGCCACTGGCCGCCAAAGCCAGCACCAGCGAGCTGGGGCCGGAAAACGGCACCACCTCGATGCCGGCCTTGTGCGCCGCCAGCACCAGGGCTGAACCCGGATCGGCCACAGCGGGCAAGCCCGCCTCGGACATCAAGCCCACGTCTTGTCCCGCCAGGGCGGGCGCCAGCAAGGCGCGAATGGCTTGGTCGTTGCCCGAGCCTGGTTTCTTCTGGCCGCCCTTCGGCGGACGCGGCAAGACCTGAATGTCCTGCTCCTGAATCGGCACGGCCAGAGGCGCCACCTCGGCCACCCGCTTCAGAAATGCGCGGGTGGTCTTGGCGTTCTCGGTTACCCAGTGGTGCAAACCGGCTGCGGCCTGCAAGGCGCCCATCGGCAGCACTTCGCAAAGGTCGGGCAGCGGGCTGTCCTCGGTGTCGCCGGTGCAACCCAGGTCCAGGGTGTTGGGGATCAGCAGCAAGCGACCTTTGGTGCGGGCGTCGGGCGTGTCGTTCACAGGCATGGGCAGGTTCATCAAATCAAACAAGAAAGGGTGGCAGCAGGGTCGCGCGAGTCAAGGGCGGCAGCAGGCGGGGCAGGGCGTCACGTCTGGCACGGCTGGGCAAGTCGGCCCAACTGCGCCAGCACATCCAGGCCGGCGCCTTGCAACAGACCCGTGGTCAAGATCAGGGGCAGTCCCACCAGCGCGGTCGGGTCGTCGGAGTCGATGCGCTCCAGCAAGACAATCCCCAGCCCCTCGCACTTGGCGCTGCCTGCGCAATCGTAGGGCTGTTCCAGGCGCAGATACGTGTCGATGGCCTCATCGCTGAGCGCCCGAAAGCGCACCGACACCGTGTTGACCTGCGCCTGCTCGAAGCCCGTGGTGACCCGTTTCACACACACCGCCGTGTGAAAGCGCACCGTCTGGCCGCGCATGGTCTGCAATTGCGCCTTGGCCCGCGCATGGTCGCCCGGTTTGCCCAGAATCATCCCATTCAGATCGGCCACCTGGTCCGAGCCAATCACCACCGCATCGTCCGGGCAGCGCGCCGCCACTGCCCGTGCTTTCAGCGTCGCCAGGCGCAAAGCCGTCTGCAACGGGGCCTCAGCGGGCAGCGGGTGCTCGTCCACCTCGGGCGAGGCGACGTCGAAGGGCAGGCCCAGGCGCGCCAGCAGTTCGCGCCGGTAGGGCGAGGTCGAACCCAGCACCAGGCGAGGGGAGGGGGTGGGTGAAGCGTCGGGTCGTAGAGCGTGCATGTCGCCATTGTCCTCGCAGCCTCTACACTGGCGACCATGAAAGCACCTACATTTGTTCCCCGCAAACTGGACATCGGGGCCTTCCTGGAGTCGGGTGAGGCGCTCTCGGGCGATCTGCCCGTGACCGAACTCCCGCGCCTGGCCGAGGGCCTGGCCAAGGACATCGACCTCGCCAGCCTGCCGCGCGTGACCTGGTCGGCTCAGGGTCGTCTGGTACCCGAGCGCATGAGCCCCCCGCAAATGTGGCTCGATCTGGAAGCCCAGGCTGAGCTCGCCTGGGAATGTCAGCGCTGCCTGCAGCCCGTCACCGACACTGTCCACATCAGCCGCAGCATCCGCTTCGCCAAAGACGAGGCTGCCGCTGCGGCGCTGGATGCCGACTCGGACGAGGACGTGCTGGCCCTGGCGCGCCAGTTTGACCTGCTTGAACTGGTGGAAGACGAGCTGATCATGGCCCAACCCATCGTGCCTCGCCACGATGTGTGCCCGACCGACGTGGTCACTTTGATGCACAATGACGCCGAGACACCGGTGCCAGGCAGCACGGTTGCCCCTGCAGAGGATGCAGATGGCGCGTCGGCCACAACCGCCTCTGGGCGGCCCAATCCCTTTGCGGTGCTGGCGTCCTTGAAAAAGGGTGGCAAGTAATTTGGCTGGCGAGCTGGTCTCGTGCTAGAATTGCGAGCTTTCCGGATAGCCGGAATCAAATCAATACTTTCTTTTAACACTTGCGGACTGCAAGGCGGCCAGCATCCAGGGGCGGTTTTCACCCTCTTGAGCTGGTAACGGTGTGGTCTGACAACCCACGGGCTGCCTCAAGCCCGTTTATCGGAGTTCCATCATGGCCGTTCAGCAAAACAAGAAATCGCCCTCCAAGCGTGGCATGCACCGCTCGCACAATGCACTGGTGACCCCGGGCACGGCCGTTGAAGCCACCACCGGTGAAGTGCACCTGCGTCACCACATCAGCGCCACCGGTTTCTACCGTGGCCGCAAGGTCCTGAAGACCAAGGCTGACGCCTGATCAGTCTGCCCGGCGCGTCCGGGCATGACGCAAGCCGCAAAAGGCTGGACAACCGATCATCGGCTTGCCAGCCTTTTTCTATTGCCGCCTCCCTTTTTGTCCGCGTTCCTCATGACTGTATCCGCATCCTCCCTGCCTCATGTTCGCCTTGCTGTGGACTGCATGGGCGGTGACCACGGTCCGTCCGTGACCTTGCCTGCCTGCCGCGCCTTCCTGGACAAGCATCCCGAGGCCGAGTTGTTGCTGGTGGGCTTGCCTGAAGCGTTGGCATCGGCCAAGGACTGGCCTCGCGCCACCATCGTGCCGGCCACCGAAGTGGTCACCATGGACGACCCGGTCGAAGTGGCCTTGCGTCGCAAGAAAGACTCGTCCATGCGTGTGGCCATCAGCCAGGTCAAGGCCGCCGCCGATCAGCCTGCGGCGGCGCAGGCCTGTGTCTCTGCCGGCAACACCGGTGCCTTGATGGCCCTGGCGCGTTACCTGCTCAAGACGGTGGAGGGCATTGACCGCCCGGCGCTGGCCACCGTCATGCCCAACCAGAAGGATGGCTTCACCACGGTGCTGGACCTGGGGGCCAACGTCGACTGCACGGCCGAACACCTGTTGCAGTTCGCCGTGATGGGCAGCGCCCTGGTCTCGGCTGTGGACGGCAAGGACAGCCCCAGCGTGGGCCTGCTGAACATCGGCGAAGAGGCGATCAAGGGCAGCGAGGTCATCAAAGAGGCGGGCGAATTGTTGCGCAAGGCCTCAGATCGGGGATTGATCAACTTCCACGGCAACGTCGAAGGCAACGATATTTTCAAAGGAACGTCCGATATTGTGGTGTGTGACGGCTTTGTGGGGAACGTGGCTTTGAAGACCGCAGAGGGTCTGGCAAGCATGTTTGCCTCCTTCATCAAGCAAGAGTTCACACGCACATTGGGCTCCAAAGTGATCGCATTGATCGCGATGCCGGTGCTAAATCGCTTTAAAAACCGCGTTGACCACCGTCGCTACAGCGGTGCGGCACTGCTCGGTTTGCGGGGTCTGGTGTTCAAAAGCCATGGATCTTCGGACGAGTTGGCCTTTGAGGTCGCGTTAAATCGGGCTTATGATGCGGCCCGTCATCGACTGCTGGAGCGGGTTCACGACCAGATTGCAGCCACACTCGACAGCTTGCCACCAGCAGCTGCCCCGGGTGATGGGGCAAATGCTGTGCGTAGGGCCTGATCCCTTTTCCAATGTCACCTAGACAGACGGACGCACAATCCACATCATCGCCAACGCAGGCTGCGGGGGCACGTTATTCCCGCATCGCCGGAACCGGCAGCTTCCTGCCACCCAACCGCGTCACCAACGCGGACATGGTGGAACGCCTCGCGCAGGACGGCATCGAAACCTCTGACGACTGGATCGTGGAGCGCACCGGCATCCGGGCGCGCCATTTCGCCGACCCCTCGGTGTCGTCCAGTCAGCTCGGTCTGGCTGCAGCGCGTCAAGCTATTGATGCATCTGGTCTGCAACCTTCTGACATCGACCTCATCATCTGCGCCACCTCGACGCCAGACATGGTCTTTCCGTCGACGGCCTGCCTGATCCAGCGCGACCTGGGCATCCACGGCTGCCCGGCCTTCGATGTGCAAGCCGTTTGCTCCGGCTTCATCTATGCCCTCACGGTGGCCGACTCGCTGATCCGCAGTGGTTCGGCGCGTCGTGCGCTGGTCATCGGCACCGAGGTGTTCTCGCGCCTGCTCGATTTCAAGGACCGCACCACCTGCGTGCTGTTCGGCGACGGCGCCGGCGCTGTGGTGCTGGAGGCCTCTGACCAACCTGGTATCGTGTCAACATGTTTGCATGCTGACGGCCAGTTCTCGCACATCCTGAACGTGCCGGGCACCATTGCCTGCGGCTCCATCCTGGGCGATCCGACGCTGAAGATGGACGGGCAGGCCGTGTTCAAGCTCGCCGTCAGCGTGCTGGACAACGCGGCCCACGAGGCGCTGGACAAGGCTGGCCGCGATGCCTCGTGCATCGACTGGCTGATCCCGCACCAGGCCAACCTGCGCATCATGCAGGGCACCGCCAAGAAGTTGAAACTTTCTGCTGATAAGGTGGTGGTGACGGTCGACCAGCATGGCAACACGTCGGCGGCCTCCATTCCGCTGGCACTGGACCACGCGGTTCGCAGCGGCCAGGTTCAGCGCGGCCAGACCCTGTTGCTGGAAGGCGTCGGGGGTGGCTTCACCTGGGGCGCGGTGCTGGTGGACTATTGACCATCGGGCTTGACCATCTGGCGCTGCTGCCGTTGAATCCTCTCACAAGGACATTGCACACATGACCGCATTTGCATTCGTTTTCCCCGGCCAGGGCTCCCAGGCTGTGGGCATGCTCAACGCCTGGGAAGGCCACGCTGCCGTGCGTGACACCCTGGCCGAAGCGTCTGAGGCGCTGGGCGAAGACATCGGCAAGCTGATTGCCGAAGGCCCCAAGGAATCGCTCGACCTCACCACCAACACCCAGCCCGTCATGCTGACGGCCGGTGTGGCCTGCTGGCGTGCCTGGCAAGCTGAAACCGGTCTGGTGCCGGCGGCGGTGGCTGGTCATTCCCTGGGTGAGTACAGCGCCCTGGTGGCCGCTGGCGCCCTGACCTTGAAGGACGCGCTGCCCCTGGTGCGCTTCCGTGCGCAGGCCATGCAAGAAGCTGTGCCTGTGGGCGTGGGCGGCATGGCCGCCATCCTGGGCCTGGACGCCGAGGCCGTGAAGGCCGGCTGTGCCGAAGCCGCTGCGGCCGTCGGCGAGCCGGTCGAGGCTGTCAACTTCAACGACCCCAAGCAGACCGTGATCGCCGGCACCAAAGCCGCCGTCGAGAAGGCCTGCGAAGTGTTGAAGGCCGCGGGCGCCAAGCGCGCGCTGTCGCTGCCCGTGTCGGCACCGTTCCACTCCAGCCTGATGAAGCCGGCGGCCGAGCGTCTGAAAGAAAAGCTGGCGGCGACCCCGTTTGCGGTGCCCACCATCAGCGCGGTCAATAACATTGATGTGGCCGTGGTGTCTGAGGCCGACGCGCTGCGCGACGCCCTGTATCGTCAGGCATTTGGTCCGGTGCGCTGGGTGGAAACCATCCAGGCCCTCAAGGCACGTGGCCTGACCCATGTCATCGAGTGCGGCCCGGGCAAAGTGCTGGCCGGCATGGTCAAGCGCATCGACGGCGATCTGATCACCACCACCATTTTTGATCCGGCCTCGCTGGCCGAAGCGAAGGGCCTGCTGGCATGAGCACCGAGTACAAAGGACAAGTGGCCCTCGTGACGGGCGCCAGCCGCGGCATCGGCCGCGCCATTGCCGTGGCCCTGGCCCAGCGGGGCGTTAGGGTCATCGGCACGGCCACCACCGACAGCGGCGCACAAGCCATCACCGAGGGTCTGTCGGCTTTCGAGGGCTCCAAAGGCGTGGTGCTGAACGTCACCGATGCGGCGGCTGTCGACGCCACGCTCGATGCGATCGTGAAAGAGCACGGCGCCCTGCACATTCTGGTCAACAATGCGGGCATCACCCGAGACACATTGGCCATGCGCATGAAAGACGAAGACTGGGACGCCGTCATCGACACCAACCTCAAGGCGGTGTTCCGCATGAGCCGTGCCGTGATGCGCCCCATGATGAAGCAGCGCTACGGCCGCATCGTCAACATCACTTCGGTGGTGGGCGCCAGCGGCAACCCTGGTCAGGCCAACTATGCAGCGGCCAAGGCCGGCGTGGCAGGCATGACCCGCGCTTTGGCGCGCGAGCTGGGCAGTCGCAACATCACGGTCAACTGCGTGGCGCCGGGTTTCATCGACACCGACATGACCAAGGCCCTGTCAGAAGAGCAACATGCGTCCCTCAAGACCCAGATCCCGCTGGGTCGACTGGGTCAGCCCGAGGACATCGCCGAGGCCGTGGCCTATCTGGCGTCGCCTCAGGCGGGGTACGTGACCGGACAAGAAATGCATGTCAATGGCGGCATGTTCATGAATTGAATTTGAGATGATTCTGGGGAATCTCAATTCCTTTTTCACATCGGCCGGCGTGTCTTCACGTTGAGCCGGTAAAATCCCTGGTTTGTTTGCACCACCTCCTGGAGGAGTCATGAGCGATATCGAAGCACGCGTCAAGAAAATCATTGCAGAACAACTCGGTGTTGCCGAGTCGGAAGTCACCCCCGAGAAGGCTTTCGTGGCCGACCTGGGCGCTGATTCCCTGGACACCGTTGAACTGGTGATGGCCCTGGAAGACGAGTTCGGCATCGAAATCCCGGATGAGGAAGCTGAAAAGATCACCAGCGTCCAACTGGCGATCGACTACGCCAAGGCTCACAGCAAGGCCTAAGCCTTCTGAGCAATGCCAAGGCCCTTCGGGGCCTTGTTCGCATCGAATCCAACCTTAATTACCTACTCAAGCATGACCCGTCGTCGCGTCGTCGTCACAGGCCTGGGCCTGGTTACCCCCGTGGGGAACAACGTTCAGGATTCCTGGTCGAACCTGCTTGCAGGCCAGTCAGGCATTCAAACCATCACCAAGTTCGACGCCTCGGCGTTGGCCTGCCAGTTTGCGGGCGAGGTCAAGGGCTTCAACATCGAGGACTACATCCCCGGTAAAGAAGCGCGCCACATGGACACCTTCATCCATTACGGCCTGGCTGCGTCCATGCAGGCCGTCCGTGATGCAGGTCTGCCCACCGGCGACGCTCTGAGCCCAGAGGCCGCCGAGCGCATCGGCGTCATGGTGGGTTCTGGCATTGGTGGTCTGCCCATGATCGAGCAGACGCATAAGGAGTACATGGAGCGCGGCCCGCGTCGCATCTCTCCCTTCTTCGTGCCCGCCTCGATCATCAACATGATCTCGGGTCATGTCTCGATCCAGTTCGGCTTCAAGGGCCCCAACATTGGTGTGGTCACGGCTTGCACCACGGGTCTGCACGCCATTGGCCTGGCGGCCCGCATGATTCAGTACGGCGATGCCGACGTGATGGTGGCCGGTGGTGCCGAGTCGACGGTGTCGCCACTGGGTGTGGGCGGCTTTGCGGCCGCACGCGCACTGTCAACGCGCAACGACGACCCCAAGACGGCTTCGCGCCCCTGGGACAAGGACCGCGACGGTTTCGTGCTGGGCGAGGGCGCTGGTGTCATGGTGCTCGAAGAGTACGAAAGTGCCAAGGCACGTGGCGCCAAGATCTACGCCGAGCTGAGCGGTTTCGGCATGAGTGGCGATGCGTACCACATGACCGCACCCGATGTGGACGGCCCGCGCCGCTCCATGTTGAACGCCTTGCGCGACGCCGGTGTGAACACCGACCAGGTGCAGTACCTCAACGCGCACGGCACCTCCACGCCGCTGGGCGACGCCAACGAAACCAACGCCATCAAGGCCGCGTTCGGTGACGATGCCAGGAAGCTGGTGGTCAACTCGACCAAGTCCATGACCGGTCACCTCCTGGGTGGCGCGGGTGGCGTTGAGTCGGTCTTCACCGTGCTGGCGCTCCATAACCAGATCTCGCCGCCCACGATGAACATCTTCAACCAGGACCCCGAGTGCGACCTGGACTACTGCGCCAACGTGGCGCGTGAGATGAAGATCGACACCGCGCTGAAGAACAACTTCGGCTTCGGTGGCACCAACGGTTCGCTGGTGTTCAAGCGCGTCTGATCCCGGTGCGGGCGCTGGTGCGCCCGTCCGAGACTGCCATGGTGCTGTCTCCCTTGCTTGCTCCGGTCACCTGGCGTCTGCAGTCTGGTGCTGCCGGCGCGCCTTGGGTGCGCCTTCTCGGCGATGTCCTGTTGCTCGCGCTCTCGGTGCTGTGCGGGGCGTGGTGCCTGGCCCTGGGGCTGGACGTGTGGCGAGGGGGGCGCTCGGCCTGGGTGGTGCTGACCTGTGCGCCCATCGCGTGGTTGTGGTGGCACCTGTTCCGACACGCCTGGGCCAGCTTGCACACGGTCGCGCCTGTGTTGTCGCTGACCTGGGCAGGACCGGTTCAGGATGAGCCTGTCGCCGGAGGCTGGCGCATGGGTGGGCTGACCGGCACGCCCGCCGATGTGCGCTGCCTGCTCGACGCCCAGGGCTGGCTCCTGTGCCGCATTCAGGCGGTGGGCGAGGGCACTTGCGCATCGACCGTGCACTGGTGCTGGATTCAC
>Ga0209066_10001753_pt1 | contig 28010 bp, 21 predicted proteins | sample All_14_2_FD_187198 | JGI IMG/M metagenome (GOLD analysis project Ga0209066, IMG submission 187198) | Freshwater microbial communities in response to fracking from Pennsylvania, USA - Allegheny Zone_MetaG_DW_15 (SPAdes) (version 2) ...
CGCCGCCCAGCGTATAGCCGGCCAGCACCTGGGCCATCTGCATCACCTGTTCCTGATAGATCGGAATGCCGAAGGTTTCCTTCAGCACCGTCTCCAGCTTCGGATGCAGATAGGCGACCACCTCCTCGCCATGCTTGCGCTTGATATAGGTCGGGATGTTTTCCATCGGACCAGGACGATACAGCGCCACCACGGCGATGATATCCTCCAGCCGGTCGGGCTTCAGCTTGCGCAGCACGTCGCGCATGCCCGAACTTTCCAACTGGAACACGCCCGTCGCATCGGCCCGGCACAGCATCTGATAGGTCGGCCGGTCATCCAGCGACAGGGTCGCCATGTCGATGATTTCGCCCTTGGCCGGGTTGCCCTTGATCAGATCCAGCGCGGTCTTGATCACGGTCAGCGTCTTCAGCCCCAGGAAGTCGAACTTCACCAGCCCGGCATCTTCGACGAATTTCATGTTGTACTGGGTGACCGGCATGTCCGAACGCGGATCACGGTACAGCGGCACCAGTTGGTCCAGCGGGCGGTCACCGATCACCACACCGGCGGCATGGGTGGAGGCGTGCCGGTACAGGCCTTCCAGCTTCTTCGCCCGGTCGACCAGTTCGGCGACCTGTTCATCCTCCTCGATCATATGGCGCAGGATCGGCTCACCATCGATCGCCTGCTGCAGGGTTACCGGATTGGCCGGATTGTTCGGCACCAGCTTGCAGATGCGGTCGGTCTGGCCGAAGGGCATGCCCATGACGCGCCCGACATCGCGCAGCACGGCGCGAGCCTGCAGCTTACCGAAGGTGATGATCTGGGCGACACGGTCATACCCGTACTCGTTCTGCACATAGCGGATCACCTCGTCACGGCGATCCTGGCAGAAATCGATATCGAAGTCAGGCATCGACACGCGTTCCGGGTTCAGGAAGCGTTCGAACAGCAGGCCGAAGCGCAGCGGGTCCAGATCGGTGATGGTCAGCGCCCAGGCAACGACGGAGCCCGCGCCGGAACCACGGCCGGGGCCGACCGGAATATCCTTGGCCTTGGCCCATTGAATAAAGTCGGCCACGATCAGGAAATAGCCTGGGAAGCCCATCTGCGCGATCACGTCCAACTCATAGGCCAGGCGCTCGTCATAGGGCCGGGCCAGGTCCTGACGCGCGGTCGCGTCCATCTCCGGCGTGAAATACAGCACCTCCAGCCGCCGGCGCAGCCCTTCGCGCGCCAGATCGCCCAGGGCCTCGGCCTCAGAGCGACCGCCCAGCTTGGTATAGACCGGCAGAAGCGGCTTGATCTTCTTGGGCGCATAGGCGCAGCGCCTGGCGATCACCAGCGTATTGTCGATGGCTTCCGGCACATCGGCGAACAGTGCGCGCATCTCCTCGGCCGATTTGAAACGATGCTCCACGGTGAGGCGGCGGCGTTCCTCCTGCACCAGGGTCACGCCCTCGGCGATGCATAGCAGCGCATCATGCGCCTCATACATCCCGGCATCGGCGAAGAAGCATTCATTGGTCGCGACCAGTGGCACATTCTGGTCATAGGCAAGCTGGATCAGCCTATCCTCGATCCTGTCTTCCTCCGCCAGCCCGTGGCGCATCAGCTCCACATACAGCCGGTCGGAAAACAGCTCCTTCAGGCGCAGAAGATAGCCCCGCGCCACCTCGTCCAGATCCTGGCCCAGCAGGCGCCCTACCCCGCCCTTCGGGCCCCCAGTCAGACAGATCAACCCGTCGCTGCGCCCCTGCAGCATGGCAAGGCGCAGTTGCGGGCTCGCCCCCGGCTCGGTCTTCAGATAGGCATCGGCCAGCAGCGTCATCAGATTGGCCCAACCCTGGGCCGATTGCGCCAGCAGAACCAGTTGATCGGGTTCGACCAGCGCATTCGTGCGCGACGGATCAACATCCTCCCGCGTGATGGACAACTGGGCGCCGACAATAGGCTGCACGCCCTTGTCCTTCGCCGCGCCGGCGAATTCCATCACCCCGAAACAGTTATTCGTGTCGGTGATGGCGACGGCCGGCATATCGCCCTTGGCAGCAAGCCCGACCAGATCTTTGACACGGATGGCCCCTTCCGCCAGCGAATAGGCGGAATGGACGCGCAGATGAACGAAACCGGCATGGGATTGGGTCATGGCCCTATTCGATCCGAATCACGCGACGCTGCCAAGTGGACCAAAAATCGAACCACGACGATGCGATGGGTTATCCCCAGGCGATGCGATTGCGCCCGCCATTCTTGGCGGCATAGAGGCCGCCATCGGCGCGATCTATGGTGGCTTCGATCGTGTCGTCCTGCGGCGACAGAACCGCGCAGCCGATGCTGATCGTCATGGCGAATTTGCCATCCCCACTGCCGAACCGGGCAGATGCCACGGCGGCGCGCAGTTTCTCCGCAAAGGCCGATAGCGCCACCTCGTCGCTTCGCGGCAGCAGGACAACAAATTCCTCTCCACCGAAGCGCGCCAGGGCATCCGTCTCGCGGGAATTCTGACGCAGTTGATCCGCCAGCCCACGGATGGCGAGATCGCCCGCCGCATGACCAAGCGTGTCGTTGATCCGCTTGAAATGATCAATATCCACCATGACCACGCCCAGCGGCTCGTCAAAGCGTCGGGCTGCGGCGATTTCGGTCGCCGCGCGTTCAAAAAAAGCACGCCGGTTCAACAGACCGGTCAACGGATCGCGCGTGGCGCGTTCCAGAAGCTCGGCATTCTGCTCGGCCAGGGTCATCGCCCTGGCATCGGCGGCCTTGACGCCCCTGGCATAGATGCCGAGCCGGCGCAGCAGGGAGCGCAGGGCCTGCGACAGCTCCACCACCTCCAGCGATCCCGTCAGACGCGGCAGGGTCATTGCGTCCGCCTCCAGCCCGATCCGCTTGGCCTCGTTCGTCAACCTGCCGAGCGGCGAGGAAACCCGCGAGGCCAGCAGCCAGCCTAGCCCAATTCCGCCCAGAATTGTCGTCAGCCCAACCGCCACGATGCCGATCAACAACTGCTGTAATGTACGATTGGCGAGGGCAAGCGGCTGGGCCGCCACCACGATCCAGCCCAGTCCGGGATAGTCCTTGGCCCCCATGGTCGCGGCATGCCCCAACAGAACCTCCTGCCCGGCAAGCCGGCCTTTGAGGTAGCCCGCCTGGCCTGCTGCGCCAGTAAGATCGACAGGCAGACCCCCCACCTTCTGGCCGATATGCGGCCCCAGGATCACGTCGCCCTTCTGATCAACGATCAGGATCTCCGTAGCGTTCTTTGAACGCCTGGGGTTGAGAACCAGCTCACGCAGCTGTTCGGCCCATTTCCAGCTCAGATGTGCGCCCAGAACCGCCTCCACTCCTCCATCCGGACCCCGGATCGGGGCGGCGATATCCACGAAGCGCAGCGGTTCCGTCCCCTCCCCTCCCAACAGGGTTTGCAGCAGGACAGCCTTGTGCAGATCGCCGGCGAACATGCCCTTCTGGCCCGCCTGGAACCAGGGCCGCCCGAGCACGGATTCCTGTTCCAGCATGCCGCCGGTTGCCTGCGTCACCACCCCCTGGGGCGAAGCAAAACCGATCCAGGCGAATTCAGGGGCGCTTCGCCGCAATTCCTCCAGCGCCGTCACGCGGCGCTGCACGACATTGGGCTGATCCAGCAACGTTTCTTCCAACCGGGCCAGAACGCGGATATTGCTCCAACGCTCATACATGCCCTGATCCAGCCGCGCCGCCATATCGGCGGCCAGATCGGCCAGCTGGCGGCCTGCGGAAGCGCGCATGCTATTGCCCACCAGGACACTGATCAGCAAGGTATTCACCAGAAAAACGCCCGCCATGGCGATGGCAAGCGCCAGGGCGATCTGGACCCTAAAAGGGCTATGGTCCAGCCTCACGGTCATTGAATTGAAAATACGTCCTCGTTGTTACTATCAGCCCTATAGATCCCACCCGCTGGGATATCCTTTCGGGCGCGATGGTCCGACGGCGAGATCGCGCGCCATCATCGTTTCCAACTTCCGAAGCGCCAGACGCCGTAACATTTCCTCCCCAGCGGTGGCATCTCCGACGATGGAAACCTCCTTGCCGGTGGCTTCATGCACCGCCGACACCTTAACGTATGCACCCTGACGTTGGAATTCGAAGATGACGTTGTCAATCCCGACTTTCGTATGGGGTGTGCGGGCCATGGCGCTTCATTCCAGTGCGGAAAGACATCTCAATGATCAAGCATCCCGCGAGTCGGGCACTGCAGCCAAGACTATCGGCAGAAAGAGACAATTCTGTCCCGTCATTCCAAACTGCCACCCGGGATAGCGGGTAGCAAGGCGCGCTTCGCCCGCCTATCCTGCTGCCCAAGCACCGGATCAGAGACGGATCCGCCGGATAAACGACAGGGAGAGGATAGCAACATGGCCTTCGACAAATCCAGACTGCCCAGCCGGCATGTTTCCATCGGCCCCGCCAGCGCGCCGCACCGTTCCTACTATTATGCGATGGGCATGACGGAGGAGGAGATCGCCCAACCCTTCGTCGGGGTCGCCACCTGCTGGAACGAGGCCGCGCCCTGCAATATCGCACTCAGCCGTCAGGCCCAGGCAGTGAAGCGCGGCGTGAAGACCGCCATGGGCACGCCGCGCGAATTCACCACCATCACCGTCACGGACGGCATCGCCATGGGCCACGCCGGCATGTATTCCTCCCTGCCCTCGCGCGATGCCATCGCCGATACGGTGGAACTGACCATGCGCGGCCATTGCTATGATGCGCTGGTCGGGCTGGCCGGCTGCGACAAATCCCTGCCCGGCATGATGATGGCGATGGTACGGCTGAATGTGCCGTCAGTGTTCCTGTATGGCGGCTCGATCCTGCCCGGCAAATACAAGGGCCGGGAACTGACCGTGCAGGATGTGTTCGAAGCCGTCGGCTCCCACTCCGCCGGAAAGATCAGCGCGGAAGAGCTGCACGAGATCGAATGTGTGGCCTGCCCCTCCGCCGGGTCCTGCGGCGGGCAGTTCACGGCCAACACCATGGCCTGTGTGTCGGAAGCCATCGGCCTGGCCCTGCCCAATTCGGCCGGGGCCCCTGCCCCCTATGAATCGCGCGACCATTATGCCGAAGCCTCCGGCGAGGCGGTAATGCGCCTGATCGAAAAGAATATCCGCGCGCGCGATATCGTCACCCGCAAAGCGCTGGAAAATGCCGCCCGCGTGGTGGCCGCCACCGGCGGATCGACCAATGCCGGGCTGCATCTGCCCGCCATCGCCAACGAGGCCGGCATCGATTTCGACCTGGACGATGTCTGCGCCATCTTCAAGGACACCCCCTATATCGCGGACCTCAAGCCCGGCGGGCGCTATGTCGCGAAAGACCTGTACGAGGTGGGCGGCGTCTCCATCGTGCTGAAGCAGTTGCTGCTAGGCGGCTATCTGCATGGCGACTGCCTGACCGTGACCGGCCGCACCATCGCGGAAGATCTGGAGGAGGTCTCCTTCCCCGAGGATCAGGACGTGGTGCGCCCGATCTCCAACCCCATCACCAAAACCGGCGGCGTGGTCGGGCTGAAGGGCAATCTGGCTCCCGACGGGGCCATCGTGAAGGTGGCCGGCATGTCCACGCTGACCTTCAAGGGGCCGGCCCGCGTCTTCGATGGGGAGGAAGCGGCCTATAAGGCGGTGGCGGAACGTACCTATAAGGAAGGCGAGGTGCTGGTCATCCGCTATGAAGGACCAAAGGGCGGCCCCGGCATGCGTGAAATGCTGGCGACCACGGCGGCGCTGTATGGCCAGGGTACCGGCGGCACCATGGCGCTGATCACCGACGGGCGCTTCTCGGGCGCCACACGCGGCTTCTGCGTCGGCCATGTCGGCCCCGAAGCAGCCGTGGGCGGTCCAATCGGCCTGCTGCAAGATGGCGACATGATCGAAATCGACGCCGTCAACGGCACAATCACGCATGACGTGCCCGAGGCGGAAATGGCCCGGCGCCTGAAGGAGGAATGGAAGCCGCGTTCCACCAACTACCAGGCGGGCGCGCTGTGGAAATACGCCCAGCTGGTCGGCCCTGCCCATAAGGGCGCCCTGACCCATCCCGGCGCCACGGCCGAAACCCATTGCTATGCGGATATATAGGGTCTGTCGGGTTTAGGTAGAACTGTCCTTGATCTTTTCCCGCGCCCTTCGAGACGCCGCTTCGCGGCCCTCAGGGCGAGGGAAAATCTGCAAAAGCCGCCCTCATGGCTCGAGGAGCCCGAAGGGCGTCTCGAAGCATGGGACACCTCTCCGCCCTGTCCCACTGGGAAAAAAAGCCCCCGGAAATCTTCCGGGGGCTTTTTGTCTTGTACCAACATGCCCGGTCTTCGACCGCGCATGTGTGGGTTTTTCTCAGGCGCCGCTCGGGCTTAGTCAAACCGCGATGAGCCCAGCCCATCACGCTTTGATTTATGCTTCTTCCTTGCGGCGACCGGCCTTCTTGCGCTCGTTCGGATCGAGGATCGCCTTGCGCAGGCGGATGGTCTTGGGCGTCACTTCGACCCGCTCATCCCCCTCGATATAGGCAAGAGCGCGTTCCAACGTCATGCGGATCGGCGTGGTCAGGCGCACGGCCTCATCCTTGCCGGAAGCGCGGAAGTTGGTCAGCTGCTTCGACTTCAGCGGATTCACTTCAAGGTCATTGCCCTTGTTGTGCTCCCCGATCAGCATACCGCAATACACATCCACGCCGGAATCGATGAACAGCGGCCCGCGCTCTTCCAGGTTCCACAGCGCGTAAGGCACAGCCTTGCCCTGTTCGGCGGAAATCAGCACGCCTTCGCGCCGGCCGGGGATCGGCCCCTTGAAGGGAGCGTAGCCGTGGAACAGGCGCGACATGACGCCGGTACCGCGTGTATCGGACAGGAATTCCGGCTGATAGCCGATCAACCCGCGCGACGGCGCCAGGAAGATGATGCGGGTCTTGGCACCGCCGGACGGGCGCATATCGGTCATTTCCGCTTTGCGCAGGCCGAGCTTCTCCACCACGATGCCCGAGAATTCCTCGTCGACATCGATCACCACTTCCTCGATCGGCTCCAGACGCTGGCCGTCTTCCTCACGATAGAGCACGCGCGGCGGCCCGATGGTGAGTTCGAAGCCCTCGCGGCGCAGGGTCTCGATCAACACGCCCAGTTGCAATTCGCCGCGACCGGCAACTTCGAAACTGTCCTTGTCTTCCGATTCCGTGACCTTGATCGCGACATTGCCTTCCGCCTCGCGGAACAGCCGCTCGGCGATCATGCGCGAGGTCAGCTTGTCGCCATCCTTGCCGGCCAGCGGGCTGTCGTTGACGCCCATGGTGATCGACATGGTGGGCGGGCTGATCGGGCGCGCGGGCAGGCCTTCCTTCACCGAAGGATCGCAGACCGTATCGGCCACGGTGGTTTTGGTCATGCCGGCGATGGCGACGATGTCGCCCGCCTCGGCACTTTCAATCGGCTCGCGCTTCAGGCCACGGAAGGCCAGCAGCTTGGTCAGGCGCGCGCGTTCGATTTCGTTGCCCTTGCGGCTGCGGCCGACCACAGTATCGCCGACCTTGATCCGGCCCGAGGCGATGCGCCCGGTCAGGATGCGGCCCAGGAAGGGGTCGCTTTCCAGCGTGGTCGCCAGCATGGCGAAAGGCGCATCCTTGTCCGCTTCCGGCTCCGGCACATGGGCCAGTACGCAGCGGAACAGCGCGTCCATGTTCTCACGCGGGGCGTCCAGCGTATCGGCGGCCCAGCCATTCTTGCCCGACGCATAGATGATCGGGAAATCAAGCTGCTCCTCCGTCGCGTCCAGAGCCGCGAACAGATCGAACACCTCATTGGCCACGCGGTCGGTATCGGCGTCGGGCTTGTCGACCTTGTTGATCACGACGATCGGGCGCAGCCCGCGCTCCAAAGCCTTCATCAGCACGAATTTCGTCTGCGGCATCGGCCCTTCGGAGGCATCGACCAGCAGCAGCGCGCCATCGACCATGGACAGGATGCGTTCCACCTCGCCGCCGAAATCGGCATGGCCGGGGGTGTCGACGACGTTGATGCGCTCCCCATTCCATTCGACGGAGGTGCATTTGGCCAGGATGGTGATGCCGCGTTCGCGTTCCTGGTCGTTCGAATCCATGGCTCGTTCGGCCACGTTCTGGTTCGCGCGCACCGCGCCGGAGGAGGCGAGCAGCCGGTCAACCAAGGTCGTCTTGCCGTGGTCAACATGCGCGATGATGGCGATATTCCGCAGACCCATGAGGGTAGTCTCTTTCTATTCTTCCAGTATCGGGACGCGCGGTGGATACCCTGCCCTGTGCTGCAATGCAATGAAGAACGGCATTTCCGTCGATCAAGCCGCCAAAACAAAACCCCGGGGCGTCGCCACCCCGGGGTTCAGGTCAAAGCGGAATGCGCTTAAAGATCAGGCACCACCGGCCAGCGCGCCCAGCATCAGCAAGGCCACGATATTGGTGATCTTGATCATCGGATTGACCGCAGGGCCTGCCGTATCCTTGTAGGGATCGCCCACGGTATCGCCGGTCACCGCCGCCTTATGCGCGTCGGAACCCTTGCCGCCATGATGGCCGTCCTCGATATACTTCTTGGCATTGTCCCAAGCGCCGCCGCCCGCCGTCATCGAAATGGCGACGAACAGCCCCGTGACGATCACGCCCAGCAGCATCGCACCCACCGCCGAGAAGGCCGAGGCCTGATCAGCCACGGTTGCGATGATGAAATACAGCACGATGGGCGAAAGCACCGGCAGCAACGACGGAATGATCATTTCCTTGATCGCGGCCACCGTCAGCATGTCGACGCAGCGGCCGTAATCGGGCTTCGCCGTGCCTTCCATGATGCCGGGGATTTCCTTGAACTGGCGGCGAACCTCGACCACCACGGCGCCCGCCGCGCGGCCGACCGCCGTCATGCCCATCGCCCCGAACAGATAGGGCAACAGACCGCCCAGCAGCAGGCCGATCACCACATAGGGGTTGGACAGGCTGAAATCGACCACCGTCCCTTCAAAGAACCGCTGCAGATCCGCCGTATAGGCCGCGAACAGCACCAGGGCCCCAAGGCCCGCCGAACCGATGGCATAGCCCTTGGTCACGGCCTTGGTGGTGTTGCCGACCGCATCCAGCGCATCGGTGGTCACCCGCACCGATTTGTCGAGATCGGCCATTTCCGCGATGCCGCCGGCATTGTCCGTCACCGGGCCATAGGCGTCGAGCGCCACCACCATGCCGGCCAGCGCCAGCATCGTGGTCACGGCGATGGCGATGCCGAACAGCCCGGCCAGGGCATGGGTGACACCGATGGTGATGCAGATCAGCACCGCTGGAACCGCGGTTGCTTCCATCGAGACGGCAAGGCCCTGGATCACATTCGTGCCATGGCCGGTGACGGAGGCCTGCGCCACCGAGCGCACCGGGCGGAAAGCGGTGGAGGTGTAATATTCCGTCACCCAGACGATCAGCCCGGTCAGCACCAGCCCGGCGATGCCGCACCAGAACAGATCCATGCCGGTGAAGGTCACACCCTGCATGGTGATCGCGGTGCCCATGCCGATGGTGAATTCCGTGATCGGCCACAGGGCCACCGCCGACAGAATGGCGGAGACGAAGAAGCCCTTATACAGCGCGCCCATGATGTTGTTGTTGGCGCCCAGCTTGACGAAGAAGGTGCCGATGATGGAGGCGAGCAGACAGACGCCGCCAATGGCCAGCGGATAGGTCAGGAACTCGCCCAATTCGATGCCGGAGACGCCATAGATCAGCGCCAGCACCATGGTGGCGCCGATGGTGACCACATAGGTCTCGAACAGGTCGGCGGCCATGCCGGCGCAGTCGCCGACATTGTCGCCCACATTGTCGGCGATCACGGCCGGGTTGCGCGGATCGTCTTCCGGAATGCCGGCTTCGACCTTACCCACCAGATCGGCGCCCACATCGGCGCCCTTGGTGAAAATGCCGCCGCCCAGCCGGGCGAAGATGGAAATCAGCGAGGCGCCGAAGGCCAGACCCACCAGACCGTTGATCACCTGCTTGTTCGTGCCGCCCGCGATGATCTCGTAGTAGACCGTGATCGACAGCAGCGCGAGCCCCGCCACCAGCATGCCCGTGACAGCACCGGATCGGAAGGAAACGCTCAGGCCCTGGGCCAGACCGTGGCGCGAGGCCTCCGTCGTGCGCACATTGGCCCGGACCGAGACCAGCATGCCGATATAGCCGGCCGCGCCGGACAAAAGGGCACCAATGGCGAAGCCGATGGCCGCCTGCCAGCCAAGTGTCAGAAACAGCACCACCAGCACGATCACGCCGACGAGGCCGATCGTCTTGTACTGACGGTTGAGATAGGCCTGCGCACCCTCCTGAATGGCGGCGGCGATGGCCTGCATGCGTTCATTGCCCGGGCTGAGCGCCAGGATCGAGCGGCTTACCACCACGCCATACAGCACGGCTGCCAAGCCGCAGGCGATAACCAAATAGGTGATCGACATTGCGTTACGTTTCCTCCCATATCGCGCGTGTCGCACAATCACAGAGGGAGGGCAGGCTGTCCCTGAACTACGCGACGAGCATTACCCCCCAAAAGGCAACCATCGCACGCGCGGATTATACTGGTCCGCTTGACCAAAAAACGCGGTGGATTTCTTCCACCGTCGTAATGGGACGATAATGAATGCGCCTGGGTTGTGCAATGCCCCGTGCGCGATCGGGCGACAGCGCGCAATCGGGCGCTTTGAACGCGCCCCTGTCAGGAAGCGCGGGTGCGCCCGCGTTCGGCCAGCCGCAGCCAGAGCGCCGCGATGAAGGCCAGCAGTACCGGCACCACGGTCGTCAGCGTCACCGCGTTCCATCCCAGCGCGAAATGCACGGCCCCGGCCCCCAGGCTGGACAGCGCGACCAGGACGAAGACGCAGAAATCATTGATCGCCTGGACCTTTTCCTTCTCCTCCGGCCGGTAGGTCTCGGTCAGAAGGCTGGTACCGCCCACGAACATGAAGTTCCAGCCCACGCCCAGCAGGACCAAAGCGAACCAGAAATTCACCAGTTCCACCCCGGACATCGCCACCGCCACACAGCCCAGGTTCATCAGCGCGCCGACTTTGATCACCGACAGCGCCCCGAACCGCGCGATCAGAATTCCGGTGACAAAGGATGGCAGGAACATGCCCAGCACATGCCATTGAATAACGAAGGCCGAATCGGAGAATTCATAGCCGCACGCGATAATCGCCAGCGGGGTGGCGGTCATCACCAGCGACATCACCGCATAGCCGATCATGGCCGACATCACCGCGACGATGAATTTCGGCTGACGCATGATGACGGAAAGCGGTCGCCCGCTCTCCCCCTTCCGGCGGCGCGCCGGCGTCGGGATCCGGATGAATTGCAGCACGATCATCGCCAGAACGCTCAATACGCTGATCGAGGCATAGGCGCCAGCGAACAGGATCGGCTCGAATAGATCCGCCGTGCGCTTCGCGATCTCCGGTCCCATGATGGCGGCGAAGACGGGACCAGCCATGACGAAGGAAATCGCCTTCGGCTTGAAGGCGGGCGATGCGGTATCGGCGGCCGCGAATCGATAAAATCCCCAGAATGCGTTATGAATGCCGATCACATAGCCAGCCAGGACGAACAGCCAGAAATCGTTCTGGAACAGGGCGTAAGCGCCCAACAAGCCGCCGCAGATGCCGAAGCACTGGCCGATGGTGAAGCCGGCACGCCGGCCGATCCGCCCCATCAGCAGCGAGGCGGGAATGGTCGCCGACATCGTGCCGAAGAACTGCACGGTCAGCGCCAGCGTCGCCAGGGCGGCGTATGGCACGCTGAAACCAGGAAGCTCCAGCATGCCCTTGCCCAAAGCCAGCATGGCCCCGGCCAGGGCCGTCACCGTCATGGTGAGGGACGCGCCGGAATTCGACAGGGCCAGCGCCCCGGCAAGCAGGACCACATTGCGGACGGTCGGATCGCGCCCCTTCAACGAATTGGCCTCGGCATTGCTGGTCATGATGATGTCACCTGGAAAAATTTGGCGATGCTGTTCACGGGCACGCCATCCCATGCCATGAAGCGCCCGCCAGAGGAATAGCGAGTGCAGAGAATTGATCAAGCTCAAATATAATCATATTCTAATTCTTTGGTGATCGCCCACAGTCCGTAACCCGAATCAATGCTTCGCTTCGCTGGCGTTCTCGATAATCACCCGACCGACGATGGAGCCCGGCAATTGCCGATCAACCAGGGCCGTCATCCGCTCCTCCAGCGCCGTCAGCGGCACCGGACCGGTTCTGGGCTGAAATTCAAAGAAGGCAATCAGATCGCGCAGCAGCGCATCCATCAGGCGCGGTTTGTAGCGCTCGATCTCGTCGCGCAACGGGGCTGCCTGCTCATTGGGGACCTTGAACTCGGCGCGCAATTCCAGTTGCAGATAGCGCACCACCGCCCCGTTTTGAATCACCGGCACCTTCAGCGAGCCCAAAGGATGTGTCGCATTCGGGGGCGGCGGCGGTTCTTCCTTGGGTGCGGCCTGTTTAGCCTCCTGCTTGGGCAGCCAATACAGGAAATAGCCGGCTGCCCCGCCCCCGCCCAGCAGCAGCAGCAATAACACCAGGATCAACAGAATTCTCATCGATACCGACCACCCCAGGAAGCCCCATTTTGCAAGGCTGCGACATCCTGCCCGCAAATGCCATCGGGCGACAAGCCTTGTGCTGTTCATGCCGCAGCCCCTACACTGACCGCAAGGAAGGATGCAGATACCGCAAATGACGCATTGTGCCGCCGCCAGCATCGTCTATCCCCCCGACCGCGAGCCGGGCCCCGGCCTGGGTTGGACCGTGGTGGAAGATTTCCGCAAGCTGGGTCCCGCCTATTTCAGCGATCAGGCGCCAAGCCGCATCGGTCGCAATCCGATCCTGCTGCATGTCTCCCCCGATGCGGCCCGGCTGCTGGGACTGAATGCCGTTGCTTTCGCCCATCCCGATACGGTGCGGCTATTCGCGGGGCATCGCCCGGTTGATGGCTTTGCCCCTCTGTCTCAGGTCTATGCCGGGCACCAGTTCGGCAATTGGGTGCCGCGCCTGGGCGATGGCCGCGCGATGATGATCGCGCAGATCCGGAACGACCAGGGCGCGCTGTGGGATGTGCAGTTGAAGGGGGCAGGCCGCACCCCCTATTCCCGCTTCGGCGACGGGCGCGCGGTGCTGCGCTCCTCCATCCGCGAATATCTCGCAAGCGAAGCAATGGCGGCGCTCGGCATTCCAACCACCCGCGCGCTGTGCCTGGTCGCGACTGGCGAGGGTGTGATGCGCGAAACGCTGGAGCCGGGCGCAATCCTGACCCGTCTGGCCCCCTCCCATATCCGTTTCGGCCATTTTGAATATTTCCGGCATAACGGCATGGCCGACGCGATCCCTGCTTTGGCCGATCACGTCATCGCCCTGGGCTGGCCCGAATTACCGGGCAGGGAAGACCGTTTCGCCCGCTGGTTCGAAGGGCTGGTGCAGCGCACGGCCGACTTGATCGCCGATTGGCAGGCCGTTGGCTTCTGCCATGGGGTGATGAATACCGACAATATGTCAGCGCTGGGGCTGACCATCGATTACGGCCCCTATGGGTTCCTGGACGCACATGACCCGGGCCATATCTGCAATCATTCGGACCATTCCGGCCGCTATGCCTTCGCGGCCCAGCCCGATATCGCCTTCTGGAATCTGCAGATGCTGGCGATGTGCCTGACCGATCTGATCCCGGTGGACACGCTGCGTTCCGCGCTGGCGGCCTATGGCCCGGCCTTCAGCCAGGCCTTCCGCAACCGGATGCGGGCCAAGCTGGGGCTGACTGCGGAGCGGGACGAGGATGACGCGATGCTGGAAAGCCTGGCTGCGCTGATGGCGGGCGCCGGTGCCGACCATACGCTGACATTCCGGCGCCTGTCCGATGTCGCCCGCACGAACCATGCAGATGCCTGGGCACAGCTGTTCGGGCGCGGCTTCACGCAGGATGCTTCGGCCTGGGCCGCGCGCTATCTGGCCCGTTTGGTGATGGAGCCGGATGCAGACCGGCCAGCGGCCATGGACCGGGTCAATCCGAAATACGTGCCGCGCAACTGGGTCGCGGAACAGGCCATTCGCGCGGTGGAGGATGAGGGCGACCTGGACCGGCTCGACCGCATCTTCCAGGCCCTGACCGATCCCTATTCCGACCGCCCGCAGGACGAGGCGTTGGCCGCCCCGCCCTCCTTCGACATGGCCATGCTGTCGGTCTCCTGCTCGTCTTGAGGACGGGCAGGCTTTGGCTTGGGGCCTGCTTCCCAGACGGGCACTAGATCCCGGCTCTCCGCTGCACTGCGACCGGGATGACAACCTTTCTGCCTTGTCACCCCGGGCGAGCGTCCGTGATGCGAGACCCGGGGGCCTGAGTCCAGGCGCAGAGAGAGATCGTCGGGTCAAACCCAAGAATGACGATATATTATTGATATCATTATGAACATCTCCGCCCTCGGACCTGATCCGGGGGCTCAGCGGCAGCCGCGAGCAATTCCCCGAGCTGTCGCGAATGCGCCGCCAGGTAAGCCCGGGACATGCCGCAGCCTACGAGACTCCGCCAGGAGCAATAGCGCGCCGCCGATCGGCCACAAAAGCAATTTCGTTACCCTTGACATGTTACTATCGTAACATTATACATGAAATATGACTGGAATAACCTGGCTGCTGCTCACCTACAAGATACCGCCTGAACCCGCTGCGAAACGCATCGCCGTTTGGCGCAAATTGAAAGGCATGGGTGCGATCTATCTGCAGAACGGCGTCTGTCTCCTGCCCAAGACCGATGGCCATGTGCGGCGCCTGAAAGTTTTGGCAAACGACATTGCCGAGGCCGAAGGCGAAAGCGTCATTCTTGAAACCATTGGCCTGAATGCCGCGCAGGAAGAAAAGGTCGTTGCGCGCTTCAAAGCCGACCGCGACGCCGCTTACGAGGAATTCATCGATAAGTGTGACGATTTCGAGCGGGAGGTCGCCAAGGAAATCACCGCGAACCACTACACATATGCGGAACTTGAGGAAAACGAAGTCGATTTCAAGAAATTGCAAGGCTGGCTGGCCCAAATCCGCAAGATCGATTTCTACGTCGGCGCGCGTGCTACGGAAGCAGAAAATCGACTGAACGGCTGCGCCACCACGCTCGACGATTATGCCCGTCGGGTATTCGACGTCCAGGAAGAGAACGGGTGACCATGCCGGTCGGTAACCATACACAGCCAAACAGGCTCGCGATTGCCAAGGCCTAGCCGCCGTTGGAACTAGTGGAATGAATTTGACAGTCGGCACCCATCTGATGTCGGCATTCGATCCGAAAGTAAAATCCATAAATTCCAATGTAAACAAATAGTTAATAGTGGATTACCTTTTCCGACATGTGCTTTGGCGACCGATGCGAATGGAATGCAAATGTCGGAAGCGAACCAGCAGATCGAAATCACCAAGCCTAGGCCTGAACAGCAGTTGGGCCACACTCCACAACCCGGATCGAAAGGAGGCTACAGGATGTTCACATGGTCCGCCGCCGCGCCAGCCATCGGGTCGGCATTTTTCGCCTCGCTGGTCGAAGTCGTGGAAGCCTTCACGATCATACTTGCGGTCGCAACCCTACGCGGCTGGCGTCCCGCCCTTCTGGGCACCGGGGCCGCGCTTGCAACACTGGGGCTGATCATAGTCGCCCTGGGCTCCCTTCTGGACCGAGTTCCGCTCCACCTTTTGCAGATATTCATCGGCGTCCTCCTCCTTTTGTTCGGCATCGGCTGGCTTCGCAAGGCCGCGCTCAGGACTGCGGGCATCATTCCCATGCATGACGAAAATGCGATCTTCGAGGCCGAAACGGCGTCCCTCGGCAAGGAATCACAGGGCAGAAAGAGGTCCCTGGACTGGATCGCGGGTCTAACCGCCTTTAAGGCCGTTCTGCTTGAGGGACTGGAAGTCGTCTTCATCGTCGTGGCGGTCGGGGCAGGCCGGCAACTGCTTTGGCCCGCCAGCCTCGGCGCTGTGGCTGCCTGCATCGCCGTTCTGTTCGTGGGCGTTCTCGTTCACAAGCCCTTGTCGAAGGTCCCGGAGAATACGCTGAAATTCGGCGTCGGCGTCATGCTAGCATCCTTTGGTGTGTTCTGGACTGGCGAGGGACTTGGTGTGGAGTGGCCAGGGGCCGATTTCGCCCTGTTCGTCTTTGCCGCACTTTTTCTGGGCGTGGGCCTGGTCGCGGCCCGTCTCGTCCGCCCTTCCCAACCGGAGGTCAGTTCATGACTATTCTCAAGGACGTGCTGGCGGAGCTATTCGGCATGTTTGTGGCGGATGGCCGCCTAACCATTGCCATTCTGTGCGTGGTGGCACTATCGGCTGGATTGGTTAGATTGGGGGAACCGACAGGGCTGATTGGGGGCGTTTTTCTGCTGGTCGGCTGCCTATGCACCTTGATCGCCGCTGTCCTGCTGGCGGCACGACGCCGCTAGCGGAATGAATTTGACATTCGGTACCCATTTGATGTCGGGCTCCCAGCCGAATTTCAAATTCAATAAATTCCACTAGGAACAAATAGTTACTAGTGGTTCCCCTGTTTCCGACATTTGCTTCAGCGCCCGATATGAATGGGATGCAAATGTCGGAAACGAACCACTAGAAAGCGCATCTTTCCCGCGCGCGCGTTTTGTGTATTTTGTCCGCCCCGGCCTGCGGCATGGGCCGAACCCATACCCATCGTGACGGCATTGCCGCGAAGGCGATGCGTGATTCTGGGGAACCCCGTCTGCTTCAATTCCCCGAGCTGTCGCGGATGCGCCGCCAGGCCCGCACATTGCGGTTATGCTCATCCAGCGTCTCGGCGAAGACATGGCCACCCGTGCCATCGGCCACGAAATACAGTGCCCTGGTCTGGGCCGGGTCGAGTACGGCCTTGATGGCCTCCAGCCCTGGATGGGCGATCGGCCCGGGCGGCAGGCCGGCAATGCGATAGGTATTATAGGGGCTGTCCACCTGCCAGTCGGCGCGGCTCAGGGTCCGGCCCAACGGCGCTTTGCCTTCGGTCAGGGCGAAGATCACCGTCGGGTCCGATTGCAGGCGCATGCCCCGGTGCAGGCGGTTAACGAAGACCCCGGCCACCATCGGGCGCTCGGCCGCGACACCGGTTTCCTTCTCCACGATGGAGGCGAGGATCACCGCCTCCTCCGGCGTGGTCAGCGGCAGGCCCGGCTGGCGCGCCGCCCAGGCCTGGGCCAGCGCCCTGTCCATCGCCTGACGCATCCGCTGCAGCATGGCCGCCCGCGTATCGCCATGGAAGTAGATATAGGTTTCCGGCAGAAGGCTGCCCTCCGGCGGGGGATCACCCGCCCCCCCCTCCAACCCTTCGGCCGCGTCCAGAATGGCCAGAATCTCGACAGAGGTCTTGCCTTCCGGCACCGTCACGGAGCGCTCCAGCACCTCGTGGCGTTCCAACTGATCCAGAATGCCGAGGATGGAAATACCGGGACGCAGCGCGTATTCCCCGGCCTTCAGGCGGCGATGCCGGTCGTCCAGCCGGGTCGCGAGCAGGAAAAGCTCTTCCTGGTCGATGGCACCGGCCTTGGTCAGAATCGCCGCGATGCCACGTACCCCGGTGCCATGGGGTATCAGCACAACGCGATCTTCCATCAGGGGGCCGGGCGCGGCAATTTTCTGAAAGCCCCACCACACGCCGCCCACGGCAACACCGGCGCAGATCAGCAGCAGTAGCAGCAGGGAGATGACCACGCCCCGCCCCCGCCTGCGTTTCTTGACCGGCTCAGGGGGCGGAGGCGAGGTCGTTTCCGTCACGGAACGGGTCCGAAGATCACTGATGCGTTGGTGCCGCCGAAGCCGAAGGAATTCGACAGGGCGTAGCGCACCTTCCGCTCCTGGGCATGATGTGGCACCAAATTGATGTCGCAGCCATCCGACGGGTTGTCGAGGTTCAGCGTCGGCGGCACCACACCCGTAGCAATAGCCTGGATGGAGAAGATCGCTTCAACCGCCCCGGCCGCGCCCAGAAGATGGCCGATGGCCGACTTCGTGGAGGACATGGCGATCTTGTAGGCATGGTCGCCGAACAGGCGCTTCACAGCCGCCAGTTCAATCTCATCGCCCAACGGGGTGGAGGTACCATGCGCATTGACATAGTCGATCTGCTCGATGTCGATCCTGGAATTGCGGAACGCGCCCTTCATGGCACGGAACCCACCATTGCCATCCGGTGTCGGCGCGGTCAGGTGATAGGCATCGCCCGACAGGCCATAGCCCATGACTTCAGCATAAATCTTGGCGCCGCGGGCCTTGGCATGCTCCAGCTCTTCCAGGACCAGGATGCCGGCCCCCTCGCCCATCACGAAACCATCACGCCCCTTATCCCAGGGGCGGGAGGCGCGGGTGGGCTCGTCATTATAGCCGGTGGACAGCGCGCGGGCGGCGGCGAAACCCGCCATGCCGATGCGGCTGATCGCCGATTCCGTGCCGCCAGCCACCATCACATCGGCATCGCCGAACATGATCAGCCGGGCCGCATCGCCGATGGCATGGGTACCGGTGGCGCAGGCGGTCACGACGGAATGGTTCGGCCCCTTGAAGCCGTATTCGATGGAAACGAAGCCCGAGGCAAGATTGATCAGATTGGCCGGAATGAAGAAGGGCGACAGGCGTCGCGGCCCCTTTTCCGCCAGGATCAGCGTGCCATCGGCAATGCCCGGCAGGCCGCCGATGCCCGAGCCGATCAATACGCCCGTGGCTTCCCGGTCTTCCTCTCCCTCCGGCATCCAGCCGGAGTCACGCACCGCCTCCTTCGCCGCCGCAACCGCGTAGGCGATGAAGGTATCCATCTTGCGCTGTTCCTTCTTGTCGACCCATTCGTCGAGCGTGAAGAAACCTTCGGAAGCAGGGCCCTCGGGCACCTGTCCGCCGATCTTGGCAGGCAGATCGGAAACATCGAACCGCGTGATCAGACCAATGCCCGACTGACCGGCGGTCAAACGATTCCAGACATGGCTGACGCCAATGCCCAGCGGGGATACGATCCCCATCCCCGTGACAACGACACGTCTCATGCAATTCACCGAATGCTAGGGGACGGTTCGACCTCAGTTCCTCCCAGCAACCGGAAGGCGCGCGCCCGAAAAAGACAGCGCTCAATCCGGTGCCGAGCGATCGAGAGGCCCGAGCCGGTCAGCCCTGGCTCTTCTCGATGAAGTCAATCGCGTCCTTCACGGTCAGGATCTTTTCCGCCGCGTCGTCCGGAATTTCACAACCGAACTCTTCCTCGAACGCCATGACCAGTTCAACCGTGTCCAGGCTGTCCGCGCCCAGATCATCGATGAAGCTGGCATTGTCGGTCACCTTCGCTTCGTCCACGCCCAGGTGTTCGACAACGATCTTCTTAACCCGCTCGCCGATATCGCTCATTGGTATGCAACCCTTGTTTCTGTCTTCCAGGATGTCCCGGACCGTCCCCCTTGCCAGCGCCCGCAAGGCAGGCGCCACTTCGGCTGGGGATTCCCGGCCCGAAAGGCGGGCGTATCTAGCATACATCCCCCGCCTGTCCAAGGAAATCCGCCGTGCCGAAACACGGCCATCGATACCTCAGATCATCGCCATGCCGCCATTGACGTGCAGGGTCTGGCCGGTGACATAGCCCGCCTCGTTCGAAGCCAGATAGAGCACGGCTGCCGCGATGTCCTCCGGCGTGCCCATCACCCCCATCGGAATGGCGGATTTCAGCTTGTCCTGCTGTCCGTCGTCCAGCACGGCGGTCATCGGCGTCGCGATGAAACCGGGGGCGACGCAGTTCACCGTCACACCGCGGCTGGCCACCTCCTGCGCGAGCGATTTCGACATGCCGATCAGCCCCGCTTTGGAGGCGGCATAGTTCGCCTGGCCCGGATTTCCGGTCACCCCGACGATGGAGGTGATGGAGATGATTCGCCCCCAGCGGCTTTTCATCATGCCGCGCAGCCCAGCCTTGGCGAGCTTGAAAGCCGCCGTCAGGTTGACCGCCAACACCTGATCCCAATCCTCGTCCTTCATGCGCATGGCCAACTGGTCGCGCGTCAGACCGGCATTGTTGACCAGGATGTCAACGGAACCGCCCAGCGCCGCTTCCGCCGCCTTGGGCAGCGCATCTACGCTGGCCGCGTCGGATAGATTGGCTGGCACCACGAAGGCGCGCTCGCCCAGTTCGGCCTTCAGGGCCTCCAGCGGCTCCACCCGCGTGCCCGACAGGGCAACGGATGCGCCGGCATTATACAGGGCCCTGGCGATGGCGGCACCGATGCCGCCGGATGCGCCGGTTACCAGCGCGCGCTTGCCCGTAAGATCGAACATCTCGTCTCTCCCGATTCTGTCGTTCAGAGGCTGTTGAGAAAGGCTTCAACATCGGCCGGGTTGCCGACCGAGCGCCCCTCCAACTCGCCATCGATTCGCCGGGCCAGCCCCGAAAGGACCTTGCCCGCGCCAAGTTCCACCAGATGCTGCACGCCCTGCGCCTTCATGGCGAGCACGCATTCGCGCCAGCGCACGCGCCCGCAGACCTGTTCCACCAAGAGATCGCGGATACGATCCGGCGCGATGGAGGGGGCTGCCGTCACATTCTGGATCACCGGCAGCGACGGCGCGGCGATTTCCACCTTCGCCAGCGCTTCGGCCATGGCCTCGGCAGCGGGCTGCATCAACGGGCAATGGAAGGGCGCGGAGACCGGCAGCGGCACCGCGCGCTTGGCCCCCTTCTCCTTCGCCAGCGCGATGGCGCGTTCGACAGCCGCCACATGGCCCGACAGCACGATCTGCCCCGGCGCGTTGTCATTGGCGAAGGCGCAGATTTCCCCATCCTGGCTGGCCGCCGCGGCAATCGCTTCGGCCTGATCGGCATCCAGCCCCAGAATGGCGGCCATCGCCCCGACACCCACCGGCACCGCGGCCTGCATGGCCCGGCCGCGCAGCTTCAACAGGCGTGCGGTCTCGGCCACAGGAATCGCGCGCACGGCCGCCAGCGCGGAGTATTCGCCCAGGCTGTGCCCTGCAACGAAGCTGCCCAGGGCGGCCAGCGGCTTGCCGCCTTCCGCTTCGATCGCGCGCACCACGGCCAGGGACACGGCCATCAGCGCAGGCTGGGTATTTTCCGTCAGGGTCAGGTCGCTGTCCGGCCCGTCCTGCATCAGCCGGAACAGATTCTGACCCAGCGCCTCGTCAACCTCCTGGAATACTTCGCGGGCGGCCGGAAAAGTCTCCGCCAGTTCCTTGCCCATACCGATGGCCTGGCTGCCCTGACCGGGGAATATGAATGCGCGGCTCATGCTGCTACCCGCTCCTAATCCGCTGATGCGCACCTTCCGTGGGCGCGGTTGTCCTTGGAAATTCACGGGCCTGATTGCCCCGACAGGAAGGGCGAAGTCAAGTCGGCGCCTGTTTTCCAGGCCGCCCGAGTGTTTCTGGACGCTAGCCCGCATGGATTGAATTGCCAAACCCGGACGGACTGGAATAGGTTTTGGCAATTGTTCCGTCCGGTCAAATTAATCCGGCGGGACAGGTGAACGTCCCAACGTGGACACGAACAGGGAACGACAGACATGCTGAAAACCAAATTGCTCGGCGCCGCGGTCGGCGCGGCCCTGGCCTTTGCTGCCCAGGGCGCAATGGCCAAGACCTTGGTCTACTGCTCCGAAGGCAGCCCGGAAGGCTTCAATCCGGCCTTCTACACCTCCGGCACGACGTTTGATGCCACCTCCCGCAATGTTTTCAACAAGCTGGTCGAATTCGAACGGGGCACCACGAAAATAGGTCCCAGCCTCGCCGAAAAATGGGAAATTTCCGCCGATGGGCTGGAATACACCTTCCATCTGCGCAAGGGCGTGAAGTGGCAGACCACCGAGAAATTCAAACCGACGCGCGACTTCAACGCCGACGACGTCGTCTTCACCTTCAAGCGCCAGCTGCTGAAGGATCACCCGTATCACGCGGTTTCCAACGCCAGCTATGAGTATTTCGACGGCATGTCGATGCCGGCGCTGCTGAAGGACATCGTCAAGGTTGACGACTATACGGTGAAATTCCTGCTGAACCGTCCGGAAGCCCCGATGATCGCCAATCTGGGCATGGATTTCGCCTCCATCCAGTCGGCGGAATATGCCGATGCGATGATGAAGGCCGGCACGCCGGAAGCGGTGGACAATTTCCCGGTGGGCACCGGCCCGTTCCAGTTGGTCGCCTATCAGAAGGATGCGATCATCCGCTACAAGGCCAATCCGGACTATTGGGCTGGCAAGGCCAAGATCGACAATCTGATTTTCGCCATCACGCCGGATGCTTCGGTGCGCTATCAGAAGCTGAAGGCTGGTGAATGCCATATCATGCCCTATCCGAATCCGGCCGATCTGGCCGAGATGAAGAAGGACCCGGCGGTCAACCTGCTGCAGCAGGAAGGCCTGAATGTCGGCTATCTGGCCTATAACGCCCAGCAGGCTCCGTTCGACAATCCGATGGTCCGCAAGGCGCTCAACATGGCCATCAACAAGAAGGTCATTCTGGATGCCGTGTTCCAGGGCTCCGGCTCGGTCGCCAAGAATCCGATCCCGCCGACCATCTGGTCCTATAACAACGCAGTGAAGGACGATCCCTATGATCCGGAAGCGGCCAAGAAGATGCTGGCCGATGCGGGCGTGAAGGATCTGTCGATGAAGATTTGGGCGATGCCAGTGCAGCGCCCCTACAACCCGAATGCGCGCCGAATGGCCGAACTCATCCAGGCCGATTTCGCGGCCGTGGGCGTCAAGGCCGAAATCGTCTCCTATGAATGGGGCGAATACCTCAAAATCTCCAAGGATGTGAAGCGCGACGGTGCCGTGCTCTTGGGCTGGACCGGCGACAATGGCGATCCGGACAACTTCCTGGCCGTGTTGCTGGGCTGTGACGCCGTCGGCGGCAACAACCGTGCACAATGGTGCTACAAGCCCTTCGACGATGTGATCCAGAAGGCCAAAGTCGTTTCGGATGTGGCCGAGCGCACCAAGCTGTATGAAGAAGCCCAGGTCATCTTCAAGGAACAGGCCCCCTGGGCCACCATCGCCCATTCGGTCGTCTTCAAGCCCGTCTCCAAGAAGGTGAAGGACTTCAGGATCGATCCGTTCGGCGGCCATAACTTCTACGGCGTCGACATCGAAGAGTAAGGCAGTACCGCGCCGCGCGGCGGACAGAGGGGGCGAACCGGCCGCATGGACGGTTCGCCCCTGCTGCTTCCTCGCAGAAGCCAATAAAAACACCGAACCGCGTTCCGCAACCAAGCCGACAGGGCCATGATCCGCTTCATCCTGAACAAGCTGGCGCTGCTGGTGCCCACTTTCCTGGGCATTACGCTGGTCGCCTTCGTATTCATCCGCCTGCTGCCCGGCGACCCCATCCTGCTGATGGCCGGCGAACGCGCCGTCTCGCCCGAACGCTATGCCATGCTGGCGAAGCAGTTCGGCTTCGACCGGCCGCTGCTGGAGCAGTACTGGCATTACCTGTCCAGCCTGCTGCAGGGGGATTTCGGCAATTCCTTCGTGACCAAGCAGCCGGTGACGGAGGAGTTTTTCGCCCGTTTCCCCGCCACGCTGGAACTGTCGCTGTTCGCCATCCTGCTGGCGGTGATCATCGGCCTGCCCGCCGGGATCGTGGCCGCGGTGAAGCGCGGATCGCTGTTTGACCATGGGCTGATGGGCATTTCACTGGCCGGCTATTCCATGCCGATCTTCTGGTGGGGCCTGCTGCTGATCATGCTGTTTTCCGGCACGCTCGGCTGGACACCCGTGTCGGGCCGCATCTCGGTGATGTATTTCTTCGACACGGTGACGGGATTCATGACCATAGATGCGCTGCTTTCGGGCGAAAAGGGCGCCTTCTCGTCTGCCCTGCACCATCTGGTGCTGCCCACGGTGGTGCTGGCGACCATTCCCATGGCCGTGATCGCGCGCCAGACGCGCTCGGCCATGCTGGAGGTGCTGAGCGAGGATTATGTGCGCACCGCCCGCGCCAAGGGCCTCGGCCCGTTTCGCGTCGTGGGCCTGCACGCCCTGCGCAACGCGCTGATCACCGTGGTCACCGTGATCGGGTTGCAGATTGGCGTGCTGGTCGCGGGCGCCATTCTGACCGAAAGCATCTTCTCCTGGCCCGGTATCGGGAAATGGATGGTCGATTCCATCTTCCGTCGCGATTACCAGGTCGTCCAGGGCGGGCTGGTGCTGATCGCGGCCGCCGTCATGCTGGTCAATCTGGTGGTCGATTTCCTGTACGGGCTGATCAACCCGCGCATCCGTCATACGGGATAAAGCCATGAGCCAGGCACCTTCCGAAACCCGTACCGCTTCACAGGCATCGCGCGACGCGCGCCTGCGGGCGCTGGCCGAGTTCTGGTATTATTTCAGCGAGAACAAGGGCGCCGTGGCCGGGATGATCTTCGTGATCATCATCGTGATCGCGGCACTGGGGGCCGATTGGATTGCCCCTTACGCACCCCAGACCCAGTTCCGCGACAATATCCTGCAGCCGCCCTTCTGGCAGAACGGGGGATCAACGGCCTTCCTGCTGGGGACCGACCCGATCGGGCGGGATATCCTGTCACGCCTGATCCATGGCGCGCGCCTGTCGCTGTTCGTCGGCTGCATCGTGATCGTGCTGTCGCTGACCTCCGGCATTCTCCTGGGCATCACGGCGGGCTATATCCGTGGCGCCTATGAGGTGCTGCTGATGCGGGTGATGGATGTGATCCTGGCCGTGCCGTCGCTCTTGATGGCGCTGGTGCTGGTCGCCATTCTTGGCCCGGGGCTGGAAAATGCGATGATCGCCATCGCGGTCACCTTTACCCCCCATTTCGTGCGCCTGACACGCGCACGAACCCTGGCGGAAATCAAGCGCGATTATGTCACCGCCAGCCGCGTCGCGGGGGCCGGTTCCATCCGCCTGATGGCGACTGCGATCCTGCCCAACTGCATGGCGCCGCTGATCGTACAGGCAACGCTGAGCTTCTCCAGCGCCATTCTGGATGCCGCCGCACTCGGCTTCCTGGGCATGGGGGCGCAACCGCCGACCCCGGAATGGGGCACCATGCTGGCAGAAGCCCGGGAATTCATCACGCGGGCCTGGTGGGTGGTCACCTTCCCCGGCCTTGCCATCCTCTTGACCGTGCTGGCGATCAACCTGATGGGCGACGGGCTGCGCGATGCGCTCGACCCCAAAATGAAGCGCAGTTAGGAGGGACACACAGCCATGCCGCTGCTCAGCCTGCGTGACCTGACCGTTGAATTCGCCACTGCCCATGGTTCCTTTCGGGCGGTGGATCGCATCAGCCTGGATATCGACCCGGGCGAGATCGTCGCCATCGTGGGCGAATCCGGCTCGGGCAAATCCGTCTCGATGCTGGCCGTGATGGGGCTGTTGCCCTGGACCGCCAAGGTGACCGCCACGAAGATGGAATTCGCCGGGCGCGACCTCCTGTCCGCCTCGCCCAAGGACAAACGCGACATCGTGGGCCGGGAGATGGCGATGATCTTCCAGGAACCGATGACCAGCCTGAACCCCTGCTTCACCGTCGGTTTCCAGATTGATGAGGTATTGCGCCGCCATACCACCCTGACCCGGGCGGAGCGTCGGACCCGTGCGGTGGAATTGATGGGCATGGTCGGCATCCCCTCGCCCGAGGCGCGGCTGAAGGTTTTCCCGCACCAGCTTTCCGGCGGCATGAGCCAGCGCGTGATGATCGCCATGATGATCGCCTGCCGGCCGCGCCTGCTGATCGCCGACGAGCCGACAACTGCGCTCGACGTCACCATCCAGGCGCAGATCCTGGAATTGCTGGTCGATCTGCAGAAGGAAACCGGCATGGCGCTGGCGCTGATCACCCATGACATGGGCGTGGTGGCGGAAACGGCGCAGCGGGTGCAGGTGCAATATGCCGGCCAGCAGGTGGAAACCCGCCCCGTCATCGATCTGTTCCGTGCCCCGCGCCACCCCTACACCCAGGCCATGCTGGCCGCCCTGCCGGAACGCGCGGTGGGCGGGCGCCTGCCCTCCATCCCCGGCGTCGTGCCGGGGCAGTTGGACCGGCCCCAGGGCTGCCTGTTCCATCCGCGTTGCGCCCATGCGCAGGCCCTGTGCAGCGAGCGCGAGCCGGATTTCCTGGACGGGGTGCGCTGTCATTTCCCGCTGGACGAGACCGGCCGGCCGATCACCCGCGCGGTCGAGGAGATCGGCGCATGATCGACAGCCCCGTTCTTGAAGCCCAGGGCCTGGAACGCCATTACGACATTGGCGGCGGGCTGTTCCGCAAACCATCCGTGGTGAAGGCGGTCGGCGGGGCCAGTTTCACCCTGACCGCCGGCCGGACGCTGGCCGTGGTGGGGGAATCGGGCTGCGGCAAGTCCACATTGGCCCGCATGGTGACCATGATCGAGCCGCCCTCGGCCGGCATGCTGAAAATCGACGGGGTCGATGTCAGCCAGCCGGTTGATCGCGATGCGGCAAAGCGGCTGCGCCAGACAGTGCAGATCGTGTTTCAGGACCCCTATGGCTCGCTCAATCCGCGCCAGCGCGTGGGCACCATTCTGGAAGAACCGCTGGTGATCAACCGGCCGGAGATGAGCGCGGCGGAACGCCAGGACGCCGCAAGGCGGATGATGGCGCGTGTCGGCCTCAGGCCCGAACATTATGCGCGCTATCCGCATATGTTTTCCGGCGGGCAGCGCCAGCGTATCGCCATTGCGCGCGCCCTGATGCTCAATCCGCGCATCCTGGTGCTGGACGAGCCGGTTTCAGCACTCGACGTGTCGATCCAGGCGCAGGTGCTGAACCTGCTGGCCGATCTGCAACAGGAATTCCAGGTCGCCTATCTCTTCATCTCGCATGATCTGTCGGTGGTGCGTCATATCGCCGACGAGGTGCTGGTGATGTATCTGGGCAAGCCGGTGGAGATGGCCAGCCGCGATCAGTTGTTCAGCGCGCCCAGCCATCCCTATACCCGCGCGCTGTTATCGGCGACGCCGGTGGCGGACCCGACGCGCCGGCGCGACCGCATCCGGTTGACGGGGGAACTCCCCTCCCCGCTCAACCCGCCTTCGGGCTGCTATTTCCACCCGCGCTGCCGCTTTGCCGATGACCGCTGCCGGGCTGAAGAACCGCTGCTGATCCCCGCCGCCGGGCATCGCACCGCCTGCCATGCGGTGGAAGAAAACCGCCTGCCGGTGGAAGAGGTGGTCTGAGCCGCGCAAGCAAGGCCGAAGGCCGCCGGATTTGCGCGCGATGGAAAAACCCGCGCAAGCGCAGGCTGACAAGCGGCTGCGCAGCAGCCCGGATTTGTCAGCAACCAAGCAACCGCCGGATTTGCGCGCGATGGAAAGCCCGCGCAAGCGCAGGCTGACAAGCGGCTGCGCAGCAGCCCGGATTTGTCAGCAACCAAGCAACCGCCGGATTTGCGGCGACATAAAATGTGCTGTCATCCCGGCCCGAGCGAAGCGAGAGAGCCAGGATCTTTCGCCGGATGGAGATCCCGGGTCTCGCATCACGGATGCTCGCCCGGGATGACCGGCTGAGTTGGGAAGGGCTGTCGTCTTCGGGCTTGACCCGAGGACGACGGTATCCACAATGCGTCGTTGTGGACAAAACCCGCGCCAATTCCCTTGACGCCACCGGGCTTCGCGCGTAGAAGCCGCCGGTTCCCCTGCTGGGGGAACTCTCCTTCCCGTCGGACGAAGGCACTCAATCTGCCTTCCTCGCGTGCCGTCGGGTAGGGCCTGGGGCATTCCGCCCCTGGGTCCGCATGAGCCAGAGGGAGCTGAAAAGCAATGGCGTTCTATGAAAGCGTGATCATCGCGCGACAGGACATCTCGACCGCGCAGGTCGAGGCGCTGACCGAGAAATATGTCGGCATCCTGACCACGATGGGCGGCGAGATCGGCCGCAAGGAATATTGGGGCATTCGCAGCCTCGCCTATCGGATCAAGAAGAACCGCAAGGGCCATT
>Ga0209066_10001754_pt1 | contig 28006 bp, 22 predicted proteins | sample All_14_2_FD_187198 | JGI IMG/M metagenome (GOLD analysis project Ga0209066, IMG submission 187198) | Freshwater microbial communities in response to fracking from Pennsylvania, USA - Allegheny Zone_MetaG_DW_15 (SPAdes) (version 2) ...
GCGATCAACACCATGAACGAAGACCTCTATGCCGCCATGCAGGGGTTCGCAGACCGTCTGGCCGCCGGCGAAGAGCTTACCCCCGAAATCGGCACGCGGGCCTTCAACGAGATGACCACCGCACTCGTCCAATCGTATGACGCGCTAGGCGCGTTCGTGCCTGAAGCCCAACGCGGCGAGGCCGCCCAGATCGAGCTTGCCGACTTCATCGACCCCGGCGTCGCCGAACCCCTGATCGCCGTGCAGGACAAGCTCGAAAAAATGCCCCCATCTGATCGCCGCCGCGGCCCGAGGTTCCTCCGGTGAACGGCGTGCGTCAAATGTGGCGGGTCGCCTGCTACGAGTGGTTCGACGCCCTGCGCAGCCGCCGCGCGCTGGTGGTGCTGCTGCTTTACATGGCGGCCGCGGTCTGTAACATGCACTGGTCGATCAACCTCCTGCACAAGCTGGAAAACGAGCTCGCGACGGTGCTCCAACTCCCCCAGTCCGAGCAGACGGGGGTCGTCTCGACCGCACTCTGGAAATCCAAGCCCTTCCAGCGCATCATGAAGCAGATGGCCCAGAACGACCTCGTTTTGCAGGACATCACCGGCAAACACCCGGTCGAACTCATCTACGCCTGGTTCGCGTTTTTCTACACCCCGCTGCTGGTCGTGCTGGTGTCGGGCAACCGCATCGCTGAAGACCTCGGCTCCGGCACCGTGCGGTACATGATCTTCCGCATCTCCCGGATCAGCTGGACGCTCGGCAAGTTTCTCGGCCAGACGCTCATGATCGGCCTCGCCCTCATCCTGAGCGGATTGGGCGCTTACGCGGTGGCCAAATACCGGCTCTCCGGATCGGGCACGCCCGATCTCTGCGTGAACGTGCTCCAGTGGTCGGTGCGGGCGTGGATCTTCTCGATCCCCTACCTCGGCCTCGCAATGGGACTCTCGCACCTCACCCGGTCGGCCAGCAAAGCGACGGTCATGGGCATCATTGCGATCACCGTCTGTTTTGTCCTGTCCCTTCTTTTGCGCCATTTCACGACCGAAACCGGCTGGCGCGCCTACCTGCCCTACCTCAACATGCTGATGCCCGAAGACCACAAAATGTACCTGTGGCGAAACGCGCTCGCTCCCCTCGTGACCGGCACCGCCTATCTCTTGACCCTCGGCTTCTGTTACCTGCTCACCGGCTACGCCTTTTTCCGCAAACGTGACGTATGACATGAATCACGCGATCGAAACACTGGACTTGGTAAAACGCTACGGTGCCCGCCGCGCGCTCGACGGGCTCTCCTTAGCCGTGCCGCGCTTCGCCGTCCTGGGGCTCATCGGCCCCAACGGCGCAGGCAAGACCACCTGGATGATGTCGGTCGCAGGCTTCCTGCACCTCTCGTCTGGCTCCGTCAACCTTTTGGGCGGCGGCCCCTTCGATCCGGCCGTCCACGGCGGCCGGATCACCATCCTGCCCCAAGACTCCGAGCTTCCGCTCGAGAGCCGCCCGCTCGAACTGCTCACGCATTACGGGCGCCTGCAAGGGCTCGCGCGACCGGAGGCGGCCCGCTCCGCAACCGCCATGCTCAACGAGGTGCACCTCGGAGACCGCCTCAACGCGCCTATCCGGTCGCTCTCGCACGGCATGCGGAAACGCGTGATGATCGCCCAGTGCTTCATTGGCTATCCCGAAGTGGTCCTGCTCGACGAGCCGCTCAGCGGGCTCGACCCGCGCGAAGTCGCGCACATGCGGTCGTTCCTGACACGTCGCCGCGGGCGCCAGACCCTCGTGATCAGCTCACACAACCTGCATGACATCGAAGTCATGTGTGACCATGTGGCTTTCATCGAGAAAGGCCGCACAGTGCGGATCGCCACCTTGGAAGAGGTCGTCGGCAAGGCCAGCACCCTCGTCTACCAAGTGACGGCCGAGCCGGCGGACCACGATGCGCTGGCAACCGCTGTGCCCGAAGCCGCCCTCGCGTTCGACGCCGCCGCTTCAGCCTTGCTCTGCCGTTACGATCCGGCCCTCACCACGCCCGAGGCGATCAACCGCCGCCTGCTTCCGGCCCTGCTCGCCCAGTGCGGCGTAACAACCGTCACGCGCGGTGCCAGCCTGGAAACCGAATACTTGAAAAACCTTTAAGCCAGACGGCCCGATTTTCCATGTCAACACCGGTCCACATCGTCCTCGTCAAACCTGAAATCCCGCACAACACCGGCGCGATCGGACGCGTGTGCGTGGGGCTCGGCTGTCCCTTGCACCTGATCCGCCCGCTGGGGTTCCACCTCTCGGCCCCCTATCTGCAACGCGCCGGGCTGGACTACTGGGAGCACCTTCAACTCGCGCTCCATGACTCGTGGGACGCGTTCTTGGAAACCGTGCGCCCGTCCCGCCTTTTCTTTCTCAGCACCCGCGGCGAACGCTCACTCTTCGACTGCGAGTTCCGCCCAGGCGACGCGCTGGCCTTCGGCAACGAGGGCCACGGGCTTCCCCACGACTTCTATACCCGCTACAGCGACCGGCTGTTTAAGATCCCGATGCCCGGCGAACACGCCCGCAGCATCAACCTCGCCAACGCGGTCTCGATCACCGCCTACGAGGCCTACCGCCAGCTTAGCCGCCCCCAGTCACCGTAATCACCCGGGTCTCGGGCTGTTCGGTCAGAGCGAACCGAACCTCGATCGCGTCCGGCGGAATCAGGTCCCCGGCGCGTTCCGGCCACTCCACCGCCACCACCGCGCCCGTCTCAAGATATTCGGGATAGCCGATGGTCAGCAGGTCGTCTGGACCGGTCAGGCGGTACAGGTCCATATGCACCAGCTTGAACGCGGGTGTCTGATATTCGGTCGAAAGCGTGAAGGTCGGACTCGTCACCGGGCGGTGCAGCCCCAGCGCAAAACCGAGCCCCTGCACAAAGGTGGTCTTGCCCGCACCGAGGTCGCCGTGCAGCGCGATCACGCTGCCCGGCTTCAACAGCTTGGCGACGTCCGCCGCCACCTGCCAAGTCTCTTCAACGGAATGCACGGTGTAGGTTCGGGTCATACTCGCGCTCACCTGTCCAGCCACGCCACCACTTCATCGAGGAACCGGTCCATGTATGTTTCGGCGAACGCCGATGCATGCGGCAGCCGCACAAGGCCGGGCAGGTTCCGCGCCAACGGCGATGCTTTCGTCAGCGGCTCGTCCGCGAACACGTCGAGGCACGCGCCGCGCAAAGCGCCCGATTTCAGCGCCTTCGCCAGCGCAGCCTCGTCAAGGCAGTTGCCTCGGCCCACATTGTAAATCACCGCGTGCCGCGGCAGACGCGCGAGCCGCGCCGCATCGAATAGCCGGTCCGTGCCGGTATCCGACGGCAACACGATGATCAGATGATCCGCCTCCGGCAGAACCGAATCCAGCCGGTCGGCGGACACCACCGTGTCGCCTTTGCCGAACCACCGCGGCGCGCGTTTCTGCGCCGTGCGCCGGACACCGGTCACGCGAACCCCGAAAGGCTTGAGAAGTTCGCCGACCGTTGCGCCGATGTGGCCGAACCCGACGATGACCGCGTGGCTCCCCCGCAACAGCCGCATGTGCTCATACAAGGGCTCGCGCGGCCACAGCTTCCCCTTGAGCTGCAGCCGGTAAGCCTCCAGAATGCCCCGGTTGAACGCCAGCATCAGCCCCAAAACCGTCTCGGCCATCAGCGGCCCGTGAAACGAGCCCTGACGCACAACCACCCGCGGCGGCGGGGTGAGCGGAAAAAAGTCACGCCCTGCGGCCGAAGAGAGGATGCAGCGCAACTGCGGGGCGCGGGCGAACCACTCTTGCCGGAACGCCCACGTCACCGCCACCTGCGTGTGCGGAAGGGCGCGGACAAACGACTCCTTGGTGCGGCACCACGTGACCTTGGCCTGCGGGAAGGCCGCACGCAACCGGGCGATGTGCCGCGCCCTCATGCAGAAAAACGGGACCGTGCTCTCTTGAAAAACAGAAATCGCTCGGGCTTTCATGGCTCCTTCTTCATCAACGTTCCGCCGCGGTTGTACTTCTGCGGCGGCTGCTCTTTTCCTAAACCAACCCCCTTCGTCATCAGAACCTTGAGCTCGTCGAAGTGTCTTGCATAAATATCCCGCGGCGTGCAACCGTGCTTCTTGCAGAGCGACGCCGCCATGCCGACAACCTCCCCCATCATGCCGCCGGTGCGCATCACGCGCACCGTCCCCAGCGCCACATGCGTCACGCTGATGTTGCGGCCCGCCATGAAAAGGTTGTCGACGTTTTTTGAGTAAAGACACCGGAGAGGGATCGGATACGGATAGATCTTCTTGTGCGTCGAGACCGACTTGAACTCCGCGCCGGGAAAGTGCGCCGTGTTCTTGGGGTCGGGATAATGCAGGTCGATCGTCCACGTGGTACACGCGGTGGCGTCGGGATAGATCACCCGGTTCTCGAGGTCCTGCTCTTTCAGCACCAGATCACCCAACAGCCGGCGCGACTCGCGCTTGCCCGCCACATAGGCGACCCAGTCCAACCTGAGCTTCGCGTAATCGGCTTTGTGGGCCGAATGGTTCTTGAGGAAGGACCAGTTTGAAAAAACCGCCAACAGCCCGTAATCGCGGATCCGCTCAAACTCGCTGACCTGGTGCAGGCGCATGCCCGTCTCCCACGTCCACTCGCCCATTTTCACGCGTTCGCAGGTTGTGTCGTTGAAGGCCAGCCCCCACCGGATGTCAGGGAAAGACACCGGCTCCTGAGCCGCACGCGAATACCACTGAACCGACGACCCCATCGTCATCGTGTCCGCCTTTTCCACCGCCGTGCTCTCGCCGGTCTCCTCGCGGCCCTCGCGCCCATACCGGTACTCCGCGCCCGCCAGAACGCCGATCACGCCGTCTCCCGTGCAATCCGCCACCAGCGGAGCGACGAAGCGTGTTTCCTGCCCGGTCTCGATGTTGCGGCCGATCACCGCCGTGATCTTCGAGCCCTCCTTCTCGACACCCAACGCGCGGGTGCTGAGATAGAGCTGGATATTTTTCTCGGCCTTGACCGCCTCGATCTTGCGCGCGTCCTCGTAGTAGTCGCCCGGCTGCGCGTTGCCGCCGCGGCGCGGGCCGATCTCACTCACCACATCGCCGAGTTTCGGATACGGATCGAGGTTCATCCAGCCGGCCAAGTGCACGCGAACCTCGGAACTGTTGTTGCCGCCGAGCACCGGCCGGTCCTGAATCAGCGCCACCGTCAACCCGAGCCGTGCCGCCGTGATCGCCATGCACACGCCCGGTATGCCACCTCCCGCAATGATGAGATCGACGCTCTTCGTCTCCTTCGACGGCGTGATCGCGCCCATCTGACGGCGGAACGTCTCCAACTTGGCAACATCCTCTTCGGGCTTGAACGCCGGGTCAGTCGTCAGGATGACCGCGTCGCACCGCCCGTTAAACCCGGTGAGGTCGTGAAGCGTCAACTTTGCGGCGCCCTTAGGAAGTTCCACCGCTCCAGCCTCCTGCCAGGCCCACTCCGCGCCCTGCGTGCCGAGTACCGTCTCCAGCGGCTTGCCGTTCACCACAGCCTGAAACGTGCCCGGAGCTTCCTTCTGGCTCCACGGCGCCACCCAGTTACGGGTCCGCGCGAGCACACGGTATTTTCCTGCCTCGGGGACCTCTACCGTCGTTGTGGCATCCGCCACCGGGATTCCAAGCCCGTGCGCCATGAGAAACGGCGAGCCCATCTGGTCCATGAACTGCTGGTCGACCACCCACCCGCCCTTGTCGGCGAACGCCTCGGTTTCAACCAACAGCGTGGCCGCCTGCAACGCGCTCGCGACAACCGCCACACCGGCTCCCAACGACATCCTTTTCACGATCATGCATCGTCCCCTTTTCTTATCACAAACCAGATTGTTTATACCATATCCCCGCGGTTACGAAAACGGAGAATCCGGACAACCACGCCAATTTCAGCGCTGCGACCCTCATCACTTGTCTTTCTCCCATTTCCACGGGAAAACCTCGCTGCGCGTATGCAGCACATCGAAGGCCTTGCGCGCTTCAGCCACAAACGCGGCTTGCTGCCCGGCAAGATCCTTGGTCTCCGCAGGGTCAGAGGCAAGCTCGTAAACCTCGACAGGGCCGCCCGGCGCCGCGTTGACGCTCCGCTGAACCGCTTTGAGATTCCCCCTCAGATAGGCGCGTTTGCCCCCCTGCTCATGAAACTCCCAGTATAGCCCCTTGTGCTGACGCTGTTGCCCCTGCCCCAAAAGGACCGGCGCGAAGCTGATGCCGTCTGATCCAGGCGCAGGCTTTGCGCCGGCCAGTTCACACAGCGTCGGCATCAAGTCCCAGAACGCCGAGATATGGCCGCTCAAACTGCCCGCTTTGATCTTCCCCGGCCAACGCGCCAGCAGCGGCGTGCGGATGCCGCCCTCGTAGAGATCGCGCTTGTAGCCGCGCAGCCCGCCGGAGCTGTTCCAGAAATCCGGCCGGTGCCCCCCCTCGCAGTGCGGCCCGTTGTCACTCGCGAAAAGCACGAGCGTGTCCCCGTCAATTCCAAGTTCCTTCAGAAGCGACAGCACGGCACCCACCTGCCGGTCCAACACGCCGATCATGGCCGGGAAGGCCGAAGCCGGGCTCACGTCCTCCCGCGTCTTGTCGTAGCGGGCTTTCGTGCCCTCAAACTCTGGAAACTGTGTGCCCTCAAACTCTGGAAACTGTGTGCGGAAAGGCGCGTGCACCTCTGGGGGAACCGACATCGCGGCATGCGGAATCGTGACCGTCAGCCAGGCAAAGAAAGGCGTCTTGCCCGCGTGCGCGCGGATGAACCCTAGCGCCTCATCCATGATGAGCGGCGGCGAATAGGTCTTGCCGTCCAGTTTCACCTCCTCACGGTCGCGCCAGAGACGCGCCGGATAGTAGGAGTGCGCCTCAGACTGACAGTTGTATCCAAAAAACCGGTCGAACCCCATATTCACCGGGTCGCCTTCAGATCCCGGGAACCCCAGCCCCCACTTTCCGAAACAGCCCGTGGCATATCCCGCCTGCTTGAGGCACCGCGCCAGCGTCTCCGTGCCCTGCGGCAACGGCGCCTGCCCGTTGCCGACCTGCTTGTTGCCGCGGATCGGCGTGTGCCCCGTGTGCTGGCCGGACATCACAGTCGAGCGCGACGGCGCACAGACCGTGGATCCGCAATAATGACGCGTGAATTTCATACCCTCGTCTGCGAGCCGATCGATGTTCGGTGTCGCGAATTTTCTCTGCCCGTAACACGACAGGTCGCCGTACCCAAGATCATCCGCGAGAATAAAGATCACATTCGGACGCATCGCTGTGGGCTCGGCGCCGACCTCCATCCTCGCAAACAGTAGCGCCGGCACCAACGAGATTAGACCGCCACTCCTCCGCTTCCACGTTTTCATCAGGCTCCCCTTTGCTGCGCCCGGCTATTTTCCGGAAACGCTCCAGACGCCGCCGGCATCGCGCGTCATCTCGCGCGCCTTGCCGTTTAGGCGCATGCGCACCTGAGCGGCTTGACTCTCGAACCGCAGCACAGCCGATTCGACGTCGGCATCCAGCAGGACACCGCCATCGGGCGACTGAACGACGGCGACTTTCCCAAATGGGAAACGTTCGCAGGCCAGACGGCCGGCCGGACACTCCAGCGTGAGGGGCAACTCCATATCCGGATTCGCCTGATAAGCCACCCATGTGCGCGAGGGCTCGCATGCCAAAAGCCACCACGTCTTGCCGGGAACACTCTGAAGCGTCGCCCCTTTGACAGCCGCACGACCGCTGTTGTTCACCGCGAACTCGGGCGCCTGCGCATAGCAGATCCACGGGTCATCGCGCCCCCCGATCCGGCGGGCGGCATACTCTTCCGTGTAACAGTGCCACCGCATGTCGAGCTGGCGGTCGCCGCGCTCGTACGCGATGTGGCGCATGTAACCGTCCGCCTCATCCGAAGTGACCTTGCCCGCCAGGATCGCGTCCTGAAACTTAGCGAAGGTCCCGTACTCATCCGTGTCGCCCATCTCAACCACAAACCCCGAGCGGGCCTTCACCCAATCGGCATCTGCGATACCGACGATGTTGCTGGCCGAGACATTGTCCTGATAGAGCACGACGTGGCGCGTGCGCTTCTCCAGCACCGTCTTGCCGCCGCGCAGACGCGTGGCCTCCAGCGGACGCACCGCCGCATAAACCTCTCCATCCTCAATGAACCACCAGTCGCCCGGAGCAAGCTCCCGCGGCAGACTGCGCACGGGCTCGCGGTTGACGTAAAGGCCGTCGGTGCCGTCCGTCCAGCGGAACAGGAACATCGCCGCCGACGCGCGCCACGTCTTCTCCTTGACGAGTTCGCCGTGATGGGTCCCGGCCTTGGCCGTATAGTCCAGCAGCAACGTGTTGCGGTCCTGCAGCGTGCCGACGCGTCCGAAGTCGATGAACTCGCGCAGCCACGGACCTCCGGGTCCACCCTTGCTGTCTGCCATCGGCTTGTCCGGCTCCTTCGCGTAATAGACCTCGCCCTTGTCCAACGTGCTCATGCCGTTGAACACGTAGTGCGGGTAGAGCACACAGAAACGCTCAGGACTACCCAGCGGCGCAGCCGGATTTCGGCTGTTGTTCCACCAGGCGCAGGCGGCGACCACGCAGGTGTTCACGACCCAGGAAGAACTCGTTGAACCGAGCGTGTACGCGCGCGTCTGGTAATTCACATACTTTGCCGGCCTAAGCGGCTCGCTCGGCGGCACATCCGGTAGGGGCGGATAGTTCTTCCAGTGTTTGATCGCCACACGGCACTGCAGCTCGTTCGGAAGCGTCTTGTTCCACGCGACATCCTGCAGATACGCCGGCAGATCCGGCAAAGCTCCCTCCGTCTGCGTCAGCGGCCAATTGCTGCGGAACGCACGGGAGTCCCACCCGTCCCACGGGAAGAAGAAATTCAGCCAGATCGGCCGGCCCATCCCCGTCGCCAGCAACGCGCGCTCGTTGTCGCAACCCAGCCACTCGCTGGGTGCCATGCGGCTGCCGGGGCCGGAGATGCGCTCGACCGCAGGCGACCACATGAGGAACCGGTTGATCCACAACCGCTCGGAAATGAGCCGCGCCATCCGGCGCAACTTCGGGTCGGGAATATACCTTTTCAGAATCGCCCAACTCGCCGTGCCGTTCCAGTGGCTTTCCAGCAGGTTGAATTCGCCCATATCGCCGGTGCGGTTCATATGGTCCAGTTCGGCACGCAGCGCCGCGGCTCCGGCCGATAGGCATTTCGCATCGTCGATCAGCGCCGGCGCCAGCGCCAGCGGCGTGAGGTAGCCGTGCACATTGGAGCCGTTCGCGCCGTTGCAGCTCATCCAGTTGATGTAACCGCAGGACGTGTCACCGAGGTCCAGCGCCTTCAACGTTTCGCGGATGAGACGGTGCGTCTCGGGCGTCAGTTTGTCCGGAGCGCGCAACGCCGGAATGATCCAGAACGAGGGGGCACGGCTATGCGGGTTCTTCTTTCGCCATGCGTCCACATCGTCCAGCACGCGACGGCACGCCTGCTGGATCTCGCTGTTGACCTTGCCGACCTCCTCCGGAGTTCCGGTCACCAACCGCTCAAACGGCGTGACTTTGTCTGGCCTTCCGTCGGGATTCTTCGCCCGGCGAGACGCGCTCTGCATCCAGAAGACGAGGGCATCCTCTCCGCAAACACTTCGCCCTTGATAAAAAGCCTCATCGTGCTGAGGCAGCCTCCAGCGGCTCGTGTCCGGCGGCTCCGCCGCACACAGCGAAAGACCTGCGGCAAAAACCACGCACACTGCGCAAACAACCATCATTTCTAGCCCCCCGGCTGCAAACCGTCATCCGCCTCACGGCTGACACTCCGGACTCGGTTCATCGCTGTCCCCTCCGGTCTCAGTCACGCGCAGCCGTCTTTCTGCGCCCCTACTGCAAGACCGGATACACCACCCAGCCATCGGCCTGCGCCCGCGCATCGTGGTCGTGCCCCAAAAAGGACGCATTGGATTCCATGAAGAGCACAAGCCGCCGCATCTCTTCACCCGACAGTTTCACATCGTGATGGCCTTTCGCCAGCATCGCGTACAGCGGCGATGCGTAGGCGCCGAACCGGCCCGGCTCGGTGTAGGGTGGCGTGAACGCGTCCCACTCGATGAAAGCACCGTAGTGGTGCACATACTTGGCCAGACTGCGGATCGACGTGAAGAAAAGATCTTTGTCCGCCAAATAGTTGCCCCTGCGCAAGTCAGGCGCCTTGCCTTCACGCTTCTCGCCGTGGCAGCCCACACACCGGGCGTCGAGCACCGGCTGCACCAGGAGCGGGAAACTGAAGGGATTCGAGCCTCGCACCTCGGGCACGATCACCGAAGGCGCGCGCCGCAACGCCAGCGGCGTGGCGGACGAACGCTGCTGCACGACACCCACGCGCTGCTCGTGGCACCCGTTACACATGAGCGTCTCACCGGGAGCCGTGTAGGTTGCGCTGCGCATGCCTTGGAGGGCCAGCCCCTTCTCATCGACCGCGTGGAACAGGATCGGCACGTTCACGGGCACCTCGAAGAACGCGCTGCCGTCCGCCTCAACCGGAACCGTTCCCAAACACTGACGCCCGCCTTTCTGGTCGCCCAGCCCGATGCGAGGACTGTTGACGATCGGAGAGACCTTGGGGAGCACCTGCCACACGCGCAAGGCTTTGATCGTTGTTCCCTCGGGCATCGGATATCGGCTGTTGTAGACGTTCACGACACCCACGCGCGCAGTCTTCGGCAACTGCTCGACCGGCACCGGCGCCGGCTTGGCCCCGTTTGCGAGGCGCGGACGCCCCACCAGCGTCTGGTGCGGCAACACGGACGGCTTTGCCCGCGCCTGCAGCGGCATGGGTGAAAGGCACGAAATGTCGGGATGCGTGTACAACGTCTCTTTGTTGCCGAACGCGTCCACCAGCGTGATCGCATAACGCCGCGCCCGCCAGTCGATGTACCCATGCTGCGCGTTCGCCAGCGGATCATAGACGCACAGCGCGTATTTCTCGCTCAGCGGCCACGGCGTCGCGTAGGCACCGGAGGCTTTGTCGTATTTGAGAGGACTCTCGGCTTCGGGCAGAACCTGGTCCGGCGTGAATCGGCGGATCTGCGACATCTCGTGGTCGTCGGGGATCGAGGGGTCGATCACAATCAGTGAGCCGCGCGTCTGCGTGTGATGTCCACCCGCCACCGCCATGTATTTTCCGGAGCCCGGGATCGAACGCGCGTCGCCGATCAGATGCGGCGCCGTCCGTTCCGAGCGGTGCTCGTTGCCGTTCAGCTCGCGTGCGTCGCGCCCGTCCGGCGTGGTCAGCCACAGGTGATGCGCCTGATTGAACCCGCGGTCCACGTAGTCCCAGCGGGTGTAGACGAGCATGCCGTTATTGTCCACGCTCGGCTGCCATTCGTTGGTTTCGTGCGAACTGAGGCGCTCAATGTCCGTCCCATCCTCGAACATTGAAAAGAGCGTGTAGTTCGGTACGGGGCGCGGGTGGCAGCGGCCAAAGCCGCGGCGCCGCTCGGAGATGAACGCGACACGCCCGTTCGGCAGCCAGCAGGGGTCGAGATCATTCAGCGGCCCGCCGGTGAGTTGCACCAGCCCCGAGCCGTCTGCGTTGCAGCGGAAGAGGTGGAACGTGCTCGCCTCGGTCCATTCGCGTCCCTCCCACGCGCCGTCGGTGTAGCAGAAAAGAATCTGCTGCCCGTCATACGAGACGTCCGGCGAGAGATATCCGCCGTTGCCGAGCATCTGCCCCTTGCGCAGCCCCGACTCCACCACCGCTTTCTCGAGCAGGTTACGCACGGTGGGCTTGCCCGAAAAGGGCTTATCGAGCACGTACAGCCCGTTGCCCTTCGTCGTCCCTTTGAGCGTCGCGTGAAAACCGAAATACTGGTCGGCCATGTGGGTGCCGAAGTTCAGCTCCTCGGGAGGCAGCGCCTCACGCGTGATGAACACCAGCCGGTCCATCTTCTTGAGCAGCGGGTTGGCGAAGGCGATCTCCCGCCGCACCGCACAGAGCTTCACATACAGGTCAGCACGGGCAGAACCGTCAGACACGGGTATCGTGCGTACCGCCTCCTCTAAAGCGGCCAAGCGCTTACCCTCTTTTTTCAGCCCGGCTGTCGGCGCGAGATCGCTCCACAGCGCACGTGTGCGGCGAGCCACGATATCGGCGGGGTCGCGGTCCGCAGCCAAAACCAGCGCGCTTGCGTGAAAGGCCTGCCGGTCGCGCTCCTCACGGGAAGCACACCCCTTCTGCACGCGCGTTTCAAACAGCAAACTTTTCCACATTCCCTCGTAGTCTCGGACCAGTGATGCGTCGCACCGCCCGGAAAGAGAGGCGATGAGCGTACGCGCTTCGGACGGCAACACCTGCGGCAGATCCAGAAGCTCCGTCACAGCCTTGTTCGGAAGCCCCGCCATCACCGCAAATTGGACCGACGCCTCCCCGCCCTGCACACGGGTTCCGGCCACATCGTCGACCACCCCTCTCGCCAACAGCCGCTTCGCGCCCGCCGGGACCTTGACTACGATGAGCGAAGGCGCATGGACACCCACGCCTTTTCTGAACACGGTGCCGCCACACTTCAATTCGGTGCCCAGCACAGACCTGTCTTTATGCGTCAGCGTCCGCTGAAAATCGCGGCAGCGCCAAGGGTCTCCACAGAAGGACCACGCGAATTCCCACGTCAGATCAGACACGTAGACCATGCCGCCGTCCCCTTCAAAACGCACCTCCAGCCAATCCGCATCGTCGCTGGCGGAGGCGTCGCCGCCGGTCCATGTGATCAGCGAGACCTCTCCGAGCCCGGCCACATCCGCGGCGACATCAACGCCTTTGGGCTCTTTTGAACGGAAGACGCACGGACTTAGAAAGCGCAAGGACCCCGACGGCATCCCCCCAGGCAAGTCACCTTCCGATAACGGCGCGGCGTGCGCCCAAACGACCGCCGTGAAGGCGACTGCCGCACCCATTCCCCTGATCGGCATTGCATACAAACAGCTCGCACTTTTCATAATTAAAAAGAATAACACGAAACGCAGAACTGCCGCAAGGCCGCCCCCTATGTGATTATCTGCCGTACACTTCGACTTCCGTGAAATGGCTGTAAGGATTGGACGTGTTGCCGTTGCTTGTGATGCGTACGTGGCGTGCCCGGGCACCATGACCCGCAACGCGCCTACCGAAGTAGTCTTCAAAATATTCTTTGTCGGCGCCTTTTCCTAAACCCGTGCTGTCGTCGTAATCGTTGTTGAAGAGCGTCGTGACCTCTTTCACAAACGTCGGGTCGTTTGAGACCTGCACGACGGTGTCTCGGTAGACGCACTGCTCAGGCCGTTCGCGCCACAGGCACACAGCATAGATCTCCGCGTTCGTCCCCAGGTCAAGTTGAATCCAACGGACGCCCGGGGCAAGTTCGAGATACGCGGACGCGCTATACTGTTTGTCGCCGTCCGTCACCAAGGCCAAGTCAGACGGCTTTGCCCGCGAATCGTTACACGTCACCGGTCGCCTCGACGAGATCAGCCGCACGCCACGTGGAACCAGCAGAGGCGGAGGCGGGACACCTTCCCCTCGGTAGGCCTCCCGGTGCGGTGAACGCACATCGATCGGTGTGCCTTCAAACGTCGGCTTAGGCAGCGCGGGCGCAAGCGGCACGCAACCTCTTGAAGCAGGCAAGTGTTTTTCGATCTCCATGATGATCGCGTCGGCGAACAACCGGGACACCTCCGCTCCCCAGTGGACGGTGTCTTGCGACCCCTTCTTCACCGTGTGCAACTGTTTCACAGCACTGGAATAGAGATCGACTTCCGGAATGCCGTGCCTCTTCATGACCTCATCCACAATCGCGTTGAACGTGACCATGCGAGCGTTGTCCGGATTGTCCAAGGTCGGCGTCCCGTCCGCCAAGTTGGAGCGGATCGGCGTACACCGCACCCAGATGAACTGCGTTTTGGGCACCGTCTTCTTGAGGTGTTCAACAGCTTCAGTCGCGCACATGGCCAACGCGCTTTCCGGGCAGCGGTTGGACTGGCTCGGTGACCACCAGTGAAGCGTCATCGCATTCCACGAGACTACATCGTAGGGGCCGTTGGACAGCACGCCTTTCCACGCGCGAGCGGCCGTCGAGTCTTTGTCTCCCAAGGACTTGCCGTACCAACTGCAACCGCTCCCCACCCAGTAATCGACATACGCCCGATCCTTGAAGTGCTCGGCGATGTACCCGCGGTACCCCATCGATATGGAATCGCCGACAACGAGTATGCGCGGCAACGAGGGGTTCTTGATGTCCGCCCGTTGCATGGTGTACTGGTCCCCGCTGACGTGCCGCATGCGTTCTGCGCTCCGGTCAAAACCGGTCGGAAATATGGCCTGGTCATAGACCCTGATGTTACGCAGTTCATAAGGCGCGATCCGAGCGGTGCGTATTTCGCCGAACGTAAGAGGACATGCGCTCGGTTTGACTTCGTCGGTCACCGCGAGGATGAGCCCGTTTCTGAATAGCGACAGCCGCTTGTCCTTGACCACGCAGGTGACCTTGTTGAATGCGCCGTTCAAGAACCCTCGCTGTTCGACGGTCTGATAGCCATTGCAGAAAAGCCAGATGACGTTATATTCGGGCGGAAAATACTTGAGCCCGAGACCGGCCTTGCCACTCTCGTCGGTGTTCGACACGAAAGTGAGCCCGTGGCCCTGCTTAGCGTCAGCGGGGCGCTTCACTTCGAACTCGATCGTATAGTCGTTTTGGGCTCCGAGAACGTTCGCAGGCAACGAAAAAGCGTTCGCCCCGTCCAGCGCGACGGTGCCGTTGACGACCTCCACTTTGCCCATGGTCAGTTCCGGGTCGATAGCGCCCTTTCCCAATTCCCAAATGGGCGCGACTGTTTGTGCCTGAATGGCGCTACACATGAGAACGAGAGCATATGGGATTCTCTTCACATTTTATCCTCGTGTTGAACGATGCAGACAATTTGTTGGACACGTGTCACTTCGTAACGGAAAGGTCCCGCTGCAAGATTCGGCATGTTGTAGAGATTGCCGAAAATCAGATCCCCCAGTTATAGCGGACGCATTTCGGCCGTTTGACATCGGGATGCGAGACCACAACAGTTGTCCCCTCGATCCTCGCATGGGCCCAGCGCCATTCGCCGTCCGAGTCCTCAATCTCAAACCCCTCAAGAAAGCTGCCCGCCGGGCTGAGGCGGGTGTATTTGCGCATATCTCCGCCCGCACAGGTGGCGTGCTCTTTGATGATCTCCGCAGCCTTCAATCCTTTGCCGTCACGCCAGCACCAAAACGGCAAGAACTATAAAAACAGTTCACGCTTTATTCCGTTCTCTCTAAACTTTGAATACTACCCGCCGTCGACCCGCCGTCCTTTTCGGAGAACAGGTCGATCACATCCGCCCACTCGGCCTCGGGATCGGCCGATATCCGCTCGAAGATGGACCCGAGCCAAGCCCACAGCTCCGGATCGTCCCCCAACTCACAGGAATGCCCCCAGAAATAAAAAATGCCCCCGCTCTTTTTCGCCTCCTCGTAGCGCTCCCAAAAATCGGAGGCTGCCCAGTGACAGCTTGCAGGCAAGGCCATCGGCTCATCCAGCGGAAGCGGCGCACGCGCGCTCTTCGTCGTGCGGGCATAAAGATATCCCGCCTTCTTGATATCTGTCATAGCCGCCGGGCTGAAGCCTCCTCCCGGATAGACGTATCCGCAAACCGGCTGCGCGAAGCCATCCCGTATCAGCGCCTTGGTTTTCAGCAGCGTCCGCATCCGGACCTCGGAATCCTTGAGCGTATCGCCCAACGGGATGCCGCAGTGCGCAGCGATTTTAAACCCCTTATAGATTGCAGGCATCTCGCTGTTGATCAGATGCCCCACCGTAAAGCCGCCCGCGCGCGAGTCCTCTTTCTTCAGAAAAGAAAAAAGGACATGCTTGCCGGCCTTCATCTTTTTAACCACAAAGGAATCGCGGGGCGTTTCCCGCGGAATGATATTGAACGTGGCCTTGGCGCGATGTTTTTTTAACAGCGCCACCAGAGGAATGTCGGTCGTCAAACTGTCATCCCAACACTGAACGACCTTGACTCTGCCCCCGGTGTTCGTCTGGCCCATGGAGGCAACAGCCGCCATCATCATGAATAGAAAAAAGCCGCGTTTCATTATTTCTAATGTGTCTCCTGCGCAAGCAGTCGCGCAAGATACTCGCCATAGGTTGACTTACGCAAGGCCTCGGCCAACCCCATAAACTGGGCCCGGTCCACGAAGCCCATCCGCCAGGCGATCTCCTCTAGACAGGCGATCTTGAGCCCTTGACGGTCCTGTATCGCTTTAACAAACGCTGTCGCGTCGGCAAGCGAATCGTGAGTCCCCGTATCCAGCCAAGCGAACCCGCGCCCCATAAGCTTAACGTTCAAACGCCCCTGCTGCAGATAGACGCGGTTCAGATCTGTAATCTCGTATTCGCCGCGCGCAGAAGGCTTCAACTCAGCCGCAATATCGACAACGCCGTTGTCGTAGAAATAGAGTCCCACCACCGCATAGTTCGACTTTGGCTTTGCCGGCTTCTCTTCAATCGTTTCCACTTTCCCCAAGCGGTCGAAACTGACCACCCCGTAGCGCTCCGGGTCCGTCACATAATAACCGAAAACCGTCGCGCCGCCAGTGGCATTGGCGTCTGCCAACATCCGGCGCATTCCGTCCCCATAAAATATATTGTCGCCGAGCACAAGGCAGACCGGATCACGGCCGATGAACTCACGACCAAGCACAAACGCCTGCGCCAATCCATTCGGCGTCTCTTGCACTTTGTAACTCAGACGCAAGCCCAGTTGCGAGCCGTCACCCAACAGCTGCCGGAACACAGGGGTCGCTTCAGGAGTAGAAATGATCAGCACCTCCCGTATATCAGCAAGCATCAGCGTCGACAGAGGGTAGTAGATCATCGGCTTGTCATAGACCGGCAAGAGCTGTTTACACATCACCTGGGTGACGGGATAGAGCCGGGTACCCGCTCCGCCCGCAAGAATGATCCCTTTTCGTGCCACAAGAACCTCCTGATACTCTGGACGACTTTTGAAAACCTATTGCCGGCTGCTGACAGCCGGCTGCGCCACTCCGAGCCTTTGACCCGCATATTTCTTGTCACGGATCGGCCGCCACCACCAAGCGTTGTCGAGATACCACTGGACTGTTTTGACGATACCGGAATCAAAACTCTCTTCGGGGGTCCACCCCAACTCTGTCCGGATCTTGGTCGCGTCAATCGCGTAGCGCTTGTCGTGCCCAGGGCGATCTGGCACAAACGTGATCAGCTCTTTGAAAGAACGCAGGCGGAGTTCTTCCTTCCGCTTGGGCTGCAGCGCATCGAGTGCCTCGCAGATCGTCTCAACCACCTGAAGGTTGGTCCGTTCGTTGTTACCGCCTATGTTGTAGGTCTCACCGGGCAGACCCTTCTCAAGCACAAGACACAACGCCCTCGCGTGATCTTCCACATAGAGCCAATCGCGCACATTATCGCCTTTTCCATAAACAGGCAAGGGCTTCCCGTCCAGCGCGTTCAGAATGACCAACGGAATCAATTTTTCGGGAAAATGGAAGGGACCGTAATTATTGGAGCAGTTGGTGATCAAAACCGGCAGTCCGTAAGTATGGTGCCATGCCATGACAAGGTGATCAGACGCAGCTTTACTAGCCGAATAGGGCGACCGCGGATCATAAGGCGTCGACTCGGTAAAGAGCCCTTCAGGCCCTAGCGACCCGTATACTTCGTCCGTCGAAATGTGTTGAAAGCGAAAATCCGCTTTTGCGGAGAATCCGTCCGGCAGACTGCGCCACCATAATGTGGCCACCTCCAAAAGAGTGGCCGTCCCGACAATGTTGGTCTGAATAAAATCGGAAGGGCCATCGATCGACCGGTCCACATGCGATTCGGCCGCAAGGTGCATCACGGCCTCTGGCCGAAACGTCTCGAATACGTGCCCAAGCGCAACACGGTCGCAGACATCCACCTGCGCAAATTGGTAGAGCGGGCTGCCTTCCACACTCTTGAGCGAGTCGAGGTTTCCGGCATAGGTCAGTTTGTCGAGATTCAGAACCCGGCAGTCTGAGCCTTGAAGAAGATGGCGGACAACCGCCGAGCCGATGAAACCGGCACCCCCTGTAACCAACACACGTCGCATGCCGCGCCCTCCTATTCGTCATCGGTCATCGACGCATCGACGACATCCTGCCGGGCTGCGGCAACAGAGGGGGTGAGGTCATCTTCCTCTGTGAACGCCTTGCTTCCGGAGCCCGAAACTTTTCGCTCGCCCGAGCCCAGCTTCTTTCCTTGCCCATAGGCTCCATACCGCGATGTGTAGCGGTAGGCGTAGCGATAGTGATAATCGTACTGGCTGAATTGATTACGCCGTCCAAAGTCCACGTCGTTCACAATCACGCCAATCACGCGCGCGCCGGCTTCCGTCAGATGCCGGGCCGCATGTTTAATCGGCTGGAAACGCGTGCGGTCAGGACAACACATGATCATCACCGAATCCGCCAAAGAGGCGAGCACCATCACATCGCCGACGATGCCGAAGGGCGGCGAATCGATAATCACGCGGTCATAGTGCTCACGCGCCCAGGAAAAGAAATCGACAATCGCACCACTGCCCATAAGATTGGCCGGGCTTAGTTCTGAGGAAGCCTTTGAAAAAACGATCTCGAGGTTCTCGATCCCGGAAGGCGTGGGCAATGTGTCGAACAGCGAAGCATCAGCTTTGGCCAGAGTATGCGGCAAACTGTGAAAATCCGTATGCTTCTTTTCGAAAATCCTCGCAAGCCGCGGACGGCGCATATCGAAATCGATCAGCAACGTCTTTTGTCCGCTTTGAGCGCATGAGATAGCCAAGCCGCACGACGAAATCGTCTTGCCCTCGCCGGGCTGAGTACTCATGCAGAGCAACACTTTTGACATCTCCTGATATCTGGGCGAATCCAGCAGATTCCGGAGCCCCGCGATCGCCTCGGCGAACTGTGAAAACTTGTCGTCCGCCACCAACCGAGCCAACTGCTCACGCTTCTTTCGGCGGACATGCGGCAACACCGCCAACGTCTTGAGCCGCAAACGTTGCTCGATATCCGAGATGCCGACGATCTTATCTTCCAGGTGGTCGAGGATCAGCACGAACACGATACCGAGAAGCAGCCCGATTGCCGGCCCGGCCGGAAAGATCACCATGGGGTTAGGCAACACCGGTTTATTCGGCCGGAAAGCCTGCTCCACCTGTTTGATAATGGCGGTGTTCTCGTCCGAGGCCAACTGCGCCTCGCGCGTACGTTGCAAGAGCGACTTATAGCTGCTGTCCGCCACCTCGCGCTCGCGTTCCAGCTGTTCGAGTTTCATTTTGGCCGAAACGATTTTGAGCTCAAGGTCGGACAGTTTCTTGGTTAGCTCATCACGCTTGGGCGTCAACTGGGCAAGCTGGCGCTGCATAAGATCCAGATTCGCCTTGCAGGTTTCAAGTGAGCGGAAAACCACATCCGCAAACTGCTGCTTGAAGACCTCTACTTCCTTCTCCTTGACTTTCACTTCCGGGTGGTTGGCCGTGTAGCGGGCCAACAAGGAGTTTTTTTCCGCAACGGTACCCTGATACTTTTGGAAGGCATCCCCGATTTCACCGGACCGGGGCACGGAATCCGGCAGCGTTCCGAATTTTTCCGGTTCGCTCTGAATGGTCTCAAGTGTTTTGCGCAACTCGATCGCCTTGGTGATGTCGCCTTCCAAACCCTGAATATCAGTGTTAATCTTGCCCAACGCCTGTTGCGAAGTTGCGCTATCGCTCGCCATGAAGTCAAGCTGGTTCGCCACACGGAAATCCAACATCTCTTTATCGGCGCGTTCCAGATTTCGCTTCTGCTGCTCAGTCGTCGTGGAAAGCCAGGAGACCGCCACCTCCGACTCGTTGCGGTTCTGATCCGAGGTGAACATCTCCGAGGCTTTCGCATAGGCGTTTGCCAAATCTGTCGCCAACTGCGGATCCGTTGAACGTACGGTCACGCGGATCAGCCTCGACCGTCGCTGCAAGTTCATCCGCGAATCGACTAGCGTCGAGATCAGTTGCTCATCCGTGACCGTGGAGCTGGGATAATCACTGCGGTACTGGCTGACAATCTGGTCGATCACCGCCCGGCTACGTAACCGGGCGAGACGCGTATTAAACACCTCATCCAGCGACGCCATCTCCGTGTCGATAATGGCACGGCGCATTCCCGTGTAGGTCGAACCGCGCAAGCTCATTTCGAACACGCTCTCGGCTTCATAGATCATCGGCGAAATCTTGAATACCGCGAATGCCGCAATAAACCCGATAATCACGAACACCACAATCGTAACCCAGCGCTGCGTGCAGACACGCAACATACGCCCGATCGTGACGGCCCCCATCAGCGAATCCTCGTCGTCGCCTCCTGCCCCTCCGAGACCGCCATAGTAGTACCCGCCGCCATACCCATACGCCCCCCCTGCGCCACCGGCCCCAGCCTGACCTGCAGGTGAACCTCCTCCATAATATACGGCACGGGCAGGAGCGCCATAATACATTGCGCGGGCATTACCGCTATAGTACATAGGCCGCCGTGTGACGGACTTGGACGTGTTGACACCGGCTTGTTCTGTTTCACTCATCGGGACTCTCCAAAAAATTCAGTTCGGGCATCCGTGCCGTGCTTCAAGCACGCCTTCAATTTTCTCCGGCATGTTTTTGTGCCCGAGCAGGCAGAAATGCGGGCAACGCAGCCATCACGCACGTCCATGACAACAGGACCCCATAAGACCGGAAAGGCCCCGAAAACCAACTTTCAAAGAAACACACGCTGGTCGCAACCACCCCGACCACCACAACCGGCGACAGACGCAACAGGTAAGGTCGCCCGTCATTCTCGTCGTTCGTGCCAAATTTCCAGGCGATACGCGCACGGTAACAGAGCGGGACCAATAGCGTTACAACCGCCGCCAACAAAAACCCCGCCCCAAGGACTCCATATTCACATAAGAACTGCAGACAGTCATTGTAGACACATCCTTGGCCTGATTTGAGTGAACCCCAATCCTTCGCCGAAACAGATAACCCGACAAAGTGATGAAAGCCATCCGCACCCACGCCTACCCACGGATGATCCTGCCAGATGTCCAAGGCGACGGCTGTCCGAATTTTTTGCGCATCAGCAAACTCCGTCCAGAACGAATCGGACCGCAACACCGACACGAACTTGCTCAGAACCGGGTTTTGCGGAAAAAGAAAGAAGATCGACACTGCCACTGTACCGAGAATCACGAGTGCCCCGAGAAACAGCTTAAACTGTGTCTGTTTTGCCACATGCGGCCTGACATATAACATCCAATACCCCAACAAAACAACCGTCAGGAACACATATATGTAAACAGAAAAGGCGCGCGCAAAAAAAAGCATACCGGCCAGATTGCCGAGCACGCCAAACACAAGAAGAAACTTCGACCGCCGCTGACAACGAGCCAACGCATCAACGAACAAACCCATTCCCAGCAAGGCCCAAAACCCGAAAAAAGTCCCCATCGCAGCGCCTCCGGCATCCATGACCAATGCCGCATAGGGCAGGCGCCCCAAACCTGCTTGCGCAACCGCGTAAACCGCAAAAAGTCCGCCAAGTCCCGCAAGCCACTGAAGCAACTGCCTTTTCGCCGATTTCCCCAACGCCGCACGCAAGGCGACCCCCACCGTCACACAGGCGGTAAACACAGCGACCATCGTGGAACCGGCGCGCGCCTCAACACAGAAGGGAGCCCATGTCACCGGCGGATTGCTCATCTGCCAAACATCGGCATCCGCAAGGTAAACAAGCCCGCAGCCGCTATTGAGCCATTGAACCAAAGCGACACCAACCACCGCCAACCCTGTATAAAAAAAGGGGTCCCACAAGACCCCCCTCATCACGCGCAACCGGGCGTCCGACAACGTCTCCCCCCTGCGCACAGAGGGAAGCAACACCATCATCTCAACAACCGCCAGCGACAGCCAGAGCAATGCGGTGAACCCGAACACGCGCCCATGGGCGAGATAAAAAAGGGGATAGGCCACCACGCAAGCGACATGTGCCATCAATCCGTATTTTGTGAGCAGTTTTTGCATCATGACCGAGCCGACCAAACGACCATAAAAAATCCGCCCACACTCGCTCCTCATCGTGTAGGCGGAACAAAACTCACTTTACGCCCTCTTCATTCAGTACCGGAACTGCAAGCCCAACGTCGCACGATACCGGTCGAACTCGTCATCCTCGTAATCCGAGAAGCGCGTCTCATATTCCAGACCGCCGTACATGCTGACATAACGCATCAACTCGTAATCTGCCCGCGTCCGCACGGAAAAAACATCATCCGTCGATGCACCCGCGACACCCACCTCATACTCGTTCTCCTCACGCCGGTAGGCGACGTCTAAACGGGTCATGAGCTTTCTCATCGGCCGATAAGTGAGCCCTGTCGACAGCATATAGACTCTCATGGCCTGATTGGCTGTACTCTCGCTCGGCTGGTAATGGCTAGACCCGGAAACCGACGCGGCCAGTTTTTTGGTAATGGTCCAATTTGCGTTCAGGCTGTAGGCCCACCCCATCAAGAGGTCTTCATCTCCATAATTGAACCACTCAAGCCCCGTCATCATGCTGTAGGTGATCCGCTTCGTCGCCCGGGAACTGACACCCGCCATCACGGAATACCCCGTACTCGTATCGCCCACGCTCCGCGTGCCTACCATCCGAGTCCCGTCGCTGGTCTGCTCGTTGTACGAACCCGACAGCAACACGTTACTTTTTTCCGTCAGTTTACGGGAAAGCTGAAGCCCAGCCGTCCACTGCTGGTTCCCGTACAAAGTCCCGTATTTGTTGTCGTCATTGATGTAGTCGAGATCGGAATACATGCCGCTTAGCGTGACGCCCATCCTTTCGCCCAATTCATAGGACAAAGCACCCGTCAGCGTAAACTGCTCACGGTCACGATAAAGGCCGCGTCCCCCATCGATGATCGAGTCGTTCTGGCTGCTGTTGAGATAGGTCTGCCCCACAAGCAGACGCCACCCTTTTGCGGATTCACGGTAAAACGAGAGCGTCTCTCCGTAACGGTCGGCATTCAGTTCGTCATACGTCATATAGTGGTCGTGACTGTACCATGCGCTGCCGGACAAACCCCACTCATTACCACGATAAGTCAGATCCACGCCAGGGGTGATACTGAGCACTTCGTCACTGTTTTCGGAGCCGGAATCGTAATCCACATTTGAGTCGTAGCTGTAGTCCAAGTTGACGTACGGAGAGACCGTCAGATTGTTATATTTGAAACCGCGGCTGTCTTGTGCAAGCGAAACCGGGCACACCACCGACACGAACAAGAAACAGATGCTCAAAAACACGCACGAGATCGTTCTTGTAACCATAACAAACGCTCCTTCTTTCAGCACTTCCGCCCAACCGCATCGCTTCAACGAACGCTCCGAACAGGAATTTTTCCGTCATTCGGCGGACACGGACATACAAGGTCATCTGAACTCGTTCCCCTACCGCGGTCTTTCCTGATATTGGTTCCTTGGTTCTGATACCCCCTGGGCAAGCGGTTGATCCCGAAATCCCCTATTCCGGCCCTGTTGAGTGCGGAGGACGGAAGGACGGCCAAACCGACATCGGTCACACGGGACAGTGAAGCCCCTGAATTCAATTCATACAATAACCGGTCTAAAGCTCCCGGACCGATCAAATATAACATCGTATCGTTTGAAATCGGCAAAGCCTCCACGTCCGCCGCCGCCAACATTGCGTCATAGTTCCTCTTGTTCAAGGCGTCAGGCAACCACGACGCCGCCAACTTACGCATCCGCTCGTCGGGCAGCAGAGCCAATAATTTGTCCTGCAGTCCGGGCACCTTCGTCCCCCGCAGAAAAGCCAAAATCACAAACGTGTTCCGCACAGAAGGCTCGTCCGTTTTCGCGTTACGTTCTACGGCGACCTTCACCGCCTCAACCGCGATCTTCTCATAACTCTCGTCCGAAAGGTGATTGTACTCCTGATCAAACCGCTTGGCCAGTTCCTCGGTCACCACCGGCAAGAATTCGACCGGGACGCCCGCAAAAACTTCTGCAATCACCTTATACTTCAACTCGCCCGTAGCCCCCGCAATACAGGCTACCGCCGTGCGAACAAACGCGGCAGCCCTCTCGTCTGGGCCGACTGGCAAACGTGTGACCGCCTTCAAAACCCGTTGTGTAAACTCCACGCGCTCCCCGGGTTCGACCTGAGCGAGCGTTTCACGCAGAACCTCCACACTCATCACGGACGAGCCGATCTTCTTCAACCACTGTGCCCGCGTCAGAAACGACGTCCCCTGCGCGAACAACAATGTGGTACCCAAGGCGAAAACCACCGCCACGGAGACCCATATCCGGGATCTAAACTGTTTCATCATGCCTCTCCTCTGCACTCAATACCACGATTCCGGCACCCAAACCACATCGCCCGGTTTCAAGGCAATATCCAGATCGGAACGGCCCTCTTTCCCGATCTTTTCAATGTCCACAACGAACTTTTTCAGCGTCCCGTCTTTCTCGCGGCGCGTGACCCTTACATTTCGCTTATCCGCCAACAACGTCGCACCGCCCGCCAGCATCAACGCCCTCGTCACCGTCAAATCGCGCGTAGACGGCATGTTCACCGGCCCCGGGCGCCCGATCTCGCCCATGAGCAACACCGAGCCCCACGGCGACTTCATCCCGGCATTCTCAACGTAAACGAAGCCGACCGTCACCTGCGGCTCAATATAATAATTCTTATACGCCGTCTTGATCTTCTCCTGCAAGTCGACGATGGTCAACCCCTCGCACTTCACGGAACCGATCAATGGCAACAAGATCTCGCCGTTGGCGTTCACTTCGTTCAACCCCTCCTGAACCGCCATCGACCCCGAAGCCGTCACAGCAACACGCAAAGTCAACCCGGGTTTGATCGTCGGCTCGCCTTCTTCGACATACTGCGCCTGATCATCGAAACCCGTTCCGTCTTTCGGAGTTGTCCAGCACCCGCAGAACGTACAACCCGCAACCCAGAGACAAACGGAACCCGAAAACATTTTCGCCAGTCTTTTCAAAAAAAACTCTCTCTACAGGATTCTGAACAAACTCTTTCTCCAACAATCGAAAGAAGTGTAACACTTAGAAACGGCACCGACAAGCAGGAAAAAACCGGAAAAAAGGAACTTTTTCTAACACGTTTCTGTTTTTTTCTTCATATTCCACGCACACTCGCAGGCACATTTGCCGGGCTTGTCAGCGATCTCGGGGCAGCCGTCCGCACAGACGGACATGCCCTTTGCGCTCATGGTCTTGACCTCTTTCCCGCAGCCGCACTCGGACCTCGCTGATTCACTCATTTTCTCATCCCCTCGCTTGTTCATGGTTGAACGCTTAGCCGTAATCGTAGTGTTCGTGTTTCGTTGTAAATATAGACTGTTTGACGCGTCACTCAAATGGGGAGTAACCCTACCGTGGCAGAATTACAATGAGCCTCTACGGCCAGACCTCTCGGACCCGTCCGCAACAGGGAAAACCCGTGTCGGTCAAGTCCTGAAATCGCGCAAATGGCCCGCCAAGGACAGAAACCCGCGCCAGTAAAACTTCAGGTCTGCCAACGGGTCGCGCGTTGCCAGCAACCGCCTCACGACCGTTTCAGGATGAAGGAATGCGCGGTAAACCTGACGCACCGCACCCTTGATCACCTCTTCGGGCACGCCCGACCGCATCACCTGCCGCCGCATGTCATAGTCATCCCAGTCTCTGGTCAGCAAAAGCCCAGCTTGATCCAGTTCCCGAAACAGGGGAGTCCCGGGATAAGGAACCACCATCGTCACCTGCAGCGTGTAAGCGTATCCCTTGCGCAACAGCCTCCGGGCCAAAGACACGGTGCGGGCGATCTCCTGCACGCCTTCCCACGGGTACCCGAACATCACCGTCACGTGAACATTCAGCCCCGCCCGCGACGCCGCCCGAGCCCCTTCCTCGATCTGCGCCACCGTCACACCCTTCACAAGCCGGTCGAGCGTCGCCTGATTCGCGGACTCTAACCCGAACAGCACCAGCCTGAACCCGGCCCGCTTCATCAACCGGTAGGCGGCCGCGTCCAGACACCCGAACCGCATGTTGCAGTCGATTTTGACCTTCTTGTTATACCCGCGAGCGATCATCTCCTCGCAGAACGTCTTGAGCCACGCGCCTGCCGGCAGGCTGCCCGTGTCGTCCATAATCTCCCGCACGCCGTATTTTTCGATCAGCTCGCCGATCTCGCCCACCACCTCTTTCGGATCGCGCGCACGGTACGTCGGATAAAGCGTCGTCCACGAACAAAATGTGCACTTGCCGTGCCAGCAGTCGCGTCCCGACATGATGTACGTGCCCGGCGTGCGCCGGTAGTTGCCGTTCTTCTCGGCGTAAAGCCGCCACTGCGTCAGTTCCCGGTCGATCCGCGGCAATGCCTTAAGGTCATGGTCGAGTTTGAACCCGCCGCTGTTCTTGACCGCTCCGCCCTCACGCCAGTAGATGCCCGGCTCAAGCTTTGCGCCATCCGGCGCGCCGGGCCGGGCCTCCGACAGACACGCCAGCAGGTTCATCAGCAAAAAGTCGTAGTCACCGCCCGTCAGAACGAAATCGACCGGACATTGGCCAAAGCTCTCCTCCGGCAGAGCCGTCACATGGTCGCCCACCAGCACCACGGCAAACTCCGGATGACGCGCCTTGAGCTGCCGGATGTACGCCCAGTGTCGGCTCACCACCGGCGTCTTCGTCTCCAGCACCACCACGTCGGGCTTGAACGCGGCAAGCCGCTCCTCGAACTCCGCCACGCTCCACCCCGACGCGATCCCGTCGAGCCACGCGACGTCGTGCCCGGCCTGCTTGGCCTGCGTCGCCGCCAAAGCCGGCACAACCGGGTAGATGTACGTGGGCCGCGTGAACCACTGGAACTGACGGTTCTGCGACAGCAGCGGCACGCCCTTTTCGCAAGGGAGAGGCGGATAGGCAATGGCAACGCGCAAAGTGACCTCCAAACGTATACGGGAAACTTCCTCTTCTCAACCCGAAATCAGAAGAATATTTAACCACAGACGCCGGCAGAGGAACACAGAAATTTCTTGGCAAGATTGTTTTCCGCCACAATTTTTGCCATCATCTCTCCTCATGCACACACGTCCGGCAGAAGAGTTCAATCAGCGCAACGCCTCGTTCGACAATCGCCTGCGCCCGACCCGCTTTGACGATTTCGTCGGGCAACAGAAAGTCCGCGACCGGCTCTTGCTCGCGGTAGAGGCCGCCCTGCAACGCAAAGAGGCGCTCGACCACGTGCTGCTCTCCGGCCCTCCAGGCCTCGGCAAGACCACCTTGGCCTTCATCCTCGGCGAGGCCATGGGCGTGCACGTCAAGACCACCTCCGGCCCCGTCATCGATAAACCCGGCGACCTCGCGGGGCTGCTCACCAGCCTTGAGCCGGGCGACATCGTCTTCATCGACGAGATCCACCGCATGCAGCGGACCGTGGAGGAATACCTCTACTCCGCCATGGAAGACTTCGTGCTCGACATCATGATCGATCAAGGCCCCAACGCCCGTTCCGTGCGTCTGGAGCTGCCCCGCTTCACCCTCATCGGCGCCACAACCCGCAGCGGCCTGATCTCCTCGCCGCTGCGCTCGCGTTTCGGCATCACCAACCGCCTCGACTATTACCGTATCGACGACCTCAGCCTGATCATCGAGCGTTCCGCCGCAAAGCTGGAAATCAGCGTCGAGACCGAGGGCGCCCGCGAGATCGCCGCACGCGCCCGCGGCACACCGCGCATCGCGAACAACCTGTTGCGCCGCGTGCGCGACTTCGCGCAGGTCCGCGCCAACAACCATATCACCCGCAGCGTGGCCGACGAGGCGCTTTCCCTTTTGGAGATCGACCCGCGCGGGCTGGACGAGATGGACCTCCG
>Ga0209066_10001755_pt1 | contig 28004 bp, 22 predicted proteins | sample All_14_2_FD_187198 | JGI IMG/M metagenome (GOLD analysis project Ga0209066, IMG submission 187198) | Freshwater microbial communities in response to fracking from Pennsylvania, USA - Allegheny Zone_MetaG_DW_15 (SPAdes) (version 2) ...
AAATGGCCCGGAAGATCCGGGCCATTCTTTTCATGCGACAATTGCCATGCCGCCCGACCGGTGTCACTCTTGCCCTTAAAAAAGGGAGGACGGCATGTTCGACAATGACGCATGGCTGGCGCAGGTCAGGGAAACCATCATCGACCCTGATCGCCCCATTATCGACCCGCATCACCATCTCTGGGACTTTCCCGGCTCGCGCTACATGTTCGACGAGCTGCTGGCTGACGTGAACAGCGGCCACAATGTCGTCGCCACCGTCTTTGTCGAATGCACCGCCATGTATCGCGCTGATGGTCCGGTGGAGCTGCGCCCCATTGGCGAAACGGAATTCGTCAATGGCATCGCCGCGCAATCGGCCAGCGGCCTTTATGGCCCCACGCGGATTGCGGCAGGCATTGTCGGCTTTGCCGATCTTCTGCTCGGCGACCGGATCGATGCCGTGCTCGAAAGCCATATCGCCCATGCGCCGGATCGCTTTCGTGGCATCCGCCATGCGTCGGCCTATGACGATCACCCCGATGTGGACAACGCCCACACCAACCCGCCCAAGGCGCTGATGCAATCCACCCCGTTTCGCACAGGCTTTGCGCGTCTGGCGCATTACGGGCTCAGCTTTGATGCCTGGCTCTTTCACCATCAGGTGCCGGAACTCACATCGCTTGCCCGCGCCTTTCCCGAAACGATCATCATCTTTGACCATTTCGGCGGCCCCATGGGCATCGGCCCCTATATCGGCAAAAGGGCCGAGATATTCGCGCAATGGAAAAAGGACGTGGCTGAGCTCGCGACCTGTCCCAATGTCATGGCGAAACTTGGCGGCATCAACATGACGATGAATGGCTTTGGCTGGCACAAGCGCGACAAGCCCGCAACCTCTGACGAGCTGGTGGCGGCAACGGGCGACTGGTACCGCGTGATGATTGATCTGTTCGGCCCGGAACGTTGCATGTTTGAAAGCAACTTCCCGATGGACCGCGCCTCGGCCTCCTACGCAACCCACTGGAACGCCTTCAAGAAAATCGCCGCCAGCTATGGCGAAACTGAAAAGGCGGCGCTGTTCCACGACACCGCCAGGCGCGTTTACCGACTGGACGTTTGAGGGTCACCTCGCCATTATGGCGGCCATCATGCACAAGACCCTGACCCTTGCAGAACTCGACCAGCTCCTGCATTTCGCCCTGAAGCTGGCGGATGCCGCAGCGCAGGTGACGATGCCGCATTTTCGCTCCGGCCTGAGTATCGATCACAAGGATGGCATCCACGCCTTTGATCCGGTGACGGCGGCAGACCGCAACGCCGAAACCGCGATGCGCGATCTTATCGCCGCGCATTTTCCAGGCCACGGCATCTATGGCGAAGAACATGGCCACCAGGAGGGCGTCAGTGATTTGACCTGGGTGCTCGATCCGATTGACGGCACGCGCTCCTTCATCAGCGGTGTGCCGCTCTGGGGGACGCTTATCGGACTGAACGATGGCACGAAGCCGATCATCGGCGTCATGGATCAGCCTTACATTGGCGAGCGCTTCATCGGCCGCCCCGGGAGCGCCGAACTTCTCACCCGCCATGGCAATCGCCCGCTGCACACAAGCGCCTGCACGAAGCTCAAGGATGCGCTGCTTGGCAATACCGATCCCGCCATGTTCCGTGCCCCCGCCGAGCGCGAGGCCTTTAACAGCCTGCGTTCCTCCGTGCGCCTGACGCGCTATAGCGGCGACAGCTATCACTATTGTCTCGTGGCGGCTGGCACGATTGACCTTGTCGTTGAATCCAGCCTCCAGCCTTATGACATTCAGGCCTTGATGCCGATCATCCGCGAGGCCGGTGGTGTGGTGAGCGATTGGGCGGGCGGCGACCCGCAATGGGGCGGTCATGTGATCGCCGCCGCAACGCCGGAGCTGCATGCTGCCGCGCTGGAGATTCTCCGGCCCGCCATTGCCTGATCTCAAGGCTTCAGGCGGTCTTCCGCCTTGGCGATGAATATGTCGAAATCCGACCAGAAGGCGATGCGACAGGCATCTTCCTCCATCAGGATTTCATGGCGGCTTTCTTCGATCGTATCAATCTCGGCGGCACGCATCAGCGTCGCCGCCCTCTCCAGTGAGAGATTATCCACGAGACCTTCCTGCGTCGCCTCCAGGATGAGCACAGGCGTCGTGATGGCGTTGAGATAGGCCTTGTCTGACGCGAGCGCCATGGAGCGGAAAGCCGCCCGCAGCCAGTTCATGGTCGGCGCGCCAAGCCCGAGTTTCCACTCGGCACGAATCAGCGCCTGATGAATCCCGTAGCGCGCTTCGCAATTGGTGATGGAATTATCCTTGAAGGGCACGGCATCCGCCGCTGACGCATCCCCACCCGGCACGTAAGACCCGCCCAGACCCAGGGCACAGGCAAGCTCCGCCACGCCGCGCAGCAGCTTCTGGACATTGGCGCTGCCAAGCCGCAAGCCGAACATGGGGGCCGTCATTACCGCGCCGGAAAACCAGTCGGGATGGTCATGCAGCGCGCGCTGAAGAATGTGCCCGCCCATGGAATGCGCCAGCGCAAACCATGGCTTGGGCATTTGCCCCTCCATCGCCGCCATGAAAGGCACCATGTCCGCGAGATAAGTCTCGAAATGATCAATATGCCCCTTGCGCCAATCCGGCAGCGGATGATCGGAAAGCCCCTGCCCGCGCCAATCAAGTGTCGTGACCGCAAAATCCCGCGCCAGCAATTCACCGATCACTTCAAAATATTTCTCGGCAAACTCCGTGCGTCCACCGAACAGGAAAATGCTGCCCCGGCAGCGCGTCAGGCCCGCCGCTTGCGGGGCCCATGTCACCATCCGCAGGCGTGTGCCATCAGGCGTCATCAGCCATTGGGGATCGGCCCCTGCCGGGCAGGGATTTTCAGGGATCAGGATCAGGGGCGCGGTCATGGGATGGTCCGTCTCATTTGTCCTATCTGACCATCCCTTGGGCTGATTGCAAAGCAAAAGGCCCCACGCACATGCGCGGGGCCTTTTTCAAGTCTTTAATCTCACGGGCTATCAGTAGCCGGAGAACAGGATCGCACCGGTCACGGCACTGATCCACAGCCAGACAAGGCGGTCATCCCGGTCATAGGCATAAACGCGGTAGTGATCGCCATAATAGACCGGCGCGCCGAAGCCATAATAGCGATGGGCGGCAATGCGCGGCTGCCAGTAATCCCAATGACGGACACCGGGACGATAAGCGCGGACCGGGTGGTTGTAGTAACGGCCATAGGGCGCGTTGTGATAAGTCTTGTAGCGATAATCACCACGATATTCGGCGCGACGGTCATGACGGAAATCACGGCGATCATCGCGACGTTCATAACGATTGTCGCGATGATCGTCACGACGTTCATAACGATTGTCGCGATGGTCATCACGACGTTCATAACGATTGTCGCGATGGTCGTCACGACGTTCGATGCGGGCATCACGATGGTCGTCACGACGGCCACCATCTGCCTGGGCAGCAAGCGGCAGCACAAGGCAAAGCGCCGTAGCAAGGCTTGCAAATTTGAGGGTCTTGTTCATCTGTTTCATCCTTCCGATGGTTGGCCAAGGCCGAACTGAGGATTGAACTTTGCGCCTTCATGCCTGAACCCTTGCTGGGGGTCTCATTCATTCTTCATTCATTTTTGGTCGCAGATTTCCGCCATTTTTGAGCCTGTCTGAACGAAAAAGGCCCCGTGTCGCACGGGGCCTTGCCGTTTTGTTCAGACGCGAAACTCAGTCGCGCAGGATCTGGCCGCTGAAGGCATCGATTTCGAGACGCACCTTCTTGCCCTGCTGGTTGCGGGCATCCACCGCATAATAGTCGTCATAAGCGACCACATTGTCAAAGCCCGTGTAACGCTGCTTTTCAAGCATGGGCTTCCACACATCGAACGCGCGATACTCAGCCTGGGCATAGGCCGGGCCATGATATTTCGGGGCCTTCGCCACCGTCAGGATACGGCCGGTGCGCGCATCGGCCCGCACGATTGCTGCCTGGCCGTGACGATTGAGGCCACGCACCTGATAGATGCCGCGTTCGTCCTTGAGGCTCACGAGATCAAAATCGTGATAGCCCTTGTCGCGCAACGTGGCGAGCAGACGATTGATCGGCATGCCCTTGGGGTCGTAATTCGGGCGGAACTTCGTGACCTGCACATTGCCGATCTTGCCGCTATAGGCATCCGCCTTGGCCTGCACGATGAAACCGCGCTGTGTCACACCTTCAAAGAGATAGACACGCGCATTCTGGGCCAGCTTGATGTCGGTGACCGTGGCGCCCGTTTCCCGCTCGATGCTGCGCACCATCTGGGCGAGCGGCACGATGCGGTTCTTATGGGTGCGGTAACCCGAATAGTCCGTGTTGCGCTCAACCACGACGACAGAGCCATGCACGGCCGGACCATTATATCTGACCGCGCTCACACGCGTGTCGGCCTGGGCGGCGAAAGGCGCGGCAACGGCAAGAGCGAGTGCCAGACCTGTCAGGGCGAATGTCTTTTTCATAATCTCTCTCCTTCATCAAATGGACCGTCATCGATCCTTGAGAGGGAGATTGCGCCCCGAAGCCTGAACTCAGGCTGGACCTGCCATTCATACTCGGTTCAGGACAAAATGCGCCCTTTGCCGCCCCCCTTGACGGGGAAACGCGCCATTCCCATCTCCTCCCCGTCAGGCGCCGGATCCCCCGGGCCGACCGGAAACAGGGGTTTTGAACGGCTCAGCCGAGCGTTCGCAGAGCCCTTGCATCACGTTGAGACACATCGCTTGAAGGAGGATGTTCCGATGAGGACCTTTGATTTTTCGCCGCTTTACCGCTCAACCGTTGGCTTTGACCAGCTCCAGTCGCTGCTCGACAATGTGACGCGCGAAGCGAGCCAACCCGCCTACCCCCCCTATAATATCGAACGCACCGGCGAGAATGATTATCGCATCACCATGGCGGTCGCGGGCTTTGCCAGTGCCGATCTCTCGCTTGAGGTGAAGCAGAATGTGCTCACCATTTCCGGCAAGCGCGAGGAAGAAACCGAGGGCAATTACCTTTATCGCGGCATTGCCGGGCGCAGCTTCGAGCGCCGCTTCCAGCTCGCCGATCATGTCGAAGTGACCGGTGCCCATCTCGAAAACGGGTTGCTGCATGTCGATCTGCACCGCCGCATCCCGGAAGAGCTGAAGCCGCGCCAGATCAAGATTACCGAAGCCGCGCCGCGCAAATCGATTGAAGGCTTTGCCGCCGCCGCCGAGTAATCAATCGGCCTGAACACAATGGGGGAGCCGTCGGACAGGACGGCTCCCGTCATCGTGGCGCAGGCGTCAGCGGCAGACGCACTTCCACGAGATTGGGCTCGCCATCGCCGTGCCGCGTAAAGCCGAGATCCGCGCAAAGTGCGAGCATCGAGCGGTTTTCGCGCAGCACATGGCCGAAAACCTCGCCGACACCGCGTTCGCTGGCAAAGGCAATCAGATGCTTCATCAGCGCATAGCCGATGCCGACGCCGTGAAAATCAGTGCGCACGAGGATTGAATATTCCGCCCGCTCGCGATCCGGGTCTTCCGATAGTCGCCCGACGGCTGCCACTTCGCGCATGTCATCATCGGCAAAAACGACAAACGCCATCTCGCGGTCATAATCAATCTGCGTCAGTCGCGCGGCCAACTGGCGCGGCAAGCGCCTGAGCGGCGAGAAAAACCGCAGGCGCAAATCTTCCGGATCGGTATGTTCGAGCATCTCGTCGATCATCGCCGCGTCTTCCGGTCGAATGGGACGCAGCTTGTGCGCCTTGCCCGCACGATCATGCAGCACGCCTTCCAGCCGCGTCGGATAAGGCCGGATGGCAAAGCGCTCCGTGCCCTTGCCGCGTGCAGGCTTGACGCGCACGCGCGCATCCAGCGCCACCACGCCATTATGGTCTGCGAGCAGCGGATTGATGTCGAGTTCGGCAACTTCCGGATTGTCAGCCGCAAGATCGCCCAGCGCCATCAATGCATGCGCAATGGCATCGAAATCCGCCGCCGGCCGCCCGCGATAGCCTTCCAGCAATTTTGAAATCTGCGTCGAGCGGATCAGATCTTCAGCCAGCACCCGGTTGAAAGGCGGCAGCGACATCGCCTTGTCATTCACGATTTCAACCGCCGTGCCGCCATGACCGAACAGGATCACCGGTCCGAATGTCGCATCATCGATAATGCCGAGAATGAGTTCAAAGGCCGAGGGCTTGCTCACCATGCGCTGCACCGTGAAACCCGTGAGCCGCGCCTCGGGCTTGGCCGCCGCAACCTTGGTCAGCATTTCGCTGGCGGCTTTCTCCACAGCCACGGCATCTTCCAGCGCCAGCGCCACGCCGCCGACATCGGTCTTGTGCGTGATATCGGGCGAGAGGATCTTGATGGCTACCGGATAGCCAATCTCATTGGCGCAGGCAACCGCCGCCGCCACGCTGTCGACATTGCGCGTCTCGACAACCGGCACATTGTAGGCGGCAAGCAGCGACTTCGCCTCGCTCTCGCTCAGCCATTCGCGGCCTTCGGCAAGTGCCGTTTCAATCAGCGTTCGGGCGCGCGGCAGATCGCGCTGCGGCAGCGCCGGGCCTGCGGGCGGAATTTCCATGAGCAGGCGCTGGTTGCGTTGATAGCGCACCTGCACCATGAAGGCATGAACCGCCTCCGAGGGGGTGTCATAGGTCGGGATGCGACGCGCCAGCAAGAGCTGCCGCGCATCGCGCGCGCCATGATCGCCAAGCCAGCTTGTGAAAATCGGCTTGCGGCTTTTCTCCGCCGCAGTGGCCACCGCATCCGCCGCCGCCACATTATCGACAACCGCTGTCGGGCAATTCATGACCAGCAGCGCATCGATATTCTTGTCGGCAAGCAGGCCTTCCATCGCCACCGTGTAGCGATCGGCGCCTGCGTCCCCGATAATATCAACGGGATTGGCCCGGCTCCATGTCGCAGGCAACAGCTTGTCGAGAGCGGCAACGGTTTCAGGTGACACTTCCGCAAGCTTGCCGCCCTCGTCGATCAGATGATCCGTGGCCAGAACACCAAGCCCGCCGCCATTCGTCAGAATGCCAAGACGATCGCCATGGATCGGGCGCGTCTCGGGCCGCGTCGAAAGCGTTTCAACCGCTTCAAAAAGATCGTCAATATCCATGACGCGCAACATGCCCGCGCGACGAAACGCGGCATCATAAACCGCATCGGAACCCGCCAGCGCGCCGGTATGCGAGCGGGCGGCTTTTGCGCCCGCCGCATGGCGACCCGATTTGATGACCAGCACCGGCTTCAGGCGTGCCGCCTGACGCCCGGCCGACATGAACTTGCGCGCGTCTTTCACGGACTCGATATAGAGCAGGATCGAGCGCGTCTTCGGGTCATAGGCGAGATAATCCAGCATGTCGCCGAAATCGACATCCGACATGCCGCCCAGCGACACGATATGCGAAAAGCCGATGCTGCGGCTCGTCGCCCAGTCGAGAACGGCAGTCACGATAGCGCCCGATTGCGACACAAAGGCTATGTCGCCCTTCAAGGGTTGCAAATGCGCGAATGAAGCGTTCAGGCCGACGCCCGGCACCATGGTGCCCAGACAATTCGGCCCGACGATCCGCAGGAGATGCGGTCGCGCCGCATCCAGCATCTGCGCCTGCAGGGCCTTGCCTTCTTCGCCGAGTTCGCCAAAGCCCGCCGTGATGACAACAGCGGCCCGCGTGCCGCGCTCGCCGAGTTCGGCAATCAGGCCGGGGATCGTATGGGGTGGCGTCGCGATGACGGCAAGGTCAGGCGCCTCGGGCAGGCTCGCGACATCGGGATAGACGTCGAGCCCGTCAATCGCGCCGCCATGCGGATTGACCGCAAAGACCGGGCCGACAAACCCGCCTTGCGTGAGATTGCGCAGCAGGACGCGACCGACAGAACCTTCTTTTTCGCGGGCGCCGATCAGGGCAATGGAGCCGGGGGCAAACATGGCATCAAGATTGCGGATCGTCATAGGGCGCTCTGCTCCAACAGTCGGGATTTCGAGTATAGGCCAAGATCGGGCCGTTGCGCAGGTGCCATTCGCCGCACTAAAAAATTGTCATATTGAATATTGAGGAAGGCCGTGTCAGCCGAGCGCCTGAAGCCAGGCGAGCTTGGCACGCAGGCGCGCACCCCTGATGCCGCCATCATCCGTCAGCGACTGCTCATAAACGAGGCTCAACATGCGGATATGCAAATGGATGATGCGTTTTGCCCGCATGGTCAGCACATCATGACCGCGCAGATAGTCTGAGAGCGAGCCGCCAATGTCGGTCGCCAGATCATAGCCGAAGGACCCGCCCTGCCCTTTGATGTTATGGGCAAGCGAAGCCAGGGCCTCAAGAGCGCCAGCATATGCCTCCGGCCTGTCGAGATCGGCATAGGCCGCCGCCAGCGCGGCAATATCTTCAGCGAGTTGGACCCGATAGCTCGCCTTGAGCCCGGCAATCGCGGCTTCGGCACGCGCCAGAATGGCGTCATAGCTCGTATCGAGGGGTTTGGTGGGCGTGGTCATGGGCCTCTCATGGGCCGGAATGGGTCCGACTGGCTGAAGCCTAGTCCCGCCTCGATTAAGAAATGCTGAAATGCATGATGCATCGCTTGCACATCAAAACGCAGCCCTACAAACTGAATTTTCTATTGAATTCATGGCATTACACGTCGCATGTAGGAATCAAACAAGGGAACTGTAAAGGCGGTATCTCCATGTTGGGGCGAGTAAATCATGCCCTTTTTTATAAGTGTTGACCGCGTCGGACCGACACTCGTCACCTTCACACCTAGTGCGTCAGCAATATCACCCGATCTGTGAGAACCTCCCCCCAACTCAGCCAATGCTCTCATATACCGCTTCTCTGAGGGGGTGCAGCGGTCGAATCGAACACGGAAAAAACTTTCATCCAGAATCCGGATGGCATTCTCGGAAGCGCGCTCAACATCATTAATCCGTATGCTGAGCGAACCAACAAAGCTTTTAAGCACACGAAGCCCCAGCTTCGCCATGTCTTTGGCGTTTTCAATTCTATCGAGAGAAAAAAGAATCTGCCGCAACCCAGGGGTCAAAAGCGCGGCCAGTGATTTGCCTTCATGCGCTTCGACGGACACCGCGCGATAGCCATTTTCTTCTGCCATTTCGCGCATACGCACGAGCAGGACCGTTTTGCCAACACCCCGCAGACCGACGAGGATAAGACTTTGCGACGGTCTGGCGGCCCTCACCCGTGAAAGAGCCACATTCGCCTCTTCCAGTATTGCAGCACGACCCGCCAGTTCAGGTGGGGGCGTTCCAGCTCCCGGCACATAGGGGTTCTTGACCCTGTCCATTCAGCTACGTCCACTTATGGGGAGTTATAGGGAGTTTACTCAAATATCGATATAACCGCATAAGATCGACATAAAAGAACATAACCTGAACCTGCGGGCTTCACCATCAAAAAAACGCTTAAGAATGCCACCATAAAACGCCACCATCATCCCAGAGCGAAGCGCCGCGCTCATGGCATGCTCGCGGAACCACTCACTCTCGATAAGTGCTTTTGCAAACCGGAATAGGACCGAAGCGAGTCTATATTCCAGACAACCCTTTGTAATAACTCATATTTTTTTAGGTCAGCAATCCTGTCATATTTGCTTGATCCCGGCCCGTGTCAATGGCATGATGCGCCAACTGGACAGGCTCAGGCCTTTCCGGGCAAAAAGCCTGTCCGCATAAGGTTGGGCAAGGCCGCGATGTAAGCCCCGCCCCGGGCCAAGGGGGGCAATAGCAGAAACCGCGCTCATGGGTTGGCGGCACTGCGCAGCGCCACAAAGACAACTGGCACGCCGGCCCGCCGGAAACCAGATGCAGGCGCCTGCGACGGGAGGGGCCGCGCCCGCGAGAACGAACGACTTGTTTGAAGGCAGATACCGCCGGGACAAAAGAGCCCGCCGGTGCAACTGGGGTGAAGGACGGACATATCATGACGGAGAAGCCGATTGTGACGGGCGGGATGACGGTTGACGCTGCGAGCCTTGAGGCCCGCGCGCTCAAAACCGTGGCCGCACCGACCAAACGCTCCGCTGATACGCATCTGGCCGGATTGCCCCATGCGCAGGGCATGTATGATCCGATGAACGAGCATGATGCCTGCGGCATCGGCTTCGTTGCCAACATTCACAACCGCAAGTCGCACAAGATCATCGAGGACGGCCTGAAGATTCTCGAAAACCTCGAGCATCGCGGCGCTGTCGGCGCCGACCCCAAGGCGGGTGACGGCGCCGGCATCCTCATCCAGATGCCGGATGCGTTTTTCCGCAAGGAAACAACGCGCCTGGGTTTTGAACTGCCCGCCGAAGGCTTTTATGGCGTCGGCTTCATGTTCCTGCCCAAGGACGAAGCCACCCGCAAGTCGATCTGCGACCTGACCGAAAAGGTTGTCGCCGAAGAGGGTCAGATTTTCCTCGGCTGGCGCGACGTGCCGGTCGACAATTCCGACCTTGGATATTCGGTGAAGCCGACCGAGCCCTTCCATCGTCAGATCTTCATTGGCCGTGCGCCAGGCTGCAAGGATCAGGATGCTTTTGAGCGCAAGCTCTTCGTCATCCGCAAGCGCATCTTCAATTCGCTTTACACCGAAGGCTCCGCCAACCCCAAGGGTCTCTACATCCCTTCCATGTCCTCGCGCACCATCGTCTATAAGGGCATGTTGCTCGCCGCGCAGGTTGGCCCCTACTACAAGGACCTGACGGACCCGGACATGGTGACGGCGCTGGCGCTTGTGCATCAGCGCTTCTCGACCAACACCTTCCCGACATGGTCGCTGGCTCATCCTTTCCGCATGGTTTGCCACAATGGCGAAATCAACACCAAGCGCGGCAACGTCAACTGGCTTCAGGCGCGTTATTCGTCAATGCAGTCCGACATACTGGGCGATGATCTCAAGAAGCTCTGGCCGATCGCCGTTCATGAACAGTCGGACACGGCCTGTTTCGACAACGCACTCGAACTTCTCGTCATGGGGGGCTATTCGCTCGCCCATGCCATGATGATGCTCATTCCCGAAGCCTGGGCGGGCAATCCGCTGATGGATAGCGACCGCCGCGCCTTCTACGAATATCACGCCGCCCTCATGGAACCATGGGACGGTCCGGCTGCCGTTGCCTTCACCGATGGTCGCCAGATCGGCGCGACGCTTGACCGCAACGGCCTGCGTCCGGCCCGCTATTTCGTGACCGAAGACGGCACGGTGATGATGGCGTCGGAAATGGGCGTGTTGCCCGTGCCGGAAGAAACCATTGTCGAAAAATGGCGCCTCCAGCCCGGCAAGATGCTGCTCATTGATCTTGAGCAGGGCCGCATCGTGTCCGACGCCGAGATCAAGTCGCAACTCGCCGCCCTCCATCCCTATCAGGCCTGGCTGAACCGCACCCAGATCCAGCTCGAAGACATGCCCGCGCCAACACGCGCCCCGGCCATCCGCAGCAATGCATCCCTCCTCGATGTGCAGCAGGCCTTCGGCTATACGCAGGAAGACCTGAAGTTCCTGCTCACGCCCATGGCCATGGAAGGTCAGGAAGCCACCGGCTCCATGGGCACCGACACGCCGATTGCCGCGCTCTCCTCCAGGTCGAAGCTGCTCTATAACTACTTCAAGCAGAACTTCGCGCAGGTGACGAACCCGCCGATTGATCCGATCCGCGAGGAACTGGTCATGTCGCTCGTCTCCTTCATTGGCCCGCGCCCCAACCTTCTCGATCTCGAAGGCATGTCGGCGGTCAAGCGTCTGGAAGTGCGCCAGCCCATCCTGACCAATGAAGACCTCGACAAGATCCGCATGATCGGTGAAGTCGAAGACAACCATTTCAAGACGCAAACGCTCGACATCACTTACGATGCGTCGCGCGGGGCGTCCGCCATGGTCGAAATGGTGGAACGTCTTTATGATCGCGCGCAAGAAGCCGTGGCGCAAGGCTACAACATCATCATCCTGTCCGACCGTCTGGTCGCGGCTGATCGCGTGGCGATACCGGCATTGCTCGCAACCTCCGCCGTGCATCATCACCTGATCCGCACGGGGTTGCGCACCAAGGTGGGGCTTGTCGTCGAAACCGGCGAAGCACGCGAAGTGCATCACTTCGCTTGCCTTGCGGGCTATGGCGCCGAAGCCATCAACCCCTATCTCGCTTTCGAGACACTCGCCGCCATGGCGCCGGATCTCGACGAGAATCTGACCCGCTATGAAGTCGAAAAGCGCTTCATCAAGGCGATCGACAAAGGCCTCCTCAAGGTCATGTCCAAGATGGGCATCTCGACCTATCAGTCCTATTGCGGCGCGCAGATTTTTGACGCCATCGGTCTCCAGTCCGGCTTCGTGAAGAGCTACTTCACGGGCACGGCAACAACCATCGAAGGCGTCGGCATTGCCGAAATCGCGCAGGAAACCGTGCTGCGCCACAAGCTCGCTTTCTCGGACGCGCCTGTGCTGCGCAATTCGCTCGACGTCGGCGGCGACTATGCCGTTCGTATGCGCGGCGAGGAACATGCCTGGAATGCGGACTCGGTGCGCGATCTGCAACATGCCGTGCGGGGCAACAGCCGCGACAAGTTCAAGGCTTTCGCCAGGAGCATCGACGAGCAGTCGGAGCGTATGCTCACCATTCGCGGCCTTTTTGAAATCAGGAAGGCTGCGGATGATGGCCGCAAGCCGGTGCCGCTTGATGAAGTCGAGCCCGCCGTCAGCATCGTCAAGCGTTTTGCGACCGGCGCCATGTCCTATGGTTCGATCTCGCGCGAAGCCCATACGACGCTCGCCATTGCCATGAACCGCATTGGCGGTCGCTCCAACACGGGCGAAGGCGGCGAGGAACCTGATCGCTACAAGCCGCTGGCCAATGGCGACTCGATGCGTTCGGCGATCAAGCAGGTCGCCTCGGGCCGTTTCGGCGTGACGACGGAATATCTCGTCAATTCCGACATGATCCAGATCAAGATGGCGCAGGGTGCAAAGCCCGGCGAAGGCGGTCAGCTACCCGGTCACAAGGTCGATGCGACGATTGCCAAGGTGCGCCATTCAACACCGGGCGTGGGCCTCATCTCCCCGCCCCCGCATCACGACATATACTCGATCGAAGATCTCGCCCAGTTGATCTACGACCTGAAGAACACGAACCCCGAGGCGCTGATCTCGGTCAAGCTCGTCTCTGAAGTCGGCGTCGGCACGGTCGCGGCAGGCGTTTCCAAGGCGCGCGCCGATCACGTCACGATCTCCGGTTTTGAAGGTGGCACGGGCGCTTCGCCGCTCACCTCGATCAAGCATGCGGGCAGCCCCTGGGAAATCGGCCTTGCCGAAACCCATCAGACGCTCGTCATGAACCGTCTGCGCTCGCGCATCACCGTTCAGGTCGATGGCGGCCTGCGCACGGGCCGCGACGTTGTCATCGGCGCCCTGCTCGGCGCTGACGAGTTCGGCTTTGCCACCGCGCCGCTCATCGCGGCAGGCTGCATCATGATGCGCAAGTGCCATCTGAACACCTGCCCTGTCGGCGTCGCCACGCAAGACCCCGAACTGCGCAAGCGCTTCACCGGCCTGCCCGAGCACGTCATCAACTTCTTCTTCTTTGTCGCTGAAGATGTGCGCGAGCTGATGGCTGAAATGGGCTATCGCAACTTCAATGAAATGATCGGCCAGCTCCAGATGCTCGACCGCCGCAAGGTCGTCAATCACTGGAAGGCCAGGGGCCTCGATTTCTCGCGCCTGTTCCTGAAGCCGCAAGCGCCTGAAGGCGTCGGCATCTACAAGAGCGAGGCGCAGCACCACCTGATCGACGACATTCTCGACCGCAAGATGATTGCAGCCGCCAGGGACGCCATTGAATCGAAAAAGCCCGTTCAACTCGCCTACAGGATCGGCAACACCGACCGCACCACGGGTGCCATGCTCTCGGGCCGCATCGCGCGCGCCTATGGTCATGCGGGTCTGGCCGACGACACCGTGCATGTGAAGTTCAACGGCACAGCCGGTCAGAGCTTTGGCGCCTGGGCCGCCAGGGGCGTGACGCTCGAACTCGAAGGCGAAGCCAACGACTATGTCGGCAAGGGCCTCTCGGGCGGCCGTCTCATCATCTATCCGCCCGCCAATTCCAGGATCGTGCCTGAAAAGAGCATCATCGTCGGCAACACGGTGCTTTACGGCGCCATCAGCGGCGAATGCTATTTCCGCGGTGTCGCGGGCGAACGCTTTGCTGTCCGCAACTCCGGCGCCATCGCCGTTGTTGAAGGCACGGGCGACCATGGCTGCGAATACATGACGGGCGGCATTGTTGTCGTGCTCGGCGAAACCGGTCGCAACTTTGCGGCGGGCATGTCGGGCGGCATTGCCTATGTTCTCGACATCGACGGCAAGTTCGACCAGCGTTGCAATCTCTCGATGGTCGATCTCGAACCGGTCGCCTCCGAGCTTGAGCTGATGGAAAAGCATCGCCACGCCTCCGATCTTGAAAGCCATGGGCTTGTCGATGTCTTTGCCGACATGACGCGTTTCGACGCCGAACGCCTGCGTCAGCTCATCGAGAACCATGCCCGTTACACCAACTCGTCCCGCGCCAAGGAAATTCTGGCGAACTGGGCCGATTATTGCCCCAGATTCCGCAAGGTGATGCCGGTTGAATACCGTCGCGCCCTGAAGGAAATCGAGCTTGCCCGCGCCGCCGGGCAGCCACTGGCCGCAGCAGGAGAATAAGCCATGGGCAAGATCACAGGTTTTCTCGAAATCGATCGTCAGGACCGCAAATATCTGCCAGCCGCCGACCGCATCCGCAATTATGCGGAGTTCGTCATTCCTCTGCCCGAGGAAGGCGTCAAGGCGCAGGCGGCCCGCTGCATGGATTGCGGTATTCCCTTCTGCCACAATGGCTGCCCGGTCAACAACCAGATCCCGGACTGGAATGATCTCGTCTATCATGCCGACTGGGAAACCGCCGCGCGCAACCTGCATTCAACCAACAACTTTCCGGAGTTTACCGGTCGCGTCTGCCCCGCCCCTTGCGAGGCAAGCTGCACGCTGAACCTTCAGGAAGCCCCGGTCACCATCAAGACCATCGAATGCGCCATTGTGGATCGCGCCTGGAAAGAAGGCTGGCTGAAGCCTGAAGCGCCAGGCGTAAAGACCGGCAAGAAGGTCGCGATCATTGGCAGCGGTCCGGCGGGCCTCGCCGCCGCCCAGCAGCTCGCGCGTCGCGGCCATGACGTGCATGTCTTTGAAAAGAACGCCAAGGCGGGCGGTCTGCTGCGCTATGGCATTCCCGACTTCAAGATGGAAAAGCATCTGATCGACCGCCGCATCGCCCAGATGAGCGCCGAAGGCGTCACCTTCCATTACGGTGTCCATATCGGCGTTGATAAGCCGGCCAGGGATGTGCTCGCCTCTTTCGATGCCGTCATTCTGACGGGCGGTTCGGAAAAGCCGCGCGACCTGCCCGTCGAGGGCCGCGATCTCGCTGGCGTTCACTTCGCCATGGAGTTTCTGCCGCAACAGAACCGCCGCGTCTCCGACGAACCCCTGATGAATGTCGAGCCGATCCTCGCAGGCGGCAAGCATGTCGTCGTCATCGGCGGCGGCGACACGGGTTCGGACTGCATCGGCACCTCCTTCCGTCAGGGTGCCGTTTCGGTGACGCAGCTTGAAATCATGCCCGCCCCGCCGGAAAAGGAAAACAAGCTCCTCACCTGGCCCGATTGGCCGCTGAAAATGCGCACCTCCTCAAGCCAGGCCGAAGGCGCGACGCGCGACTTCGCCGTGTTGACGCGCAGGATCATTGGCGAGAGCGGCCATGTCACGGGCATCGAGTGTGTCCGTGTCGATGACAAGATGGCGCCGATTGCCGGAACCGGGTTCACCCTCAAGGCTGATCTCGTGCTCCTCGCCATGGGCTTCGTCCATCCGGTGCATGAGGGCATGCTGAAAGAGCTCGAAATCCCGCTCGATCCGCGTGGCAATGTCGCCGCCGACACCGCCACCTACAAAACCCCGCTGGCCAAGGTCTTCGCCGCTGGCGACATGCGCCGTGGCCAGTCGCTTGTGGTCTGGGCCATTCGCGAGGGCCGTCAGGCGGCGCGCGAAGTCGACCTGTTCCTCATGGGGGAAACGACATTGCCGAGATAAAGCGTTTGCAGGCGAAGTGGACGCCGGTTCGCCGTCAGGAAACGCGAAAAACCAAAACCGTTTAAAGGCAAAGTCACTGCACAAAATGCAGCCCCCGTGAGACAGTCTCGCGGGGGCTTTTTCTTTGGATCCGCCAACAAGAAGAACAATCAGAATGTTCAAGGCTCTGCAAAAATATGGCGATGGCATCAAGGTCATGGGACCGCTGCTCCCGGCAGCCTTTCCCTTTGGCATGATCACCGGCGTCACCGCGCTCGACGCCCATCTCTCAGCGGCGGCGGGCATCGGTCAGTCGATTATCGTTTTTGCCGGCGCCGCACAGCTCGCCATGCTCCAGCTCATGCAGGGACATGCCTGGCCGCCTGTCATCGTGCTCACCGTTTTCATCATCAATGTGCGCTTTGCCATGTATAGCGCCTCGCTCGCCCCGCATTTCAGCCAGGCGCATTGGTCGGCGCGCTGGGCCATTGCCTATCTCATGACCGATCAGTCCTATGCCCTCTCGATCGCCAGATTTGCCCGCGAGCCGGACATGACCCTGGATCGGAAAGTCGCCTACTATCTTGGCGGCGCATCCCTCATGTGGTTCCTCTGGATCCTCGCCACAGTGCTTGGCTTTGTACTGGGCGCAGCCGTGCCGCCCTCATGGTCGCTCGAGTTTGCCGTCCCGCTCGGCTTCATCGCCATGCTCATCCCGGCCCTGCGCGACAGGCCTTCGCTCGCCGCCGCTTTCACAGGCGGCAGCATCGCCGTCATCGCCCATGGATTGCCGTTTAATCTCGGCCTGTTTCTCGGCGCCGTCTGCGGTATTGGCGCGGGCTATGCCTGTGAAAGACACATTGAAGCGCGCCGCGCGCAGGGAGGTCAGAATGTCTGAGGCATTATCGGGCATGACAATCTGGATGGTCATCATCCTCTCCGGGCTCGTCACGCTCGCCCTGCGCCTGTCCTTCATCGAGCTTGCCGGTCGCATCAGCCTGCCGGACGCTTTCACACGCGCCTTGCGCTTCGTGCCCGCTGCCGTGCTTGCCGCCATCATCATGCCCGCGCTCCTCGCCACGCCGGGCGGCGGGCTGGACCTCTCGCTCATGAATCCGAAACTGATCGCAGGCGCCATCGCCGCCTTCATCACCTGGCGCACCGGCTCCATGCTCATCACGATCTTTATCGGCCTGCCGCTGCTCTGGGTGCTGCAATGGTGGCTTGCCTAACTGCGGGCATCCTTGGCTTCATCATGGAGCATCCCGCGCAACAGCCTGGCGCTGTCGCCATGCTGGGCCGCATCCACATGCGCGCCCACTTCCTCCCAGCTTGTCGCGCGCAACCGGCTGACAAAATCGCGCACGGTCCGGAACGGTTTATCGAGATGGTTTTTCGCCATCTGCTCGTTCCATGTTGTCGAAAGCGCCACGACCGTGTCCTGCACCGGTCCCACCTCGAAACCATTCACATAGGTCACGAGTTGGCTGCTGTTGAAGAACAGCAGGAGCAGCGCCGCAATCGACATGGCGCGGGTGAAACGCGAAATCGAGCGCCTAGTCTGCTCGGCCGACTTGAGTTCGGCTTTCGACGCGGCTTCCCAGCCCTCGCTCATGCCACTTTCCAACTCGTGCAACAGATCAAGCATTCTGACCCTCTAGAACTGGAAGTAGATGAAGGGCGCCACGCCCTCGGGCGCGAGCGCCCAGATAAGCCACAAACCACTCCCGAGCAACAGACCCAGCAAGGGCGACGGCAACTGCTTCACGCCCTGCGCCAGCCAGCGGCCGAGATGGCGCGGCGTGAACTGAAAAATCATCGTGACGGCAATCAGGCCAACCAGAAACGGCGTTGCATATTGGCGCGGCGTCACGAAGTCGCCAAAGCCCGCAATATAGTTGATCGCCGAAGCAAGACTGTCAGCGCGGAAGAATATCCATGCCAGGCAGACAAAATGAAACGTCCAGATGACACCAAGAATATGCGAGGCGCCATTGCCAAGCATCGTGAGCAAGCCGCCCGCTTCCGTTTGGGCAGGGGCAAGCTCTTCCAGCCCGCGCCGCAACACGCGCTCCACGGCCAGCATTGCACCATGCAGCGTGCCCCAGATCACGAATGTCCAGGCCGCGCCATGCCAGACGCCGCCCAGAAACATCGTCAGAAACAGATTGCGATAGGTCTTGGCCTCGCCGCCGCGATTGCCGCCGAGCGGAATATAGAGATAGTCGCGCAGCCAGGTGGAGAGCGAAATATGCCAGCGTCGCCAGAAATCCTGCAAACTTGAGGCGCGATAGGGCTGGTTGAAGTTTTCCAGAAAACGATAGCCAAGCAGGGCGGCAACGCCGATCGCTATGTCGCTATAGCCGGAGAAGTCGCAATAGATCTGCACGGCGTAGCCATAGACACCGATAAGCAGATCCAGCGCCCCGGAGGCCGTCGGATCGAAGAACACCGGATCGACAAGTTCAGTGGCGAGATAATTCGCAATCACCATCTTCTTCAGAAGACCTGTCAGGATCAGCACCGTGCCGACGCCGAGATGTTCGCGTGTCAGCCTGGGTGTCTGATGCAGCTGCGGAATGAAATCAGCCGCGCGCACAATCGGCCCCGCCACAAGCTGCGGAAAGAATGATTTGAACAGCATCACATCAAGCAGCGATTTCTCCGCGCCGATATGGCCGCGATAGACATCGACCACATAGGAAATGCCCTGAAACGTGAAAAAGGAAATGCCGATCGGCAGGATCACTTCCATGAAGGGCAGATCACGATGCAGCCCGATGCCGGTCAGCAGGCTGTCGAGCGAGGTCAGGAAGAATCCGTAATATTTGAAAAAGCCGAGCACGACGAGATCAACCGCGACCGTCACGCCGACAATCAATTTGCGTGTGGCCTGATTCCCGGTCATGCCGATCAGCAGGCCGCCGAGATAATTCACCACCGTTGTGAAAAACAGCAGCGCCGTGAAGCGCCAGTCCCACCAGCCATAGAAAAAATAGCTCGCCGCCACGAGAAAGATTTTGCGCGACAGGGGCACCCAGCGCAGCGCCCAGCTGACCGTGAAAACGATCAGAAAAAACACGCCAAACTCAAGTGTCGGAAATAGCATCGCGCCGCCCGCTTCTCACGCGCCTCAAACTCAACCATTAACTATCAGGGGGGCGTGACAGTCTGGCGGCATCATGGGGGCTTGAGGGGTAAAGCTCAATCAAAGGCTGAAGTCTTGGTTAACCTTGGCAAAGCGTTAATCCGGTCGCCCGCAGGTCCCCTCATCGCTGCCATATCCGGCCATCAGCGCGGCGCCCAACGCCGCGCCCATGACGCGCGCGCCTTCAGGCCGCAAATGCACATGATCGGGCCAGGCCAGCATCGGCTCGGCCTTTGACCAGCGCGTGATCGCGCAGCGCCCGCCCATGGCCGCCGCCCCGTCCCAGAACCACGCGCCCTCCGCCGCCGCTGCCGCGCGCATCATCTCGCGCAAGGCGTCAAGCATCGGCGGCGTCTCCAACCCATCCCCACAAGTCGCGCCCGCACCAGTGCCGATCCGCGCCCCATCAAAGGCGCCCAGCACCGCGATGGAAGCCTCAGGCGCGGCGTCCCGCATCCGCAACATGAAGCGATGAAACCGCTCGCGCTCGGCTTGCAAATCAAGCCGGTCATCAAATCCTTCATTCGTGCCATAGCCATAAATCACCAGATCAGGCGCCAGCCGCTTGAGCTGGTCGCGCATGATCGCGGGCGTCCAGTTATCCATCACCTGCGCTGTCGCGCCGACAATGCCATAGCTGTCATAACGGATGCCGGGCCTGCCCGTTGAAACCGCCCAGCCAAGAATCTGCACCGGCCCATTGCCAACCGGCGACAATCTCATCTCGCTGACCTGCGCGGCCGGCACCTGCAATTGCATGAACCCCGCCGTTGCGCGCCGCGTATCGAGCTTCAGCGGGCCCGCCGCCCCAAGCGTCAGATAAAACGCGCCTTTATTCGGCCCGCCCGCCACATCAATCGTCACGCCGCTGATCGTCGCGCCATCGCTGCGTTGCAGCCGCATCGCGGATTGCGGATTATTGCTCGTCAGGCGAAAGCCCTGCATGCCGAAAGGACCTGGCGTGGAAGCGCGAAAACTCGACGCCACGTCCCATGTCCCCTCCATGCTGATCGCAAAGCCCTGCGGCGCATAATACTGATAAGGTACACCGGCAGGCAGCCCGCGCCCGGCATCGCCAAATTGTGTCACCCATTTGGTGCGCAGGGCGCCCGTCAGGTGATCAAGCGTGATATGGCTGTCACCCAGATGCAGCACACGCAGCTCATGGCGCTTGCCCGCCTTGAGCGCATCAAGTGCCTGATAAAATCGTTGCAGCGGCGCGGTCATGCCTTGATGTTTCATACAGGCATCGGCGCGCGCCACATGCGGCATCACCAACAACCATGCGAGCAGGAACGGGCCAAGCAGCTTACTGAACGTCGCCATTCCAGCGCCAGTCATCGCTGCGGCCCGGCCTGATATTGGCAACATCATAGCGGATGGACGCCTCGGCGGCCCTGGCGTCCGGATCGGTTCGAGGACGCAAATTCTCGCTGGTCTGCACCGGCATCGCCACAGGCTCTTTCGCGCGAACCATCAGCGGCGCATGGGCCTTGAGATCGCGGCGAATGGCCTCCGCCACACGCGCCCCCAGAAGCTCATAACCCGGCAGGGAGAAATGGATGCCGTCTTCCGCCCGCAACAGCTTGGTCTTGCCGAAGCGATCCGCGCCATAGGCGCTATAACCGCCATCCGGCCCCAGCGCGAGGTCACGTGTCGGCACAAAATGAATGTGATTGGCCGCGGCGCGCTCGCTGAAAATCGCATTGAATTGCCGCATATCCGCTTCAAAGCGCGGGCTGCGCATCACCGGCAATTCCAGCCAGTAAACCCGCGCCCCGGCATCACTCAGGACGCGCGTGAAATCATCGACCCGCGCTTTGTAAATGCGCTGCCATTCGGCATCAAATAGCGTATGCCGTGCCGCGCCTTCCACCAGCACCTGACGGTCATTCGTCCCCATCACAATGACGGCCACATCAACCCGCGTCGTCGCGACGATCTCGCGCACCGCCTTGCCCCAGTCATAATAATCCGACCGCACCAGACCCGTGGCCACGCGCGACTTGCGAATGACGTTGAACTGCCTGTCCTTCATGAACACATGATAGACACCCGCCCAGAGACCATCGCCAAGCGAGTCACCCAGCACCACCACATTCAAACGTCCGTTCGCCGTCATTGCCGGCATTGGGGCTGGCGCGGCACTCGGCGCCATCGCAGGCACGGCAATCGGTTCAAATGTCGTCGGTGTGGCCGGGGCCGCTTTCGATGTCTGCGTCGCTGTTGCAGGCGTCAGTGAGGCCCGCTCACGGCGCGCCGCTTCATGCGGCATGGTTGGCTCGCCGACAGGGACCGGAAAAACGGCCGCAGGATTTGCCATGGCGGGCGGGGCAATTTTCATCGGCTCGGCCTGAAGCGCGCCCAGGCTGCCCATCAGCAGCGCAAGCCCGACAAAGCCGTTCCTCAAATAACCGATCGGGTGATGTGCCACCCTGCCCCCAGATCCTGCCGCGTCGCGTCATCGTTGTCCTGAAACGAGGTTGTCCTGAAACGAGACCTCGCCAGTCTAGTCATGCAGGCCGGACTTGCCAATCCGAAGCCACGGATTTTGGGCCGCTCTTGCTGTTATGGTTAAGAGGCGTGGCGCAAAAGCTCGGAAACCACCCGCTCAAGATCCTTAAGCGAGGCGCATGTAATGGCTTTGTCGCAATAGGGAGCCAGACGTTTCATCTCGCTGTCGCCAGAATTCCATAATCCCTTCGGCTCGGGATTGAGCCAGATCACGCGGCGGGCCCGCGCATGAATTTTTTTCAGAATATCGCCGCGCGGATTGGAATAATTGGAGCGCGCATCGCCCAGAATGATGACCGTGGTGCGATGGTCGATGTCATCCATCGCCAGCCGCTCGAAATCGGCAAAGGCAAAACCATAATCTGTCGAGCCGCCGCCATGACAGTGCAGCGCTTCCCGGATCGCCTCTTCGAGATTTTTCTCCCGCTTGAAGAGATCGGTCGTCTCGCCAAGCCCGCCGGAGAAGGCGAAGGAGCGCACGCGCGGCATGACTTCCTGCAAGCTGTAGAGAAACATCAGCAAGAAGCCGGAGACCTGCGCCACGGAACCCGACACATCGCAGATCGCCATCACCTTGGGGCGATCCACTTTTTTGGTTTTCCAGATCGTGTGGAAAAACAAGCCATCATATTCAACATTGGCCCTGATCGTGCGGCGCATGTCGAGCACGCCGCGCCGATCCACCTTGCGGCGACGCGAATGCAGCGCAATCAGGCGCTTGGCCATCTTGCGCACCAGCCCGCGCATGAATTTCATGTCGCCATAGTCAATGTTGGAAAGCCGCATCTGGGCGAGCACTTCCTCGCGCAGCAAACGCCCTGCATTGGCGGTAAAAAGCTCAAGCTGCTTTTCCACATAGTCGCGCACCTGCAACCGCAATTCTTCGCGCAGCTCGCGCAGCCGCTCCGCGCCCGCCTCATTGCCGGCCCGCTCACGCGCCATCACCTCGTCTTCCAGCGCATAAAGGCCCATCGCCTCCATGATCCGGCGCGTATACATGCCGCGCTGCGTGAAGAGCCGGATTTCGTTCAGCCGCTCCTGCCGCGCCGCCTCCGCCAGCGCCATCTGCATTTGCGCCTGATCGCCGCGCTCCAGCATGGCCACAAGGTCATAGCGCTCTCCACCCGCGCCACCGCCGCCGCCCGCAGGCGAACCGCCATTTCCGCTGTCGCCCTCACCCTCGCGGGCCTCGCCGGTTTCGTCCGTCTCTGCCGCCTCGCCTGCATCATTGTCAGCCTGACGCCGCTTGAATTGATCAAAGGCAAAAAACCGGTCAAAGGTTTCGCGAAAGGCCTGCTTCTCATCCTCGCTCTTGGCCAGAACCTGACTGAGCGCATCGCGCAGCGTCATGCGATCATCAAGACCGACAACGCCGACGACGCGGCCCGCGTCAATCGCTTCCGATGTCGAAACCCGAATATCCATCGATCGCAGCGCGCGTATGAAATCGCCCAATACTTCCGTCATCAAGAAACTTCCGGCTTTCGCAATCCCTCACCCCGGATTATTCCGGGATCCAGGAAATTTGTCTGTCATCCCGGCTTGTCCCCGGGATCCATCAGGAGACGACACCCGTCATATCACCCCGCCTGCAATGCTTTTGTCGTCAGCGCATTCACTTCCGCTTCCACATTGTCGATGTCATCCTGAAACTTCAGGAGCACATTCAATGTCTGACGCACAAGCTCTGCATCAAGTTCGCGGGCATGCAGCAAGACGAGCGTGCGCGCCCAGTCGATGGTTTCGCTCACGGCCGGCAGCTTTTTCAGGTCAAGCGACCGTACGCCCTGCACGAATGCCACAAGCTGCTTGCGAAGCGTCTCTTCCACTTCCGGCACACGCGCCTTGATGATGCGCTGCTCAAGTTCGCTGTCAGGAAAGGGGATGTAGAGATGCAGGCAGCGCCGCTTCAAGGCGTCGCCGATTTCGCGCGTATTGTTGGACGTCAGGAACACGATCGGAATGGTGCGCGCCTTGATCGTGCCAAGCTCCGGCACTGAAATCTGGTAATCCGACAGAAGCTCCAGAAGGAAGGCCTCAAACTCATCATCCGACTTGTCGATTTCGTCAATCAGCAGCACAGCCCCGCCCGGCTGCCACAGCGCCTTGAGCAGCGGTCTCGGCTCCAGAAACTCTTCCGAGAAAAACGTGTCGTCAAACTCATGCAGGCGCGTGATCGACTCTTTCAAGCCCTGGGCACCCGCCATCAGATCGCCGAGCTTTTCCTTCAGCACCTGCGTATAGAGAAGCTGCTTGCCATATTTCCACTCATAAAGCGCCTTGGCCTCATCAAGCCCCTCATAGCATTGCAGGCGGATCAGCGGTTTGCCGAGAAGTTCAGCCGTCGCCTTGGCCAGTTCCGTCTTGCCGACGCCGGGCGGGCCTTCAATCAGCAGGGGCTTCTGCAAATGTTCCGCCAGAAAAATGGACGTCGCGATATGTGCGTTACAGATATAGCCGCGCCCCTCAAATCCTTTTCTTATCGCTTCAATTTCAGGCACGGCGCCCCGGACGCCTTGCGTCACGTTATTCTCACTCACATCTGTCTCCCCGGAGGGCACAAAGCGGCCCTCTCCCTTTTCAATGGCTTCGCTCGAGGGTAGCACGCATCCGACCGCATGACGCCAGCCGCAAAATCGCCTTCGCGACCGCTTTTGCGGATGTCCTGTCCAATTATGCACAAGAAACGGCACCGTCAGCCGGTCTTTCTGTCTGGCGCCCGCGCATTCACGCACTAGAATGCCGCAAGCCCGCCAGGCGGGCCAATGCAAGAGATCCGGGATCATCGGACCCAATGGAGGAAACATCATGACGGCCATCAATGCGGTTGCCGATCTTTCGGTCGAAGGCGATATCGGCGTGCTCACGCTTAATTCGCCGCCCGTCAACGCGCTCTCGGCGCCCATCCGCGAAGGCATCGCCAATGGCATGGCCAAGGCCCTGGCTGATCCCGCCATCAAGGCAATTGTTCTGATCTGCGAGGGACGCACCTTCATCGCCGGTGCCGACATCACCGAGTTTGGCAAGGCGCCGCAGGGCCCCTCGCTACAGGACGCGCAAAACGCCATTGAAAATGCGCCCAAGCCTGTCATCGCTGCCATTCATGGCACAGCGCTTGGCGGTGGTCTTGAAGTTGCCCTCACCTGCCATTATCGCGTCGCTGTGCCGTCCGCCAAATGCGGCCTGCCTGAAGTCAATCTCGGCCTGCTGCCGGGCGCGGGCGGCACGCAGCGTTTGCCGCGCATTGTCGGTCCGGAAAAAGCGCTCGAAATGATGACAGCGGGCAGTCATGTCCCGGCGAAAGAATGCCTCGCCATGGGCCTTGTTGATGAACTCGTCGAAGAGGGCAAGCTGCGCGAAGGCGCGCTCGCTTTCGCGCGCAAGGTCATCGCCGAAAAGCGTCCGCTGAAAAAAGTCCGCGACCTCAATGAAAAGGTCGAGGCCGCACGCGGCAAACCGGAAATCTTCGCCAATTTCCGCAAGGAAAATGCCCGCAAGTTCCGCGGCTTCCTCGCGCCGGAATATAATATCCGCTGCATCGAGGCGGCCGTGAACCTGCCTTTCGACGAAGGTCTCAAGGCCGAGCGCAAGATGTTCATGGAGCTGATGACAGGCTCGCAGTCTGCCGCCCAGCGCTATGTCTTCTTTGCCGAACGTCAGGTCTGGAAGCTGGCCGATGTCCCCGCCGACACGCCCACCATCCCCGTCAACAAGGTCGGCGTCATTGGGGCCGGCACCATGGGCGGCGGCATCTCGATGAACTTCCTCAATGCCGGCATTCCCGTCACCATCGTCGAGATGAAGCAGGAAGCGCTTGATCGCGGCATCGCCGTCATCCGCAAGAATTATGAGAACTCGGCCAGGAAAGGCCGCTTCTCGATGGAAGAAGTCGAAAAGCGCATGGGTCTGCTCACCGGCGCACTCTCGCTTGACGCGCTCGCCGATGTCGATCTCGTCATCGAAGCCGTTTACGAAAACATGGATGTGAAAAAGGATGTGTTCGGCAAGCTCGACAAGATCGTCAAGCAGGGCGCCATCCTCGCCTCCAACACTTCCTATCTGAATATCGATGAGATCGCCGCCGCCACCACGCGGCCCGAAAACGTCATCGGCCTCCACTTCTTCTCGCCAGCCAATGTCATGCGCCTGCTCGAAGTCGTGCGTGCCGACCATACGTCCAAATCGGTGATCTCGACCTCCATGCAGATCGCCAGGAAGATCGGCAAGATTGCCGCCCTTGTCGGCGTCTGCCATGGCTTTGTCGGCAATCGCATGCTTTCGCAGCGCCAGCGTGAAGCGCAAAAACTCATTCTCGAAGGCACCATGCCCTGGGATGTGGATCGCGTGCTTTATGATTTCGGTTTTCCCATGGGTCCCTTCGCCATGTCCGATCTCGCCGGTCTCGATATCGGCTGGTCGAAAGAAACCTCGACCGGCTCGACCATTCGCGAACGTCTGTGCGAAATTGATCGCCGCGGCCAGAAAACCGGGGCGGGCTATTACGACTATGACGAGAAGCGCAACGCCTCGCCCTCGCCGGTGGTTGAGAAGATCATCCGCGATTTCGCCGCAGAAAAAGGCATCAACAGCCGCACCATCAGCGACGAAGAGATCATCGAACGCTGCATCTATCCGATGATCAATGAAGGCGCGAAGATTCTCGAAGAGGGCAAGGCCCAGCGCGCCTCCGACATCGATATCGTCTGGATCAACGGCTATGGCTGGCCGGTCTATCGCGGCGGCCCGATGTTCTATGGCGATCTCATCGGCCTCGACAAGGTTCTCGCCAGGATGAAAGAGTTCCAGGCGCAAATGGGCGACGATTTCAAACCCGCCAGGCTGCTTGAAAAACTTGTCGCCGAAGGAAAAGGCTTCAAGGACCTCTGAACGAAAGAAACCGGCGGGGCGACAATGTCGCCCCGTTTTTCCTTGCCGCTCCTTCCCGAACGAGATGCCGCCATGAAAACCAACGAAAACATCATCCGCGATTTCATCGACACCTGGCCCGGCATGGATGCGGCCGCCATCACGGCGTTCTTCGCCGCCGATGGCATCTACCACAACATGATGCTGGAGCCGGTTCAGGGGACGACAAATATCGAACCCTTCATCAAGGGCTTTCTCGGCATCTGGACAAAGGTCCATTGGGACCTGCTCAACATCGCGTCCACCGGCAACACAGTCTTCACAGAACGCGTCGATCATTTTCATGCGAGCGACAAATCTGTCTCCCTGCCTTGCAGTGGCGTGTTTGAGATGAGAGATGGTAAGATCGCGATATGGCGCGACTATTTCGACATGGGCACCTATGTCAAAGCGCTGGCCTGATCGCCACCACCGGAAGCCTCCAGCATGACCATCAAACTCTATGATCTCGCCGCCACGCAAAACCGTCGCCTCAGCCCGTTTTGCTGGCGCATCAAATATGCCCTGGCGCATAAGGGCCTCGCTTTTGAAACCGTTCCCTTGGGGTTCAGTGAGATCAGGGGTCACGCGGGCAGCGATTTCAAAACCGTGCCGAGCATCGAGGACAAGGGCCGCCTCATCAATGACAGCTGGGCGATTGCCGACTATCTCGACGCGGCCTATCCCGATCATGCGCCCCTCTTTGCCTCGACGGGCGAACGCGCGGCCATCCGGTTTTTTGACAACTGGTTCGGCCTTGAAATCATGAACCGGATGTTCGGTCTCTATGTGCTCGACATCCACAATGTCGCTTTCCCGCAAGACCATGCCTATTTTCGCGAGAGCCGCGAAAAACGTCTGGGCGGCATGACGCTTGAAGCCTTCACCAGGGATCGCGAGGCCAGATTGCCAGAGCTTCGCCATGCCCTGCGCCCGCTGCGCGCAACGCTTGCCCAGCAGCCATGGCTTGGCGGCGAAACGCCCAACTATGCCGATTATATTGCGCTGGGCGGTTTCCTCTGGGTGGCAAGCGTCAACACATTGCCGCCGCTCGAACAGGCCGACACGCTGAACGACTGGCTGTCGCGCGGCTTTGCGCTTTATGGCGGGATCGCGCGGGATGCAAAGCGCCACCCGCTGAGCGCCTGAGCGCCACATCATGCGACCGCCGCCAGCGCCAGCGCTTGCGCTTGTGTGCGCAGTCGATAAGCCGTCATGCGCTCGATCACATCATTGAGATAATTCCCGGCCTGACTGGATCCGATACGTTTGATGGAAATGCCGCCCGGCA
>Ga0209066_10001756_pt1 | contig 27947 bp, 30 predicted proteins | sample All_14_2_FD_187198 | JGI IMG/M metagenome (GOLD analysis project Ga0209066, IMG submission 187198) | Freshwater microbial communities in response to fracking from Pennsylvania, USA - Allegheny Zone_MetaG_DW_15 (SPAdes) (version 2) ...
GGCCAACCTGCGCCGCAAGGCCGCCCCCCGCCTGCCCGAGCTCGCCGAACTCGACGTGGTGCGGCATTACACGCGCCTGTCGCGCCTGAACTTCTCGGTGGACACCCACTTCTACCCGCTGGGCTCCTGCACCATGAAGTACAACCCGCGCTTCAACGAAGAAGCCGCGGCGCTTGAAGGCTTCGCCGCCCTGCACCCCCTGGCCCACGACGTCTGCGCCCAGGGCACGCTGGAGCTGCTCCATGACCTGTCCGCCCGCCTGGTAGAACTCTGCGGCCTGGACGCCATCACGCTGCAGCCCGCCGCCGGCGCGCACAGCGAGTTCACCGGCCTGCTGCTGGCGAAAGCTTACTTCGAGAACAAGGGCGAGACCCGCACCGAGATCGTGGTGCCCGACTCCGCGCACGGCACCAACCCCGCCACCGCGTCGATGATGGGCTTCACCACGGTGAACATCGCCTCCAAGCCCGACGGCCGCCTGGACGTGGCCGAGCTCAAGAAGCATATCGGTCCCAAGACCGCCGTGCTGATGCTGACGGTGCCCAACACCCTGGGCATCTTCGAGAGCAACATCGAGGAGATCTGCCGCGTGGTGCACGAGGCCGGCGCGCTGGTGTACATGGACGGCGCCAACCTCAACGCCCTGATAGGCATGGTCAAGCCCGGCGACCTGGGCATAGACATGATGCATCTGAACTTCCACAAGACCTTCTCCACGCCGCACGGCGGCGGCGGCCCCGGCGCCGGGGCGATCGTGTGCCGCAAGCACCTGGCCCCGTTCCTGCCGGTGCCGACGGTGAAGAAAGAAGGCGGTAAGTTCGCCTCCGACTTCGGCGACGGCAAGAGCATCGGCAAAGTGAAGGCGTTCTTCGGCAACACCGGCGTGCTGGTGAAAGCCTACGCCTACATGCTGGCGCATTCGGCGGCCGAGCTGGGCGACATCGCCCGCTATTCCATCCTCAACGCCAACTACATCCGCGCCCTGCTCAAGGACATGTACCCCTCGTACTCTAGCGAGTACTGCATGCACGAGTGCGTGCTGACGCCCGGCAAGGACATGCTGGACAAGGGCCTGAAGACGCTGGACGTGGCCAAGGGCCTCATCGACCGCGGCTTCCACGCGCCCACCATCTACTTCCCGCTCATCGTCCACGAGGCCATCATGATAGAGCCCACCGAGACCGAGTCGAAGGAAACCCTCGACGAGTTCGCGGCGGCCATGAAGGACGTGCACGACAGCGGCGTGGCCGACCCGCAGTCCCTCAAGGACGCGCCGGTCACCCTGCCGGTAAAACGTTTAGACGAAGTGCAAGCCGCCCGCCAGCCTAATCTTAGGTGGTAGAAGCAGCCGGGTGACGAGGGGGATGGGTTAGCACCCCCCCCCGGGGTGGAGCGAAGCGACACTTTCTTCGCCCGAGGCTTGCGCAGCGCCGAGGCCGGGTGGCCGAAGGCCACTGCAGTGTGCGGCAGGTGAGGACCGGCGCGGTGCCGGTCCGCAAGGGCGGAGGCGGTTCCTTACGCAGCGGAACCGCCGAGCCGGGGTCGCGGAAAGCTGCTATGCGGCTTATCCGTGACCAGCCACGGTGTGCGCGACGCCGATTTTGCGATCCATCCCCCTCGGCGACCGGCCGTGGTGACAGAGAACGACTGGATTGAAAATGGAAAAAGGACTGATCATCGAAACGCAGCCGCTCGACGTTTACGAGCAGATGGCTTGCGACGAGGCGCTGTGCGAGGCGCTGCCGGCGCCCTACGTGCTGCGCTTCTACAACTGGGCTGAGCCCGGGGTGACCTTCGGCTACTCCCAGCGGCGCAAGGCCGTGGGCGAGGCGGTGGCCGCGGCCGGCAGCCCCCTGACGGCCATAGTGCGCCGCCCTACCGGCGGCGGCATAGTCTTCCACGAGGCCGACCTCACCTTCTCCTTCATCTTCCGCTCCCCAGGCGTCTATTTCGAGCCGGGCAAGGTGTACGAGCGCCTGCACCGCGCCATCAACGCCGAATACGCCCGCCAGGGCATGAGTTTCGACCTGCTCAGCGAGAAGACCAAGGATTACGCCGTCAACGACCCGGTTATGAATTGTTTCTCAAAACCGGTGGATAAAGATATATTGTATAATGGAAAAAAAGTGTTGGGCGGCGCGCTGAGGAAGATCGGCGATTACATGCTGTACCAGGCCTCTTTCCAGGCCCCGGACGCCCGCACCAACGCCGCGACCCACAGGAACGCCATCATCAAGGCCCTCGGCGGCGAATTCGGCCTGACCTGGGAAAGCGCCGCGCTGGCGCCCGGGCTCTCGGAGAAAGCGGCGGAAATAGCGGCCGGCAAATACCGCACGGCGGCGTGGAACGAGCGGATCTAGGAGGATATCATGATAGCTTTCGTACTCTGCAAACTGGTGGCCGGCCTGGAACAGAAAGCCGTGCAGCAGATCAAGAACGTCCGCGGCGTCAAGGACGTCTACATGACCTTCGGCGGCTGGGACGCCATCCTGGTGGCCGAATCCGACACTATCGACAAGCTCAGCGGCCTGATCGTGCGCGAAGTGCGCGGCATCCACGGCGTGCAGACCACGGAAACCCTGGTCACCACCAACGTATAAGGCCAGCGGGCAAGGAAGCAGAAATGGAAAACATCGCGTTCGGCAAACCTTCGGATAAGCTGGTGCTGATCGTCGACGACGACGACTCGGTGCGCGAGCTTATAGAATTCATCGTCAAGAAGGAAGGCTTCCGCATAGAGAAGGCCGCCGACGGGGAGGAGGCGCTCGCCAAGGCGCGCGCCGTCAGCCCCGACCTCATTCTGCTGGACCTGATGCTGCCCAAGTTCGGCGGCTTCGAGATCCTGCGCGAGCTGCAGTCCGACGAGACCGGCACCATACCGATAGTCATCATCACCGGCCGCTACACCGACCGCTCCACCTCGGACATGATCAAGCAGGAGCCCAACGTCAGGGACTTCATCGAGAAGCCGGTGAAGCCGCAGGTGCTCAGCGCCCTGATCCACAAACTCCTCAAAACCCAGCCCGCGCTGAGAAAGCCGGGGTTCTAACCGTGTTCCGGACGCTGCTCAAGCGCCCGGCGGCCTGGATCGCGATAGCGGTCCCGGCCTTTTTATTGCTGGCCGCGGCCGACCTGGGCCTGCGTTCGCGCGGGGCGCTGGAGCGGGCCGAGCAGCACGTCCGCTGGCGCGACAACCCGGCCGAGAAGGCCGCCCACTTTAAAGATCTCTACGACAGCAAGGCCGCGGCCATAGACGCCGGCGCGGCCGCCGGCCGGCTGACGGCCGAGGCCGCGGCGCGGCAACTGGCGCTGGCCGCCGCCGAGAGGGATTTCCTGATCTCTGAAAGTTCGGCCAAGCAGGCCTATGTCTGGTACCGCACGGCCGCGCGCGACTTTTCCTCCCCCTTCAACCCCTGGGCGGGCAGGGCGGAGGCGGAGCTGCCCGCGGCCCTGGCGGCCTGGCGCGCCGAGCTGGAGCGCGGCGGGGCCAGGGTGGAGCCCTGGATGATTGAATAATGCAGGCCCTTAAGCCCGCCATAGGCGTATTACTGGCGCCGGCGGCCCTGGCCGCGGCCTGGGCCACGGGGGCCGCGCTGGCGCCCGCCCTGGGCAAGTTCGGGGTCACGTTCCCGCTGCTGGGCGGGGCGCTGGCCTGCCTGCTCTTTCACTGGCTGGGCCGCGGCCGGCGCCTGTACGTGGCCGCGCACGAGCTCACCCACGCCCTGGCGGCGGTACTGGTGGGCGTGAAAGTGCGCCGCATAGCGATCAAGAAGAACAGCGGCTACGTGCTGCTGGACTCCACCAACGCTTTCATCTCGCTGGCCCCGTACTTCGTGCCGCTCTACACGCTGCTCGTCGCGGCGCTCTACTGGGCGGCGGGGCGCTTCTGGGACGTGCTGCCGCTGCGGCCCTGGTTCCTGGCGGCGGCCGGCTTCACGCTGGCCTTCCACCTGCTGCACACGGCCGACATACTTTCCGGCCCGGTGCAGAGCGACCTCAAGAAGGCGGGCGGCCCGGTTTTCTCGCTGCCGCTGCTGCTGCTGCTCAACTGCCTGGGCCTGGCGGCGGCGCTGAAAATGCTCTTCCCCGGGCTGCTGAGCCTGCGCGCTTACGGGGGCGCCGTGCTGCAGGCGCAGGGGGCGGCTTACGCCTGGCTCTACGGGGCCGCGATAGAAGCGCTCAATACTGCTAGAATATATTTTAATAAATGAAATTGCTGAAGCAGATAATGGCCAGGGTGATCTTCCTGCCGCTGATCCTGGCGGCGGGCTTAGCCGCCACGGCCATGTTCACCATCAAGGTGATGTTCGAACCGGCCGACCTGGAGGCCATCGTCACCAACCAGTTCCAGCAGCTGCTCAAGCGCCCGGTGCAGATAGAGTGGGCCAGGATGTCCTATACCGGCGAGATAAAAGTGAAAGGCCTGCGGGTCACCGAGCCCGGCCCGGAGGCGATGAATTTCATAGAGGCGGACTACATCTACGCCACCTACCGCTGGCTGCCGCTGCTCAAGCGCCGCATAGAGATAGACAGCGTGGTGCTGGTCTCGCCCTCGATCACGCTGCTCAAGCGGGCCGACGGCACCTGGAACGTGGGAGACATCTTCGCGGCCTACCGCACCGGCGGCGGGCGCAACCTCCTCAACAAGATCGATTCCGCCGAGGTCAAGGACGGCCGCCTCTCGCTCGCCTACATGCCGTCCAAGGCGCGCTACACCTTCGAGAACTTCAACGCCACGGTAACCGATTTCGAGCCCGGCGCCGACACGCCGTTCTACGCGTCGGTCTTCTTCAAGAGCAACGCCTTCAAGAAGCCCGTCGCGGGGCGGCTCTACGCAGAGGGCAAGGTGAACTTCGCCGGCTTCAACTGGACCGAAGCGGAGCTCAAGGACCTGCGCGCGGACCTGACGCTGCAGGACAAGACGGCCCGCTTCACCGGCGGCCTCAAGAACTTCCGCCGGCCAGAGCTGAAATTCACCGCCGAAACGCCGCTGCTGCGCAGCTCCGACCTGGCTTACCTGTTCAAGGCCCCTTTCAATTTCACCGCCCCCCGCTCCTCCTGGGAGATCGCCGCGGTCTTCACCTCTTCGAAGACGGTGGAGACCCGCCTGTTCACCCGCCCGCTCAACATCAAGGCGGAAGGCGCCTTCGACCTTTCCAAATCCACGCTGGCCTACGCCTTCACGGTCTCGGCCCCGCCGGTAAAGCTCGATCAGCTCAAGCGCTACGGCGCGGCCCTGCCGGTGGACGCCCCCACGGGCCAGGCGCAGCTGCGCCTGCGGATCACCTCCAAAAACGCGGTTCCGGTGCTTTCCAGGCTTTTCATAAACACCGCGGGGGCCGGCTTCAAGTACCACACGCTCTCCGTCTCCGGCCTCGACGGCGCGGCGCTGCTCTCTGAGAACTTCGCCAACAGCTACGCCAACGCGGCCCGCGGCAGGCTGGAGCTGGGCCGAAACACCCTCGCCGGGCTCAAGCTCAAGACGGACATCTCCAAGTCGGACATGCTCTTCAATTACTCGGGCAAGTTCAACGCCACGCAGGCCAAAGGGCGCATCCTCGTTAAGAAGGCCTTCAGCCCCGAGCGCACGCTGGACTTCACCGGCTACTCGCAAGACGTGATCTTCGCCGACCTGAAGGCGCTGATCCTGGATATCAAGGACCTGCTGGGCCCGCGCCGGCAGAAGCCCGTCTACGACTCGGAGCTGGCCTGGATGCGCACGCTCAAGAACTCCATCCCCAGCGGCTATTCCTCCGCCAAGATCCTCTACAAGACGGACAACTTCAAGCACGACTATTTCACGGCCGCCGACTTCTACCTCTCTTCCTCGCTCAAGGAGATCACCGGCGACATCGCCACCCTGCGCGGCGACGTGGCCATGCGCTCGGGCAGCGGCACTTTCTACGACGTGCAGCGCAACTCGGAAAAAGACCGCGTCTTCTACATTTTCTCGCTGCCGCTGACCTTCATCCACCGCCTCAACCGCACCGGGGCGCTCAAGTTCGGCTACGAGGTCCGGGACGTCTCTTTCAGCTCCATCGGCGGCGACTATTCCGTGGCCGACGGCAAGGTGCAGATCAGGAACTTCTACATGGAGGGCAAGGAGTTTTCCGCCCACGTAACCGGCTCGCTGGATTTTTCCAACGAAACCATGAACGTAAAAATTTATACAATATCAGGTAAGTATTATTCGATGGGCAGCCTGCCGGAGGCGCTCACGGACGCCAGCGGCAAACCGGCGCTCGCTTTCACGCTGGTCGGCAAGATGGCCGACCCGGAGTTCAAGATGATCAGCCCCAGGGAAAGCAGCGCGGTGATCAAGGAAGCGGCCCGCCGGAGCGTCCCCATAGATTTCGCCCGGATCGACAGCTTTGCAGGAGGAAAAAAATAATGTCCAAGCTCGGCAAATTCGACGTGGTCGGTCTTCTCCAGGAGCATGGCGCCATACTTAACGGCCATTTCCAGATCCCGTCCGGCTTCCACACGCAGACCTACATCCAGCCCTCGCTGGTGCTGCAGTACCCGCACCTGGCCCAGAAAGTGGCCAAGGAGATGGCGGCGAAGTTCCCGCAGGAGATCAACGTGGTGATCTCACCCTCCGTCGGCTCCATGGCGATAGGCCAGGAAGTGGCCCGCGTCAAGAAGGCCCGCTCCATCTTCACCGAGAAGATCAACGGCGTGATGGTGCTCAAGCGCGATTTCAAGATCTCCGAGGGCGAGCGCGTGCTGGTGGTGGACGACGTGCTGAACTCCGGCCGCATGTGCGGCGAGGCCATCAACCTGGCCCGCGGCTACGGCGCCAAGGTGATCGGCGTGGCGGCCATCGTGGACCGCTCCACCGGAGACCTCACGCTCAACGTCCCGGTGCGCGGGCTCATCTCCTACCCGCTGCAGCTCTTCCCCCCGGACAACTGCCCGCTCTGCCGGCAGAAGCTGCCCCTCACGATCCCCGGGTCCACCGTGCACCACGTGCACGGCCAGGACTAAGACCTAAACTCTCCGCCGGGCGGCGGGCGCGAGCCCCCGCCCTTTCCCGTTTTACCTATGAAGACAAAGCACATAGCGCTGCTCTCGGATTTCGGCACCCATGACCCCTTCGTCGGGGCGATGAAGGGCGTGCTGCTGTCCAAGGCCCCGGGCCTGACCATCATAGACATCACGCACCAGATCCCCCCGCAGGACATACAGACCGCGGCCTTCTACCTGATGGCCGCCACCCCCTACATGCCCAAGGGCACCCTGTTCATGTGCGTCGTGGACCCGACGGTGGGCACCGGCCGCGGCATAGTCTGGGCCCGGACCGAGAACCACCAGTTCATCGCCCCCGACAACGGGCTGATCAGCTGGGTGGACCAGAAAGAGCGGATCATCGAAGCCCGCTTTATCAGCAATTCCTCGCTTTTCATGGAGAACATCAGCTCCACCTTCCACGGGCGCGACATCATGGCCCCGGTGGCGGCCGCGATCGCCAAGGGCCTGCCCGAGAAGAAGATAGGCCCGCTGTTCCCCGCCTACCGCCGCTTCCCTTTCCCCGCCCCGGTCAAGGCCGGCAACCGGATCAACGGCCAGGTGATAGCCATAGACCATTTCGGCAACGTCGTGACGAACATAAAGCGCGACTACCTGAGCGCGCGGGCCGTTTTTAACATAGCGGACCGCATGATCAAGGGCCTGAAGCTTACCTACGCTTCGGTGCCGGAGGGCGAGGCGCTGGCGCTGGTCGGCTCTTTCGGTTTCCTGGAATTCTCCGTCAGGAACGGCAGTTTCGCAAGGACTTTCGAAGTAAAGATAGGTTCCGTGGTGGAGGCAATAATACTAGATGAATAACCTTAAAATAATGAAACTGCGCCGCGAGGCCGCCAAGCGCAGGACCCCGGGGCGGATCTGGGTCTTCTCCAACGAACTGGAGACCGTGGACACGTCCGTGCCGCCCGGCACGATCTGCGGCCTGGCCTACCCCGACGGCAAGCCCGCCGGCGTGGGCTTCTTCAATCCCAAGAGCCTCATCGCCATGCGCCTGCTGGCGCAGGACACGCACCAGCTGCCCGAGGGCTTCATCAAGGAGCGCCTGGCCGCCGCGCTGGCCTACCGCGAGGAGCTGGGCGTGGACCGCGCCTGCCGCCTGAGCTTCGGCGAGTCAGACGGCCTGCCCGGCCTGGTGGTGGACCGCTACGGCGACGCCGTGGTGGTAGAGATACTTTCCGCCGGCATGGAACTGCTCAAGGACGAGGTCACCGCCGCGCTGGTGGACCTGCTGCGCCCCAAGGGCGTAGCCTACAAGAACACCCACCAGTTCCGCGAGCTGGAAGGCCTGACCTCCTACGAGGAGACCGCCTTCGGCGTGATGCCCGAGACCGCCGAGATAGAAGAGAACGGCCTCAAGTACCGCGTGGCGATGGCCGGCGGCCAGAAGACCGGCTGGTACTTCGACCAGCGCGAGAACCGCGCCGCGCTCGTGCCCTTCTTCAAGGGCCGCAAGGTGCTGGACCTGCACACTTACCTGGGCGCCTTCGCCATCACCGCGGCCAAAGCCGGCGCGGAGACCGTCTGGGCCGTCGACTCTTCCGAGAAGGCCATAGAGGGCGCGGAGCAGAACGCCGCCCTCAACGGCGTGGCGGACAAGATCGCCTTCCGCAAGGAGAAGGCCGAGCGCCTGCTGGAGGCCATGGAGGCCGGCCAGCTGCCCGAGACGCCGGACTTCATCCTGCTGGACCCGCCGAACATCGTGCGCAACAAGAAGTTCCTGCCGCAGGCGCTGAAGATGCTCTCGCGCATGGCCGGCGCGGCGTTCACGGCGCTGCCCAAGGGCGGCTACCTGGCCGTCTCCACCTGCTCGCACCACATCTCGCGGAGCGTCTTCATGGAGACCATCGCCGCCGCCGCGGTCAAGGCCGGGCGCGAAGCCCTGCTCGTGGACCTGCGCGGCCAGGCGAAGGATCATCCCATCCTCCTCAGCATGCCTGAGACCGAGTACCTGCACTTCGCGCTCCTGCGCGTAGTCTAGGCGAGGGAACGCCAAAAAGGAAAAGGGCCCGAGAGGGCCCTTTTCCTTTTGCGCACGCGCGGCTTAGATAATGCTTTTGACGACCTTGAGAATCTCGGCTTTGCTGGAAGGCTTGGTGATGTAGGTCTTGGCGCCGTAGGAGATGGCCTGCTGTATCTCGTTGATGCTGCCCTCGACGGTGAGCATGACCACGGGGATGCCCTTGGTGACGCTGTCGGTCTTGATTTCCTTGCAGGCCCGCAGGCCGTCCATCACCGGCATGTGGATGTCCATCATGATCAGCGCGGGCAGTTCCTTGCGCGACATCTCTACGGCTTCCTGGCCGTTCTCGGCGTTGATGACCTGGTAGCCCTCGGCTTCGAGCATAGAGCTGAGCGTCTCGCGCATCTCGTTGTCGTCGTCGGCTATCAGGATCTTGTTGTGGAGGGGCATAAGCTTCTCCCGAAATGGAAAATGCCGCGGGTTGGGATCGAACCAACGACACCTGGTTTTTCAGACCAGTGCTCTACCACTGAGCTACCGCGGCATATGTGGTAAGTACTACTCACCAATAATAGCATTTTTTGAAAAAGCGTTAAAAGCCACTCTTCAAAATTCCGCCGCCGCGCCGCGGGCTTGCCGCGCGCGGCCCGCCGCGCCCGCCCGCCGGCGGGGTCGGGATAAAAGCGGCTTTTGCTACAATATCCGCATGGAACAGAATCCGGCGATCGCGGAGATAGTGATGCAGAGCCTGGCGCAGTCCTGCGAGGTCTTTTTCGTCACCGACTCCGAGGGCGTCATCATTTACGCCAATCCCGCTTTCGAAGCGCTGACCGGCTACGCCCGCGCCGAAGTTGTCGGCAAGAATCCCCGCCTGCTCAAGAGCGGCGAGAATCCCCCCCAGGTCTACGCGGCCATGTGGGCGGAACTGAAGGCCGGGCGCCCGTGGACCGGCCGCCTGCGCAACCGCCGCAAGGACGGCTCGGTCTACCTCGACGAGCAGCGCATCTGCCCCGTGAAGGACTCCTCCGGCAGGGTTAAATATTATTTTTCCACCCGCCGCGACGTGACGCGCGAGCTGGAGCTGGAAAGCCAGCTGGGCCAGAGCCAGAAGATGGAATCCCTCGGCCTGCTGGCCGGCCAGATCTCCCACGACTTCAACAACCTGCTCACCGTGATCATCGGCTCGATGGAGCTCATCATGGAGGACCTGAAACCCGGCTCCATCGGCCACAAGCTCTCCACGGAGATCCTGCGCTCCTCGAAAGAGTCGACGGCGATGATAAAGAACCTGATGGTCTTCGCGCGCCGCCACGACAGCCACCCCGTGGCCACCGTGCTCAACGAGCCCGTCAAAGAGATGAAGCTGCTGCTCGACAGCCTGCTGGGCAGGGGTGTCTCCGTTATCTACGAGCTCGACGAGGCCCTGGCCCCGGCGAAGATCGAGCCGGAGAACTTCAAACAGGCCATCATGAACCTGGCCATCAACGCCAAGGACGCGATGGACGGCAAGGGCGCCATTTCGATAAAGACCTATAACGCCGGGCCCGAAAGCGTGCCGGCCGCCCTGCTCGGCGGCGTCTACGCCGTCTTCGAGATCGCGGACACCGGCCCCGGCATCCCGCGCGAAGTGCTGCCGCGCATGTTCGAGCCTTTCTACACCACAAAGCCCAAGGGCAAGGGGACCGGCCTCGGCCTCTCCACCGTCTACGGCATGGTGCATCAGAACAGCGGCCATATCTTCGCCGCCAATCGCCCGCAGGGCGGCGCCGTCTTCACGATCTACTTCCCCGTCTCAGCCTGACCGCACCCGTCGTCCGGGCCGGGCCCGGAGCGAAAGCCCCTTGACAAAAAGAAATTATAGTGGTATATTTATACCACAATATTAGTTGGACCAGGACAAACATGCAGACCATACTAAAACTCTCGGAAGCCGCGGCCATAGCCCTGCACGCGGCCGACTACATGGCCCAGCGCCCGGGCCTCAGCTCGGCGCAGGAAATGGCCCAGGGCCTCAAGGTTTCCTACAACCACCTTTCCAAAGTGCTGCAGCAGCTGACCAAGGCCGGCCTGGTAAGCCCGGTGCGCGGCCCCAAGGGCGGCTTCGCCCTCTCCCCAGCAGGCCGGAAGGCCACGGTCCGCGCTTTCATCACCGCCATAGACGGCGCGCCCGCCCTGCACGACTGCCTGATGAAGTCCAAGGTGTGCCGGCACACGAACTGCCTGTTCGGCAAGTTCCTGCACGAGACCAACAAGCGGTTCGAGGCGGTGCTGAACAGCAAGATCTCAGAGTTCTCTAAACGCTGATTTAGGTTAGGTTAATATACTTAAGGAGATAAAAAATGAGCGACAATATGTTTTGTTACCAGTGCGAGCAGGCGGCGAAAGGCACGGGCTGCACCGTGCAGGGCGTCTGCGGCAAGGACCCGGAGACGGCCAAGATGCAGGACCTCCTGCTCTGGCAGGCAAAGGGCATAAGCCAATACGCCCACCGCGCCGCCGCCGCCGGCAAGCGCGACCGGGCCATAGACGTGTTCGTGGTGGAAGCCCTGTTCACCACGGTCACCAACGTCAACTTCGACCCCAAAAATATTGCGATTCAGATCCAGAAAGGCCAGGAAGTGAAGGCCAAGGCCCGCGCCCTGGCCGGCAATCCCGCCCTCACGGGCCCCGCGGCCTGGACCGCCCCCGCCGATTACGCCGCCCTGCTGGCCGAAGCCCCCGAGAGGGGCATAGAAGCCCGCAAAAAAGCGCTCGGGGACGACGCCGCCGGCCTGCAGGAACTGCTCACCTACGGCCTCAAAGGCATGGCCGCCTACGCCGACCACGCGCTGGTGCTCGGCCAGGAAGACGAGAAAGTTTACGCCTTCATCCACGAGGCCCTGGACTTCCTGACCAAGGCCAACCCGACGGTAGACGAGCTGGTGGGCTACAACATGAAGTGCGGCGAGGTGAACCTGCGCGTGATGGAACTGCTGGATAAAGCCAACACCACCGCCTACGGCCACCCCGTTCCCACCCCCGTGCGCATCAACCCCCTCAAGGGCAAGGCCCTGCTGGTCAGCGGCCACGACCTCAAGGACCTGGAGAATATACTCAAGCAGACCGAGGGCAAGGGCATCAACGTCTACACCCACGGCGAGATGCTGCCCGCCCACGGCTATCCCGGCCTCAAGAAGTACAAGCACCTGGCCGGCAACTACGGCGGCGCCTGGCAGGACCAGCAGAAGGAATTCAACGCCTTCCCCGGCTCGGTCGTGATGACCACCAACTGCATCCAGAAGCCGCTGGACGGCTACAAGGCCCGCATCTTCACCACCGGCCTCGTGGAATGGCCCGGCGTGAAGCACCTCAAGAACGGCGAGTTCGGCCCGGCGGTGGAAGCCGCGCTGGCGGCCCCCGGCTTCAACGAGGACGGCGACCCCAAGACCATCCTGGTGGGCTTCGGCCATAACACCGTGATGGGCGTGGCGGGCACCGTGATCGACGCGGTCAAGGCCGGCAAGCTCAAGCACTTCTTCCTCATCGGCGGCTGCGACGGGGCCAAGCCCGGCCGCAACTACTACACCGAGTTCGCCGAGCAGGCCCCCAAGGATACCGTCATCCTGACGCTGGCCTGCGGCAAGTTCCGCTTCAACAAGCAGGAATTCGGCGACATCGGCGGCATCCCGCGCCTGCTGGACATGGGCCAGTGCAACGACGCCTATTCGGCCATCCAGGTGGCGGTGGCGCTGTCCAAGGCGTTCAACGTGGGCGTCAACGAGCTGCCGCTGTCGATGATCCTGAGCTGGTACGAGCAGAAAGCCGTCTGCATACTGCTGACGCTGCTGCACCTCGGCATAAGGAACATCCGCCTCGGCCCGACGCTGCCGGCCTTCGTTACCCCGGCCGTGCTGAAGGTGCTGGTGGAGAAGTTCAACATCATGCCCACCACGACCGCGCAGAAAGACCTGGAAGCCATACTCGGCGCCAAGGCGAACGCGTAAGCTAGCAACTGGCCGGGCCGGGGAGGAGAGACCCCGGCCCGGTCTTTTATTTCCCATGCGCATAAACACGCAGCATATCAGACTCGCCTCGCAGCTCGGCTTCCTGGCCCTGCTGCTTCTGGCCGGCTGGGAATTACACAACTTCATCCAGGCCGCCCTGGCCGGGGCTCCGCTGCCGCAGCGGCCGCCCGCGGCGGAGGGCTTTCTGCCCATCAGTTCGCTGATGAGCCTTAAACTGCTGGCACAGACCGGCGAGCTGCATTACGCCCACCCGGCCGGCGTGTTCATACTGCTGGGCGCCTTGGTCATGTCTTTCGCGGCGGCAAAATCTTTCTGCGGCTGGCTCTGCCCCTTCGGTCTCCTTTCGGAAACGCTCTGGAAACTGCGGCGGCGGCTTAAGGCCCCCCTCTATCCGCCCGCCTGGCTGCATTACCCGCTCGCCTCGCTCAAATATCTCCTGCTGGGTTTCTTCGCCTGGGCCATAGCCTCCATGGACGCCGCCTCGCTGCGCGCTTTCCTGGACAGCCCCTACAATCTGGTGGCCGACGCCAAGATGTACTTTTTCTTCGCGCACCTTTCCCCCCTGGCCGCCGGCGTTATAGCCGCCCTGCTGCTGCTGAGCCTGGCCGTGCCCTACTTCTGGTGCCGCTACCTGTGCCCCTACGGCGCCCTGCTGGTCCCGGCCTCGCTGGCCGCGCCGCTGCGTGTACGCCGGGATCCAGCCGCCTGCACGGCCTGCGGCAGCTGCGCCAGGGCCTGCCCGCAGGGCATAGCGGTGGACAAGGCCGGCGCCGTGCGCTCCGAGAACTGCGTCTCCTGCGCCCGCTGCGTCGAAGCCTGCCCCGCCCCCGGAGCGCTCGGCTTCAGGCTGCGGGGCAAGGGCCCGGCCCTGCGCCCGGCCCTGCTGCCGCTGGCCACCGCGCTGGTCTTCCTCGGCGTGGCCTGGCTGGCCATGCTGTTCGGGGCCTGGCGCAGCGGCGTCCCGGACGAAGAATACGCCCGCCTGCTCCGCTCCCGCGACTCCCTCTCCCACCCGGGCCGCCCCTGACCCTCCGCCGGCGCGGGGCTTGACGGCGCGCCGTCTTACTGGTATACTTATACCAGATTGCTTGTAGCCCGCCCCGCGGGCACGGAGGACAACAACATGAACGACACGAACTCGGCACTAAAAGACAGGGTGGAGAAGGCGCTCGCCGTGGTGCGGCCCTACCTGGAGGCGGACGGCGGCGGCGTGGAACTGGTGGACGTGACCGCGGCCTCGGGCAAAGTACGGGTCAGGCTCACCGGCGGTTGCGCCTGCTGCCCCTCGGCCGGTCTTACGCTCAAGAACGGCGTGGAGGCGGCCATAAAGAAGGAAATCCCCGAGATCCGGACCGTAGAGGCGGTATAAGGGAGGGCGCGTGCAACGCTACCTGGACCGCAACATCAAGGACCTCATAGCGGAATTCCCGGAGGCGGGAACGGCGCTGCAAGCGCGCGGCATAGCCTGCGTCTCCTGCGGCGCCGGCACCTGCCGCCTGCGCGATATAGTTAGCATGCACAACCTGGCGCCCGCCGAGGAAACCTCGCTGATGCGGGCGCTGGCCCTGGCCATAGACCCGGCGGGCAACCTCGCGGTGCCAGCGCCGGCGCCGCGGGCCAGGCCGGCCGGCGGCCCGAAATATTCCCCCCCGCTCAAACGGCTGGTGGCGGAACACGCGCTGATCAAGAGCGTGCTCGCCGCGCTGCCCGCCTTCCTGGCCGGGACCGACCCGGCCTCCCCGGCCGGGGCCGCCAGAACCCGCAACGTCATAAGGTTCATTCGCTCCTACGCAGACAGGCATCACCACGCCAAGGAGGAGGAGATACTCTTCCGCCTCTTCGACCCGGCCTTGGACGTCCTGAAGGCCATGCTGCAAGAGCATGAGAGCGGGAGGTCGCATGTCAGGGCGGCAGAGGCCGCCCTGGACTCAGGGAACGGCCCGGGCGCGGCCGCCGCGCTGCTGGCCTACCGGGAACTGCTGCTGGACCACATTAAGAAGGAGGACGAGGTGCTCTACCCCTGGATGGACAGGAACCTGTCGATGAAGCAGGTGGGCAACCTGTCCCAGAGTTTCGCCGAGGCCGACGCGCTGGCGCCGGCGGACGAGATCGCCGCCTGCGAGCGCATAGCCGCGGAGCTCGGGGCCTTCCGCCCCCCGTCGCAGCCCGGCACTAAACTAGGGCACTAAACTAGGGACAGCGCCCTATTTTAAAACAGGGCGCTGTCCCTAGTTTTCCTAGTTTTCTATAATACTGCCATGAAGCCTACAAAAGATTTTCTCGAGAAGACCTACAGGGAAATGAACCGGGCGGAGTATATCCACCCGGACCCGCTGGAGTTCGTCTGGCGCTACAAGGGCGCGGCTGACCGCGAGGTGGTGGGGCTCATAGCCGCCTGCCTGGCCTACGGCAACGTCAACCAGATCCTGAAGAGCGTGGAGAAGGTGCTGGCCCCCATGGGCAAGGCCCCGGCCGCCTGGCTGAAGAACACCCCGCCGGCCGAGATAAAGAAAGGCCTGGCTAAATTCAAGCACCGTTTTACCACCGGCGCGGAGATGGCCGTGTTCCTGCTCAACATCCGGCGCGCGCTGAACGATCATGGCTCGCTGGAAAAACTTTTTCTCAAAGGCTACCATTCGGACGAGCCCACCGTGGAGCAGGCCCTCTACCGCTTTATCGACGCCTTCAACGCGCAGGCCTGCGCGCCCACGCTGACCCCCTGCACCGCGCTGAAGAGCTCGTTCAAGCGGGTGAACCTCTTCCTGCGCTGGATGGTGCGCAAAGACGCGGTGGATCCCGGCGTCTGGGGAGGGGTGTCCCCCTCCAAGCTCATCATCCCGCTCGACACCCACATGCGGCAGGTCTCTATGGGCATGGGCATCACCGCAAGAAAAGACACCTCGATGAAGACCGCCGTCGAGATCACGGCCTTTTTCTCCGGGGTAACTCCCGCGGACCCGGTCAGGTACGACTTCGCGCTGACCCGCGCCGGCATCAGGGGCAACAACGTCTGATTTTTAGTAGAATATTAACACTCTCTGTTACTGCCGGTGGGGCCCGGCAGCGGCTCACATATATCTTAGGAGGATCCAAATGAATCTTAAAGGTTCCAAGACCGAGAAGAATCTGCTTGCCGCCTTCGCCGGCGAATCGCAGGCGCGCAACCGCTACACCTATTTCGCCAGCGCGGCGAAGAAAGAGGGCTACGTGCAGATAGCGCTGGCTTTCGAAGAGACCGCCGACCAGGAGAAGGAGCACGCCAAGCGCTTCTTCAAGTTCCTCGAGGGCGGCGACCTCTCCATCACCGCCACTTTCCCCGCCGGCATTGTCGGCACCACCGCCGCCAACCTCAAGGCCGCCGCCGACGGCGAGAACCACGAATGGGGCAGCATGTACCCCGATTTCGCCAAGACCGCCCGCGAAGAAGGTTTCGAACCGGTGGCCAGGACCTTCGAGTCCGTCTCGGTGGCTGAAAAGTACCACGAGACCCGCTACCGCGGTTTCCTGAAGAACCTGGAAGAGGGCACGGTTTTCAAGAAGGCGGCGAAAACCAACTGGCGCTGCCTCAACTGCGGCTACACGCACGAGGGCGAAGCCGCCCCCGAGAACTGCCCCGCCTGCGCGCATCCCAAGGCCTATTTCGAAGTGCTGGCCCAGAACTGGTAAAGGACTAAATGGAAGAGAACAACAACGAGGAAGTTAAGAAAGAGGCGGTAAAGCGAACGGTGACCATGCAGGGCCGCCCGATGGCCCTGGCCGGAGACGAAATGAAGGTGGGCATGCCCGCCCCCGACTTCAAGGTCACCGACAACGACATGCTGCCCATGAAGTTCTCGCGCTCCTACGGCGGCAAAGTGGCCGTGATCGTGGCGGTCCCTTCCCTGGACACCTCGGTCTGCGACCTGGAAGCCCGCCGCTTCAACAAGGAGGCCGAGATCCTCGGCCCCGACGTGGGCGTGCTGGTGGTCAGCATGGACCTGCCGTTCGCGCAGAAGCGCTGGTGCGGAAGCGCCGGCATCAAGGCCGTGCGCGTGTTCTCGGACTACCAGAAAGCCGATTTCGGCAAGGCCTGGGGCGTGCTCATCAAGGACCTGCGCCTGCTGGCCCGCGCCGTGTTCATAGTGGACAAGGACGGCATCGTGAAGTACGCGCAGGTCGTTCCGGAAGTTTCCAAGGAACCTAATTACGACGAAGTGCTGACCGCGCTCCGCGCGCTGGTATAATTTGGGAAAGGGTAAGGAGGATACAATGGCTGAAAGAAGAGAAGTTTACAAATGCGACGCCTGCGGCAACATCGTGGAGGTGCTCCACGGCGGGCCCGGCGTGCTGGTCTGCTGCGGCTCCGACATGAAGGCGATGTTCGAGAACACCTCGGACGGCGCCAAAGAGAAGCATGTGCCGGTCATAGAGAAAACCGACAAGGGCGTTACCGTGAAGGTGGGCTCGGTGCCGCACCCGATGCTGGCCGAGCACTTCATAGAGTGGATCGAGCTCGTGGCCGACGGCCAGGTCTTCAGGCAATACCTGCAGCCCGGCCAGAAGCCCGAGGCGACGTTCTGCCTGTGCTTTACGCCCAAGACGCTGGAAGCCCGCGAGTACTGCAACCTGCACGGCCTCTGGAAGGCCTGATGAGCGCTTCGCTGGCCTACGCCGAAGCCCTGGCCGCCGCGGTACGGGTCGAGGAGAACGGGGCGCTTTTCTACCAGAAAGCCGCCGCCGGCGCCTCCGACCCGGCCGCCGCGGCGGTCTTCGCCCGGCTGGCGGCGATGGAGGAGGAGCACCGCGGCTATTTCAGCGCCCTCAAACTGGAGCTGGAGCAGCGCGAAGCCCTCTTCGTCAACGACCCTAAAGGCGAGTACGCGGCCTCCATAAAGGCGCTGGCGGACTCCGGCGTCTTCGGCCTGGCCGGAGAGCCGGCGGCCTTCTTCGAAGGCGCGCGGACCACAAGGGAAGCGGTAAAGTTCGCCATAGGCATAGAGAAAGATTCGGTCATCTTCTACCTGGGCCTGCAGGAAGCCATGGTAGACAGGGAACAAGCCGACAAAGTGGGCGGGATTATCAAAGAGGAGCTACGGCACCTCGCCATACTCACCGGCCTGCTGAAGAAGATCAAAGAGTAAATATCCAGGAGGAAGAATGAAAAAGTACGTCTGCAAGCTTTGCGGTTATATCTACGATCCCGCCGTCGGCGACCCCGACAACAACATCCCCCCCGGCACGCCCTTCGAGAAGCTGCCCGAGACCTGGCTCTGCCCGGTCTGCGGCGCCGGCAAATCGGAGTTCGAAGTAGTAGAGTAAGCGGGGAACAAAAAAGGCGGCGGAGGTATCCCCTCCGCCGCCTTATTTTTTTATACCGTCAGCGCGCCGGGGTCCACTCGGCCAGCCCCGCCCCTTCGGTTATCTTCAGGTAGCGGTCGGCGGCCACGTCCTTGTATACCGCCGAGCCGGTGATCCAGCGCACTTCCACAGAATCCGCCCGGCCGGCCTTGCCCAGCCCGAAATGCAGCAACTGCTCGTCGGCCAGGCCGGCGTGCCCCCGGGAGGTGTGGATTTCCCTGGTCTGCAGCAGGCGCCCGGCCTTGACCGTCACCCTCACCCCGACGCCGCCCCTGTTGGTAGCCCCGGCTCCCCGGCCCTCCAGCTTTATCGCCAGCCAATGGTTGCCGTTGGCCAGCTCGTTGCGCAGCAGCGCGGGCGCCGGCAGCGGCCCTTTACGCCTGTGCGCCGGCAGGCGCATCCAGGACTTGCCCGCCAGTATATCCAGGTCGCCGTCGCGGTCATAGTCGGCCACCGATACGCCGCCGGAGCTTTCCCAGTCCAGCCCGGCTTCCGCGGTGATGTCCTTGAATTTGCGGAGCTTGTCCTGCCTGAACAGGCGCAGGTATTGTCCGTCGGGATAGTCGCCGCTGGCCAGCAGCAGGTCCAGGAGCCCGTCGTTGTCGAAGTCGGCCCAGGCGGCCCGCATGTCTCCCTGGTTCCAGCTGCGGGTATCCTGGTGCACGCGGTAGAGCAGCTCCGGGCGCCGGCGGAAGGCGAAACCCTTCTTTTTACCGAGGTTCTCCAGCACGCTCGAGCGGTCCGAGGCCTCGCCCGCCCAGCCGTGCGTGATCTCGGAGAGGAAGACGTCCAGGTCGCCGTCGTTGTCGTAGTCGGCGCAGGCCGCCGAGAAAGTATTGCCGTGCGAGCGCCATTCCGGCTCCGGCTTTCTCTTTACCCCTTCGGGGTAGCGGCCGTGGCGCACGGCGTCCCCGTCGAAGCCGGACTCCGGGCCGGCGTCCCTGAAAGTGCCGTCGCCGTTGTTGCGCCACAGGCGGTTGGCCTGCCGCCCGTAGGCCGGCACCAGCAGATCCTGCAGCCCGTCGTTGTCCCAGTCGCAGTGGGACACGCCGTAGACCGGGCGGCTGGAATCCGGCCTCCCTTCCGTGGCCGTTGTCAGCAGCCCGGCCGCGGCCGTGGTCTCCTCTAACATGCCGTTGCCCAGCCCCTTGTAGAGCCGGCTGGGGTAGCAGAGGAAGGAGACGCCGTACTCGCGGTACCAGTTGCCGGCGTACAGGTCCAGCACGCCGTCGTTGTTGTAATCCAGGAAAGCCGCCGAGGTGGTGGTTTCGGGCGGATTTTCTACGCCGGCCCGTTCCAGATGGGCGAAGCGGCCGCCCCCGTCGTTGAGCAGCAGCGCGGAGCGCAGGCCGTCGTCCGCGGCCTCGTAGACCGGGTTGCCGTCGGCGCTCCGCACTATATCTCCCGCCGGCGAGGCCTTGGGCTTCTCGAACTCGCTGTAGCGGGCGCTGAAGACGTCCAGATCCCCGTCGTTGTCGGCGTCGCCGAACGCCAGGGCGCTGCCGGCGCGCGGAGCTGTGCTGGGAGCCGGGGCGGCGTTCAGGCCGGACTCAGCCGTGAAGTCGTAAAAGGCCCGCCCGCCGCCGGCGGCCGGGGTGCTGAGAAAGACATAAGTGGTCTTGCCGCCGTGGGTGCTGCCCAGCACGGCGTCCGGCCAGCCGTCCCCGTTGAGGTCCGCCCACACCGGGTTCTGGGCGCTGACGGCGGCCAGGCCGGCCGGCGCGGCCTCGTCGGAGAAGGACGGCCCGCCCCCCGCCTTCAGCGCGGCCGGGACCAGCAGCAGGCAGCCGAGCAGCAGGGCCTTCACCGCTCTACCGCCAGGGCCTTGAGCCTGGCCAGGTCGGCCCGGAAGGAGGCCTCGCGCAGCATCCCGGCGTAAACGGCGTCGCCCAGCCGCTTGCCGGCCTCGATGTCGGAGGGATGGTGAGCGCCGCCTATGACGCGGTTCAGGGCGGCCCGGTCGGAGCGGGCCAGGAAATCGGCGCGGCGCTCGGGGGCCACGTCGGAGAGCAGCAGGGCGAAGAGGCGCGAGACCGCGGCATGGCCGCTGGGATAGGAGAGGCCCGGCACCCTGCCCAGGCAGGGCTTGAGGCCCTTGTCCCGCCTGAAGGGCCGCTGGCGGGCGAAACGCTTCTTGGCCGCGTCTACGGCCATGCCGCCGTCGAAGTAAACCTGGAAGAGGATCCTGGAGGCGTCCGGCGGCAGCGGATCGGGGAAAGGCGAGACATCGCCGAAAAACGCGTTAAACTCGGCCTTTGCCTGCGCGAGCGCCGCCCCGCAATCCTCCGAGGTGCGGCGGGCCTGCCAGTCGAAGAGCGTTTCGAGATCTTTCTTGTCCTCGGGGGAGCCCGGCGCCGGCGGCGCCGGCACGGCCCCGAGCACGCTGGCCGCCGCCACGTAGTGATGGTCAGGGCCGAAGAGTTTGTAGAGGTAAAACTGGGCGTAGCCGCAGCCCGACAGCAGCAGCGCCGCCAGGCCTATAGCGAGGTGTTTGTGTAGACTCATGCTGAAAGTATACAAACTCCCGCGGCCCCGTTAAATCCTGCCGCGGGCTTACTCGGCCCGCAGCGCGTCGGCGGGCTTCAGCCCGGCGGCCACCCAGGCGGGGTAGATGGCGAAAGCGAAAGCCGTGACGGCGGCTATCAGGATGGAGATGAGCGGCATCCAGGGCTTGATCGGGCTGGCCCCCATGCCCAGGATAACTTTCAGCGGCACGCCCCAGAGCCAGCCGAGCGCCGACCCCAGCACGCCGCCGATGAGGCCCAGCAGCACCGCCTCCACCATGAACTGGAGCATGATGTCGCTGCGGCTGGCGCCCACGGCGCGGCGGATGCCTATCTCCTTGGTGCGGGCGAACACGGTGGCCAGCGTGACGTTCATGATGCCGATGCCGCCGGCGATGAAGGCCAGCATGCCCAGCGAGATGGTCACGAAGGCGTCCTTCAGCCTGGCGGCCATGTTCTTGCGTATCTCCTCCAGCTGGTTCTCGACCAGGAAGAAGTCGCCGTCGCCGAAGGTGATCTTGAGGAAATTATTCACCTTGCGCAGCGCGTCGTCGAAACCGGCCTCGGGCCCGGCGTCGATGCTCACCTCCAGCTGTCCGCCGCCGCGAACTATGCCGTAGTTGGCGCCGGTGGTGACAGGAATGAGCACCTTGGTCTGCTCGCGGTAACCGCTGAAGCCCTGCAGGCGCTTGGAGTGCGGGAATTCCTCCGCCACGCCGATAACGGTGAACGTGATGCCGTCGATCTTCACCGTCTTGCCCAGCAGGTCGTTGTGCGTAAGCAGCGTGTCGAAGGCGTTGCCGGTGCTGTAGGCCTTCCGGTAGATCTTCTCCGCGGGCGGCGGAGGCGCCCTGCGTATGAGCACGCAGACGCGCAGCTTTTCCTCCATGTCGTGCCAGTTAAAGAAACGGCCGCGGAGGGTGTAGCCGAAGTCGCGCTTCATCCATTCGGGCGTCACGCCGGCCACCGAGGCCACCAGGCGCTCCCCCGCGTACTCCATCACGTTGCGCCAGGAACGGGCCTCTCCGGAGATCATGTGAAACTCCGGCGCCTGCTCGCGCAACTTCTTAAGCTGGTCGTAGCCGAAGGAGGGCGGCTCCACGTAGTCGTCGGGAGAAGAGTAGCTGGCTGCCTGGTTCTGGATTATGCGCATGCGGGCCAGGCCGGAGAACTCGCGCTGCTTCTCCAGGCGCTCATAGGTGTGAAAAATGGCCGAGAAGGCGTCTATGAAGACCACGGAGCCTACCGCGATGGCCAGGAAGCTGAGGATGGAACGCGTCTTGTGCGCCCAGATCTCCGCCGCCCCGCTGCGCGCCGCGTTGAGCAGTGCCCGGATCATGATTCTATCCTCCCGTCGCGCATCCTGATGTTGCGCCCGGTGCGGGCGGCCAGCTCCTTGTCGTGGGTGACCATGACTATCGTGATGCCCTCGGCGTTGAGGGCGAACAGGGAATCCATGATCTCGCGGCTGGAGGCCGAATCCAGGTTGCCGGTGGGCTCGTCGGCCAGGATGATCTTTGGGGAATTGGCCAGGGCGCGGGCGATGGCCACGCGCTGCCGCTCGCCGCCGGACAGCTCCAGCGGAGTCTTCTTTTCTTTCCCGTGCAGGCCGACGCGCGCCAGCAGCGACGCGGCCCGGGCGCGCATATCGTCGCCGCCGGCGCCGGCGTAGCGCAGCGGCAGGCAGACGTTCTCCAGCGCGGAAAGCCGGTTGAGCAGGTGGAAGGACTGAAAAACGAAGCCGATCTCGTCGCGGCGGGTGCGGGAGCGCTCCTCGTCGGAAAGGGTGAACACGTCGCGGCCGTTGAGCCGGTAGGCGCCGCCGGTGGGCTCGTCGAGCAGGCCGATGATGTTGAGCAGCGTGGACTTGCCGCAGCCTGAGGGGCCGGTCACCGACACGAACTCGCCGGGCTTGATCCCGAAGGAAATCCCGCGCAGCGCCGGCCAGCCGGACTTGCCGCCCTCGTAGACCTTGGCCAGGTCCGAGCAGTGTATCGTCATTTGAGCGACTCCGGCATGGCGGTGAAGAGCTTGTCGCCGGCTTTTACCGCGCCGGCCAGCTCCACCTCGGTCTCGGAGCGCAGGCCGGGATACACCTGCAGCTTTTCAGCCTCGTAGCCCTCGAGCTGGCGGTAGACGTAGTAATTCAGTCCTTCCTGGAACAGCGTCTCTATCGGCGCCTTCAGCACGCCTTTCTTGGCGTTCAGGTTGGCCGTCACCACCGCGCTCATGCCCACGCGCATCTTCTGGCTGGTGCGGTCCAGCGTGATCACCACGCGGAACACGCGGCTGCTGTTGCCCCACGGGCTGTTCTTAGTGTCGGCCGTGGGCGCGATCACGTCGATGCGTCCGGCGAACTTCTCGCCCGGGATGGCCGTGAAGGTGACCGAGACCGGCATGCCCTGGCGCAGCTTGAAGATATCCACCTCGCTGATCTTGAGGTTGACGGCCAGCGTCTTCATGTCCACGATGCGCGTGACGCAGGTGGAAGCCGCGTCGATGCGCTTGCCGGCGCGGATCTCCTCGTCCCCGGTGGAGTAATAGTTGCGGCTCACGCAGCGGGTCAGCAGGCCGTCGCGGGTGGCCGTGACCGGCACCGGGACGTACTGGTCGGACTCCAGGCGCTCGCCGCCCTTGAACATCATGATCTTCTCGCCCTTTTTGACGTATTCGCCCTCTTTACGCAGGACTTCCACGATGAAGCCGCGGCCGGGAGGAAACACGTCCACCGCGTCGCGCGAGACCAGTTCGCCGGACTCCTGCAGGTCCAGTTTCAGGTCGCCGGTCTCGGCGGTCTTGAGGAATTCGGCCAGGTCCTGCCGCACCAGCATTTTTTTATAGCGCGTGTAGCCGGCGAAGACCAGCGCGCCGATCACGGCGAGCGTCACTATCCACAGCGAGTGTTTTCCGATGCGTTTCATAGTTCTCCCATTACTCCCAGATCTTTTCGCCCAGCAGCACTTTGTAGTTGGCCAGCGCCAGGTCCAGGTCGTTCAAGGCCGTGATCTGGCTGTTGCTGGCGTCGAGGTACTTCGTCTGCGAACTGTCGAGCTGCAGCGACGAAGCCCCGCCCAGGGAATACTCCGACAGCAGGTTGTCGGTGGTGGCGTTCAGCGCCTTTACCTGGAATTCCAGCAGCTGCCGGGACTTCACCTGCAGCGCGATGTCCGTCTGCGCGGAGAGCACCCCGGTCTTGAGCGCGCGTTCCGAGTCTTCCAGGTCCAGCTCGGCCGCTTTCAGCGCGTACTCCTGCGTGCGGACATCCAGGTAATTCTGCGCGCCGAGGAAACCGAAAGGAAAGGAGAGCGAAGCGCCGAGGCGGTATGACGGGTTGCCGTCCCAGGAGCCGCCGGGGGTGCCGAGGATGCCCAGCGCGGTCTTGGTCCAGGCGGCGTCCACGCGCAGGCGCGGCAGGCTGGCCAGCACGGCGGAGCGGTTGGTGATGCGCGTCTTTTCCAGCGCCAGCCGCTGCCGGCGCAGCGCCAAGTTGTCCCGCAGCGCCCTGGCCACGTCCGCCCTGGGCAGCGGCAGGGCGATCTCCGCGGAAGTGGTGCTGACCTCAACTGCCTGCGCCGCCTCCGGCTCGGCGTTGATGAGCTCGTTGAAGGCCATCAGCGCCTTTACCGCCGCGGCCTCGGCCTGCGCCAGCGACAGTTCGCTCTGCAGCTTGTCGCCCTCGCTCTGCGTCACCTCTATCTTGCTGCGCGTGCCCGACTGGAACTGTTCGTTGGTGTCCTTGTACTGGCGCTCGCGGGTGGTCAGGTTGGCCTTGGATGTCAGGATCCTCTTCTGCGCTGAGTAGAGGGAATAGAAGCGGGCCAGGGCCTTGATAGCCTCGTTCTGCCGGGCTATGTCCAGCGTCAGCCTGGCGTGGGCATAATCCAGGCGGGCCGTCTTGACCCGCTTGAGCGGGCTGTTCGAGGAATCATAGAGGTTCCAGTTGGCCGACAGGCTGGAAGAGACGTCCCCCCGCTCGGCGCGCAGGCGGGGTTCCTGGTCGTCATAGAAGGGGATGGCCGCGTTCAGGTTGAAAGAGGGCAGCGCCGCGTCCAACAGCGAGGAGCGGTAATTATTCTCGGCCTGATGGAAGGTCTGCTCGGCCCGGCGCATGGCGGGCGAGGCGTCGATAACGGCCTTGATATAGGTTTTCGGCGTGAACGGCACGGTAACCGTCTGCGTGGAAGCGGCAACTGTCTGAGTGGAAGCGGCTACCGCTTGAGTTGAAGCGGCCACGGTCTGAGTGGAAGGGGCCACCGCCTGCGCGGAAGCGGCCGCCGCCGAGAGCAGGCCGCAGAGGGCGGCCAGGGGCAGGCACAGGCTGCGGTAAGGATGGTTTTCTTTGATCATAGTTGTATTGAGACCGGGCTAGGGTTTACCTTTTCACAGCAATTTTTATGCCATACCCAAGAACTGGGTTTCCCCCTTTGGAAGGGCCTTACGGTCGCAAGGGATATTTTCATACGAAAATATCCGTTTCAATTGAAAACACAGCCCGGCTACTGGTAAGCCCCCAGGGATTCCCTGATAGTGGTGAGCAATAGCGGGCATTCCGGACAGTCGGCCCCCGAGCGCTGCGCGTAGCCCAGGTACAGGTCGGCCTCTTTATACATCTTCAGTTCGAAGCAGACCATGCCCATCTGCTTGGCGGTTTCCGCCAGCACCGGGCGCGGCGCCTTGACCTTCAGGGCGGCCTTGAGCGCGTCGTAAGCCTTGCGGTAGTCGCCCTTGCCGCTGTAGGCGGCGGCCAGCGCATTGTAATAAGTGTGGTTCTTCTCCAGCCCCCCGGCCTTCTCCAGCAGCGCCACGGCCTCGGCGTGGCGGCCCAGGTCTATGTAGGAGCCGGCCAGGGCGAGGTACACCGCCGGCCCCGAACCGCCGGTCTGCACCGCCAGCTCGGAAAATTTCAGGGCCTTTTCGGCGTCGCCGCCGCGGCCATAAGCCGCGGAAAGGGCCGCGTAGACCTCCGCGCGCAGGGCGGGCTTGATGCCGGCCGAATTGATCGCCGGCAGGGCGGCCTCCAGGTCGAGCCGCTCGCGCTCGTGCAGCTGCTGGCGGGCGTACAGGCGGGAGCGCTTAAAAAGCGCTTCGGTCTTCTTGTCGCCGCCGCCCCATTTGACCACGAAAGTGCAGGCCTCCATGGCCGGGCGCCCTTCGCCGGACAGGCAGGCTTCTTTCTGGGTATTGGCCATCACGCGCAGCGCGGCGTAACCGACGGCCACGGCGGCCAGGGCCATCAAGGCCCATTTAACGATGTTGCTCATATTTTGTCTCCGCCGGCGCGGCTGTACAGACACTCGGCTTCCTCGTTGCGGCCTTCCCTGTCGAACAGGGCGGCGAGGCTGCGGAGGCCGGCCTGATCCCCGGCCAGGTCGTAAAGGAAAATAGAATGGCCGGCGGTAAAGACCGGCCGGCGCTCTTTGAGCCAGGTAAAACTGCCCTTGTCCGGGTAGTACGTGCCCTGCAGGTTGGTAGCGGAAACCGCCAGCAGCAGGCCGCGCATGCCGCAGACCCGCTCGCCGGTGCCGCGCATCTCCACGTTGGAAACCAGGCCCAACGGCGTATATTTTATGCCGTAGGCCTCGGGGCGGGCCGTGCCGAAATAGGCGAAGATCACGGGCGGGTTCCCGTTCTCCCCGAGATAGGCCGCCAGGCTTTTCACGTCCTGGCCCCAGTCCAGGTTGGAATCCACGAAATACTTGTAGCCGTTGGCCGGCCCGCCGGAGAGCTGATTAAAATAAGCCAGATAATGCGGGTGGGCCGTGAGCGCCGAAACCGGTATCAGCACGGCCACAAGGCCGGCCAGCCAGGCGCGGCGCCTGTCCAAGGCGGCGAGACGCGCCAGGGCCAGCCCCGCCAGCGCGGCGAGGAAAGGCATTACCGGCATCACGTGGCGGTAGCCTATCTGCACCTTGGCGGTCAGCGCCGCGGCGAAGAAGATCGCCGGCGGCAGCAGCAGCCACAGGTAATCCTTCCTGAATTTTCTGATCGTCACCCAGGCTCCGGCCGCGGCGGCCAGCAGCACCAGCAGGGGAGTCTTGAGCGCCACCGCTACCGGAAAATACCACCAAACGCCTTCGAGGGTATTGCGGCCCATCACGAAAGAGGAGCGGCCGGCGTCCAGCCGGTTCAGCGTGGCCGAGAGCCCGTCCCAGTACAGCCCCAGGTCGAATTTGTAGACCAGCGCCACTACCAGCAGGCAGGCGCCGAAATACAGGGCTATGTAGCCCAGCAGCCGGGACAACTTCAGGCGCGGCCAGAAATGGTTGTCGGCCAGCCAGAAGGCGGCCACCAGGGGCGGCACTATGAACATGCTGAATTTGGAGACCAGCGCCAGGCCGGAGACGGCGCCCGCGAGGGCGGCCCACAGCCACAGGCGTTCCGCTTTATTCCCCTTCCCGCCGCCGGCCGGCTTAGCCGCCGTAAAAAGCCAGCCCAGGGCGAAGGCGCCGAAATAGAAAGCCGAAGCGGCGGCGTCGGTGCTGATCAGCGCGTGGTTGGAGATGAACACCGGCATGCCGGCGAAGGCGCAGAGCGAGAAAGCGGCGGCGGCGGGCGACTCCAGCCGCGACAGCAGCAGCCAGAGCAGGCCGGCCAGCACCGCGGTCCAGACCAGGAAGGTGAAAGTCCGGGCCGTGTTCAGCAGCCGCTCGTGCGGCACGATGTTCTGGTAAAGAAAGAGGTCGCCGTAGCTGTAAGGCATGAAATTGGCGAAATAGGGATGGCCGGTGAAGGACTGCGGCTTCAGGGCGAGCAGCGGCAGGGCCGACAGCATCTCCGAGAACGGCGGGTGGTCCATGATGTTCATCACGTAGCGGCCGGTGTGCAGGTAGGAGTAGCCGCTGGCCAGGTGCACGGTCTCGTCGTAGGTGGCCGCCGAGGCGCGGATGAAGGAAAAGCCGGCAAAAAGGTGGAAGGCCAGCGCGGCGGCCGCGAGTAGCGCGGGGAACAGCTGTTTCTTGGCCATGATTTCTATATGATACTAAATTCCGACTTTCCCCTCCCCCCCGCTTACCGGCCCCTATTTGATAAAATATAGGCAGGATGGAGGATTGGATGAAAACCTTGATCGCCGCTCTGCTCGTGCTCCTCGCCGCGGCCGGCGCCAGCGCGCTGGAC
>Ga0209066_10001757_pt1 | contig 27946 bp, 21 predicted proteins | sample All_14_2_FD_187198 | JGI IMG/M metagenome (GOLD analysis project Ga0209066, IMG submission 187198) | Freshwater microbial communities in response to fracking from Pennsylvania, USA - Allegheny Zone_MetaG_DW_15 (SPAdes) (version 2) ...
GTGGAGGATGTCGCCGACCGCCTGGTTCCATCCCGGGGAGTCGATCCGGAAATCCGCGAAGACGAGACGGGTGGATCGCGCCACGTCGAAGAGGATCGTCCGTTCCAGCGTCAATCTCCGGGTGTTCACCACCAGCGTGGCGCCCTGTCCGTCAAACAGGAGTCGGTGCGCATCCGCGATCTCGAACAAGGCCCCCCCATCCTGTCCGCTTCCGAGGCGGTACTGAGCGTCGCGTTCGAGTCGTACCCCGGCATAGCCGCCGTCGGAGGCGAGTTTCGCCGCCTGCGCAAAGGCTTTTCGCAGGGCTTCCGTGGCGTCGCCGTCGCTGGCGGGGACGTGGATCCAGCGCTCGGGGAGGAGTTCCACGGGTGTCAGCGGATCGGATGGCTCCAGGACAGACAAGAATCCGCTCCCGTCGCGGCGCACGCGCAACGGTGCATTTCGTGGAGCCCACTCGACCAGCGTGGCCTCAACGTTCAGGGAGAGCGTGCCGGGGGATGGGTGCGAAAAGGAGAAACGCACGGTTTCGCCCTTGCGGAGATAACCGAGGGGCAGGTCCAGCGCCGTACGGCTCCCCCCTACGACAAACGATCCGGCCAAGCGGTCCTGCGCGCCGACCCGGATGCCCAAGGCCACGGCGGGAGGTTCGTGGGCCTCCGCTTGTGCCCAGGCCCGGTGCAGCGCATAGATGCCGCTTTGGGGGACGGTCAGCAGCGTGACCGTCATACCCAGTTTGCCCGGGGGGACTTCGACGATGAGGGGCGCGCCGCGCTTTCGCGGCACGTGCGCCACGGGGATGGTGGCGTTGCGCTCGAGGCGGCCGCCGATGCGGAGACCCGTGGTGTCCGACGTCCCGCCGCACACCACCACGCGATCGCCTGGGACGAGGAATCCGGCAAACGTCGAGAAGTCGAAGCGCTCGCCTCCCTCCAGTTGCGTCAACACGACGGGCGGTTCGGCGTCCGCGCCCGGACGGATGCGCTCGACACTCACCCGGACAGACAGAGGTTCGCGTCGGTCGGCAGGCACCTCAATCCATCCGTCCCGGATCGTATGGAAGCCTGCACCGTCTCCCTCTACGGAGAAACTCCGGTAAGCATGCCAGTTGCTGGGCAGCGATGCCTCCGGCGAGTTTTGGGGAACATCCGCGCCGAGGCAGAGCTTGCCGTAGGCCAACCCCGCAAGGAGGCTGAAGACACTTCCGAACCGACACGCTGATAAGGAGTTTCTCACGTCTGATTCCCTTGACGGCAAGCCGTCTGGCATTCCGCCCACCCGCCGAATTGGCACCCTCGAAACCTTCGGAAAAGCCGACCGCATTGAACGGCTCTAGAGTCTATGTGCACGTGCACATTGGGTCAAGCGTTTTCATGGTTCCAGAACAATCGGTCAAAGGAACGCGCAAATCGGTCCCAGCCCCACGCCCGTGCGGCAGATGCCCGTGAAAAACGGCCTGATCATGCAGAAACAGACCGCCAGATGCGCAGCCTCCTGCAGAGTGCGCGGCAACACCTGCGAAAAACAACAGGCGACGCACATCAATTTTGAGTTCAGCCGCTTTTGGGGTTGACCCTCTCGTGCAAAAAAAGGTAGAACATAAACCATAAAAGGGGATTACCGTATGCCAACACTCGCACGGAAAATCAAAATCGGACTTTTCGGGTTCGGGCGCACGGGCGCGACAGTCGCCCGGGAAATGATCGATTCCCCAAATTCAGAACTCGCATGGGTCGTCCGTAAAAGTAATGCCCATGCGGGTGAGTATGCCAGCCGCCTTCACAACTTCGACCACGACGAAGGACTCATTCACTGGCTGGGAGATATCGACGATTCCTTTTTTCAGAAAAATCCCGTCGATGTGATCGTCGATTTTTCGGTTTCGGGAACTGTCAACCTCTACAAGACAGCCGCGAACCACGGCACACGCATACTTTCCGCAATCTCGAGCTACCAGCGGGATGATCTTGCCGAGTTGAAGAAATTGGCCCGGAAAACTGCTGTACTGTATTCACCCAACATTTCGATCGGCATCAATCTGCTTCTGCTGACCGCCATGGTCGTTCGCAGCGTCATTCCGCAAGCGGACGTCGCAATTCTCGAGGAGCATTTTAGGCAGAAACCGGAAGTTTCAGGCACCGCTCTGCGCATCGCAAAGAAATTGAAGGTTAACCCGGAAGAAACCATAAATTCCATCCGCGTCGGAGGCATTGTAGGCAAGCATGAAGTCTTATTCGGCATGCCGAACCAGACGCTGCGGATCACGCATGAAAGTCTCAACCGCGGTGCGTTCGGACGCGGCGCCCTCGCAGGCGCGGAGTGGCTGATGGAGTGCCCACGGGGGTTTTACACCATGGAACAACTCTTGGCGGTACGCTTCCGCGAGGCGCTCACGCATTTCAAAATGACACCCGCACGACTGTAATCGCAAGGCCCTAAGCGTTCCCTAACCCCGGTGATGCGCGACAGCGGCGACGATCACTGCGGTAATCTCCTCCTCTGAGGAAGTCGTCTTTGCTGAAGAAATTGCTCTCGAAACCTTAGGCCGAGGCTGTTCATCCGGCAAGATGTGATTGAATTTCGGTATGATTCTCGCGCTAACCGATAAAATGCACACCAACAGACTGAGAAAAACAAACACGATACCTACACCAACGACCAAAAGAACCAACCCTTGCATCAACATAATCAATCTCCTTTAACAGTGACCTGAAGTCACAGATCGACGGACTTTACGCCCATACAATGGACCGACCGTCTCCAACGTTACGCGGCTATTTCATGACCAGCAGCGCCAAGAATCGGACTGCCAGCCAAGCGACAACGCTTAAAGACACGCGAATCGCGGAATATCGCCGCAATGGGTCAAAGTCGCGGGAACTCCCTCAACGGTCCGTTTATTTAAGAAGTGTATGTCGACGTAAAGGGCACACACAAGGGAGACCACAACGAACAGGCAACCCGCATCCAGAAAAGAGAAGCCTTCAGGGCGATTCTTAATCAACAATTCGGTAAGGATAACCAAAAGGGCGTTGCCCGCGAATATCCAAAAAAGACGAGTGAGGCGGACTGCCCCACTCTCGTGGCCCCCAACCGGCTGGTCTTGCATTGCAACCATCCATTTCTGCGTATAACACGCGAATTAATGGATGGCGGCCCGACCATCTCAATACCTGCGGGAACACTCTGTACCCACACCCAAAAAAAATACAACTTAATGTGGGTTGTACCGTAACAGATTGACGCTCTGATCCGCAAGCCCGCTTTCAAACTAATTTCCGGCAGCGAAGTACGAGTCTCCTGCCGGAGCCAAAACAACCAGAGTCATCCCTGCTGTTTCATCTGAGGAAAGAGGATCACGTCCCTAATCACCTCTGTTCCAGTAAGCATCATCACCAGACGGTCGATACCCATGCCCAATCCGCCAGTCGGGGGCATACCGTGCTCAAGCGCCAAGATAAAGTCCTCGTCGATCTTCTCCGGATCGTCCCCCGCTTGATCGGCAAAGGCCGCGCGCTGTGCCATCGGATCATTCTGCTCGGTGTAGCCCGGACACAACTCCTTGCCGGCAACGACAAACTCAAAAACGTCGACCAGCTCAGGATCATCCGCACACGCCTTGGCAAGCGGCACAAACTGCCGCGGAATACGCGTCACAAAGGTCGGCTGCCGCAACGTTTTCTCAACTGCTTTGCCATACACCTCATGCGTCACCAACAGGTGATTCCACGACGGGTCAACATCCACACCTTTGGCTTCCGCCCTGGACCGCGCTTCGGCTAAAGGCAGGTCAAACCAATCGGAGCCCATCACCTCTTTGACGGCATCCTTATATGCGATCTCGCGATAAGGAGGCGTAAAATCAAGAATTTCCTTGGCCTCTCCATATTCGACCCTCATCGTACCAAGGACCTTCTCACACAGGTGCGGCAACAATCCTTCTATGATCGCCTTCATCGATTTCCGGTCGCCGTATGCCTCATAGATCTCAAGCACCGTGAACTCGGGATTATGCGTTCGATCAATCCCCTCATTCCGGAAGTCTTTGCCCAGTTCGAAAATCTTATCGTACCCTCCTACGATCAGCCGCTTCAAATACAACTCGGGCGCAATTCGCATCACCATCTCTGTGTCCAACGCGTTATGGTGAGTGAAAAAGGGCTTGGCCGCCGCGCCACCCGCTTGCGCCTGCATCATGGGCGTCTCGACTTCGGTGAACCCGCGAGCGTGCAAGAAATTGCGGATTTCTGCAAGGATTGCGCTGCGCTTATTGAACCGGGCGCGTGAATCCGGATGCATCATCAGGTCGAGATAGCGCTTGCGGTAACGCTCTTCAACATCTTGCAATCCGTGAAACTTCTCTGGCGGCTGCATGATCGCCTTGCCCAGAAACGTCCAACTGTGAACTTCGATCGTAGGCTCACCCATTTTTGTCGTGAAAAGCCGGCCCTCGACGCCCACGAAATCACCCAAGTCGAGATAGGCAAACCCCTCAAAAAGCTGCGGGGTGAGCAGATCTTTTTTCACGAATATCTGAAAACTTCCTGTACCGTCGCTGAGGTTTGCAAAGGACGCCTTACCCATGCGCCTCACCGTCATCAGCCGCCCTGCCGCACGCACAATCTTATTTTCTTCAAAGCCCGCGCGAATCTCCGACAACCGAACGCGCTCAAACGCTTGGCCAAACGGGTTGAACCCCAACTCTTCAAGTTTGCGCAGGTTGGCAATGCGCTGTTGGCGGTATTCGTTGCTTGAAAGCGGCTGTTCCTCTGACATCTCTTCGTCTTCCTTCCGTAAAAGTGATAAGGGAGTGTAGCACACCCCGCCTTCGATTGTCACCCTTGACACGTCAAGCTCCCAGGCCGCAAATCACCCCACGTATATTCTAACGCCCCACATCAACGACATCAGCGCGACGAGTTACGGGCGTGACCGACAAATTGATCATTTTTCCTTCGCGGACTTCCCCTTGAACAAGGGTGTTGTAAGGAGCATGAAGCTTGAAGCGCACGTTCCACTCTTTAGGCCATGCGGGACGCAACCAGATCCGGCGGCCTTCCGTCTGCATCAGCATGGCCTGTGTAGCACGCACCAACACGCCTCCATGATCCTGATCAGGGATCCAATCGTAGTTTGGCCCCCAAAAGGCAGGGAAACGTGACCCCACATGCTTGCTTCTGGCGCGACGTACCAGATACTCCTTCGCATCGTCCGTCTGACCCAGGTAGGCCATGAACAACTCGTCTTGCCGCCACCCCATGGGCCCACGATCCTTGCGGTGTTTTAGCGCCTCCACAGCAAGCGGGGCCTCCGTTTTATCAAAGGCGACCAACCGGAAGGGAAACACACTGTACAACTCCGGGACTTCACTGTTGCGTTTGAGTGCATAGTCCCCGGCCGGGGCCAGCATCGGATTCCCGCTCGGCGACTGAGTGACCGGCAACTGTGGCACTCTCCCATGCACTTGACGCCAAAACCTGCGCTCTTCCTGCGTGCCGACCGTATCTGGCAACACAAGCAATCGTTCTGTGACCGCCCTTAAACCTGCGACCTCGGGAGCGGAATTGGTGCAGGACCACCAGGTTTCAAGCGCTTGCGCCGGATGCATGAAGTACTTCCCCTTTTCATCCAATGCGTACCTCTGATCAAAGAAGGCCAAGAACTCGTTGATCGCGGGAAGTGCCGTCTTGGCGAGAAACACGTGATCCTGTGTGTGCTCCCAGTAATCCAGCATCAATGCGGAAAGCTCCAGAGACCCCACCCACTCCCACTTGTGCCAACCGCTGGGCTGAAGCTTATCAACCCGTTTCTCGAAGGGTTCCCACCCATAGGTTTCAGGGAACTGGTCTCCCCAGAAATAGATGCACTCCGGAAAGAACGCGCCTCCTTGACCCAACCATCTGCGCGTGCGCGCTGAAAAGAACGGAAGCAGATCAACCGCATACATCCGGAAGAGCGGAAGCATCATTTCCGTATCACCCGATGCGCACAATGAAAGATAGGGAAGCCGGGTGTTCTGCCACCAATAACCAGGTCCCCAGCGCCGATAATCGGCATGTCCCGGACTATTGGGACAAGACACGGTGAAGATAGATCCGTTAAACTTGATCGGATAACGTCCTCGTCCGGCACACGCCGTAATATACCGTTGCAAGGCGTATCCGCGGCTGACCACAAACGTATCCTCAAGCGTCTCGTCATCGTCGAACACGCAGGACTCTTTCATCCGTCCGTTCAGATAGAGGCGTGTGAATCCGCGGCGGTCAACCGTAAAGGCAACGTGCTGCCAAACGCCTGCAACGAGTTTCCTGTCATCGCTTGTTTGTCTCTCGCCGCTAATGAGCCGCAACGTCGAACCGGGATGCGTATCAAGCAAAAAACCATCATCCTTACCCGGCGTACATTGGTCAACAATGCGCATCGATTGCAACGCATCCGGCTTGATCCATGCTTCAAAAGAGAACCCGTCGGAATATTTAAGCGGCGCGAGTTGGGCGAGCACAGCTCCTGTTTTGGGAACATCAGAGTAAACACAGGGTCCTCTTGCCTTCGCTACAGGATCTTGCGTATTCGCCAATGAGGCAACTTCGTCAGAAGAGAGACGGGTCGCGTAGATCGCACACCGCCCGAACTCCCCCACAAAGCGATTGTGCCCGGAACGGTCCATCCCGATATGAACGGGAAAGCCGTTCGTGGGAATCACAGAGGACATCTGAACTTCCTGTCCCGTTACTGCCGATGAGAGCTCAATCCAACTCCGCCCGGCAAATTCGTTCCACCATGTTTCGTGTGCCGCACGTCGGCTGGCGAGAGGAACTCGGGCGGCATCAGCCGCGCACACATTCACTTGGTCCAACCACGCTTCCGCTGTCGCGGGATGCGCAGCGTGGACGGCAACCTCAAAAACGTGGCGCTTACCGCTCGCTGAACGCAGAACCGAATCACATACCCGCTCGGCGCGCTCAGAAGTCACACGCGCGCCAAAGACGCGGTGCAACAGAGGATCAACACGAGGGAAATCCGCCATTCCCTGCACGAGGGCTAGCGCCGAAGGCGCCATCGACTTTTCATTGCGGTGATACCAACCAATGGACTGATGCTGATTCTTGAGAATGACATCAGGTTCAACGACCAACGGGTCCTTCTGTCCGTGCGTCGTATCGCTGACCTCGCACTTCGTCAGAACGACCGCGTTTGTCCGCCAACAGTCGATCCAAGCCTCGGGTGATGAGGGCTGAGTCGTCTCAAGTTCCACGCAAATCACCGGACGATTGGCGTCGACCCACAGAGCCAACGAAACGCTGTTCTCGACAGGACCCCACATGGCGGTCATCACTCCGGAACGCACATCCAACCGCTGAATGAAATTTGTTCCCGTAGCGCCACAGCCCGTCTTGAAGGTCAGGCCTCCAACTTTAACTAACCGGCCGTTATCATCCCATGCGTCGGTTCGCCCTATATAAAACCTCAGATCCCCCGACGGCTCTATCCATGCGTTTACGCTGATCTCCCCATTCCCAAGAGGCATCGACCCCGCGTCACTCAAAGATGGTGCGCGCCAAACAACAACATAGGGTGAAGGCGCCTCCGCATGACAAATTCCGCACCCAAGCAAAATCAGCATCGCCGTAAACGCTACACTTTTCCACCGAATCACAGAACCGAAAATGCTCATTTTTGAACCTCCCAAACATAAGGTAATGCTAAACATAGAGCGATTTGACGATTATGTAAATGTCCGATATACTTTTTTTTATGTCTATTTCGGCACACAAAAAACGATTTAACCGTGGAGCCTATGACCAGCCTTTCTCTGGGGTTGGCGTCGAATTCTTTCCTCTGGGTGTGCCTCCGGACTCATCCGGAGTCATTTTGCACGAGTCTGGCTACCAGCCCTGTAGCACCCGCTGGATGTTTTCCAACGTCTACAGTCCTTTTTGGCGACTTTACTATAACTACTTGCCAGGGCACCAAGTCGTTTTCAGAAATCACACTGTGCCTCTCTCCCCCGAGCACATTATCCTGATCCCTGAACACCAGTTCTTCCACTGCGTTGGACAAGTTCCGGTGAAGAGAATGTGGCTGGCCTTCAGCGTTGCCAGAGCCCTCTCCCCTGCTCAAAGCGGCGCCATACTTCTGAAGCCGACACCCACCGAACTGTCGCTGCTGAGTAGCTTGCCCGCTCTTTTCGGCCGTACCCCAGGACAACACCGAGAGCGTGTTTTCCATGCGTCGCTCGCCCTGCTGCACCTTGTGCTCTGTCGTCCGGAGCTCGGCTGGTCCGAGCGATCCGTCCCCCCCACCGTGCTCCATGCTGCCGAACAGATGTCGCGCACGCTCGCGCACCCGCTGAGCATATCTGATTCGGCACGCGCGGCCGGATTAAGTGTGCGTGGATTCAGCGCCGCGTTCCGGCGCTGGTACGGCCAGAGCCCGGCCCGCCACTTCGTTCGCTTGCGCATCCGCGAAGCGTCCCGCCTCCTCGCCGGAACCCAAGAAACCATTGACTCTATCGCCGAAAAAACCGGTTTTGCCAACCGCCACCATTTCAGCCGGGTCTTCCTGCGCGTGTGCGGAATCCCCCCGGCACAATTCCGGCGAACTCACGCCACAACCGACTTGTACCCGGAACATAAAACCGTAAATAATGACGGCAGGTATGCGGCATCAAAATAAGTCGCCCTCTTCCTCCCCTGCCCCCTCGCTTTCAGCGTCATCGAAATCACTGCTCCACGAGTCATCCCCATCAGAATCATCGCTTTCTTCGCACGCGAACAAACGGCTACGTAACGGACCAGACCCCCGTTCCGAGTCACAGAAACGGCAATCGAATTCGTCACATGACAGGCACTTGCTCGGCGAGAAATCCACCGCATCCATCTCGCCATCCAGCACCAGAGGACACGTCCGTGCCACGGGGGACAAGGTCTTTTTCAGCGGAGGAACCACAGGGGAAACGGAAAGGCTCCCCGTGCGGGTGCCAGGCACAACTGCAACCAGCGGCTTTTCCGCACCGGGAGCGGACTTCTTTACCGTCTTCAAACCGTTTTTTCTTTTACCTGCCTCTGATGTCGCCACTTTTTTGACTGCTCTCGGTGATGCCATGTATGAATCCTCAACTTGTTGACCGCGCAAAAGTAACCTAAAAAAGCTGATCTGCCGCTAAGCCTTTGAGACAACGACTCGGATAACGTGCCCGTTCAAATCGATGGGCTCGGCCGCAACATCACAGAAAACAAGGCGCTCACACAGTGTCTCGGACTTAACGTAATCGCCAAACAGCGTAACGGCGTTCTCAACCTCCTCATCACAAGAAACCTCCGCGATGATCCGCTGAGTTACCTCAAAATCGGCCTCTTTACGCAGGTTCTGCACACGACTCACAAACTCGCGAGCCAACCCCTCTTGAAGTAATTCTGGCGTCAGCGCGGTTTCGAGCCCCACGATCACATCGCCCTCGGAGGCCACCACCATGCCCGCTTTGGGCACTCGCTGCACCACCACGTCCTCAGCCGTCAGTGTGACCGTCTCACCTGCCACATCCAACGTCACCGCACGGTTAGCAGCCAAAGCGGCAGCCTGCGCCGATGAGAGTTCCGCAATCACCGCTGCGACCGTCTTCATTTTCGCCCCGAACTTCGGCCCAAGCTTACGGAAATCGGCCTTTACGGAGACCTCCGCCAACGCGGTTTCGTCTGAGCCATATGACACGGCCTTGATGTTGAGCTCGTCGGTCACCAACTCTTCGAAGCCTTCCAGCCGACTGCGAATCTCGGGCTTGGAGGAAACCACGTGGATCACCGACAGCGGCTGCCGCACCTTGAGATCGTTTTCCGTGCGAAGCTGTCGTCCGAGACGTACGACTCGCTGTACGAGTGCCATTTGCCGTTCGAGAGCCTCATCGCGCGCAGCGACATCCGCGGTCGGGAAGTCGCACAAGTGCACTGAGTCAGGCATCGACTGGCCCTTGAGGTTGCGATAAATCGCTTCGCTGATGAAGGGCGTAAAGGGTGCCGCGACTTGACAGAGCTGGACCAATACATAGCGCAGCGTCCTGTAGGCGTGCATCTTGTCATCGTCGTTTTGCGATTTCCAAAAACGGCGGCGGCTTCGCCGTATGTACCAGTTGGTCAAGTCCTCAACGAAACTGACAAACGGGCGGACCGACCGCTGGAGATCGTAGACATCCATCGCCTCGGTCACATCACTGACGAGTGTTTCAAGCGAACTCACAATCCATCGGTCGAGCACATTCGGGCTTGCAGGCTTGACCAGTTCCGCATCATGGAACCCGTCCACGTTCGCGTAAGTCACAAAGAAACTGTAGGCGTTCCACCACGGGATCAGCAGGTCACGCAGGATTTGTTTCACGCCGCCTTCCGAGAACCGGAGGTTCTCCGCCCGTACGACCGGAGAGTAGATCATGTAAAGTCGCAGCGCATCCGCTCCATATGCCTCAAGAATATGCATGGGGTCCGGATAGTTCTTGAGGCGCTTGGACATTTTCTTGCCGTCCTCTGCGAGCACAAGGCCGTTCACCACCACGTTCTTGAAGGGCGACTTGTCGAACAGACAGGTCCCCAGAACCATCAGCGTATAGAACCAGCCGCGCGTCTGGTCAAGCCCTTCGGCGATAAAATCAGCCGGGAAGAAACGGCTGACCTCCATCTTCCCGTTCGCTGCCTCCGATGTCCCGAAGGGATAGTGTTGCTGCGCATAAGGCATGGCGCCCGACTCGAACCAACAGTCGAGCACCTCAGGTGTGCGACGGTAAGTCTTTCCGCCTTTGTGAATGACCACCTTGTCGACAAAATGCTTGTGCAAATCAGACACTTTTACACCGGAAAGCGCCTCCAGTTCCGCAATTGAACCCACGCAGATTGTGTCCTCCGAATCATTCTCATTGACCCAGACAGGAATGCACGATCCCCAGAAACGGTTTCGGCTGATGTTCCAGTCACGAGCCTCTTTGAGCCAGTTGCCAAAGCGCTTGTCGCCCACGTAATCAGGCATCCAGTGGACACTGTCATTGTTGCGCGTCAGCTTCTCATGCAAATCTTCAATCCGCACGTACCACGCTTCAATGGCACGGTAGACAAGTGGCGTGTCGGTGCGGTCGCAGAAGGGATAGCTGTGCACAATGGTCGTCTGATGGACCAACTTCCCCTCATGCTTCAGCCGCTTGATCAAATCTTTGTCGCAATCTTTACAGAAACGGCCTTTGTACTCCGGCAAGGTTTCTGTGAAATTGCATGACGCGTCGAGCGGGTCGACAATGACATCCATCCCTGCCTCTTTGCAGACTCGGAAGTCATCCTCGCCATACGCCGGTGCCATGTGAACCAACCCCGTGCCGTCCTCCGTGCTGACAAACCCGTCATTCAAGACACGGAACGCCCCCGCCGTCGCATACTCGGAGAAATAGGGGAAGATCGGCTCATAGGTCCACCCCTTGAGGCTGGACCCCTTCAGTGTGGCAAGAATCTGATACTCGTCCGGCTTCTTGTAATAGGCCGAAAGCCGTGCCGCAGCCATGACGAAGCAGACGTCATCCGTTACGTCGCGAACAACCACATAATCAATGTCGGGGCCAGCGCAGATAGCCAGGTTCTCCGGCAGAGTCCAAGGCGTGGTAGTCCAAATCAAGAGACTGATCTCACCCCAGGCGGGATCGGCACCGGAAAGCACCTTTACGCGCACCGTGACGGCAGGATCCTGCACGTCCTTATAGTTGCTTCCCGCCTCGAAGTTGCTGAGCGGGGTGCAGAGTTTCCAGCTGTAGGGCATGATGCGGTAAGATTTATAGACCCGCCCCTGCTCCCACAGCTGTTTGAAAACCCACCAGATGCTCTCCATAAAGGTGGGATCCATGGTCTTGTAATCGTTATCGAAATCGACCCAGCGCCCCATGCGCGTCACAGTCTTGCGCCATTCGCTCACATATGTCAGCACCATCGAACGGCATTGCTCATTGAACGTGTCCACCCCAAGCTGGCGAATCTCATGAACACCGCTTACGCCAAGAGCCTCCTGCGCAAGAGCCTCGATCGGCAAACCATGGCAGTCCCAACCAAAACGCCGCTCAACATGGCATCCTCGCATGGTCTGATAGCGGGGCACGATATCTTTGATGGTGCCCGCCAAGAGATGCCCGTAATGGGGAAGTCCGGTCGCAAAAGGCGGCCCGTCGTAAAACACGTAGTCGCGCTTGTCCCTGTTGCGAGCCACGCTCTTTCTGAACGTGTCATGCGCATCCCAGAACGCCAAGACATCGCGTTCCATCTGAGGGAAATCGGACTTGTTAGATACGGGCTGAAACATGGTCTCACTCTTTTCTCTATGCGTTGAGGCATCACCTGCCGGGTGTAAAAAAGCAGGTCGTAGTATAACGGAAAACCGCAGCCCTCCGCAATACACGGAAAAAAGGAGACCTTTAAACGCCGCGACTACCGTTTGGCCTGGCGCGATTTCTGAATCGTCGCGGCCTGTTTGCCAACATCCTCCACACTCTTTCCGTTGGCTTTGGCAATCGCCTCGTACCCCATCTTGCGGTCCGCGTTCTCATCCTTCACAACGGCGGCATTCGTTCCGCTCAGCTCACCTTTGGCGATAAGATATCCGTTCCCGCCCTCTTCGGCCTGACCCGCCTGCACAATCTGCTCGACCTGCGCGCGTCGCGCTTTGCGACGTTCTTTCGCATCGCTCATTGCATCCGCGCGGGCCATGCATGCAAAACCAATTGACACTGCGACAATCGCACTCGCCACTAGCCTGATCTGTTTCATACCGTGCTCCTATTCTCGGACTCAGTCCAAATTCAAGAAATTCTCCAACTCTTTCTGCACCTTCAAGTTCACGTCCATCGTGATATGGATCGGCTTGACCTCATGCTCGGTTTTGATCGACAAACAACCGGTCACCCCGGATGCCGATGCCACGAGCAACACAGCCATTAGCACCCTTTTCAACTTGCTCTCCATTCTTCCTCCTTCCTGCGGCGGCCTGCTTCTCACATCCACCACACTTATTTTCGGGACATATCCAAACCCAGATTCAGGATCTCTTCGAGCGGCCCGTGCAAGTTCAGATTCAGAGCCACCGGCGCCGGCCATTCTCTGAAGTTTGATTTGCCGTCCAGTTTCATTCGCAACACCGCATCTCCTTTTGCCTCCGGCTCAAGTTCCAAGCGGATCAAACTAAAATCCATGTCGCTCAGCGCTCTTGCGAGCGGCTTCTGCACGTTACCCTGAATCCCGGCCCGATTCAACAGCGACACCATGGGTGTCTGATCATCCAGTCTCAGTTTCCCCCCCTGCCCGGGCAATGAGTAGAGAAACCCCGTCGACAACTTGACATGCCCGCTGTCGAACCCCACCGGGAACTGGCCATACAACACCCCCTCCACCATCCCCTTGAACGGCATCACCATCATAAGGGCTTCTCCTAAATCTATGCGGTCGGCGTACACAACGAAATTATCCTTCGGTTTTTTGACATTCAAGTGAAGCGAATACGCATTCAAGCTCCCTTTGCACCAACCGACCGACACGCGGTCAACAAACACTTCCTCTGGCGTCAACTGAAAAGCCACATCGCCTTTATCGAGACGGACATTACCCATTTTCAACTGTGTAAACGTAATGGAGGGCCGTTCTATTGTCCGGAAAAAACCACCCCACTCGAACGGCATATCCAACGTAAGTCCCGATACGGACAAGTCGCCCTTTTTTGCGCTTCCTTCAGCCACCCTTACGCGACCCAGAACATGCGGCTGAACACCCAAAAAACGAAGCTGCGCCTTAGCACCGACACGCGCGCCCACTTCCAATCCAGGCACCTTTTTGCATAGGAGCGAAACCAGCGCATCACCAGTCGCAATTTCCGTCTCAGGAACGTCAACTTCAATCCCCGTCCGCTGTGGAGCGTCCAGTGGCACGCACGCCCGGAGATTGATCCCCAACGCGCTATCCGTAAAGCGTAACCCCATTTGCGCATCGACAACTCCGTCCCGCGATTCCAATCCGAATGCGCTTGGGACCAAATGCATCCCAGCGGCTTCCCAGTGCTTCCACGTCAGGCTCTGTCCAGTTTTAAAGGTCAGTCCGCTCACACCTGACCAAGCCAGAGGCACAGACGCGCACACATCGTCCAACGCCAGCACCCCCTCTGCGCGCATCCATCCGTTGCTGACATTCAACCAACACTGAACGATGGCGTTCGAAAACGTCGAGGGATCATACGAGGGCACATGTACCTGCGCACCGATGTGCCCAATGCCAGCCTGAGCAACGCCCACCGTGCCCGACGGTGACACCACCACCGCAGTGTCACGCGCCCACAGTTCCCCATCTAGAGCCAACCGTGAGGCACTATAGCCCACCACTGCCGCAGCGCCCCCTGTAGTCTGCATCACCGCCGCGCCTTTCTGAACCGTTACCCCGAACTCTGGCACGCGCAGACCCAGTTGCCATACCGGATTCGTCACCAGCCCGGTCAGCTTAGCTGTGCCCTCAAAGCGAACAGCCCCCCCGGGCAAGACAATACCGGCCTTCTGTAATGCGATGGTCTCGTTGATCTGGCCGCTAAGGATGCCCGAAGCCGATGCATAGGGAGGATGTGCGGTGAGCGCCATCATCCCCCCCGCACGCACAGACATCCCTCGTTTAAAAAAGTACCCGTCCTCGACCACCACCTCGGTCTTGGCCTCACCGGTGTGCCCCGCCACAACAGCAACGTTTGCAGACACCGCCACACGCCCAGCGCCCGCACGACCCGAAGCCGACGACAGCGTGGAGCGCCGCGCCTCGGCTTTAAAACTCACAACGCCATCCCACTCTCGATGCGGGGAGCGCGAAATGTCCGCCTCGGCATGTAATGTTCCACCTTCTGTGAAAAACTTTGGGATCAGTGGCAGAAGATTCGGCAACACCTGGGACACCGAGCGCCCCGGCATGTCCGAATCAAAAGTTGCCGACACCCACTGGTTTGTCGCGGTTTTCCTATATCGCATGGCACTGCGCAAACTAAGCAAGCGCCCCTCTTCTTGCGCGACATGGCGATCCCCTCCCAAACGGAGCCCCGATATACCCGCGCTCACCCGCGCTTTCACATCATTGGGGGTTCCCGATGCCTCAACCCGCAAGGTTTGGAAACGAACATAGCGGTCCTGGCCGGGCATCACAATCGTACTGTTACGGCCCAACTCCGCAGAGGCATCGAACACGCCCACGTTCGTCCACCCGGAAACCGTCACACTGCCTCGTGCCTTCAGACTGCAATTCGTCAGCTGAGATGGCAACACGGTCACCCGATCAGAGGCAAACAAACGAGCCAACTCCACCACCCCCCCCATATTCATGATCTCGATTTCAGGATTCAAGACAAACGTGCCGCTCTCTATCTGTGCTGTTCCATCAAAGCCAGCACAAACATTCCGTCCGTCACCCGCACTGCCCCACACGCGGTATTGCCCGTCTGACTCGGCGAGAGCCCCTGCACAAACGGTCATTGTAGCGACAGGGGAACCTCCAGCCGGAACCACCTCCACCTGAACATCGCTGATTGAGATCGACCTCAACAGGGCCTTAGCTTGTCCTACTTTAGCCGGACGCGTCCCCATCCGCACAGCTTGACCCTTTTGCCATTTTATATATTCTTCATAAACTGGGGAGATTATCTTCCTGCCGTCCGAGAATGCCCGTGTCCGCACACCGCTCACGCGAACGTTTTCCACATATCCCCGGACCACATCCGCAATAAGAAACCTCGCCTCTACCCGGCCAATCTCAAACACTGGCTCGGGAGAGGCCAGCCGAATGTTCTCAACCGCAACATGCCCCGCATCCAGTTGCTTCAGGTGAAAGGAAATTTCGTGCAGTCCCTGCCGGTCGAGCGCCTTGCGAATCACATATGTCGCCACAGCGACGCGCTGCTGCCAAACCAAGCAGAAGAGGATGAGCACGCCGATCAAGGCAGAAAACGAAACAACCGAAACCACTCTTCGCCAGAGGCGTCGACGCCGTTTCGGTTGTTTTGTTTGCGTTTCCATCGCGTTTCACGCCAACGGCGGAACGCCGTCATCATTATTCCGGGCGGATTCCCAGTCGGCGTTCGATATCGCGATCACGACTTCCGCCCAATTTGACAGCCTGTCGATAGTACAATTCCGCCTCTGCCGTCTCAGCAGGCTTCATCTCCAACAACAGCCAAGCCATGTTAAAATAACCATCGGGCCGTTTTGGATTGGCTTTCATTGCCTTGTCCAAAGCGTCCATCGCCCTTGCGTAATTGCCCAGTGCCGTAAAGGATCCGGCCGCCAGCAACAGCGCCGGCTCATCAGCCTCGTTGCCGTCCAGCAGGTCGTCGATGACGACCGTGGCCTCCGCATGCTTGCCCTGTTTCATTCGGACCAATGCCATCAGGAACCTCGCATCGCGGCTTTCGGGATCCTGTTTCAGCGCCTTGAGCAACGCTTTTTCTGCGTCGTCGAAACGGTCAACCGAAAGCATGTCTTTTGCCCACTCCAGTTCCTCTTTGAGATTGACCGGCTGACCAGGAACCTGCGTTGTCACTTCTTTTGTCTCCGGCTCAACCACCGTATCCTCACCCGATTGGCTCGTCCCCTGTTTGACCGCAAGTTTCACGGACGCCTCTGGCAGGTTGTTTGTCTCTGCCACCTTCTTGCGTTCAGCACGTTTTGCCTCCAGAACACGCGTATCGGTTACGGCCATTGTACGGGCTGTGGTGTTGACCTCCTCAAGCATGATACGGTCGATCTCTGTTTCGCACAGAGCCTTGCGGAAACGTACCGGCGCAAATTCGGAAGAAGACACCCGTTTCGGGTTTTCCCGCTCGACACGCGCAATCTCCGCCAAGGCCTTACGATACAGTTCAATAGCCTGCTTGGCCTCGCCATCCACGTAAGTGGTCTGAGCCTGCGACATCATTTCATTCGCGTCTTTCAACAACTCAGATACTTTCGGCTCCTTGTCTTTGGCAAAAACCGATGTGGGCTGAACACCAACGCCCACCAGCAAAAAAAGAATAAAAAGTCTCGTTCGCACGCGCATGTCGAAAACTCCAGTTAGGATCAGCATATCACACCCCCGAACCGGGCTTCACGCACAAAAAGAGAGGTTCGTCCGAGTTCACGCCGAAACGCCCGGCGTCCACGTCCGCCAAACTTTCTTTGTGCTTCTTCAACTCAAGCAAAAAGCCTGCCGCACGAATGCGGGCAAAGAGGTCTCGTCCGTAGAGCCGCACATGATCCTCTTGTCCGTAGAACTCAACCCTTTTTTCATCCGTGTCGATTTCTTTTGGATCTTCCAACGTACTCTCCAGCCCAGAGGCAAAGGGCGTCTGCAAGATTGCACGCCCCCCCGGCCTGAGCACGCGGAAGATCTCCTTCAGCGCACGCGCATCATCCGGCACATGTTCAAGCACATGGTTACAGATTACCCAGTCAAAAGAAGCGCTTGCGTATGGAATGTCGGAAACATCAATTCTTTCTACGCCTTCCCGGGACGGCTGCAGGTCGCCCTTGACGTACCGAGTCGGGCGACACGCAACAATCCGGCCGGACAACTGTTTTTCCGGCGCAAAATGCAGAACATCGGCATTCTTGAACTTCTCCCAGAAGCCGAGTCGGTCAAAATACAAAATCAAGTGGCGCTCGCGGTCATGACTGCGGCAAAAGGGGCACCAGAAATTGTCAAAATCGCTCCCAGTCCATTTCAAGTTGCTCAAATAGGCCGAAAAGGCCTTCCAGCCGCCCCGGTACTTAGAAAACCGGAAAAAAGTCTTCCCGCACACGCAGCACTTTCTTGTGTTGCCAAGACCGTTAACCCCCCGCCGGATTCTCCGCATAAAGCCGACGTGATCCTGTGTCGCCTGATATTCCATAAGTTTCCCCGAGAAATCACTTCGATGCCGATTGCCCGATGTGCGCCTCGCCCGAATAAACCAGAACATCCCCTTGCTCTGTCGCCAGCCTCAGAGCGCCATCCGCCAGAATCCCGTCAGCCTTGCCCGTGACCAGACGCCCCCCTTGGTCAAGAGTAATGGTCCGGCCACACAGCGCATCATACGCACCGATAGTCCCTAACAAGGGCTCCAAGCCTTCCGCACACCAATGTTCATACAGCGGCTCAAACCGGTTGAGAATCGCAGCCAACACCACCGCCCGCGAAAAAACCTGTTCCGCCTCGATCCGCAGCGACGTTGCGCGCTCCATCAGTTCTGCTGGCAGCAGATCCCGCGTCAAGTTCACATTCACACCGACCCCGAGAATGATGTGCCGTACACAGTCGGTTTCCGCCTGCATCTCACAGAGTATCCCGCAGACCTTTTTTCCGCCGATCAGAATATCGTTCGGCCACTTGATCTGCAGCGCAAGCCCAGGGGCCAAGTCTTTCAGCGCCTCGGCGACGGCCAAGCCAGCGACCAGCGGCAGAGACGCAGCACGCCCTGGTTCCACTGCAGGACGCAAAAGCACAGAGAAATAGAGATTCACAGCCGATGGCGAAAACCACACGCGCGTCATGCGCCCGCGCCCTTTCGCCTGGGCACCCGCCGCAATCACCAAACCTTCTGCGCCTCCTTCATCCGCCAACTTCGCCATGTCACGGTTAGTCGACCCTGTTTCCGTCACATAACGGCAGTCGTGCCCGATCCGGCGGGTCGTCAGCAAAGGGACAACCTCTGGCGCGTGGGGCATGTCCGGCGCGTGCACAAGCCGGTAGCCACGTCTCGAACACGCTTCGATCTCATACCCGCGCGCGCGAAGCGCTTCGATCTGCTTCCATACAGCCGCACGCGAGACACCCAAAACCTCGCACATCGCACGACTCGAAACCTCACGCCCAGCCGCCTCACGCAAGACTGCAAGAATGTGCTCGATCACCGTCACAAGTAAGGATTACTCCGTTTCTCTTCACCCAGCGTCGTCATAGGCCCATGGCCACAGATGACTTTCGTGTTGTCCGGCAAAGCCTTCAACCGTTGCAGCGACGACTCCAGTTCCTCCATACTGCCGCCTGGAAAATCGGTACGTCCCACCGATCCCGCGAACAGCGTGTCGCCTGCCACAAGTATGCCATGCTTCTCGAAATACAGGCACCATCCGCCTGGCGTATGACCTGGCGTATGGATCAGCGTTGCCGTCAGGCCACCGCATTCGAGCGTATCCCCGTCAGCCTTGTCCGTCACCAGCGATGCAGGCCTCACGGTCTGGCGATAAGGTGGCATCGCATTCATCGGGGAGAAGGCAAAGGCAACATCAGCCCGATGCATATAAACTGGCACAGGGTACACGGCCAAAACCTCATTAAGCGCCGAGACGTGATCGAAATGCGCATGCGTCAAAACCACCACACCTGCTTTTAGCCCCTGCTCCTTCAGAAACGAGAGGATCTCATCACCGTTCGCACCAGGATCTACAACCCAAGCCTGCTCAGGATTTTCCCACAGTATACTGCAATTGGCCTCGTAAGGCCCCAACGGCAACACGTCGTACTTCATGGTGAATAGAATACCTGACACGCGCTGCACCGAAAAGCCTAAACTCCCCGTTACAAATCCAGCGGCACCCACGCAAGCAGCGTCGACCCGTCTGGCTGTGTAAGGACCGCCGAGATCGATTCGCCTCGCTTGGGTTTGCCGTCAAACCTGCTTTTCACCGCCAGCCTCCCCCCCGGCCGTACCTCGACTTCCCACGAGGTCTGTTCCAGCGTTACGCCGTGCGGAGCGGTCAACACCAGCGCCCCCTTCACGCCGCTCGTCATCGGCGCGGCCACCACAGCACGGCAGAAACGCTGCTTGTCGGCTTTCTGAACCGTGAGGTTGAGACTAGGCGAAACCGCTTCAGGCACATAAGACAAGGTCGGAACCTGAAAATACCCCATTGCATTCATCATCGTACGCATGCGGTATATCCCGTCCTGCATCAGGCACACGCGGCGATCCACCGCCGGAATCGGTGTCGTGTAGATGCGCAGTTCCCCAGCCACCGTTGTGAGGACCTCCTCTCGCCAGTCCCCTAGCACATCCGCAACCAACACCACATTTCCCTCGATCCGCTCACTCACCGCACCGCCCTCATAATCCAACATCTGCCCCCGGATGCTTTCGCGCTGCAAGTCGGCATCCCACCACGCGCTCGGAACACCGAAACTGAAATCGACATTCGTGCCCGATTTCAAAAGGGTGCCGTTGCTCGCGAAAAACCACCGGTTCGAAGTCAGTTTATGTCCGTCTGCATCCGCGCCGTAAACCTCCAGCCCCGGCTCAAGAGGATCCAAGTCCGTGCACATGCCACAGCTGTGAACATGGACCGTTGGCTCACAGAGCTGCCAAACGATTTTACCTGTCACTGGATCCAGCAGGTGGATTCCTCCCGCACTGCGTTGCCGCGCTTCGATGATATAAGCGAGTTCCATGCCCGGACGCCGCGGGTCGATGTCCCCATAATAATGCGCGTCGGGATGCCCTTTGCCTGAACACCACAACACTGAACCGTCGTCATCCAACGTGAGCGAGCCCAAAATCACCTCGTCCCGCCCATCGCCGTCCACATCCGCAGAGAGACAGTTGTGCGCGCCTTGCCCCTGGTACTCGCGCGGCAACCCCTCGTTTGTGAACGCCCACACCCGTTCCATTTTCCCCTCTTTTAGCTGCCAAGCGTCTGCCAGCATCCGGCCATACGTTCCACGTAAGGCCAGCAGACACGGAGTCTTTCCGTCCAGATACGCCACGGCAAGCTGGTTGCGTGAGGCCAAGTTGTAGGTCTCGAAATCCGTGCGCGGCGGCCAAGGCGCACGCGCGATCTCGCGACCGTCAAGCCCGTCGAACACCGCCACCCATTCAGAGCCCTTTTGCACTTGACCGGACGGGTCGCGCATATCTTCCTCCGGCCCGATTTTCGCAGCCACTTCCGCACGCCCGTCGCCATTCAGGTCACACACAACCATCGGGGAGTACCACATACCGCGCTCGATGTTCCAACCGAGATCCTTGATCCACAGCAATGTCCCGTCCTGCTTCCGAGCCTCCAGCTTGAACGTGTCGGGAGATCTGTACCAATATTTATCCCACGGATCGACGTTCTCTCCCGGTTGTTTGATGACATAGTCGTATACGCCGTCACCGTCCAAATCGCCCACGCCGACTTTCTGCGCAGTCGCGTTGGTCGAAGCCAACGGAACACGCAGATATGGAGTCTTCCGCTTTTCCAAACCGACCCCTTTGACGGTCTGAGACGCGCCGTCGAACCCGCTGGCCGGCTCGACTGTATAACTCGCAGCACTGGCATACGAGTTCGTATCCATAAACCCTGTAGTCAGTTTCAACGGCGTTCCGTTAAGCTTGACCCGTCCTCCGCCAACACTCTTAAACACGTTGAACGAAATGTCCGCGGGGTCTTCCTTCAACAACCGCCAATTCACATAGACACCCCCGGCGGTCTCGACGGCCACGACCCCGCGCCCCATCGGCTCAACCGGCCGTCGAAGCGCCCAACCACTGACCTTCGGCCCCCTCACCCTCGCGGGAGGCATCCCCGGTTCAACGTGCACGTCGTCAACCCAGAAATCGGACTTCCCCGCACCCACAATGCGGATAAAGGCTGTGTCGACGCCCTCCGGCACCGTGAAAAATGCCGAATAGCCCCTCCATCCATCACCGCGTGCTTCGGGGCTCTGTCCCATCGACCAATCGACTAGCTTTTCCCCTTGCCGTGCGACCACGGTGACTACGCCAGCCTTGGACTCACCGTTCCGCTTCATCCAACATGTGATCATGTAAGACTCGCCCGGCTTGACCGTCGTTCGCCGCTCATTCGTCAGAGCCCAATCGCGCTCACCGTCGTGCACAATCCTCAAGGCATGCTCACCGGAATGCCGCTCTTCGCTCGCCTCCACATGACCTTTGTCTTTCTCACGGCCCCACCAATCCCATCCCGCAACCGACTTCGCCGCCGTCAACTTCTCAAACCCCGGATTCTCTACCAGTTCAGCCGCCCCAGCACACACCGCGCTCGCCATCACAGCCCAAAACGTTCGAAAGAGATTCATTTTCCAGTTCCTCAGGCTATTTGTTCGGGATTCCTATGAAATCAGGATACGTCTCTTCCGGCTGCACACCACCTGGCACCAGTGCCACTCGAAGATCCAACATTCCGCTCTCCGGCACCACAGCCTCAAACGCGATCATGCTCGAACCTTTGTTGGGAACGTCCCACGTGTTGACCGGCTTGGCCAGATCGCTCACCTGCCACGCCACCGATGCGGGAGCAACCGCACGCACTGTCAACCGCTTTGCGCCGTCTGCAAGGACCATGTCGTTGCCCCGCGCCTCGCAAGACTTGGCACACGTCACCATGGCCCAGCGCACTTTCGCACCCGGCTTAACCCCGGTAAGCCGGTCCTGCACCAGACCGACGCGTGACGGCAACAAGCCGCACGCACGCGTGACATGCTGCGCCTGACCGGCATACACCTCATCCAGATCGATCACTGTGTGCGGCAGTGCCGGCCCCGTGTCGAACTTCACGATCTTACCGGCTCCTTTGACCACGTGAGACTGCCCCTCGATGGTAACGACATTATGGCTTGCGCTGTTGAGCCTAAAGATTTTCCACCGGTCTGACTGCTGTGCCGAACTCCAGAGGCTCATTCCAAGTTTCTCGATGGAATAATAGCTCTGCGCCCCTAAATCCAAGGCCCAGCGCACTCCATCCGCCTCATAGATAAACGACCCGGCATCCATGTGCCCGTGATTCTGCACCGCTGGCCCGCCCTTGGTCGCCAGATATCCGGCGTTCGGATCTTCCCAGGACGTTCGCATCACGATGATCGGCACATGCCCTTCGCTCGCCCAGTTGAGCGGCATCGCGCTCTTGACATCCGGCGCGGTTTCCTGAAACCAGAAAAGCAACAGAACAGGAAAGGCAACTCCCCTCAGCGCCGTCTTGTTCGCATCGCCGAGCCGCACCGCTTCGCGCATGTCGGCAGCTTCCTTGCGCACCCAATCTGGCCTGCCGCTCCGCAACGCCAACCACCAGAGAGCAGGCAAGTGAGCCCGCCCGTCACCCCCATCCGCATAGTTGAAGAAGCGTCCGCTCGGCCCGGTCACAATGTTGATGTAGTCGCCCGTTTTCGCAAACCCGGGCAGGTCGTAAAGACCGAAATCCGAGCCCAGCGCCTTGGTCAGCAGATCCATCATGTAGACGTAATAGGTCGTCCCGTACGTCCAGTAGCCAGGACCCTCAGGATAACTGCCATTCGGCGCATAAGGCGTGATGGAATAAGGCACGGAAGTCACCGCTTGATGGATGACCTGCAACGCCAGTTCCGGCTCCTCATCGCGCACCGCCAGCGCACCCGCCACCATGCCAGCCCAACACACCTGCGACCAGTTATTGTTGCCCTTGCTCCAGAAATACCTCTTCGCCAACGCTTGTTTCAACCCTTTGTCACGGATCGCCTCCAGAACGGTCTGACGCGTGGGCTCGTCCAGCGTATCGTAGAGCCAGTCATAGCCCAAGGCAACGCCCAGCGTCATTTCCGCCGTATCGAGAAAGTGGCTCGGGTTCCAGTCTTTAAACGCTGCCGCAGCGAGCAGTTCACGCTTCGCTCGCTCCGCATACGCGGCATTGCCAGTCAAGTGGTACGCGGCCGCAAGCGAACCGACGCGCTTTTCAACCAAATGCTGCCCCTGCATGCGCATCCCCTGCTGCACGCGCTCTACCGTCGGCAACGGCAACACGCCGTCGGCCTCCTTGATGATCCAGTCGCGGATCAGCCGCCACTCGGGCTTCTGGTCGGCCACACTGCGGATCGTTTCGAACGCGTCAGCCCGTTTGACGAACAGCCGAGGGTGTGTGGCGGGCATTTTTTCCAACCGCGCCTTCACCTCCTCACGGCTCACAGTCAACGGATTAACCTGCTGCGCCATGGCTGTCAAAGAAACGCCAAATAAGGCAACCGCCCAGATCCCCCTTCTGTGCATTCCCCGTCCTCCTTATGAACCGCCATCCCGTGAAACCGCCTCACCCCAGCGGCGTCAGCAGGTTATTCAGATAGAGCAACCCCACGGCCCGCACGTCGAGCGTGTGGCCCGCTCGGTAGGACACCACGCGTCCCACGAAGCGGCCCGTGTCGATCAGGGCAATCGCCGCCAGCAGGTCCAGCGTGGCGCGGTGCCACGCCGGCTCCAACGCTTTGCCGCCCTGTACAAACCGGGGCTCGCCATGGAATTTATTTTTGCCATGGATCAGGATATTGTCTGTCGTGTAGCCAAGGTTGCGCGTGTCGGCCATCAGGAAGCCGAATGTACGAACCATCAACATCTGCGCGTGCGAGGCATTGGTACGCGCATACGCGCCGTGACGGAAAGTTCTCGGAGTGACGTCGAAAACAATGCGCTGCTTGCCGATGATCGAATTGAAATCGATCGCGCAGTCCAACCTTAGCTTCTTTTCGCCGTTCTCTGGTGGAAGAAAGGTCAGGAAATCACCCCGGTCACCGCCAAAAGTCACCGGTTCCTTGACAGTCACATAGCGCGCCACCTCGTCGCGCTCAACAATGCCTGCCTGCTCGATTGCTTCAACCAGATCCATGCTGCTACGGTCGAACAGCGGCGGATCACCGGAATTAACGCTGATGACCACATCGTCAACACCCATGCCCAAGCGCAGCGCGATGATGTGCTCCACCATGCGCAGATAATTATGGGGGTTCCCGCTCCGCAACACGATGTTACGCGCCGACGTCCAGACGTTACGGATCGTCACGTGCGTCCTTAGTTGCTCTGCCAAGTCGGTGCGGTCGATCCACCAGCCATACTCGTCCGATGGCTTAAAGGTCAATGTGCGTTGCGCCCGGCCATAAAACGTCCCGGGGCCAGTGACAGACCGTTCACCGCCAAGCGTGGTGCGCCGGGACGAATAGCCGGCATCTCCCTCACACAGGTCTTTGACGTCGACCGCTTGGCTGTTGAAACGCTCCTGCGCCTGACGAACCGCCTGGCTATCTCCCAGTAGAATCCGCCCAAGCGGATACGAAAAATCCATACTATCTCACACTCCCGCGCCTATTTTTTTCCATCCGCCTGTGCCGCATTCACAGCCTTTTCGGCTTTCATTTTCTCGAAAGCCGAAAGCGCCTTGCCGGCCTTCGGCTTATCCGCAGTCTTCACTCCCGCCTTGTCGAGCAGCTCTTTAAGGTGCTTCACATATGCCTCGCCGCCGCCCTCTTGATATCCGGTCTTGCCTAACTCCTTACCCTCAGCGTCGAGCAAAAAGACGGTCGGATAACCTCGAACACCGTATTTTGAGGCCAACTCGTCGTTCTGCTTCTTGACCTTGTCAGATATCTTTTTGCTACGGGGAAAATCCGCTTCGAAGAGAATCAGGTTGTCTGCCGCAAACTTCTCAAAATCTTTCGTGTCGAGCGCCTCGCTGCGCAGTCTGACGCACCAGCCACACCAGTCACTGCCTGTGAAAAAAGCGAAAATCGGCTGTTTAAACGCAGCCGCCTCTTTTTTGGCCTGCTCGAAATCATCCGTCCAGCCTTTCGACTTTTCGGGCTCCTTAACCTTTTTCTGCCACGACTGGGCGTCAACGCAAAAAGCGATCAAACATACCATCGCCAAACTGATGATCCGCTTCATACAAATCCCCCTTCCAAGTTTCTCGTCAAACTCCAGCCAACCGGCGGGCTAGCCGCGGCAGGCCAGGGTCACGAGCGCCGAAGGTCACGAGCGCCCCACCCGGGGTCGCCTTTGCACGCATCTGCGCTTCAGCATCCTCCAAGGTTTGAACGCGGACAACTGTAACACCTTTTTCCCTGAGCAGGGAAGCCAAAACATCGCTGGTGATGCTACGGTCCGCCGTTCCGCCCGCGTCATATACCGGAAGCAGAAAAAGCGTGTCTCCCGACCGGCATACGCGAGAAAAGACAGTCACCAACCCGTCCAGCATCTTGCGCAGCGGCGCATAGCCGTGAGGCCGCCACACCGCGCACACTCCCGCCGGAAAAGCGTTTGCCAACGTGGTCCACGCCGCCGCCAGTTTCTCGGGATTGTGAGCATAATCGTCAACCACCGCCGCGCCCCGGCAGAGACCAATCCTTTGCAAGCGCCGCTCAACACCTCCAAACGCCCGCAGCGCAGTAACCAGCCGATCAGGTGCGGCGCCCAACGCCCGCGCCATCCGCACCGCATGCCACGCGTTGAAGACATTATGCTCACCCGGCAGAGGGACCTCATACTCGACCCCGTCGAACATGAAGAAGCCGCTCCACCCCTCCAACCGCAAGCCGTCTGGGCCTCCCGACTCCTGCTGCCCGTCAATCACGACCCCCGGAACACGTGCCCGGAATGCCGAAAAAAGCGACTGCGTCTCGCCGAGCCCGAAATGGTCAGCGGATGCGTTGGTGATGATCGCATGCTCGGGGCGGAACACCATCAGCGATTTGTCGGACTCGTCCGCCTCGACCACAGCCCATTTCCCCTTCCCTTTGCGCACCGAACCGATACGGGAACCACCCTCATCCCAGCCGGCTACCGCCGCACCGTTCACCACCAGAGGGTCAAATCCCGCACCCTCCAGCAGGCACCCGAGCATCGCGGTCACCGAACTTTTTCCGCATGTCCCCGTAACGGCGACTAAGCTATGCCCGTCCGTCAACCTGGCCACCTCGGCGGCACGGTGGACTATGGGCACACCCTGCGCCTGTGCACGCTCCACTTCCGGGTTGTCCGCCTCGATCGCGCTGCTGACCACCAGCCGCACGGTCTGTCGCGAAATCCCGGTGCCGTCTTGCGGACATAGCTGAACGCCCTGCCGAGCAAGGCAGGCCAGCGTATCGGTCATGTCTCCCGAATCCAGCAGGCGATCAGATCCCGAGACGCTGGCCCCAAGATCAAGTAACGCCTGTGCCACCGCACTCATTCCCACGCCGCCAATGCCTGACACATGAACGATATCACTCATCGTACGCCTTCTTTCTCACCAGTTTCATCTCGCATCCACGCCAGACCGTCCACTCGCCGCGAGTGCAACCACACGGCAAACAGCGCCAAGGAAAGAAACCAGGCCCAGACCATCCACGGCTCCCACTTCGCAATACGGAAATTTCCGCCCGGACACGCCGCCATGACTTCCGCCGTGCGCACCATGACCAACGTAAAAAATCCAGCCGCATGATTAAAACACGCTGCAACCCAGCAGTTGACTAAGCTCGCCGTCATGCCGAGACACCCCGCCACCACAATAAAAAAAGAACAGGGCCCGATCACCAGGTTCGCCAACAGTCCGCCCGGCGTGAAGCGGCCGAAATAATACGCGGTCAGGGGCACCGATGCAAGCCACGCCGCCAGCGAAACGGCAAACGAGTCCGACATGAAACTCACGCCGGTTTTCAGCCACCTGATCCGGGTGGCCCTTGACTGCTCGCCCCCTGCCTGCAATAGCCGCGCCTGGTTCTCTAGCCACTCGACCCGGCAGAGACGTTTTCCTGCAAAACAGAAGGGGCGGCAAAACACCACAAGCCCCCCCATCACCGCAAACGAGAGCACACAACCGATGTCATAGATCAGCCAAGGTTGCAGCACGTGGACAATCAGCGCGGTGCCCGCCAAAGCCGCCAGTCCGCTCGGCTTGCGCCCCATGAGCGGAGCAGAAAAATAGAGCACCGCCATCAGACAGGCCCGGATCGCACTTGGGCGGGCGCCGGTCGTCACCGTATAAAAAACCAAGATGGGAGCCACGAACACCACCCAATAGGGACGTGACACACCTGCCGCCGCAACAACTAAAACAAGCACGGAGGCCACCAGCACAATGTGAAGACCAGAAATCGCGAACACATGGATCGTGCCTGAATCCGCAAAGATGCGTCGCATTGAAGGCGGTATCGCTTGACGGCTTCCCAGAAGCATCGCTTCATTGAGT
>Ga0209066_10001758_pt1 | contig 27938 bp, 27 predicted proteins | sample All_14_2_FD_187198 | JGI IMG/M metagenome (GOLD analysis project Ga0209066, IMG submission 187198) | Freshwater microbial communities in response to fracking from Pennsylvania, USA - Allegheny Zone_MetaG_DW_15 (SPAdes) (version 2) ...
ACGCCATCCGCATCACCCTGGCCGACGGACGGGTGCTGAGCCGGTCCGGGCTGGGGGCCGGACGGGCGCCAACGGCCGAGAGCGTCTGGGCCGACCTGACCGACCTACTGGCGAGCCGCGTCGGAGCGGGCGCGGATGGCGCCGAACTCTGAGTCCGCCTTCCAGGTCGGCCAGCGGTCCGAGTTCGCCAGGTCCCAGGCCAGCTGGTACATCAGGGTCAGGTTCTCGACGGCCGAGCGCAGGTCATAGTCCTCGCGCCATTCGTCGCTGCGCTTGTGATAGTCGCGGGCGAACAGGGCCTGATATTCCGGAAGGCCGACCTCGATGCCGCCCTCGTCCAGATCGACCCCGTGCCAGGGCATCAGGGCCGGCACGCCGGAGCGGGCGAAGGGGAAGTGGTCCGAGCGGAAGTAGTAGTTCTGCTCCGGCTCGCGGTCGTCGGTGACATAACGGCCCTCGGCCTCGGCGAGGACGGCCAGATCATCTTCGAGAGAGTTCTGGCCATAGCCGAAGATGGCCACGTCGCGGGTCGGGCCACTAAGCGGCAGCATGTCGATGTTCAGGTCCGCGACCGTGGTTTCCAGCGGATAGACCGGATCGACCGAATAGGCATAGGCACCCAGCAGGCCCATCTCCTCGGCCGCCATATGGGCGAAGACTACGGTGCGCTTCGGCTGCGGCGAGAGCGAGAAGGCGCGCGCCAGTTCGAGGATACCGGCCGTTCCCGAGGCATTGTCCCAGGCGCCGTTGAAGATGGTGTCGCCGTGCGCATCGGGCGAGCTGACCCCGACATGGTCCCAGTGGGCCGAAAAAATCACGACCTCGTCCGGGTTCTCGGAGCCCTCGATCTTGGCGAGAAGGTTGTAGGTGTGGATTTCGTCGCGGGACTCCTCGATATCGACGCTGAGACGGACGCCCGTCAGCTCGATGGCCTTGAACTGGCCGGTCTCGACCGTGGCCATGGCGCCGTGGTCAACGCCTGCGGCCGAGCCCCATTGCATGGCGGTCTGCGGGCCGACGGTGCCGGTGAAGGGGATCGGATCGAGGCCCTCGACGGTCGTGCGGGTGCGGGCCGGGCGTCCGGCCATGCCCTGCCAGCTGCCTTCGTCGAGCATCAGGGTGATGACGCCGACCGCGCCGCGACGCAGAGCCTCCATCTTCTTGTAGCCGCCGCTGGAATAGGCCGAATTGTAATCGCCCCGGAAGAGCTCGCCGGCCGGTTCACCGGCCAGCACGATCACGACCTTGCCGGTCACATCGAGGTCGCCGTAGTCGTCCCAACCGCGCTCGGGCGCGGTGATGCCATAGCCCGCAAAGACGACTGGCGCATCGGCGATCTCGACCCGGCCGCTGTCGTTCGAAGAGCGCAACTGGATGTCGGTCGCCGCCAGCGGATGCTGCGTCCCGTCCGGCGCGGTCCAGTGAGCGACCGGCGCGCGGGCCGGGGTAAAGCGGAACAGGGTCACCGGCTGCAGCCACTGGCCATCGGGGCCGCCGGGCTGGAGGCCCATGGCCTCATACTGACCCTGCAGATACTCGAGGGTCATGGCCTCGCCGACCTCACCGGGGACGCGGCCCTGGAAGCTGTCGTCGGCCAGCACGCGGATGTGGTCGGACAGGCGGTCGGCCGAGATGTCCTGGGCCAGACCCGCGCTGGCGGACAGGAGGACGGCAGCGGCGGCGACACCGCCCAGAAGACGACGGAACATGGGGAACTCCGGGATGAATTTCGGGCGCACCTTAGGCCTCGGCCCCCGGTGCGCCCGTTAAGTTTTCGTCATGTGGCGCAGACCGATCAGCGGCGCGCGCCTGCACTTTCCTCGCGAACCGGGCCGAACTCGGAGCCGTCCTTCCAGCCCGGCCAGTCGCGGCTGTTGGCCAGCGACAGACCGACGGCATAGACGACCTCGAGGTCCTCGGCGGCGCCGCGGAAGTCCATGCCGGGTAGCCATTCGTCGGCGGCCTGGTGATAGCGACGCGCGCCATACTCATCGCGCAGGGCCTGACGTTCGGCGATCGGCTCATCAAGGAAGTCGCCCGAACCCTTGGGATAGGCCATGGGCACACCGCGCTTGGCCAGCGGGAAGTGGTCCGAACGGAAATAGGTGCCGGCGGCGTTGTTGGTATCCGGCACGATCACCCGTCCCTGCGTCGCCGCCACGACCTCAAGCCGTTCATCGAGGGTCGACTGGCCGTAGCCGGTGACGCCAAGCCCCGACAGACGCCCATAGACGTTCATGGCATCGAGGTTGAAGCCGGCGACCGTGGTTTCCAGCGGATAGAGGGGATTGGCGGCGTAGAATTCGGAACCCAGCAGGCCGCTTTCCTCGGCGGTGAAGGCGATGATGACGATCGAGCGTTCGGGGGTCGGGCCACTGCCGTACAGGCGGGCGATCTCGATCAGGCCGGCGATGCCCGAGGCGTTGTCGACGGCACCGTTGAAGATGCGATCGCCGTCCGCGTCGGGGTCACCGACGCCGATGTGGTCCCAGTGGCCGGTGTAGAGGATGGTTTCGTCCGGATGGGTCGTGCCCGGCAGACGGGCGATCACATTGTGCGTCTCGATCTGGCTGGTCGACACGCTGTAGCTGGCGTCGAGGGTCTGACCCTCCAGGGTGACGGGGCGGAAATCGCGGCTGCGGGCAGCGACCTTCAGGGCCTCGAAATCCAGACCGGCCCGCTCGAACAGATCGACGGCGACATCGCGCTGGATCCAGCCCTCAAGCGGCACGCGCTCCTCGGCCGCATTGGCGCGGACGATGTCGAATTGCGGCCCGGTCCAGGAATTCTTGACCGTGGTCCAGCCGTAGGAGGCGGGGGCGGTCTCGTGCACCACCAGCACGCCGGCAGCGCCGCGACGGGCGGCCTCGTCGTATTTGTAGGTCCAGCGCCCGTAATAGGTCATGGCCCGGCCGTTGAAGGTGTTCAGCTCGGGCTGCTCATAGTCGGCGTCATTGACCAGAACGACGAGGATCTTGCCGCGGACATCGACGTCCTTGAAGTCGTCCCACTCGCGCTCGGGCGCCGTGGTGCCATAGCCGACGAACACCAGCGGCAGGTCGTCGAGGCGAACCTGATCGGCCGGACGCCGGGTCGAGATGACGATCTGTTCGCCCTGGGTCAGGGGGCGGGCGACGCCGTCGTCGCTGAAGGAGGCACTGACATTGCTGACGGCAAAGCGGTTCAGGGTCACGGCCTGGGTCCAGCCGCCATTCTCGCCGCCGGGCTCGAAGCCCGCCTCGGCAAAGGCTTCGGACAGATAGGCGATGACCTTGTCCTCGGCCGGGGTAGCGATGCCGCGGCCCTCGAAGCTGTCGTCCGACAGGGCCCGCACGTGTGCCGAGAGGCGATCCGGATCGATCCGGATCGCCTCTCGGCCGTTCGGAAGCGTCATACAGGCGGCCAAAGCCGCCCCCGCAGCAAGAACACTCAGCCTGGACAGCAGACGCATGGGGGACCTCTCACGAAACCGGAGACGCGACCCTAAAGCCTTGCCCGGCGGACGCAACTGTTGAGCGGGTATGCCAAAGCCCCTCTCGCCCGGGGGGCAGAGGTTGGAGGGCAGGCGGAGCGCCGGGCCTTCGCCCGGAGAAGATGTGTTTTACCGCTTCGACGAAGACAGACGCTCCGCGCGGGTGGTTTTCCAAGAGCTTGCGTCGGGTGGCCGTGTTCGGGCCTTACCGCAGCGCCCCCGGCGGGCGGGCTGGACCTGCGTCCAGTCCCGGAACGACTGAGTATCCCCCTCAGCCCATGCCACGATCACGCACCCGGAGGCGGTGATCGAGGTGTTCGGACCCTAAGGCCCGACCCCGCTCCATCCGCTCCCGCCGCTTGCAAGGTCGCAGGCCTTACGAGGGGACCTATATACGTGTCTGACCCGGTCGGCAATGAGAACAAAACAAGGGGTCTTGGGGACAGCCTTCGCCGGGTAGATTGCGGACTTGGGGTAACGGGGAGTTACGGGAAGAATCTGCTTGCGGACAATCTCCCATACCGTATTATCCATCCTCATGAACCAGTCCCGCATTGAAGACCTGATCGAGTCGCTCGACGTGACCGTGATCAGGCGCGCCATCGAAACCGCCTATAATCGGGGCTTTGAGGATGGCGAAGCCGCCTTCCGGGATGCTGTAAGCAGCATCAGGGTCAGCGCCCGTCAGGAAAAGGGCCACGAATCGCCACCGGCTCGGCAAGCCCCCAGCCGTGACCCAGAGGGGGCGAAGCGAGCGCCACGAGGATTGACGCGGGCGGTCATAATCAAAGTTCTCCGCAACAACGGCGGCATGTCCATGACGGCCATTCAGGAGCGAGCCGTGGCAGAGGACGAACAGGTTTCTGCCAAGACCGTCTATAACGAGCTGAAGCGGGAGCGCGGGAAGCTCTATCGCGAGATTGCTGGAAGGTGGAGCCTCATGGAGGACCGCCCGGCCGAGCCCACAGGTTTTCTTTCAAGCCTTAAGCAGGAGGAGATCGAACCCTACGAACAGTTTTAGCCGGCGCGTCGCCGAAGCGTTCGCACAAACGAAAACGGCCCAGAAATCCCTGGCAGGGGACCTGGACCGCTCGTGCATCTACCCGTCTGTGAGACGAATTAATGCCCTTCAAGAGCAAAAATTCTCTCACGGACGGCCCCCTTTTTCAAGCCTCCGAGAGAATAAAGTATGCAAACGCTGCATGAGCCGGGCCGTGAGGCCCACACTTACCCTGTGATCGTGCGGGAGTATCGCCGCATCCGTGATGGGCGCATTGAGCGCGTCCGTCGCCATGGCCGTCGCCAGCGCCGCTGGTTCAGGCGTCCGACGGACTAATCCCGCTTAGCTTTTCGGGATTTGACTGGAGCCGTCGGGGCACTGTCCCCGGCGGCTTCTTTCGCGCGTCGGATTGAGTCCTCGACTTCTTTGGGATCTGTTTTGACGAAGCGGGTGAGCGCCTCATCAAAATCCATCTCGATGTAGAGTGGTCGGTCTAGCTTTCTGCCTGTCATGCTATCAGCGCCTTGTAGGGCAGAGGACCGTCAATCTGCGTCAGCAGGTCGTTGACGCACCCTCCGCAGGTAAGGTCGCGGCGGTTGAGGCGATAGGCCATCTCACCAACGTAGCGGTCGAGATGCTTCGGCGAAACCCAGTGATGAACGCCGATGATCTGGCGCTTAAGCAGCGCCCACACGCTTTCAACGGCGTTCGTGGTCACGCCATCCGCGTCCACATATTGGCCGGTAGCGTGGTTCACCCGACGGAGGTTGTAGTCGGTGGCAAGGGCGCGGTAGCCGCGCTGTTCGTCGGTGTAGAGGGTCGAGCCCGTCTCGACATTCGCGCGGACAAACCCTTGAAGCGTCGGCCCCTTAACGTCCGGGATCACTGCGGCCACTACGCGACCGGCCTGTTCCACCGCACCCATGACAATCGTCTTGCCGATCTGGCCAGTGCCAAGGTTCTTGCGCTTGGAGCGGTGACGGTTCTTTTCGAGGCCGCCTACGGCCGTTTCGTCCACTTGAACGGTCCCCGACAGGGGCGCATTGAAACTATCCGTGCGGGCGGCGTGACGCAGGCGCTGCAAAACAAACCACGCCGTCTTTTGCGTGATGCCCAAGTCCTTCGCCAGCGTGGTTGATGCGATGCCCTTGGGGTGATTGGTGATCATCCAGATGGCAGCGAACCACGTCCGCAGGGGCAGCTTGGTGTCTTGAAAGATGGTGCCGACTTTGATCGAGAAACGCTTGCGGCACTCATAGCACTTGTGTGTGTTGGTGCCCGACAGGGTGCCGATACGGGCAGCATCCGCATTTCCGCACAGCGGGCAGGATTTGCCGTTCGCCCACCGGATCGCCGTCAGATGGTCGATAGCCGACTGCTCATCCGGGAAAGCCCGGAAAAGCTGCATCAGGTTGTCGAACTGCTTGATCACGGCTTGGCTCCTTTGGAGAAGCCAATATGCCCGATTCAGCGGGCTGGGTCAAGCACGTATATAGGTCCCCTTACGAGCCCTCCGTGCGACGGGACGGGAGCAGTGTGGCACGCGGCCGGACCTGGTCGGGCAGGACGGTGCGAGAAGCGTGTGGGATGTTGAAAGGGTTGGGGAATTTCGACCCTGATTTTACATCCAAGTCCTTCGACCCATCGTCATCCTCGGGCTCGACCCGAGGATCGGTGTCGTCCGCAACGGCTGACGGCGTGCCCGTACCGACCCTCGGATCAAGTCCGAGGGTGACGCGGATTCTCTCTCCTCCCTATCGCAGATGGGGAGGTGGCGCGGCGCGTCAGCGCCGTGACGGAGGGGCTCTTGAGGGCGTACGCGCGGTGAAGAACCCCTCCACCGCTCCGCGGTCCCCCTCCCCATCAAGATGGGGAGGAGACGGGTGGGAAGTGGCCACGAAAAACCCGCCGGAGCGGGCTCCGGCGGGTCAATCAGTCGGCGTTGGAACGGCAGGCCCTAGTGGGCGATGCCTTTCCAGATGCGGCGGTAGCTGGCGTAGGTCAGGCCGGCGAAGATGAACAGGAAGGCCAGCACGCCCATGCCCGTGCGCTTGCGCTCGGTCGCGTGGGGATCAGACGCCCAGGCGATGAAGGCGGCGACGTCCCTGGCATACTGGTCGACCGTCTGGGGCGAGCCGTCGTCATAGGTCACCTGACCGTCGGCGAGGGGTTTGGGCATGGCGATGAAGCCGCCCGACGGCACATGGTCGGGATCACCGGTCCAGAACGGCGACAGGTCACCGGCCATATAGGGGTTGTAGTACTGGCCCGGCGCGATCTGCAGACCCTCGGGGGCCGGCTCATAGCCCGACAGCAGGGAGTAGATGTAGTTGGCGCCGTCGTGGCGAGCCTTGGCCATCACCGACAGGTCGGGCGGGGCCGCGCCGCCATTGGCCCCGGCGGCGGCCGTGGCATTGGCATAGGGGTTGGGGAAGCGGTCGGCGGGCGTGGCCGGGCGCATGATCGGCTCACCCGTTTCCGAGTCGATGTCGGCCACCTGGACCTCGGCCGCGAGTACGCGGACATAGGGGTTGTCGGCCGGACCGCCCTTGAAGTGCGAATCGTAGAAGGGTCCGCCCGGCTGGCCGAGGTTACGGAAGGACATCAGGTCCATGCCGTGACAGGCGGCGCAGACCTCGCGGTAAACCTTGTAGCCGCGCTGCAGCTGGGCCTGATCGAAGGTGCCGAACGGCCCCTCGAAGCTGAAGCCGCCCGAGCGCGGGTGCTTGGCCCCGCCGCCGGCGGCACCGGCCGGAGCGGCCACGGCAACCAGGCTGAGAGCGGCAACAGCCGAGGCAAGGATCTTGAACACGGCGGAACGGGTCCCGTTTTGAATGGTCATGACGATCAGCCCTTCTTCTCGGGGATGCCGCCGTCGAGGACCGGCTCGGAGACCGAGGCCGGGACCGGCAGAGGCGTCTCCTTCAGCCCGACCCAGGGCATGATGATCAGGAAGAAGGCGAAGTAGTAGGCGGTCAGCAGGCGCGTCAGCCACAGATAGCTGTTCAGTTGGCCGTCCAGCAGCATGAAGCTGGGCATACCGGACACCACCGGGGCGTCGGGCAGTTGCGCGCCGCACCAGCCGAGGCCGAGACCCACGATCACGAAGATCACGAAGAAGACCTTCATGGTCGGGCGGTAGCGCATGGAGCGCACCCGCGAGGTGTCCAGCCAGGGGATGACGAACAGGATGCCGATCGCGCCGAACATGGCCAGCACGCCGCCGAACTTGTCGGGGATGGCGCGCAGGATGGCGTAGAAGGGCAGCATGTACCACTCGGGCACGATGTGCGCCGGGGTCACCAACGGGTTGGCCGGGATGTAGTTGTCGGCGTGGCCCAGGGCGTTCGGCATGTAGAAGACGAACAGGGCGAACAGGATCAGGAACAGGATGATCGCAAAGCCGTCCTTGACCGTGAAATAGGGGTGGAACGGCAGGGTGTCCTTGGCCGTGCGCTCCTTGGGGATCAGGACGCCGGCCGGGTTGTTCTGGCCCGAGGTGTGCAGCGCCCACAGGTGCAGCACGACCACGCCGAAGATCACGAACGGCAGCAGATAGTGCAGCGAGAAGAAGCGGTTCAGCGTGGCGTTGTCGATGGCCGGACCACCGCGCAGCCAGATCAGGATCGGCTCACCCACGAGCGGGATGGCACCAATCAGATTGGTGATGACCTCGGCGCCCCAGAAGGACATCTGGCCCCAGGGCAGGACGTAGCCGAGGAAGGCGGTGGCGATCATCAGGAAGAAGATCACGCAGCCGAGGATCCAGATGATCTCGCGCGGGGCCTTGTAGGAGCCGTAATACAGGCCCCGGAGCATGTGCAGATAGACGGCGATGAAGAACATCGACGCGCCGTTGGCGTGCACATAGCGGATCAGCCAGCCGCCGTTGACGTCACGCATGATGCGCTCGACCGAGGCGAAGGCCATTTCGGTGTTCGGCACATAGTGCATGGCCAGGACGATGCCGGTGACGATCTGGATGACCAGGCAGAGCATCAGGATGCCGCCGAAGGTGTACCAGTAGTTCAGGTTCCGCGGCGTCGGCAGCGCCATATAGTCGGCGCCGAAGCGGATGATCGGCAGGCGGCTGTCCAGCCACTTCTCGATGCCGGTCTTGGGGACGTAGGTGGATTCGTGGTCGCTCATGGTCTGTCCGTCCGTCCTCAGCCGATCCGCACGCGGGTGTCGGAGATATACTCATAGGTCGGCACGATCAGGTTCAGCGGCGCCGGGCCTTTGCGGATACGTCCCGAGGTGTCGTAGTGCGAGCCGTGGCACGGGCAGAACCAGCCGCCGTAGTCCCCGGCATTGAAGGTCGGCACGCAGCCCAGGTGGGTGCACGAGCCGATCACCACCAGATACTGCTCATGGCCCGCCTTGATGCGCTCTGCATCGGGCTGGGGATCCTTGAGCGCGCTGAGCGGGGTGCTGACGGCTTCCTGGATCTCGGCCGGGGTGCGGTAGCGCACGAACACCGGCTTGCCCTGCCATTTGATGACGACCTGCATGCCCTCGGCGACCTTGGTCAGGTCGAACTCGATCGTCGACAGGGCCAGGGTGTCGGCAGCGGGGTTCATGGTGTTGACCAGCGGCCAGGCCATCATGACCCCGGCGCCCACGGCCGCAGCACCGGCGGCAATGTGAATGAAATCGCGGCGGGTGGCGTCGTCGCCCCCTCCGTGTCCGTCGTGGTTCAGCTCGACCGATTCGGTCACATCACACCTCTCATGGGCCCCGATGGACCCCTGTCGGCCCATCGACGGTATCGTCATAGTTGACGCGAGACGTCATACACCAGCTGTCAGGGCCGGGTTTGCGGCTCATCGCCGCAAGACGGCGCGTGGCTGAGAAACACTCGCAAGACCAGCCGCGACAAGCCCCCGGCTCACGCGTAGAAGGGCCTTAGAATGCGTCTCGCCCTTTTTCAACCAGCCATTCCGCAGAACGTGGGCGCGTGCATCCGCCTGTCGGCCTGTTTTGGCGTCGAATTGCACGTGATCGAGCCCACGGGCTTTCGTCTGGACGACCCGGCGATGAAGCGCGCGGCGCTGGATTACGGGCCTCTGGGACATATGGTCCGGCATGCGGACTGGGACGCCTTCCAGCGGGATCGCGGGGCCGGGCGGCTGGTTCTGTTCACGACGAAGGGGGCGGAGCCCCTGACCGATTTTCGATTCCAGCCCGATGACACCCTGCTGTTCGGCTCGGAACCGACGGGCGCGCCGGATCAGGTGCATGCGGCGGCCGACGCCCGGGTGCTGATTCCGCTGAAGCCCGGGGCGCGGTCGCTGAACCTCGCGGTCAGCGCCGGCATCGCCTGCTGGGAATGGACGCGGCAGGCGGGCTGACCACGCCCCCTGCCCCGCAAGGGAAAATGCGATTAGAAGCGGGGCCATGAGCACACCGGCCCCCGATCTCGACACCCTGAAGACCGACACCCGCGCCTGGTTCGAGGCCCTGCGCGACCGCATCCATGCCGCGCTGGAAGCGCTGGAAGATGCCGCCGACCCCGCCCTCTATCCCGGTGAGCCGGGCCGGTTCGTGCGCACCGAATGGCAGAGGCCCGAGGGCGGCGGCGGCGTCATGGGCATGCTTCACGGGCGGCTGTTCGAGAAGGCCGGCGTTCACTGTTCGACCGTGCACGGCAGCTTTCCCGAGGACTATGCCAGGCAGGTGCCGGGCGCCGCCGAGGATCCGCGCTTTTTCGCCACGGGCATCAGCCTGATCATCCACCCGCGCAATCCGCGCGTGCCCGCCGTGCACATGAACACCCGCTTTATCGCGACGACCAAGGGCTGGTTCGGCGGGGGCGGGGACCTGACCCCCGTGCTGGACGTCGACCGGAGGGAGGATGCGCCCGACACGGTGGCCTTCCATGCCGCCTACAAGGCCGCCTGTGACCGGCACGACCCGGAATACTATCCGCGCTTCAAGGCCTGGTGCGACGAGTATTTCTGGCTGGCGCACCGCAAGGAACCGCGCGGCACGGGCGGCATCTTCTATGACCATCTGGACAGCGGCGACCGGGCGGCGGACTTTGCCTTTACCCGCGACGTCGGCGACGCCTTCCTCGCGGCCTATCCCGACATTGTGCGCGGCCGGATGGGCGAGGCCTGGACCGACGCCGAGCGCGAGGAACAGCTGATCCGCCGCGGCCGCTATGTCGAGTTCAACCTGCTGTACGACCGGGGCACCACCTTCGGCCTGAAGACCGGCGGCAATGTCGAGGCCATCCTCAGTTCCATGCCACCCGAGGTGAAGTGGCCGTAGAGACTCAGTTGTAGAGGAAGACCGAGTAGCAAATCCGCTCCTGGCAATAGTAGACGGTGCCGCCCGTGCTGACATAGTTGCCAGGACCCACGGACTGGGCGCGGCTGGGTGCAGCGTTGAAGGCGAGGCCGATCAGCACGCCGATGGCGAGCAGCAGGGCGGCGAGCAACAGGTCACGGGCTTTCAGGGTCAGGGTCATGGCAGGTCTCCGGATTGAGACCTGACGCTAGCCGATTTTTCACGGCGCGCACCTGACGAGTTCCTATCCCTTCAGGAAGGTGCGAATCCACTGGCCCACGGCGTCGCGGTCGTTGTCGCCCTTGAGGGTGTCGAGCGCGGGGTCGACGCGGTCGGCGCCGATCAGGTCACGGCGACCTTCGGCGAGGGCGGAGGCAAAGGCGGGGGTGAATTCGGGGTGGCACTGCATGGAGATGGCGTCGTCATCCCAGGCCAGGCCGGCGAAGGGGGTGAAGTCGCTGGACAGGATCACGCGGGCCCCGGCGGGCTTTTCGACCACCTGATCCTGATGCGAAACCGGAATGGCGATCTGGCCGCGCGGCGGCTGCATCCACGGCTCAGCCTGTTCGACCCGGTAGCGATGCAGGCCCACGCCCCAGCCCCGGTCGGACTTCTCGACGCGGCCGCCCAGCGCCTGGGCCATGGCCTGATGACCGAAGCAGATGCCGACCATGCGGGTCTGGCCCCTCGCCGCCGCGATCCACGCCAGCAGGCGACCGATCCAGGGCTCGCCGTCATAGACGCCTGCGGGTGAGCCCGTAATGATGACCCCGTCGAAGTCGCCCGGGCGGGGCGGCGGACTGTGACGAACGTCGATGGTGCGGGTGTCGAAGCCCTCGCCCAGCAGCCGCGTGAACATCTGCGGATAGCGGCCGTGTTCCGGCGACAGGTCTGAGGGTGGTGCCCCGGTCTCGAGGATAGCGATGCGGGGATTTCGGGTCTCGGTCATTGCGTCGATATGGCCGTCAAAGCACGACTTGGTAAGGGGGATGGGCTATGAGCCGCCCATGCCCGCTGCCGATTCTGACGCCGTCGTCCTGATCAATGTCTACAAATGCGACCCTGCGAAACAGGATACGCTGATGGAGGCGTTGACCGTCATGGTCGGGCGCCAGCGTGGGCTCGACGGCTTTGTCTCGGCCACCCTGCACCGGGGGGTGAACGGCAAGGTCTGCGCCGTTCACAGCGTGTGGCGCAGCCGCGAGGACTGGAAGGCCATGACCCGCCACCCGGCGATCGTCGAGGCCATGAGCCCGATCATGGGCATCGCGACGTTCGAGCCCAATCTGTACGAGCCGGGCGAGACGTTTGATTAGGTCATGTACTCGTAAGTGACGCACCATGCCCCCAAAAAGCGGACTCGCGGAATGTCCGCCAAGGGTGGAAAGGGGACGTTCGGGCTTAGTTTGATCGATCCAAAACAACCACCCTCGTGCTGAGAATTCGGGATGGATGAAAACTGGCCCGCGAGAGTGTCTCATCGAAGGCGACAATCCCCGTCACTGTCACCTCCAAAGTTGAACGTGGATCACCCCTAAGCTTCTCGAGTTTCCAATACGTATGGTCTAGGCCAGGGATGTCTGATGACGGCCACAGAAAACTGATAGCGCGGTCGGGGCACGAGGGGTCAGAAAGTATCCATTGGTGCCTGTAATCGGTCTCCATCCGGGCGGTGAGAGTTAGTCGTTCGTCGCGATACACCTCAGGTGTCAACTCGATCTCACAGATGAGTGGATCGATCGCCACAGCGTGGTGCGGCATGGCGCAACCGGCTAGCGGTAGGCAGAGTGCGAGGACGCGCATGAGTCATGCTACCGGACTCCGGGAAGGTCCGCAAAGGGTCGAAAGCCGACCGTCGCTTGAGGGTGGTTAGCGGACCTTTCTGTAGGGCTCGCTCAACCGAAGATGGCTGGAAAGCTCCGCCTGAAGCGGTCGGAAAGAATGCCCTCACAGGACCAGAGTGTGTAAGTGGCCCCCTCATGCTCAAAGTGGGTCACGCCCGCCGGGCTTCTTGCCGCTACGGTTCTGATCTCGTCGTCATTGAATGACAATCCTAGCTCCTCCGCGACAAGGGCATCGTTCCTGCGCTCAAACGTTACCACCTGTCCGGTGGGATGATCGCCCAGCACCTTCTCGCTCCTTAGGGGACTGAACTCCTGCGACATGAAAAAGTCTTGCTGGTCGTTCCCCGCCCCCAAAGGAAGGAGTGTGGCAAAATACCGATCCTCACCAGCAACCACCCGGTATTGGTAGGGCAGGGCTGTGGGATCGCAGACGCTTGGGAATGCGGCAGGGCCGCAGGACGCAAGCAGGGGCAACAGCAGCCAGAATAGACCTCGAAAGGGAGCGGCAAACGGCTTCATTCCCGGACTGTCGCCCAGCCGCTGAAAGTCCGCAATGGGTCGGTAGCAGACTGTCGCCAATGGGTGGGAAGCGGACGTTGACCATGGTTTCAGTGTGCCCGAGAGTGCACGACTCTCCATGAGAGATTGAGGTCGAATGGGTCATCATCGCAGCCGGACTGCGCGCAACATCTGCGCCGGAACTTCTCTCGTTCTCTGGTGCTGCGTCTGGGCGACGTTCCTAAAATGGTCGGGACGCGAGAATGAACAGTCCCCGGTTCACCCCGTCGAATTGAACAACCACGGACACGCCTTCTACGTATCCGCTGCTGAAGCGGGCTGGCTTGTCGCCGTCACGGTAGTTGCCCTCCTCCTGTTTGGTTACGCATTCTATGTTGATCCCGACCGCACCCAGTGAATTTGGCGATCCAGAGCCGCCTGCTGCAATGTCCGCTAAGGGTCGGGAGCGGACATTGACTTGCCGCTTGTAAGCGGACCCGCAGCATCGGCGATTTTATGGGGACACACCTCAGGCCCACCAGACCTCGGCGCGGGCGCCCGTATCGCCAAGGGTTTCCGCCACCCAGACACAGACCTCACGCGCCACCGCCTCGGCGCCGTCCGGCGGGTTCAGCATGACCAGGGTGCAGCCGTTCATCTTCATCGGATTGGTCAGGGGGCGCAGGCGCGCCTCGGCCACCAGCACACGGGCCGCGCCGGCCCCGGCCAGACGGCGGAGGAAACCGTCGAAAGTCTCCATGTCCTTGAGCGGGGTCCAGATGGCGACGGTCGCCGCCGGATCCCCCCGGAGCACCGCCGCCCCGGCATCTGCTGCGCGCTGGTAGTCGTCGGCCTGTTCGAAAGGAGGGTCGATCAGCACCAGCGGACCGCGCACGCCCGCCGTCGCGCCGGCCAGCGCCTCATAGCCATCCCCCGCCCGGCCCGCAGCGGCCGGGTAATCCGCCAGCGCCTGATCCAGCAGGTCCACCACGGGTGGGTTCATCTCAAAGCCGACATAGGCGTCCCCCTCGGCCAGCCGTCGGGCCAGCAGCAGCGGCGAGCCCGGATAGAAGCGGACGCCGCCGTCGGGGTTGAGCGCGGCCACCTCATCCGCCAGGGCCTTGATCGCGGACGGCAGGGTGTCGCTGGCCATGAGCCGGGCCACACCCGCCTCGGCCTCACGCGAGCGGACGGCATCACCGGTCAGATCATAGAGGCCCGCGCCCGCATGGGTGTCGATGACGGTCAGCGGCCCGCGCGCCTGCATCCGGTCGACCAGCCACAGCAGCAGGGCGTGCTTGACCAGATCGGCGAAGTTTCCGGCGTGAAAGCTGTGACGGTAGTTCATGCCCGCTCGTCCCTTGCTGCGGTCCCGGGGTCAAGAGGAACCGTGCGACGCGCGACCGCGTTGCCGATCCGCCATGACACTCCGCATGCCGCGATGACGGCCCTCCCCCTGTCCGACACGGACCCCGAGCTGCCCGCCGGTCTGAGCTGGTGCAGCGACGATCATGCCGGTTTTTCCCGCAGGCGCGCGGGCAGGGGCTTTGCCTATTTCGACCGCAAGGGCGCGGTCATCCGCGATCCGAAGATCCGGGCGCGCATCAATGCCCTGGCCATTCCGCCGGCCTGGACCGACGTCTGGATCTGCCCGCGCGCCAATGGTCATATCCAGGCGATCGGGCGCGATGCGAAGGGGCGGAAGCAGTACCGCTATCACGCGGACTGGAACACGCACGCGTCGGAGTCGAAGTTTGATCGACTGCCGGCCTTTGCGCGCGCCCTGCCCCGACTGCATGAGCGGGTTGAGGCCGATCTGAACAAGCGGGGGCCGTGCAGGGACAAGGTGTTGGCCACCGTCGTGCGGCTGCTGGAACTGACGCTGATCCGGATCGGCAACGCTCGCTATGCCAAAGAGAACCGGTCCTATGGGCTGACCACGCTGAACAAGCGGCATCTGGCGGTGGACGGGGGCTCGCTGACCTTCGCCTTTCGCGGCAAGAGCGGCCAGAGCCATGAGGTGTCGGTGCGCGACCGGCGGCTGGCGCGGGTGATCCGCAGCCTGCGCGACCTGCCCGGCCAGCCGGTATTCCAGTACCGGGCGCCGGAAGGCGAGCTGGCCACCGTCACCTCGGACGCCGTCAATGCCTACATCCGCGAGGCGATGGGCGAGGAATTTTCAGCCAAGGATTTCCGCACCTGGGCGGCGACACTGTCGGCGGCGCGGGTGCTGCGCGAGGTCGAGCCGCCGACCTCGCCCACCGATGCCCGGCGCAAGATCACGGCCTGCTGCCGGACGGTGTCGGGCCTACTGGGCAATACGCCGACGGTGTGCCGGTCGTCCTATATCCACCCCAAGGTGCTGGCCCGGTTCGAGGCCGGAGACCTGGCCGATGCCCTGCCCGGCCCGGAGGCCAAATCGTTCGAGACCCGGCTGAGGCGGATGCTGGCGGAATAAGGCCGCAAAGCTAACCGGCTATTCACTTGAGCCGGACGCGGAACAGCGGTTTACGGGCGCCTCCTGTCGGAGGGATACCTGAAAATGAAACTGTCCAATCTGTTCCTGCGTCTGGCCGTGCTGTTCGTCCTGACGGGCGTGGGGCTCGGCTACTGGATGGGCATGACCCACCAGTTCCTGCTGTCGCCCGTCCATGCCCACATCAACCTGCTCGGCTGGGTGTCGATGTTCCTGTACGGCCTGTTCTACCGCATCGTGCCGGACGCCTCGGCCGGCTGGCTGCCCAGGGCCCATGCCGCCCTCGCCATCCTGGGCCTGCCGATCATGATGGTCGGTCTGACCATCCAGCTGCTGGCTGTGCCGTCGCTGATGGCGCTGGTGCCGCCGATGATGATCGCCGGACCGACGATGGTGGTGCTGGGCATGATCGCCTTTGCCGCCGTGGTGTTCCGGGCGACGGGCGGACGGGCGGTGGCCGCCTGATCAGGCGGCCTTTGACCAGTCCAGAACGACCTTGCCGGACTTGCCGCTCTTCATCACCTCGAACCCCTCGCGATAGTCGGCGAAGTTCAGCTGGTGGGTGATGAGCGGCTCGAGGTCCAGGCCGGCCTTCAGCAGGCCCAGCATCTTGCGCCAGGTGGTGAACATCTCGCGGCCATAGACGCCCTTGATGGTCAGGGCCTTGAGGATGATGGCGCCCCAGTCGGTCTCCATCGGCCTGGACGGAATACCCAGCAGGGCCAGGCCGCCGCCCATGATCAGGGTGTCGACGCACTGTTTGAAGGCGATGGGCGAGCCGGACATTTCGAGGGCCACATCAAAGCCGACCTTCATGCCCAGCTCGGGGATGACGTCGTGCAGGTCCTCGCGCGTGGTATTGACCGTACGGACACCCGGGGCGACCTTTTGCGCCAGCTCGAGGCGGAAGTCGTTGATGTCGGTCAGGACGACGGTGCGCGCCCCGGCGTGGCGGGCGACGGCGGCGGCCATGATGCCGATGGGACCGGCACCGGTGACCAGCACATCCTCGCCCAGCAGGTCGAACTGCTGGGCCGTATGCACGGCATTGCCGAACGGGTCGAGGATCGAGCCGATGGCATAGGGCACGTCATCCGGCAGCTCGATGACGTTGAAGGCCGGCGCCACAACGAACTCGGCAAAGGCGCCCTGGCGGTTCACGCCGATGCCCCGGGTGGCGGGGTCCAGGTGGAAATGGCCGGCGCGGGCGGCTTCGGAGTTCAGGTCGATGACGTGCCCCTCGGCCGAGACGCGCTGGCCGATCTTGAGCGGACGATCCACGTCCTTGCCGACGAACACGATCTCGCCCGAGAATTCGTGGCCGGTGATCATCGGGACGGGCACGTTCTTTTGCGACCACTCGTCCCAGTTCCAGATGTGGATGTCGGTGCCGCACACGGCGGTCTTGTGGACCTTGATCAGCACATCTTCGGGCCCGGCCTGCGGGATCGGGGCATCGATCAGCTCCAGCCCCTCGGCGGGCTTCATCTTGGCGAGGGCCTTCATGGTGTCGCTCATTTGATCACTCCCAACTCTTTTCCTGCGGTCTTGAACGCCGCGACGACCTGATCGATCTGCTCAAAGGTGTGGGCGGCCGACATCTGGGTGCGGATGCGGGCGGCACCGCGCGGGACCACGGGGAAGCTGAAGCCGATGACATAGACGCCCAGCTCCAGCATGCGGGCGGCCATGTCCTGGGCGAGGCGGGCATCGCCCAGCATCACCGGAATGATCGGGTGCTCGCCCGGCAGAAGGTCGAACCCGGCCTCAGTCATGGCGGCGCGGTAGCGGGCGGCATTGGCGAACAGCTGTTGGCGGAGGGCGTCGCCCTCGTCGCCCGCGGCGATGCGGATGGCCTCGAGCGAGGAGCCGCAGACGGCGGGGCTGAGCGCGTTCGAGAACAGATAGGGCCGGGCGCGCTGCTTCAGCAGGGCCACGACCGGCGCAGTGGCACAGATGAAGCCACCCATGGCCCCGCCCAGCGCCTTGCCGAAGGTGCCGGTGACGAAGTCGACCTTCACCCCGCAATGGGCATAGGAGCCCCGCCCCTTGTCGCCCATGAATCCGGTCGCGTGACAGTCATCGACCATGATCAGGGCGTCGTAGCGGTCGGCCAGGGCGCGGATCTCGGCCAGTTTCGCGACATAGCCGTCCATCGAGAAGGCGCCGTCGGTGGCGATGATGATGTCGCGCGCGCCGTCGGCCCGCGCCTGCTTCAGCTGGGCCTCCAGATCGGCCATGTCGGAGTTGGCAAAGCGATAGCGTTTGGCCTTGCACAGGCGAACGCCGTCGATGATCGAGGCGTGGTTCAGGCTGTCCGAGACGATCGCGTCCTCGGCCCCGAACAGGGGTTCGAAGATGCCGCCATTGGCGTCAAAGGCGGCCGCGAACAGGATGGTGTCCTCGAAGCCGAGGTAGTCGGCAATGGCGCGTTCCAGCTCCTTGTGGATCTCCAGCGTGCCGCAGATGAAGCGCACCGAGGCGGTGCCCGCGCCCCAGCGTTCCTGGGCCTTGATGCCCGCCTGGACGACGCGCTCGTCCCCGGCCAGACCCAGATAGTTGTTGGCGCAGAAGTTCAGCACCTGTCGGCCTGCGACGGTGATCATGGGGCCCTGCCGGGACTGGATCACCCGCTCAGGCTTGGTCAGGCCCTGGGCGTCGATGTCGGCCAGTTCGGCGGCGATACGGTCGTGGAATGTCGTCATGGGCGCTCCGCTAGACGGTTTTGTGGGCCGCATAAAGCCCCGCCCGGTGTCACAGATTCGGCATCAGCGCGCGGCCGACACATCCTGGGTGGCGCGCACAGGCCCGACCTTGATCCGACCACCGCAGACGGTCATCTCGGTCTCCTGCGTTAGAGGCGCCGTGTCGCCGGGCGCCGTGACCCGAAGGCCTTCGGTGACCGGACAGCGCGTCTCGCCCTCGCTCTCGTGGGGCACGACATTCCAGCCGATATCGAAATATGCCTTGGCGCCCGCGGTCAGTTCGACCGGATGCGGCGGCTCGGCCGGATCGCCCTGCATCCAGGGATCGGCACGCACGCTGACGACCGGGCGGCCCTCCTCGTCCATCACGGTCACACCCGGATAGCCGGTGATACTGCAGGTCTCGGTCCCGGCATTGCGCAGCGACAGGACCAGGCCGCGATTGCCGGCGCCGGCGTCCGAGTTTTCGATCTCGAGCGCGAGCTGCGGTCCGGCGCAGGCCGGAGCCTTGGCCATCGACTGCGGATTGCTGGCGGGGGTCAGGGGCTGGCCCTTGCGCACACAGCGCTCCAGCTCGACGCCCTGGGGCTTTCCTTCGGCGTCCAGACGGCTGAGGCGGCCCTCCTCGCGCCCGTCGCGGGTCGCCGACCACCATTCCAGTTCGTCACCGGCGTAGCGGGCACCGCTGCCGGAGGTTACCGGGCGCAGGCGATACGACTTGCCCTCATAGGTCAGGCCCGCCGTGCGGTCCTTGCCGTAGACGACCGACAGGCTCTCGCCGCTTTCGCAGTCATAGGCGATGGCCACACCGCTGATCGGGGCCTCATCCGGCGCGGGGGCTTCGACCGGGTCCGGCGGGTCGCGCTGGTCCTGCGAACAGGCCGCCACAAGGGACAGGCTGCAGACCGCGCCCCACAGTCGCGCATTCCGGCTCATCCGCATGATCATGGCATCCACCTCTCGTTCCAGCGTCACTATAGCGCATCGGAAGGCTTTACGGTTTCCACAATCGGATCGGCGATGTTGTTGCGAAACATTCTCAATCGCGTTAGGACGGCCTCACATTTCAGGAGAGTTCGATGACGAAGCCCTTCGCCTCTGTCCGCGCCCTGGCCGGTGCCTTTGCCCTTGGTCTGCTGGTCGCCGCCTGTGGCCAGCCCGAATCCGACACCAAGACGACCGAGGCGACGCCTCCGGCGGATGCCGGCGAGGTCAATCTGTACACGGCCCGCCACTATGACAGCGACCTTCGCCTTTATGAGCGCTTCACCGAACTGACCGGTATCCGCGTCAACCGGATCGAGGGCAATCCCGACACCCTGATCGCCCGCATGCAGACCGAGGGCGAGGCCAGCCCCGCCGATGTGTTCGTTGCCGCCGATGCCGGCGCCCTGTGGCGTGTCCAGGACGCCGGCCTGTTCCAGCCCGCCAACTCGACCGTCCTGCAGGAAGCCATTCCGGCCAATCTGCGCGAGCCGGGTGGCCACTGGTACGGCTTCAGCCGCCGGGCCCGCATCGTCGCCTATGATTCCGCCAAGGTGCGCCCCGAAGAAGTCGATACGTATGAGGAGCTGGCCTCGCCCCGTTTCCGCGGCAAGCTGTGCGTTCGCGCCGCCGACAGCGTCTACAACCTGTCGCTGGTCGGTGCCCTGATCGAGGTCTGGGGTGAAGAAAAGACCCGCGACTGGGTTGAAGGGATTGTTGCCAATATGGCCCGCCAGCCCGAGGGCGGCGACCGCGACCAGATCCGGGCCGTCGGCGCCGGCATCTGTGAAGTCGCCATCACCAACAGCTATTATTACATCCGGCTGGCGTCGGGCGACGACGCGGGTGACCGCGAGATCACCGAACGGGTCAAGCTGGCCTTCCCGTCGCTGGACGGTCGCGGCGCCCATGTGAACATCTCGGGTGGCGGCGTCGCGGCCAACGCCCCGAATTTCGACAATGCGGTCAAGCTGCTGGAATTCCTGGCCTCGCCCGAGGCCCAGTCGATGGTCGCCGAGCACAACAATGAATATCCGGCCAGCCCGTCGGTGACCGTGCCGGCCCCGGTCAGCGCCTATGCGCCGTTTGAGGCCCATCCGATGTCGGTCGCCCGCTATGGTCCGCGTCAGGCCGCGGCCCAGACGATGATGAGCCAGGCAGGCTGGCGATAGGCCCGACCCCTGCCCCGACGAGACTGAAGGCCCGCTCCGGTTTCCGGGGCGGGCTTTCGCCTTTGGTGTGGATGGGACTGGGCGCGGCGCTGGTCGCCATCCTGCCCCTGATCGGGGTGGTGGCGACGGCGCTGGGCGACGGACAGGCGGACATCGCCCTGTCGGACCTGACCCGCTATGCCCTGACCTCGGTCGCCCTGTCGGCCCAGGTCGCGGTGCTGACAGCGGTCCTTGGCGTCACGGCCGCCTGGCTGGTGGTCGGGCACGACTTTCCGGGGCGGCGCTGGCTCAGCTGGGCGCTGGCCCTGCCGCTGGCGGCCCCGGCCTTTGCCCTCGCCTATGGCTATGCCGATCTTTTCGACGCGGCCGGTGATCTGCGTATCTGGATGCGGGGCACGCTGGGCGTCGACATGCCGTTCGAGATGCGCAGCCTCGGCGGGGCGGGGCTGATCCTGTCGCTGGCCTTCTACCCCTATGTCTATCTGGCCATGCGGGCGGCGCTGTTGAATCAATCGTCGCAGGCGATCGAGGCCGCGCGCATGCTGGGCGCCTCGCCGACGCGGGCCTTCTTTCAGGTGGCCCTGCCCATGGCGCGCCCGGCGCTGGCGGCGGGGGTGGCGCTGGCGGTCATGGAGACGCTGGCGGACTATGGCGCGGTGCAGTTTCTGGGGGTGCAGACCCTGACCACCGGCGTGGTGCGGGCCTGGTTCGTGTTCGGCTCCATCGCATCTGCGGCCCAGATTGCCCTGCCGCTGCTGGCCTTTGCTGCCGTGCTGATGTGGATTGAGCGGATGGGCCGATCCGGCGCCGATCACGACGGCGGACGCGGGCGCTGGCGTCCGCTGATCTTGCAGCCGCTGCCACCGGTCAAGGCTGCGCTGGCCACCGGTTTCTGCCTGATGCTGGTCGGCCTTGGTCTGGTGCTGCCGCTTGGCTGGATGGCGCACACCATGATCGACATCACGCCTGAATGGCCGAGGCTGATCGCCGCCGCGCGGCACAGTGTCGGTCTGGCGATCATGGCGGCGCTGGTGACCGTCGCCCTGGCCGCCCTGCTGGCGCTGGGATCGGCGCGGCATCCGCTGGCGGCGCGCATCGCCAGCCTCGGCTATGCGACGCCGGGCGCGGTCATGGCCATCGGTCTGCTGATCCCCGCCGCTGTGCTCTGGCGGCTGGTGCCCGGATCGGTCGGTGGCTTCGGGCTGGGTATCGCCCTGTTGATCTATGCCTATGCCGCCCGCCTGATGGCCGCCGCGTTCGAGCCGATCGAGGCCGGGCTGACCCGCGTGACGCCATCGGTGGTGCAGGCCTCGCGCATGCTGGGACGGAGCGAAACGGACACCGCCTGGGCGGTTCAGTTGCCGCTGGCGCGCGGCGCCCTGTTCACAGCGGCGCTCGTCGTGTTCGTGGATGTAATGAAGGAACTACCCGCCACCCTGATGCTGCGCCCGTTCAACGTGGATACGCTGGCGGTGATGGCCGACAACTATGCGCGGGACGAGCGGCTGGCCAATGCCGGCTGGCCGACGCTGTTGCTCGTTCTGCTGGCCCTGCCCGCCGTGCTGTGGTTGACCCGCAAGATCAGCGCCTCGCGCCCCGGAGAGCCATGACCGACCGCCCCACCTTGACCGCCACCGGACTGGTCCGCCGCTATGGGCGCGATGCCGGGGTGCATGGCGTCGACCTGACGCTGGTGCCCGGACAGGTGACGGCGCTGCTGGGGCCGTCGGGCAGCGGCAAGAGCACCCTGTTGCGTCTGATCGCCGGGCTGGAGGCGCCGGACGCCGGCGAGATCCGGCTGGGCGAGACGGTGCTGTCGCGGCCCGGACAAGCCGTCGCTCCCGAGCATCGCGGCATCGGCTTGATGTTTCAGGAACATGCCCTGTTCCCGCACAAGACGGTGCTGGGCAATGTCACCTTTGGCCTGAACCACCTGCCGCGGGTCGAAGCGCGCGAACGGGCGCTGGACCTGCTGCGGTCGCTGCGACTCGAGGATCGGGCGAAGGCCTGGCCCTCGACCCTGTCGGGCGGCGAGCAGCAGAGGGTGGCACTGGCCCGGGCGCTGGCGCGGGAGCCCGCCGTGCTGCTGATGGACGAGCCGTTCTCGGGACTGGATGCCTCGCTCCGGGCCGAGGTGCGCGACGCCCTGACCCCGGCGCTGCGCGCGGCCGGCGCGGCCGTGTTGATCGTCACCCACGATGCCGAGGACGCGCTTGCCATGGCCGACCATCTGATCCTGCTGGATCACGGCGAGGTGCTGCAGTCGGGGACGCCCGAGGCCTGCTACCTACGGCCCGTATCGCTGGCTGCGGCGCGGATGCTGGGCCCGGTCGAGGCTCTGCCCGGCCATGCCGACGGCGACGCCGTGGAGACGCCGCTGGGTCGGTTTCCGCGTCCTGACGGTGAGGCCACCGGGTGGCAGCTACTGGTGCGGCCCGGCGATGTCCGGCTGGCAGATCAAGGCGTGGCGGCGACCGTCGTCGCCCGGCGCTTTGCGGGAAGCGGAACATCCGTGACCGTCGAGACGTCAGACCCGAACCCGTATCGCCTGACCCTGGCCCACACCGGACCGGTCCCCGCGATCGGGCAGCCGGTGTTCCTGGCGCTGGAGGCCGGCCACGCCGTAATCGTCGCGATTTAGGGTTCGGACTCGACCAAGATCTCTTCAAAATGAGACTTTTATATCTTCCGCGGGGATGAGCGGTATTGAGGGCGGATTCTAACCCACCTCCGCCAGGGTGTCGGCCAGCATGCGGTCGGCGAAGTCGAGCGAGCCGGGCGGGTCGCCCTGACGCACGAGGATCAGCTGCCGCGACGGAACGATCATGATCACCTGCCCGCCTGCGCCGAGGGCCGCATAGGTATCAGGCGGGGCACTGGGGAAACGGCGACCGCCCGGACGAGCAAGGACGTCCAGACCCTCTTCCGCATTCACCCACCAGAGCAGGCCATAGGACCCGTTGATGGGCTGCGACGCCGTAACCATGCGCGTCACATGGTCGGCCGGGACCAGCTGTTCCCCCTGCCAGCGTCCGCCCTGCATGACCATGCGGCCGAAGGCCCACAGGTCGCGCGCGGTCGAGGCGGCGGAATAGTAGTTGGTGACCGGGCCGTCGGTCCCCTGCCCCTCGCTGGTCACCCAGACGGTGTCGCGCATGCCCAGCGGGCCGAGCAGTTTGCGGTCCGCCCAGGCCTCAATCGTCTCGCCCGTCGCCCGCATCAGGATGTGGAACAGCAGGTGATAGGCGGCGGTGTTGTAGGCCCAGTGAGTGCCCGGCGGATGGGCCAGCGGGGCGGCGGCATTGGTCACGAACTGGTCGCCGGTAACCCCGCGCAGCGCCAGACCGGTGTCGTCCAGCCCCGAGGTCATGCTGAGCAGATGGTGGAGGGTGATCCCGACGCGGGCATCGTCCCTCCAGGCCGGGATGAAGTCTGCAGCAGCCTGGTCGAGGCCGGTGATCGCGCCGTCGTCCAGGGCCATCCCGAACAGGACGGCAATCATGCTCTTGGCCACCGAGGCGACCTCGCGCGGACGGTCGGCGGACCAGTCGGGCGCATACCGTTCGGCCAGCACAGCGTCGCCGCGAGCGATCAGCATGGAGGTGGCCTGGTCCGCCATGGCCCGGTCGACCACGGCCTCGAGATCGCCGGACCCCGCCATAGACCGACCGGCGCAGGCCGCCGCCAGGGCGCCCGCGCCGATCAGGGCCATGCGCCGGCTGAGCGGGCTCATGAGTCCACCAGCGCCCGGCCATGCCGCTCGGCGCTGGCCACCTCGCGCTCGGCCTGGGTGAAGCCGTATTCGGGGACGATGGCCCCTGCGTCGTCGGAGACCTGATCCCAGGCGTCCAGCAGGCGCTCGCCCGCCTCTGCGCCACCGCCGATGAACTGGCCGGGTGTCAGGGTCACATAGGATCGGGCGAAATGGCCGGCGCCGGCACAGACGATGGCGCGGGTCGGGGCATCGTCAACCACGAGGGGCAGCAGGGCCGGGCTGACCAGCGCGGAATCCAGCTGCTTCAGGCTGGCCTCGGACAAGACGCCCTCGGTCATGCCGGTCGCGGCGGTCGGCGCCAGACAGTTGACGCGGATGCCGTATTTCTCGCCCTCGATCGCCAGGGTCTGCATCAGGCCGACCAGCGCCATCTTGGCCGCGCCATAGTTGGCTTGGCCGAAATTGCCGAACAGGCCCGACGAGGAAGTGGTCATGACGATGCGGCCAAAGGCCTGCTCGCGCATCACCGCCCAGACCGCCTTGCAGCAGATGGCCGCGCCCATCAGGTGGACATCGACGACCAGCCGGAAGTCGGCCATGTCCATCTTGGCGAAGCTCTTGTCGCGCAGGATGCCGGCGTTGTTGATCAGGATGTCGATACGACCCCATTCGGCCAGCGTCCGCTCGACCATCGCCTGAACCGCGGCCTCATCGGTCACGGACGCACCCACGCCGAACGCCTCACCGCCCGCCGCGACGATCTCGGCCGCCACCGCATCGGCCGCCCCGGCGTTCATGTCATTGACCACCACGCGGGCGCCCTGTCGCGCGAGGAACAGGGCATGCTGACGCCCCAGTCCTCCACCCGCGCCGGTGACAATCGCAATTCTTCCCTTGAGCCTCATGGGCTGTACTCCCCGTATGAAAATAGTGGCAGGCATCGGACGCCGAAGCGTCAGCCTTGCGTCTTCGGCTTGCAGATCGACAGGAAGCCGGACGCCATGAAGGTCGCCATGCGATCCTTGATGGCGTCAAAATCGTCGGCGTCGCACAGCCCGCCCGACAGGCGGTTGATCCGCCCGGTCCGCGCCAGCGTCAGCATCAGTGCCCCGGTGACGAAGTGGTAGCCCCAGAAGATGTCTTCCTCGGCACAGTCCGGCAGGGCCTTTTTCAGGAGCTCGATCAGTCGCATGACCACCGGGTCAAAGTGCAGGTCGAACAGCTCGGCGCCGTAAGGGGTGTTGGACACCTGCGCGCCCAGAGCCCCGTAATTCTTCCAGTTTTCACCCCCCTGGCCGTACAGATCGAGGTCGGTGTCGAGAAAGGCCCGGAGCGCGCCCTCGACCGTCGGCTTGCCGCCGGTTGCCGCATCATAGTCGTTGAGCGCCTGCATCCGCAGCGAGCTGGTGACCTCCGCCCGGCGGGCGATGACGTCGTCGAACAGCTTCTTCTTGTCGGTGAAATAGTAGTTCAGCAGGGTGTGGTGGACGCCGACGCGCTTGGCCACGTCCTTGAGCGTCACCCCGTACAGGCCATGGATCGAGAAAAGATACTCGGCCGCGTCGAGGATCTGTTCCATCATGTCGGCGCGCTGCTCGACCTTGGTGCGGCGGCGGCGCTTGGCGGCGACAGGCGGATCGGCAGGGACTCGGGGCGCTTTGATCTCGGACCTCAGTTTAGCTGTCGCCATAGTCAACTCTCAGACGCATTTTGTCGATTTTGCCGGTCGAGGCCAGAGCCATCTGTCCGACACGGATAACCGCATCGGGGATCCACCAGGGTGCAACCCGGCCGCGCAGGGCGGCGAGCAGGTCCTCGTCGCTGACGTCGGGCGTGTCGCGGGCCTGAATGACCAGCACCGGACGTTCCCCCCATTTGGGATCCGCACGCCCGATCACGGCGGCCAGCGACACCGCCGGATGCTCATTGATCACGGCCTCGATCTCGGCCGGATTGATCCATTCGCCGCCCGACTTGATGAGGTCCTTGGCCCGACCGGTGATGATCAGGTTTCCGGCTGCGTCGATGCGGGCCAGATCGCCGGTTGCGAACCAGCCGTCGGCATTGGTGGCCGGGGTGGTCTCGCCGAAATAGCGGTCGATCACTGCCTCTCCGCGGACATGCAGATGGCCCTCCACGCCGCGCTGTTCCGGCAGGGGCTGGCCCTCCGCATCGGTCAGCAACAGGTCGACCCCGACCGCCGGACGCCCGGACAGCTGGGCTGAGTGCGGGCCCGACAGCGGCGCGCAGGTGCCCAGGGGCGACATCTCGGTCATGCCCCAGCTGGTCTGGACGGTGACGCCCAGACGCTGCTCGATCCGCTCCATCAGGGCCGGCGGCATCGGTGCGCCGCCGACCACGACCCGTTCCAGCGTCGGCGTGTCGCCGCCATGGGCCTCCAGATGTTCGACGAGACCCAGCCAGACGGTCGCAATGCCGACTGCCAGGGTCACGCTCTCCGAATTGATCAGACCGGCCAGGCTGGCACCGTCCAGCCAGCGTCCCGGCAGCACCAGACGGGCCCCGGCGGCGGGCGCGGCGAACGGCAGGCCCCAGGCATTGGCATGGAACATGGGCACCGCGGCCAGCACGCTGTCAGATCCCTTGATCCCCATCACATCGGCCTGCAGCAGGCGAAGGGTATGCAGATAGCTGGACCGGTGGGTGTAGCTGACGCCCTTGGGCGCCCCGGTCGTGCCCGAGGTAAAGCACAGGCCGCTGGGTGTGGTTTCGGCAAAGTCGCCCCAGACCACGCTGTCGCCGGTCTCGCGGGCGATCAGCGTCTCGAGCTGGTCAGCGCCCTCGCTCTCGGCGTCGATGACCAGCAGCCGCTCCAGCGAGGGCGTCCGGGCGACGATCCGACGCGCAACCGGCTCAAGGTCCGCGCTGGCGATCAGGATGCGGGCCCGCGACTGCGACAGCATCGACACCAGCTGCGCCTCGGTCAGGCGGGGATTGAGCGTGTGGCAGACCGCCCCCATGCCCATCACCGCATACCAGGCCTCGACATGCGCCTGACTGTTCCAGGCCAGGGTCGCCACCCGGTCGCCCGGCGCGATACCCAGCCCGATCAGTGCGGCCGAGACCTTGCGGCTGCGGGTCCGCAGGCCGTCATAGCCGATCCGGTCGACCCGTCCGTTCCCGCGTGCAGTGACCACCTGCCCGTCCGGCCGCCAGCGGGCCGCATGGTCCAGGAATTTGTCGAGCGTCAGCGCCCAGGCCTGCATATCCCCGTCGATCATCGGCAAACGGGGGTCGCGGGCGGCAGGGGCGGCGAGGCGACGCCGAAATTCCAGTTCCACGGGATGCCTCCCGCGACGCGGCGACGACAGACGACTTCCTCGTGCAGCTCGAACATGCCCGGCATCAGGCGCTCGCGCACCACGGGGCCGTCCTCGAACGCCATATAGGTCGTGGTCAGGCCATAGGCGGGCCAGTCGGGCTGTCCCTCGGCGGTCGGCACACTGCTCCGCGCAAAGTTGAGCCAGTAGGCCATCATGGCATCCGACAGGGCCTGCTCGGCGGGCGTGTCCGGAACAGCGGGCCAGCGGGGCGGCAAACGATCCGGATTGCCGAATACATAGGGGATTTCGGCCGCATGGAAGGCGTGCAACCCGGCCTCGTCCGCCGCCGGATAGCCGTGGTCGAAGAAGTAGAGATAGCCGTTCTGGCCCAGCGCCGTCTGGGCCCGCATCAGCCGCTCGGCCGTCCAGCCGTACAGGGCGTCGCGCGGGGTCGCCAGCATGCTCTCGGCCATGTCATCGGCCGGATAGAGGGCGAG
>Ga0209066_10001759_pt1 | contig 27926 bp, 23 predicted proteins | sample All_14_2_FD_187198 | JGI IMG/M metagenome (GOLD analysis project Ga0209066, IMG submission 187198) | Freshwater microbial communities in response to fracking from Pennsylvania, USA - Allegheny Zone_MetaG_DW_15 (SPAdes) (version 2) ...
GACAGCAGGAGGAGCAGCAGGGCGGCGGTCCTCATATCAGCTTGAACCTCCGGCGCTGGCGGAAAAATTTCTCCACCGGGCCGTGCACGGGCAGGGCGGGGTCGATGTCTATGAAGTCCGCGCCGGCCGAGCGCATGACGCTCTCGAGCACGGTCCGGCGGCCGGCGGCCTCCCGCTCATAGGCTTCGCGGTAGCCGGGGCTGGCCAGGTCCGCCGTGCGGTCCTCGCCGCTCTCCAGCTCCTCGGACACCAACAGGGCGCTCGCGGCCGGCAGCACCCGCTCGAAGCGGTCGGTGATGACCACCGGGATCAGGTCGTGGCGGCGGGCGGTCAGGCGCGCCTCCCTGGAGTAGTCGGGGGCGTTGAAGTCGGAGATCAGGATCACGATGCCGCGCCGCTTCATCACGCTGTTGGCGGTGCGCAGCGCCATGGCGATGTCTGTGCCGCGGCTCTTGGGCGCGAAGCCCAGCAGCTCGCGGATGATGCGCAGGTTGTGGTTCTTGCCCTTGCGCGGCGGGATGTAGAGCTCGGGCTTGTCGGAAAAGAGCAGCAGGCCGCTCTTGTCGGAATTCTTGAGCGCGGAGAAGGCGAACATCGCGGCCAGCTCGGCGGCGGCCTCGCTCTTGGGCCTGGCCGAGGAGCCGAAGCCCTGCGAGGCCGAGACGTCGCAGAGGATCATCAGCGTCAGCTCGCGCTCCTCGATGTACTGCTTGATGAAGGGTTTCTGCGCGCGGGCGGTGACGTTCCAGTCGATGGCGCGCACGTCGTCGCCGGGCACGTACTCGCGCACCTCGGAGAATTCTATGCCGCGGCCCTTGAACACGCTCTGGTACTGGCCGGAGAAAGTCTCGCTGACCAGGCGGCCGGTCTTGATCTCGATCTCGCGGACCTTTTTAAGCAGTTCTGCCGTGTTCATAGGGCGTTGGGCCAGCCGGAAGCTTTTACGGTACCTCGACGGCCTCGAACAGGCTCTTGATGATGTCCTCTGAGGTGATGTTCTCGGCTTCGGCCTCGTAGGTGAGCATCACGCGGTGGCGCAGCACGTCGAAGCCGACGGCCTTGATATCCTCGGGCGTGACGTAGCCGCGGCCGTTGATGAAGGCGTAGGCCTTGGCGGCCTGGATCATGAAGATGGTGGCGCGCGGGCTGGCGCCGTAGTTGATCCAGGGCTTGATCTTGTCGAGGCCGTGCTTTTCCGGCTCGCGCGTGGCGATCACCAGGTCGAGCACGTAGTTCTTGATCTTGTCGTCGACGTAGATGAGGTCCGCGGTCTGGCGGGCCTTGAGCACCGCGTCCACGCCGACCACCTTGCCGGCCGAGGGCAGCGTCTGGCGCGCCATCAGCTCCAGCACCTTGGCCTCCTCGGCCTTGGACGGGTAGGTGATGTTGACCTTGAGCATGAAGCGGTCCACCTGCGCCTCGGGCAGCGGGTAGGTGCCCTCCTGCTCTATCGGGTTCTGCGTCGCGAGCACCATGAACAGGTCGGGCAGTTTGAAGGTTGTGTCGGAGATGGTGACCTGGCGCTCCTGCATGCCTTCGAGCAGCGCGCTCTGCACCTTGGCCGGGGCGCGGTTGATCTCGTCGGCGAGGATGATGTTGGAGAAGATGGGGCCCTTGCGCACGGCGAAGGTGTTCTCCTTGGGGTTGAACACCAGCGTGCCGACGATGTCGGCGGGCAGCAGGTCCGGCGTGAACTGGATGCGCTGGAAGCCGGCCGACATGCACGCCGCCAGCGTCTTGACGGTCAGCGTCTTGGCCAGGCCGGGCAGGCCTTCCACCAGCACGTGGCCGTTGGCGATGAGGCCCGTGAGCAGGCTGTTGATCAGGTCCTCCTGGCCGATGACCACCTTGGCCATCTCCTTGCGCAGGTCCTGTATGAAAAGGGCGTCCTGCTGAATTTTCTGGTTCAGTTTGGATATCTCCGAGTCCATGGTTGCTCCTTAGTTATGCTCTGGAGTGAATTGAATGAATTTTTTCAGGAAAATTTTAAAAAATCTTCTTAAAAATTTCAAGCGCCGCCCGGCCCCCCGGTCCGGTTATTCGATGCGGAACAGGGGCTGCTTGGTTTCCAGCTCGCGCAGCTGCTGTTCCTTGTGCGCCTCTATGTCCTTGCGGATCGTGTTGACGGCCTGCAGGGCCTTCAGGCGCACTTCCTCGTCGTAATCCGACAGGGCCCGGTCGAGGGCCGGGATCGCTTCTTTGTTGGAAAAGGTGCCGATAGCCGTGACGGCGTGCAGGCGTATCTCGCGCTCGTAGTCCTTGAGCGCCTCGGTCATCAGGGCCAGGCTGAGCTTGCTCTTGTCCTTGGCCAGCATGTCGATGAGCTGCTTCTTGACGGCGGGCTCGGTCTCGTTCTCCAGCATGTTCTTGATGACGGCCGGGGCGCTCTCGTCCTGCAGCTGCCAGAGCAGCTCGGCGGAGGCGAAGCGTACCTTGTCGTTGGCGTCCTCGGTAAGGGAGCGCAGGGTCTTGAGCGTGGCCATGGAGAACTTGATGACGTAGGTCTTTTCGGGCTTCACGGGCAGCGGGGGCTCGGGCAGCACGGCGACCTGGTCCTTCTTGGAAAGCTGCACCAGCTCCTTCTTCCTCGCCTCTTCCTTGCTCTGGTTGACGAGGTAGTAAACGCCGGCGATGAAGATCAGGAGCATCAAAAACCATTTCATAAGGTTATCCTCTCGAAACCGATTTTTATCTTGCCTCCGGCCAGCTTGGCCGAGGCTACCGACGGGTCGTCCATCTTTTTCCAGCCGGGCTTGTCGTCGGCCGGCTCGCTGGAGAACACGACGCGGCCCTGCTCCTGCCGCCAGGCTATCCTGCCCGCCTCCCAGCCGGGGGTGAGCAGCGCGGGCTTGCCCTTCCCCTTCAGGCGGCGGCCGTGGCAGAGCACGGTGAGCGAATCGGCGGAGGCCAGGAAAAGGTTGAGGCCCAGGTAGGGTTCTTTCTTGCCGGGGTACTTGTCGCGGCACGAGACCCAGACCGTGAGGATCTCGTCGAGCGCCATGCGCAGCGCCGTGGCGGGATCGCCGTAGGCGTCCAGCATCTTTACCGCCTGCCAGAAGAGCACTTCGGAATCGTTGTTGCCTTTCACCTTGGCCGAGTAGGCGCCCAGCAGCGAGCGGATCTCGTCCTTGATGAAGAGCGTGCCGTTGTGGGCGAAGATGAACCCGCCGGCGGAGAAGGGCTGCGTATTGGCGGGACCGATCAGGCTGGCCCGGGTCAGGCCCGACGGGTTGGACGCTTCGCGCAGGTGCGCCAGCGTCACGCGCGAGACCGCGACACGCGCGGCGGCGCGGAAGGCGGGCGCTTCCAGGCGCGCCGGGCCGGGGCTCTTTTTTACGACGGGCTTGCCGCCGCGGAAGGAGCCCACGCCCCAGCCGTCGTCCTGGAACCGGCCCTCGACGGCGCCGGCCTGGGCGAGCAGCGATTTACGGCCGGCGCAGAGCACGTCTTCGTGCGCGGCCGGGCTGACAGAGAGAATGGCGGTTATCCTGCACATAATGTACTGATATTTAAACAATTTTGGGGCCGGGGTTCAAATACTTCGCGAAGTTTATATATAATTGTCCAAACGGGGTAATTGAACGCTTATGGAAAACAACGATCTGGAATTCAAGCCGCTGCCGGAGATCCCCGGCCTGGAAGACGCCGCCGCGCCCGCGGACGAGGGGCCGGTGCCGGCGGGCTTCAACGAGCGGTTCGTGGCCTATGTCATCGACGCGCTGCCTTTCGTGCTGCTGACCTACGCCACGCTGAAGATCGCCGTCAAGGCGGGGCTCTTCCCCTACAGCAGCGGCAACGAGTGGCTGTGGAAGTTCCTCTGGATGGGCCTCTACATAATCTACGAGACCGTCTTCTCCAGCGGCGGCCGCGCCACGCTGGGCAAGTGGCTCATGAATATCCGCGTCAGGGCCGCCGACGGCGGCGACCTGTCCTTCGGCAAGGCTTTCGTCCGCGCGCTGGCCTACTTCCTGAGTTCGGCCACCTTCAACCTCGGCTACCTTATAGCGCTGTTCACCAACAACAAGCGCGCGCTGCACGACTATGTGGCGGGCAGCCGCGTGGTGAGTATAAAGGAACGCAGCGACTGGGGCGACGGCCTGGTGCTGGCCTTGTCCTGGGGGCTGATGGTGATCCTGGCCGGCTCCTGGCTCAACAACACGGTGCTCAAGATCACCCCCTCCGAGAAGCGGCAGATCGTGGCCGCCCACCGGACCATTTCCAAGCTGGCCACGCTGGAGCTCATCTATATGCGCCGGGAAGGCCGCTATACCAACGACCTGCGCAAGCTGGCCGACCTGACCGGCAACGTCAACGCGGTGCGCGCCGAGCTCTTCAAGAACCTTCAGCCGGAGACGCTGGTCATCGCCTCCAACGGGCGCCGCTTCAAGATAACGGCCAAAGCCAGGAACTGGCGCCATACCGAGGTGGAGGTTTCCTCCGCCGTGGACGCCCCGACGCCGTCGCTGATGGAATGACGCCGGCGGCGTAAACGAAGAAAGCCCCGCGGGCAGCCGCGGGGCTTTTCTTTTGGCGCCTCGGGATTTAGAACCCGCTGCGCTCCGAGCCGCTCTGGCAGACCATGCAGTAGCGGGCGCTGGGCAGCGCCTTGATGCGCTTCTTCTCTATGGCCTTCTTGCAGTGCTCGCAGAGGCCGTAGGTGCCTTTCTCCATCTTGCGCAGCGCGGCGTCCACGTCGCGCAGGATCTTGCGCTCGTTGTCGGAGAGTTCGAAGAGGATCTCCTTGTCGAGGCTCTGGGAGGCCTGGTCGATGGAGTCGCCGACTTCGGGCTCGAGGATGTCGAAGTTCTTCTTGTCCTCGACGTTCTTGGCGATGTCCACGCGCATCTCGCTGAGGTTGGCCGCGACCTCGGCCAGTTCGGCCTTGGTCAGGAACTCTTCGACGCGGGGGGCCTTCTTTGCCGGCGCGGGGGCCGGCGCGGGCTTCCTGGGCGCGGCCTTGGCCGGGGCCTTCTTAACCGCGGCCTTTTTGGGCAAGGCTTTCTTGGGCGCAGTTTTCTTCACCGCTTTATTCGTTTTTTTCATGTGTGTCTCCGTCCGGGCCGCTCCCGGCGCTAATGCTGCGAAGTGCTGAAAAACATCGGGCGCGCCTCCGTTATGACGGCGCGCGAGGCCTTGATCCGGTCCCGGTAATACTTCGGGAGGCTGAAGGCCCCGGTAATGGTCTCTCCGTCGGAAAATCTGAGCGGGCGCTTGAGGCGCGCGCGCGCGGCGCGGTCCAGCGCCGCGGCGTTCAGCCGCGCGGGGGCCTTGGCCGGGTCGTCCGTGCAGTAGAGGTAGGTCCACGGCATGTCGTAGGACGGGATGAAGGCGGAGTAGCTGCCCACGAAGCGGAAGACCTTGCGCAGGGTGTTGCAGATGGCCGGGTGCAGCTCGAACTGCAGCGGCGTGCCGGGGCCGGCCTGCACGGTAAAGACGGCGCCGGGGGACATGATCTTCTTCATGCGGCGGTAGAACTCCAGGGTGTAGAGGGAGTAAGCCGGGCCGCCCTCCACGGGGCTGGGCAGGTCGGAGTAGACCAGGTCGAACTTCTGCGCGGTGTTGAAAACTAATTTCTTGGCGTCCTGGACCAGCAGCCGCAGGCGCGGGTCGGCGAAGGCGCCGCGGTGCCAGGTGTGCAGGTGCTTCTCGGCGAAGCGCAGGATATTGTAGTCGATGTCGGCCATCACCACCCGCTCTATGCCGCGGTCGTTGAGGATGTCGCGCGCGGTGGCGCCTTCCCCCCCGCCCAGGATCAGGGCCGTCCGGGGGGCGCGGTGGGCCAGCAGGGCCGGGTAGACCAGCGACTCGTGGTAGAAGGCCTCGTCGTATTCGCTGGACTGGGTCTCGCCGTCGAGCACCAGCACCTTGCCGAAGGTGTGCGTCTTTATCAGCGCGGCTTCCTGGAAGGCGGTGGAGGAGGTCTCGAGCACCTCGAGTGAGCGGTGGGCGTGCAGCTCGCCGGGCGTGAAGAACTCCACGAACCAATCCCCTCCCGGCAGCAGGCTGCCCGAGGACTTTATCCACTCGAATTTTCTCTTCTTGGCGTTCATTTATTTGGGGAGCAGGCCGCGCTCCATCTTCATCACGCTGAAATGGGTGGCCTTGAAGAGGGACTTCACCTTCTTGAAGGCTTCCCAGGGGCGGGTCTTGTCGCCGCAGGTGTACAGGTCCAGCGAGGCGTACTTGTGCTCCGGCCAGGTGTGGATGGCGAAATGGGATTCCGCGATCACGATGACGCCGGAGACGCCGTACGGCTTGAAATGGTGGAAGATGGAATCTATGATGGTGGCGTCGGCCGCGCGGGCGGCCTTGAGCATGGCGTCCTGCACGTCCGACACGGACGACAGGATGGCTTCATCGCAGCCGTAAAGTTCTAGTATCAGGTGTTGTCCGAGGGCTTTCATCATTTTTTCCAGTTAACCAATTTATATTATTTACCCCTATGTGTCAACCGGGCTAAAAGTAGCGGAGCCGGGGGGCTCCCGGCTCCGGTCGGACCGCCTGGGCGGGTGCGGGTTATTTGAACGAGATCCCCTTCATCTTGGTGAAGATGGTGCGGTCGCGCCGCTGGAAGATGGGGCTGCGGAAAGGGAAGTCGAAGGTCAGCGAGATGCGGTGCGTGGTGCCGAGTTCCCCCATCGGGACAAAAGCGTAGTCCAGGCTGAAGAAGTGCAGGGTGGCGCCCACGCCCATGGAGAGGCCGCTGATGCCGTCGCTCATCTTCTGGGTGTCCAGGCCGGCGCGCACGCAGAGCCGGGTGAGCTCGTTCGGGGTGGCGGCCAGTTCGGCGCCGAGGCGCACGCTGGGCTTGTTGTGCTTGGGCAGCACTATGTCGGTGGCCACCAGCAGGTTGCGGAAGGGGTTGACCGCCGCGCCCAGCTTGAAGGTCAGCGGGATCGGGTTGGACTCGGTGTCGTAGGTCAGGCCGCCGCCCAGGTTGGTGGCGACGACGGACAGGCGGTACGGGATGTCGGAGAAATTGTAGGTCATCACGCCGATGTCGCCGGCGTAGGCCTTGGCGGAGTCCACGATCTGCGACTTGATGTACTTGGCGGACACGCCGATGGAGACGTCGATGTCCTTGTCGGAGAACTCCAGGATGGCCTTGCTGTAGGACAGCGTGAACACCTGGTCGCGCGGCGTGAAGCTGCCCAGCGTGTTGCCCGAGATGTCGGTTTCGGTGATGGAGCCGATGTCGGTGAGCATCACCGAGCCGGCCACGACCGAGTCGTACGAGAGGCGGTGCGCGTAGGCGGCGTACTGGTAGCTGATCTCTTCGAGGTACTGCGCCCGCATGAAGATCGCCGACAGCTTGGGGATCTGCACCAGGCCGGCCGGGTTCCAGTAGATAGCGGAGGCTTCTTCGCTGACGGCGGTATAGGCGCCGCCCATGCCGGCGGCGCGGGCGCCGATGGGCAGGTTCAGGAAATCGGCGGTGGTGGTGCCGGCCGACTTGACGGAGAAATAGCGGGGATCCTCGAGCGCCGCGAGGGGCGAGGCGAGGGTCAGGGCCAGCAGTGCCGCGGCCAGGGCTGTTTTATTTTCAGCCTTCATACTTACCTTTCCACCGCCAGTTTCAGGACTTTCTTGCCGGCGCTGGAATCCACGACGGCCAGGTAGATGCCGCTGGCCACCAGGTTGCCGGACTTGTTGACGCCTTTCCAGATGATCACGCCGGTGCTGCCCGCCGTGCCTTCCCAGACCTTATCGCCCGACAGGGTGTAGATGCGCACCTTGGCGTTGGCCGGGATGCGGTCTATGGTCACGAAGCCCTGGCCGCGGTTGGCGTAGAAAGGGTTGGGGTAGACGCTGACATTGGCCAGGTTGGTGGCCGCGGTGCGCACCATAAGCTGGAACAGGCTGAAGTGGTTGAGCGTGGCCGTGATCGTGCGCTCGCCGATGTTCACGCGCGTCTCCAGCGGCAGGCACTGCCCGGAGACCGGGTTGTAGCGGGCCATGACCACCTGGGAGGCCTTGTTGATGATGTCGTTCTTGGCCAGCGTGGGGTCCTGGTCGAACTTGATCGTAAGCGTTATCGGGATCTGGGGCTGGGCGCCGTTTTCCGAGTAGATGGCTACTTCTATCGGTATGAGGCCGCCGGCCAGGTAGCCGCACGGGTTGAGGTTGGACGAGGAGATCGCGATGGCGGTGGAGCCGGGGAAGGAGCCCTCGGGGACGAACATCGCCACTTCGCGGTTGTTCGGGAGGGTCCCGGTGATGGTCACGTCTTCGGTGGCGCTGCTGGTGCCGCCCACGGAACCGGACGGCGCGCCCGCGGGGCCGGGCACGGTGAAGGCGGCCAGCGCGCGCTTGCGGGCCGAGATCAGGCCTTCCCCGTTGCGGGCGGCCACGTCGAAGTAGTAGGTGGTGGCCGTGAGCAGGCCGTTGACGAAGGCCGAGTTCTCCGTGCTGAGGTAGGCGAACGGCACGTGCGTAACGATAGGCTCCGCGAAAACGTCGCTGGTGGAGCTGCGCAGTTCGTACGTGGTCCCGGGCGAGTTGCCGGCCGTGTCCCATGACAGCGAGATGCCGGACATGGTGATCTCGTCGGCGGTGAGGCTGCCGGGCACCTTGGCCAGCGTGTACTTGGTGCCCAGGTTTACCGTGGCCCCGGCCAATTGGTCGCCGTTGTAAGGCGTGAGAGTGAGGGTGTAGGCGACGTTGGGCGCCAGGGAGGCGAAGCCCGCATAGGCCAGCTGCGTGGTGACGCTGCTGACCAGCACGCCGCCGGTACTGAGCTGCACGTTGTAGGCCGTCCAGGTGGAGTTGCCGTTGGTGATCCAATTGACGGTCAGGGTGCCGGTGCTGACTCCGGTGAAAACGTTGGCGGGCAGCGCGGGCGGCACGGTAAGCGTATAGACTCCTACCGGCTGCGACCACGGGCCGCTGATGGGGCCGTCCACGGTGGTCTTGACCGCTCTGACCACGGCGTAATACCGGCGGTTCGCGGAGAGGCCGGTCTGGGAATAGGCCATCAGCGTGGTGGAGCCTACGAGCACGGCGGAACTGGTGCCGTTGGTGATGTCGTAGACCTCGTAGTAAGAGGCGCCTATGGCCTCGTCCCAGGACCAGTTGATGGTGGAACTGCTGAGAGCCTGGCCGGAGAAGTTGTTGACGCCGCTTACGGTTATCGTGGATGCGTAGTTGCTGAAGGCCGTAACGAGACCGGCGCCGTTGATGGCCCTGACGCGGAAATCGTACTTCTGGTTGGCCGTCAGCGTCTGGAGTACGGTGGACGTGCTGAGATGGTGCACGGTGAAAGGCACCGGCGTGGAGATGGCCAGAGGGTCCGAGAACTTGGGGGCCTTCTCCGGCGACATCGAAACCTCGTACGCGGTGATATCGGAGTTGCCGCTGCCGCTCCATTCCAGCTCCGCGGTCTCGAAACTGGCCGAGTTGATGGCCAGGGCCGAGGGCGCGGCCGCCAGGGTGTAGTAAGTGGAGGACTTGCTGAGGCCGCCGTAGCCGCCCTGGTTGAAGGCGGAGACCATGATGGAGGCCTCGGTATTGGGCCGCATGCCGGTCTGCGTGTACGAAACGCCGCCGGCAGCGAAGGCCGTGGTGGCGATAAAGACGCTGTCCGAGGCGGAATAGATAGTGTACCCCTGCGCCGCGGGGATGGTGCCGCTGGTCCAGGTCCAGGTGATGGAACTGGTGCCCAGCACCGCGCCGGTGGGCTCGGTAGGCAGGCCGGTGGGCCTGGGCACGGTGACCTGCACCGTGTGGCCGTCGGAGAAGACGCCGTTGGCGGCCACGCGCATGTGGTACCAGCCGTGCGGCAGCGCCCCGGTCTCGGCCGGCGCGACTATGGTCAGGGAACTGAGCGTCGTTTCCCAGTTGGCCTGGCTGTAGAGACCGCCGTAATGCGAGTAGATGCGCGTGGAGAGGTCTATCATGAAGCCGCTGGGGTTGTCGATCTGCTGCATGTAGAGGCGCGGGTTGCTGAAAGAGGAGTTGAGCGGGCCGGCGCCGCCGCCGGAGGCTTCGGTGATGCCGTGGAAATTGGAAGTGCCGCTGAGCAGGGTGGCGCGCACGCCGCGGTCGAAATAGACCGTGCCGGTGGAAATAATGGCCTGCCGCGTGGTGTCGGCCTCGAGACCGTCGCTGTCCGGATTGTGGTTGAAATGGACGAACTCTACCGTGTTAAGGTATTTCCCCCCGTCCCAGCCGCCGATGTTCACCACCAGGTTATCCTTGGTCATCAGCGAGGTGTGATGCGTCCTGCCGGAGCCCTTGGCCTGCACGGACCAGCTCGGGAAGTCGGGGTCGAAGCTCTCGGCGAAGGCCTGGGCCGTGCCGCGCATTTCGCCGCCGGTGAGCAGGATCTTGCCGTTGGGCATCAGCACGGTGCGGTGGTTGGCGCGGTTATAGTTGAGCTCTATCGGGTTGACGCCGCCCAGGAGGGCCCAGGTGTTGCCGCTGAAAACCTCCGAGGTCTTTACGCTGTCCTCGCCGTTGGTGCCGCCGATCACCAGCACCCGGCCGTCGCGCAGCTGCACGGCCGTGTGGGCGTAGCGCGCCACGGAGAGATTGTTGCCGGTGGCCGCGGAATTGCGGCTGGTGTAGTTGTAAACCTCGCCCGTATTCAGGGGACCGCCCGCGCCTATGCCGCCGGCCAGCAGCACGTTGCCGGTCTTGAGCAGAGTGGCCGTATGCTGGGCCCTTTGATTTACCAGGTTGCCGCCGGCCACCCAGTAGGAGGTGGAGGCGATGAAGATCTCGGCCGAATTGGAATAGCCGCCGGCTACCGCGCCGCCGGCCACCAGCACGTTGCCGTCAGGCATCAGGGTAGCGGTATGGAGCTGTCTGGGAGAGGCCATGGAAGAAGTGGGTACCCAGCGCTGGGTGTCGGGATAGAAGATCTCGGCCGAACTGACGGCCACGCCCCAGGGCGAGATGCCGCCGGTCACCAGCACGTTGCCGTTGGGCAGCAGCGTGGCGGTATGGTTGGCACGGGGCAGGTTCATCGCGCCGGTGGCGGACCAGGTCTTCTTGTCCGGGTCCATGAGCTCGCAGCTCGACAGGGACTTGGCGCCGTCGGAACCGCCGCAGGTGAGGATATGGCCCGAGGGCAGCAGCGTGCTGGTATGGAAGGCGCGCTTGGTGGCTAGCGGCCCGCTGGTCTGCAGCTCGGCCGGTTCGCCGGAGGCGGCCCCGGCGTAAACCGGGATGATGGCCGTGGTCACCGTGGCGGGGCGGTAGCTCGTGGTTGTCCGGCGGCAGTTGGTCAGAGGGGTAAGTTCGCAGTTCTGGCCGCCCAGCAGCAGCGTGTCGGCCGCGGGCGTGAGCAGGGCGGTATGGTTAAAGACGGGCTGGGACAGCGTATCGGGGTCCTTGTCGTCGGACAGGTCCGCCCATTCGTTGCTGGACGGGATATACTCCAGCCTGTTGCTGAAGAGCATGGAGCGCACCACCACGGTGGACTGCGTTAAGGAGTAGGTGACGTCCCTGTCCATCACGCTCACCTGGTTGGCGGTAAACCGCAGTTCCATGGAGACGGAGGCGAGGTCGCCGGCGGTGTTGTGCGGGCTGTAGAAAGTGTTGGCCTCTTCCAGGGTGGTCAGGTTCGTCATGGAGCCGGTGAGGCCGGTAAAGACCACCGTGCCGGTAAACAGGCAGATCTTTTCATCCAGGTCGTCGCAGGCGCCTACGTTCAGGGTGGTGGCGGCGGAAGTGGCGCCTTCGTCCAGCGTGATGGAGTATTGGCCGGCATTGTCTTCAAGGCCGCCGGATTTGAGCGTGGCCACGGCCGTGATCTGGGACCTGTAGATATTAGGGAACTCCAGGGTGACCGGCAGGGTCAGCGTGCCGTTGGTGACGTTGGACTCCATGCCCGGTTCCAGGGGCGTGTTGTCGAAAGTGACATTGGAAGTGGCGACGGCGGAGCCTTCTGCCGACATATCCACGGGCTCGAACCTGACGGTGCCGGCGGGGTTGTCCAGCCTCACTATGCTCTCGAAATCGCCGGGCTTGTAGCCCACTTCGGAACTGCCGATCATCAGGCCCACGGGCAGGCCGTCTATTACGGCGGTGGAGTTGCCCAGGAAGAACTTGGCGGACTCTACCGTGAATGAAGGCTCTCCGGGCTCCGCTACCGGGGATAAGAAAATGTCCGCGTCGGTCAGGCGGCCGCTGACCGGGCGTGAGAGGTCGAATTCTAGCAGGAAATCTATAATACTGGTGCCGCTCGTTATGGTGCCGGTGTTGATGGCGCCGGGGCCCGGGTCGCGCAGGACGTCGATAACGGTGTTGTCCTCCAGCGCCGGGGAGAGGTTGATGAAGGTGGGCACGATGTTGCCCATGCCGCCGGGCATCGAGACCCTGCCGCTGGTGTTGAGCACGGCGGACTGCCAGCCCACGCGGTAGGGCATTTCTCCGGTGGTGCCTTCGGCCAATACGGTGCGGGCGCCGTTCTGGTCGAAGAACTCCGCGCCGTCCACAAAGCCGTGCGTGCCGGCGTCCTGAGCCAGTACCGCCGTGTCGCCGAGGTTCCTGATGTGCCAGCACTCGTCTTCCAGGCTGTCGGGCGCCGTAGCCTGGCAATAGAGCCAGTTGCTGCGGTTGTAGCCGCCGGCTATCATGATCTTGCCGTTATTGAGCACGGTGGCCGTATGGCCGGTGCGGCCCTGCAGCAGGGCCGAAACCCCGGTCCAAATATTGGCGACCGGGTCGTACATCACGTTTTCCGCCACGTACTGCCAGGCGGCGCCGGTCCAGCGCTTGCCGCCGGTGATAAAGACGCGGCCGCCGCGCAGCAGCGTGGCGGCGTGGCCGGCGCGGCCGCCCAGGCCTGCCGGCGGAAGCGGTAAGTCGCTGGCGCTGGTATCCAGGGTGTTGTCGGCGGGATTGAAAAAGTCGCAGTTGGCCAGGATCGGGGTCGCGGTAGCGTTCTGCCCGCCGCAGATGAGCACCTTGCCGGCATTGGGGCCGTTGGAGAGCAGGGTGGCCGTGTGGTTGGCCCTGGCGGGGTTGAGCGTGGGCAGCCCGGCATTGCTGCAGGTTCTGTTTATGGGGTCGCAGATCTCCAGGGAGTTGGTGTAAGCGCCGCCGGTGGTATAGCCGCCGGCTATCAGGACGCGGCCGTCGGACAGCAGGGTGGCGGTATGCGAGGATCTGAAAACGGCAAGGCCTCCGGCCCAGTCGTCGAAGGTGTTGGTGGCCATGTTGTACGTCTGCACGCTGTTAGTGTACGTTCCGGCGGTGGTGCCTCCCCCCGTCACCAGGATATTGCCGTCGGGCAGCAGCGTGGTGGTATGCGAGTGCCGGAAGACCAGGGGAACGGCGCCGGCGCCCGACGCAAAAAGCGCGGGCGCGAGCAGAGATATTAAGATGGCCTTTCTAAAATCCATAAAACGTTCCGGGGATAGTCTATCAGAAACCTGTTACAGGTTTGTTAACAAAAACAGCTACTCCACCGATACCAGGGAATCCCCGGTGGGCGCCTTGGGTTTGCCCGGGTCCAGCTTTTTCTTGCCGTCCACGGTGAAATGGTACGGGTAGGTGCCGGGCAGGATGTAGACTTCGGCTTTCCAGACGCCGTTCTTCTTGGTCATCTGTTTGGCTTTCCAGGAGGTGAAGCTGCCGGCCAGCTTTACGGACTTGGCCTTGGAGTCTTTGTACTCGAAAACCGTCTTTACCGCTTTAACCTTTGCTTCGGCCGTTTCCGGGGCCGCGGCCTGCTGTGCGGGCTCCTGGGGCTTGGTCCCGGCGGCCGCTTCGGGGCTCGCTTCGGCCTCTTCCTCGCCGGCTTCTTCCTGAGGCGGGGGCATGGGCACGGGGCGCACTTCGAGGGTTTCACCGGGGAGATGCGCCGAGAGCCGCCCGTAGATGGAATACGCGGCGAAAACCATGACGGCCAGGCTGATAAGCGCCGAGGCCGCCCAGAAGTTCTTGGATTTTGTCATAAGTAATTCCGGAACGGTACTGAAAATAATCTGCTAAAACTTCCGGCTCCCCCCATCACCCGCTTTGGGCCACCAACCGACAACTGCCAGTCTCACTATAGGTCGCTGAGATTTAAGCGGGTGACAAGCGAGCGTCAGCGAGCCTCTGCATAAGGAAAAATTCCCATCACCCGCTTTGAACACTGAGCCTTAAAAATAAAAGCGGGTGACATGCGAGCGGAAGCGAGCTTTCTCCATAAGGAGATTCCCATCACCCGCTAAGGCAGCCTAAACATAACAGCCTGCCTCAGCGAACAGTCTTTTGCTCTGTGAAAATCTTAGCGGGTGATGGGAATCGAACCCACGTCTAATGCTTGGGAAGCACTCGTTCTACCATTGAACTACACCCGCGTCTATATATATAAAGAACCGCGCCGCTAATACCCGTAAATTCTACTTAAAACGGGTATCGTTTTCAATAATATTATTATCTCTTTATGAGGTCCAGGAATTCCTGGCGCACGCGGCTGTCGGTCTGGAAGCTGCCCAGCATGGCGCTGGTGGTGGCGAAAGAGGTTTCGTTCTTCACCCCCCGCATGCTCACGCAGAGGTGTTCCGCCTCCATTACCACCCCCACCCCGCGGGGCTTGAGGTGCTTGAACAGGGTGCGGGCTATCTCCTCGGTCAGGCGCTCCTGCACCTGCAGCCGGCGGGCGAAAGCTTCCACCAGGCGCGGTATCTTGGAGAGGCCAACTATGCGGCCGTTGGGGATATAGGCTATGTGGGCCTTGCCGAAGAAAGGCAGCATGTGATGCTCGCAGAGCGAATAGAAAGCTATATCCTTTACTATCACCATCTCCTTGTAGTCGGCCTTGAAGAAGGCGCCGTTGAACACCTTGTCCATGTCCGCGCCGTAGCCGGAGGTGATCTCGCGCAGGGCCCGGGCGACGCGCTGAGGGGTTTTCTTCAGCCCTTCCCTGGCGGGGTTTTCGCCAAGGGCTTTGAGGATCTGCAGCGCCGCCGATTCGATCGGGTCTTTCATAATACGTTAATTTTACAATTTTATTCCCCGGCGGCGCATTAGTCCGGCAAAAAAAGATCCCCCGCCGGAGGGCGGAGGATCTTTAACGGGCGCGGCCCGGTTACTTGGAAGCTATGTACAGCCACTTGCTGGTGGCGCTGAGGTCGCGGGAGGCGCCGCGCAGGGCCCGGGCGTCGGCGGCGAGGCGGTCCATGGCGCGCTGCTCGGCCAGCACCTCGGTGAGCTTTTTACCGCGGGCTTTCTTGCCGCCTTTCCTGGAAGAGACGGCGTCGCGCATGGCGGCTTTCTTGTTCTTGGCGGACAGCTGCGCTATCAGCGAGCCCACCTGCACGGACTTGCGGTCCACTTTGCGGCTGTAGCTGAGAATGGTGTTGGTGTACTTGGCCAGGTCCGAGCCGGGCTGTATGGCGGCGAATTCGGCCTTGTTGAGGGCGGAGACGTTGCGGAGGTTCTTGGCGATGGCTTTCAGGCTGACGCCGACGGCGGCGATATCCTCCTGCGAGGGGCGGCCGGAGGCGGTGTCGAGGATCTCGATGGCCTCGTCGAGGTACTCGTCCTGGCGGACGAGCTGGACGAGGATATTTTTGAATTCTTTCGTCTTCGCGTCTTCCTGCACTAAGGTCTTCTGCGAGGGCTGGGCGGGGACGGCGTTGCCGGCGAAAGCCAGACCCATTCCGGCTATGAACACCAGGCCTGCGGAAAGCGCGAATTTGAATTTCATGGTTTTGTCTCCTCGTCCCTTACACCTATAGTCTAGCTTTCAAAAGCGGAGCGGGCACGGGCCATGGGGTCCTATATAAATAAAAAAAGGTCCTACGTTGTCGTAGGACCTTTGGTCCAACCGGTTCGAATCCGGGAGTTTTTGCGTTCTGGCCCTACCGCGACCCCTTCATGCCTTTGAGGGCTTTGAGCGCCTGGTCGCGGGTCTTTACCTTGCCCTCGAACTGCAGCAGCTGCACCTTCTCCAGCAGCTCGCCGATGCGGGGGCCCTCTTTGATCTTCAGCGTCTTTATGACGTCGTTGCCGTCCACCAGGCGCTCGGCGCCCAGCTTGAGGCTCTTCTTGACGTAGACATTGAAGAGCTGGTTGAGCACCTGCATGTAGCGCAGCGTCTTCTTGGGCGAATTATAGGGCAGGCCGGCCGGCAGCGGTGCCGGGGGCTGCTGAAGTTTCTTGCGCATGCGCCGCAGCTGTTCGGCGGTGACATAGCTGGCGTGGTCGGCCCAGGAGAGCGCGAGCAGCGGCACGGTGTACTGGCCCATGGCCCTGAAGAAGCGGAACATGGCCCTGTCCGAGATGGAATCGTTGGCGGCCAGGTTGCCGGGGCGCAGGTGGGCGCCGATGACGGCGCAGACCAGGCGGATCTCGTCGCGCGAGAAGCGCAGGCGCTCCATCTCTTTCTCGGCCATCACCGCGCCGAATTCCTCGTGGCCGAAGAAGCGCAGCCGGCCGTCCACCATGGCCGCCTTCGGGGGTTTGGCGATGTCGTGCAGCAGGGCGGCCAGTCGCAGCAGCCGCGCCGGAGGCAGCAGGTCTCCCGCCTTCTTCCAGGCCGGCAGCCAGGCCGGCAGGTCGCTGTAAAGTTCGTCGGCGCGCTCTACAACACGCAGGGTATGCGTGAGCACGCCCCCCTTGCCGTAGTAGCCCGTAGCGCAGCGCTCCTGCGCCGCCAGCTCGGGGAACAGGGCGGTCAGCAGGCCGTGCTTGTGCATCAGGGTCAGCCATTTATGCGATTCCGGGCTCTCCAGCAGCCGCATCAGTTCTTCGCGCACGCGCTCCTGGGCCGGCTTGGCTACAAGGGCGGCGTGCTTCTTTATCCCCCTCACCGCTTCGGGGGTGAGGTCGAAGCCGAGGCCCGCGGCCAGGCGGTAGGCGCGCATCAGCCGCACCGGGTCTTCGGTGAAAATAGCGGGGGTGACGGGGCGCAGCTTCCGGGCGGAGAGGTCCCTGAGCCCGCCTGCGTAGTCTATGACGGCGGCCCGGGCCGGCTTGAAGGCGAAGTCGCCGGTTTTGGCGCGGGCGGCTATCTTTACGCCGGGCGCCAGGCGCAGGGCCAGGGCGTTCACGGTGAAATCGCGGCGCTTCAGGTCGGCGGCCAGGGTGCCGCCCACGAAGGGCATGATGTCCACCTGCGCGCGGGGCGCATCGCGCTGCGTCAGGCGCCAGACCTGGTTAACCTCGTCGAGCGGGAAAGCGGCCGCGCCCAGGCGCGCGGCGAGGCGCCGTACGCGGGCCTCGAAGTCGGGCGAGGGCGGCACGGCCACGTCTATGTCTTTGAAGGGGCGGCCCAGCAGGGCGTCGCGCAGGGCGCCGCCCACCAGGTAGGATTCGTTGAATACGCCGGTTACCGCGGCTGTTAAGTCCATCGTTGCCTTACCGCCGCGGCCGCCGTCAGCGGGCGGCCTGCTGCGCTTTTTCCACTATGGCGTCGGCAGAGGCCTTCGCCCGCTTCTCGAGCTCCTTGCGGAGCAGCTCGCGCTTGAGCACCTTCTGCAGGGCGTTCTTGGGCAGGGCGTTTACCACCTCTACCTCGCGCGGTCGCTTGTAAGCGTCGAAGTTTTCCTTGATGAACTTCATGATCTCGGATTTTTCCAGCGCGACGTCCGGCTTGGCCACCACGAAGCATTTCATGGTCTCGTTGCCGTTGCCGTCCGGGATGCCGATCACGGCGTTCTCCAGAACTTTCGGGTGGGTGCAGATCGTGTGTTCGATCTGGGCCGGGAACACCTTGAGGCCCTTCACGATGACCATGTCCTTCTTGCGGTCGCGGATGAACAGGAAACCGTCGGTGTCGAGCACGCCGATGTCCCCGGTCTTCAGCCAGCCGTCAGCCGTGAACAGCTCCCGGGTGGCCTGGTCGTTGCCGTGGTAGCCGCGGGTGATGTTGGGGCCCATCACGGCTATCTCCCCCTCCTCGCCGTGCTTGAGGTCCGCGCCGTCCTCGCCCAGGATGCGGATCTTGACGCCGGGGATGGCGCGGCCCACCGAGCCGTGCTTGCGGCCTTTGGGCGGGTTAATGGTGACCACCGGGCTGGTTTCGGTGAGGCCGTAGCCCTCCAGGATATGCAGGCCGAAGGCCTTGTGGAAATGGTCGGTGATGGTGCGGTTGAGCGGGGCGGCGCCGGACAGGCAGAAGCGCACCTTGCGCAGGCTCCAGAACTTGAGGAAGAACTTCTTGAGGCCGCGGGCCTCTTTGGCCAGCACGCCGTAGATCTGCGGCACGGCTATCATGATGGTCACGCCCTCGCGGCCCATGGCCTGCAGCCAGGGCTTGGGCGGGGTGATGCTCTTGACTATCATCGTCTTGCAGCCCATCACGATGGGGGCCACCACGTTGCCGGTCCACGAGAAGGTGTGGAACATGGGCAGCAGCGCCATGAACACGTCCTTCTTGGTGGGGTCGATGACGGAGATGGCCGACTTGGCGTTCTCGATGATGTTATGGTGCGTCAGCAGCACCCCTTTGGGGTGGCCGGTGGTGCCGGAGGTGTAGAGGATGGAAGTCAGGTCGTGCTCGGAGGCCGCCGGTTTCTGGGTCTGGGGGTGGTAATGGGCGTGCTTCACGGAGTGCCAGAAATCGTGTACGCCGTCCACTCCGGTGAAGTCGGCCGAGATCAGGAATTTCAGGCCGGGCAGGGTTTTCTTGACGTTCAGGTAGTTCTTTATGAACTCCTTCTCGGTCACCACGCCCTTGCAGGCCGAGTTTTCGAGGATGTAGGAAAGTTCCTCGGCCTTGGAGACCATGTAGTTTATCGGTACCGCCACCGCGCCGATCTTGGCGAGGGCGAAATAGGCGATGATGAATTCAGGGGAGTTGCGCAGGGAGATGGCCGCCCTGTCTCCCTTGCGCAGGCCCAGCTGCCAGAACATATCTGCCGCGCGGTCTACCGAGTAGAGCACCTCATGCCAGGACAGGCGCTTGTCGCCGGTGACGTAGGCGGTCTCTTCGGGGTGGCGCTCGGCGGTCTTGGCAAGGCAGGAGTAAAGGTCTTTGGGTTCGGTCATTGGGCCTCCGTAAGCCTAAATTGTAGATAATTATAGGGGGGTTGTGAAAGCGCGCGTATCAAAAATAACGGGCCGCGGGCGCGGCCTATTTGTCCAGCGGGATGAGCAGCCTGACGCCCTTTTCGAGGCGGTGCGGGTTGGCCAACTGCGGGTTGGCGCCCCAGATCTTCTCCCAGAGCTTGAGGTCGCCGTAGTACCGGATGGCTATTTCGGCCATGGTCTCGCCGGCCCTGACCACATGGATGACGTAGCGGCCCCCCTTGGCGCATTCTCCCTCGCCGAACAGGCAGTCGAACACGGCGCCGGTTTCGGCCGCGGTGTTGAGCGTCGTCGTGGACAGCGGCACCGAGGGCGTGGGCGCGTCCCGGTCCAGTTCCGCCAGCAGGGCCAGCGTTTTGAGGGAACCGTCTTTGGGGAAGATCTCCGCGGCGCGCCTCAGCGAGTCCCGGGCGCCGGCGTAGTCCCCCGCCCGCAGGGCGTCCTTGCCCTTTATGGCCAGGCAATGGCCAAGTATCTCTTTGGCCCGGGTATCCTTGGGGTTGTCTTTGAGAGCGCCGGAAAAGAAGGCGATGGCGCTGTCCAGGCGGCCGGTGAGGAAGAGGCCGGCCCCGCGGTCCAGCGCGTCCTGCGCGCGGGCCGGCAGGAAAGCCGCGGCCAGCGCCAACAGGGCCAGCGCGAATGTTGCGCTAGCGGGCAGGCGCATCGCCGCCTCCCAGAAGTCTCTTCGCCTCGCTAACGTCCACGCCCAGCGGAGTGAATTTCTCTATGATGCGCTTGAGCAGCGTCTCCTGCTCGGCCTTGCCCAGCTTCTCGGTTTCCACCCTGGCCTTGAACCACTGCAGGGTCTCGGCGTAGACGTCGGCGGCGGCGCGGGTTACTTTCTTGCCGTCCTTTTCCACGGTGATCTGGTCGGTCTTGGCCGTGAGCGAATCGAACTTGAGCTTGAGGCTGAGACGGTGCGTCATGCCCAGGTCGCCGTAGGGGCTGAGGGCGTAATCGACGCCCAGGGCGCCGGTCTCCACGCCGAAGCCCAGGCTGATGGCGGCCATGGCGCCGAGGTAGCCCATGGGCGCGGTCTTGAAGCCGCCGCGCAGGGCCAGGCGCGTCCCCTTTACGGGGGCCGGGTAAATGTATTCTGCGCCGAAATGCAGCCCCAGCGAATCGTCGAAAGGCAGGCTGATATCCGAGGTAAGCAGCAGGTCCTTGGTATACTGCAGCGCGGCGCCGGCGCGCAGGCCCATCGGCAGCCCGCCCGGCGTGCCGCCCTCGCCCAGCGCCAGGCCCGTGCCCAGGTTGCGCAGCGTGGCGCCGAACTTGAGCTTCGCCGAGCGCTCGTAGACGGCGCCCGCGTCGATAGCGAAGGCCTGGCCGCTCTCGCTCTCAATGCGCTCGCGGATTATTTTGAAGCTGGCGCCGGCCCGGAGCTTGTTCTTAAGGGTGCGCGCGTAGGAGCCTATCAGCACCAGGTCGCCGGCGCTGTAGTAGCCTTCGGTATAGCCGTACTTGTTGCCGCGCTCTATGTCGCCGGTGGAGAGGCCGCCCAGGCCGGCGCCTATCACGTCGTCGGGCGTACGGCGCATGGCGAAGGCCGCGTGCTGCAGGCTGGTGTCGGCCAGCCAGACATTGTGGCCGAAGGTCTGCTGCAGGCGCTTGACGTAATTGAGGCCGGCGGGGTTCCAGTAGAGGGCGTCCACGTCGTCGGCGGCGGCCGTGAAGGCCTCGCCCATGGCGGCGGGCCTGGCGCCCCAGCCCACGCGCAGGAAAGCGGCGGAGGAGGCGCCGGCGGCGCGCGCTTCGGCCGCGCAGCACAGGGCGGCGAGGGCGAGGAGGCGTGTGGTTTTCATGGAGCGCTAGCGGAGGATGGCGAACTTGCCCTTCCGCGGTTCACCGCTGCCTCCCTTGACGTAATAGATGTAGACGCCCGTGGCCGTCTCGGCCCCGGAGGCGCTCTTGGTGTCCCACAGGTAGCGGCCCTCGCTGTCGGCAGTGCCGGACTTCTGGTAGATCAGCTGGCCGGCCAGGTCCACAATGGTAAGGCTGAACGAGCCGCCCGCGCCGAGGCCGGCGAACACTATGCCCGCGCCCAGCGTAGAATCATCGAAGTTGCCGCCGCTGCCGGGGCGGTAAGGATTGGGGTAGACCTTGGCCGGTATGCCGCTGCCGCCGCCGGGGCCGCCTATGCCGCCCCCGCCGCCGCTGGAAACGGCCTTGATGACGGCATACTTGTTGTTGGCGGCCCGGGCCGAGGCGGTAACCGTTTTTGCGGCGGTATTTACCGAGGAGGGCAGGGCGACCCAGCCGGCGATGGTGTCGTAGTAGCCGAGCGAAAGGGCCGCCTCGGGGTAGTCCCCCAGGTCCGCCAGGCTGTAGCGCAGCGTGACCGTAAGGTTCTGCAGCGAGGTGGTGGAAGGGTTGCCGGCAATGAAAAGGCCCTCGCCGGCCTGCTGAATGTCGCCGGCCGCGGCGGCTACAGGGGACAGCGTTATGGTCTCCTGCAGCGCGAAAGAGCCGGCCGGCACAGCCACCGTAACCTGGCCGAGCTTGGTCATGGCGTTTATGGCGGCGGCCTGGCCGGCCGGGACGGACTGGCTCAGGCGCGTCCTGGCCAGCGCGGCCGTGGTGTAATACTCGCCGTTGGCGTTGGTGACGGTGATGGTGGTGAAGCCCAGGACTACCGACGGCGCCGGGGTGACCTGCAGGGTGATGAAGCCGGAATTATAGGAGGCCGCCCCGGTGGAGATCAGCGGGTCGGCGAAAGAGACGGCGGTGTTGGCCAGCAGGCCGCGGCCGGAGATCACGATATTTGAAGTCTCGCCGATATTGAGTTCCTGCACGGCGGTGAGCCTGGGTGAGGCGTTATATTTTATGAGGAAATAGTTGTTGGAGGCGGAGTAGCTTTCGCCCGCCACTATCACATTGTCGTCGGCGTCCACCGCCACGGCGTTGGCGCTGTCGTCCAGGCCCCCGTTGTAGGCCGCCGTCGAGAGCAAGTTCAGGGAACTGTCGTATTTGACGGTGAAGAAATCCCTGTTCCCGGATACGGTAGTAAAACCGGCCACTATAATGTTGTCGTTCGAGTCGGTAGCTACGCCCCAGGGCTGGTCCACCGCGCCGGTGTCGTAGACGGCCGAGGAGATCAGCGTGGTCAGCGTGCTGTTGTACTTGAGGGTCAGAAAATCCACCGTGGCCGCTACGCGCCGCGCCGCTACTATCACGTTGCCGGCCGAATCCACGGCCAGCCCGACCGCGGTGTCGTTGCCGCCGCTGTCGAAAGAGACGGCCGGCGGCAGTTCGTTGAGGTTCCTGTCGTAACGCACCAGGCGCACGTCGTCGTTGACCCCGCCGGTCTTGGTCAGGCCGGCCACTACCAGGTAGTCGCCGCTGAAAGTCAGCGCCGTAGCCTGGTCCAGGTCCCCGCTATTGTAGGCCGCGCTGGAGATCTGGTTCAGGGCCGGGCTGTACTTGATGGTGTAAAAGTCGTCGGTGCCGTTATTGCTGTAGCCGGTGACATAGATATTGTCCTGGGCGTCGGTGCGCACGGCGTTGGCCCTGTCGAAGACGCCGCCGGTATACGCGGCCGAAGAGAGCAGGACTCCGAAGTTGGGGCTGTACTTCAGCGTGACGTAGTTGGCGCCGCCGTTCTCCATGCCCGCCACCACGCTGTTCTTGAACCCGTCCACGGCTATGCCGCCGGGGATATTGCCGCTGCCGCCGTTGGCATACAGGCTGGCCGCGCCCACGGTGAGCGTCAGGGTCTTGCTGTATTTTAGGGAGAGGAAGTCGTTGCCGCTGTTGCCCGTGACGAAGATGTCCCCCGCCGAGTCCACGGCCAGGGCGGTGGCCCGGTCGTCCAGCGCGCCGGAGTCGTACGTGGCCGAGGCCAGCACGATCATCTCCGGCGCGGCGTGGGCCGCGGCCGCGCAGCAGGCGAGCAGGCCCGACAGCAGGGTTTTCATCTTAGCGTGGCGCACGGCGTCAGCCCCCGTTGGCCGGGTAGGCCTGTTCCAGCAGGCGCACGCGCTTGATCAGTTCGTCGTTCTCGAAAGGCTTGGTCAGGTAGTCGTCGGCGCCGCGCTCTATGCCCTTGGCCTTCTCGTCCATGCCCTTGCGCGCGGTCAGCAGCATCACCGGCATCTCCTTGTAGCGGTCGTCGCCGCGTATCAGGTCCAGCAGCTCCAGGCCGTCCATCTCGGGCATGTTGATGTCGAGCACGGCCATGTCGGCGCCGTTCTTCTGCAGGGCCTCCCAGGCTTTTTTGCCGTTGGGGTGGGGCGAGACGTCGTAGCCGGCCGAGCTGAGCACCATTTCCACCAGGTCCCGCACGTCGTCGTCGTCGTCAGCGATAATTATTCTCATGGGTTCTCCTTGGTTGCCTTACCTGCTGCCTTAATTTACGGTCTGCCGCTCCGCGCTCACCACTTCCGCCAGCGGCGCCGAGGGGGCGGTCCGCCTGCGTATCAGTATCTCCACCCTGCGGTTGGCCGCCTTGTGCTCCGGCGTATCGTTGGGGTACAGCGGGCTGAACTGCCCATGCCCCGCGGCCGCGAAAAGTTCCGGGTTATTCCCCTCTTTCACGAGGAAATCTATCACGCTGATGGCCCGGTAGAGCGAAAGTTCCCAGTTGGACGAAAAGTCGCCGCCGTAAAAGACCGGCTCGTCGTCCGTGTGCCCGTCCACCACCACCACGTAGCGCTCGTCGAGGTTCTTGATGCTGGCGGCCAGGTTGCCCAGCGTGGGCAGGGCCGCGTCCTTGAGCCGGGCGATGCTCAGGTCGAAGACCACCGACGAGGGCAGCGTGACCTTGATGCCGTCCTCCACCGTCTCCACCTTGGCGTCCTGCAAGTCCTTGAGGTCCTCTTTGACCTCCTGCGCCAGGATCTCGGTGCGCTGGGCGTTCTTCTTTTTCAGCCGCTCCGAGTAGTCGGCGTACTGGATGAGGAAGAAGATGCACAGGATGGTCATGACGCCGATATAGGGCATCAGGTAGGCGTTCATCGCCTCGGAGAAGTCCAGTTTCTTCTTCTTCATTGCGCCGCCCCCGGCGCCGCCGCGGCCTCCGGGGCCTGCTGCAGGGCCGCCATCCGGACGAGGGCCGCCCTGTCGCGCAGCACCAGTTTGATCTCTATGCGGCGGTTCTTCGCCCGGTTCTCATCGCTGTCGTTGGGGCCGGACGGCATATGCTCGCCGTAGGCCGCCGCCGAGACGCGCTCCGGGGCCAGCAGACCCTCCCTGGTAAAATACTGCAGCACCTGCAGCGAGCGCGCCGCCGACAGCTCGCGGTTGGAGTAGTAGGGCCCGAGGCCGGTGGAGCGGGCCATGGCCAGCTGCCAGCGCTTCATGCCCGCCGGCGCGGTCTGCGTTATGGGCACGTCGTCGGTGTGGCCCTCTATCTCCAGGTCGTAGCGGCTGGAGGCCAGCACCTTGCCCACTTCGGTCAGCACCGCTTTCCCCTCTTCTTTAAGCCGGGCCTGGCCGGACTCGAACAATACCGGCTCCGGCAGCACTATGCGCAGGTCCTTCTCGCCGAGCTTCACCGAGGCTATGCCCTCTATTTTGGCGAGCTTCCTGCCGGTTTCCGTCATGGTCTTGGCCGCGGCTTCCTTTTTGTAAATGGAAGTAGAAATGCCGCGCATGTAATCCCTGAACTCCTGTTCCGTGAAGCCCTTCTGATAGGCTATGAGCACGCTGGCGAACAGCATCATGAAAAAAAGGGCCTCGTTGGTTATGAGGTCGCTGTAGACCGTCATCCAGACTACGGGAGTTTTAAGGCTTTTCTTCTTCAGGGCCATCGGTTCGGGGTTCCGCTATTTCTCTTCTTTGCGGTGCTGCGCGCCCAGGTGCTTCTCCAGCTTGCGGCGCAGGTTCAGCGAGGACTCCTCTTTCTTGAACGAGAGCACGCCCATCATCATCAGCTGCTTGGCCAGGAGTTCCTTGTTGCTGTAGGTCTCCAGCTTGCCGGCCGTGGGCAGCGCTATGAAGTTGGCCATGAAGATGCCGTAGAAGGTGGTCACGATGGCCACCGTCATGGCGGCGCCCATGGCCTTGGGGCTGTCGAGGTAGCGCAGCACGCCCAGGATGCCGATGAGCGTGCCGAGCAGGCCGAATACCGGGCCGTAGCCGCCGGCCGCCGCGAAGGCCTTCTGCACCTGCTGGTGGCGCTCCAGCGTGAATTCCATGTCCTTCTCGAGGCTCTCCCTGATGGCGTCCTCGTCCCATTCGCTGAGTATCATCTTCACGCCGGATTTGATGAACTTGTCGTCCTTGAGGGTATGCTCGGCCAGCGAGTCCACGCCCTTCTCCTTGACCACGTCGGCCAGCGCGCAGAGCCGGTTGATGATAACCTGCGGCTTGCCGATCTTCTGCGGGAAGAAGGTGAGCAACAGCGAGCGCGGCACGTGCTTGATGACGTCCATCGGGAAGGTCATCATGGTGGAGGCTATGGTGCCGCCGACCACCAGGATGAAGGAAGGCAGGTCCCACAGCAGGCCCATGATGTCGCCGGCCGCCATGGCGTAATAGACGCAGCCCACGCCCAGGGTAAGTCCTATAACGGTTGAAAAGTCCACTTTAGCTCCTCCTTAAAACAGCGTCAGGCCTTGCCGGCCTGCTTGACGTCGGCCAGCGGCAGGATCAGGCCCTTGGCGGCCAGCGCCTGCACGGCGGCCAGGATGGTCAGCTCCGAATCGTTGGTATCTCCGGTCAGCAGCATGTTCTGCATGCGCGCGTTCACGAGGTCCCTGATGGCGGGGCCCAGCATTTCGTGGAAGGCCTCCAGCGTGGGGGCGTCGCAGTTCTTCAGGCAGCGGGCGAAAGGCTCGGCGCCGGCCTTGCGGAAGATCCTGCGCAGCGCCATCTCGTCGTAGCGCATCAGGTCCTCGAACTTGAAGTAGCGGGTCTCCACGGCCGCGGCGAAGGCCGCGTCCTTCTCGCGCAGGAAGGCCAGCGTGCGTTCCTGGGATTTCTTGTCCATGATCTGCATCAGGTTGCCCAGGCGCTGCTCGCCGCCGAAGCTGCCGGCCATCTTGTCCTTGATGCGGTCCAGCAGCGACTTGATCTTCTCCGGCTCGTCGAACTCGCGCTTGAGGAACTGCTCGAGCACTTCCTTCATCTTGTATTTGGGGATGGCCGTGAAGGCCAGCTTCTGCGGGATGCGCTGCACCACCTTGGCTATCACTTCGGCGGGCTCGTCGTGCAGGATGAGCATCAGGTCGTCCACGTTGTCCTTGGTGACGTACTTGTCGAGCGGGATGTTGTCGCCGGAATCGAAGGAAAGCACCGAGGCGCCGCCCCCGCCACCCGCTATGGCCAGCGCGCCGGACATGGTGGTCTCGGCGGGCATGTCGTCCCCGCCGGCCAGCGTGATGTCCCCGCCGCCGCCGCCGGACTTGTGCTCGGCCGGGCCTTTCTTCGCCGCGGCCAGCGCGGCCAGGTTCTCGTTGAGGCGGGCCAGGAAGCCGCGGAAAGGGCCGTACAGGAAGGCGGCCAGCACGGCCAGGCAGACCAGCGCCACGATGGCGCCGATATCCAGCGCGCGCGAAGGTTTCTCCGGCAGCGTGCTCTCCACCGAGATGGTGTCGCCTATGGCGGCGTCCAGGCCCAGGGCGTCGGTCACCAGCTTCTTGACCTTGGCCTCCTGGTCCTTGGCCACCGGCTTGCCCACGATGATCCAGATATTGACGCTGTCCACGCCCAGCCGCACCTGCCGCTTGGCGGCCTCGGCGGCCTTGGCCGCGCCGGAGTCCTTGGTCATGGAGGTGGCCGCGGGCACGCCGGGCAGGATCAGCTCGTCCTTGTCGTCCCACTTGCGCACGCCGCTCTTGAGGTCGTCGGCCTTGCGGCTGACCTGCACGTTGACCTTGGCGGCCACGGCTACTTCCTTGGTGTTGAGGTAGGAGGAGATCATCGCCCGCAGGCGCTCCTCGATCTGGGCCTCCAGGGCCGTCTTGCTGCGCAGCGCCTCCAGCGACTGCGCCCGCGCCGCCGCCGGGGCCAGCGCGGCCAGCGCCAGCAGCGCGAAAATTAAGAGGTTCTTGCTTTTCATTATACCTGCTCCTTAAGACAACGCAAAAAGCGGGGCGCCGGCCCTGGGGGACTCCGGCGCTGCCCGCGAGCTTTAATTCATCCGCATGAACTGGTTGACTTCCGTATTACCGGGATCAAGTTCCAACACCCTCCGCCAGTTTTTCCTGGCTATATCTTTCTTTTCCATCGCCCAGTAGGCCGAGCCCATGCGGGTCAGGGCCGGTATATTATCGGGCTCCAGCTGCAGCACCCGCTGCAGGGTGGAAATGGCCTGAATGAAGCGGCCGTTGCGTATGAAGTCCAGGGCGTCCTGCAGCAGCTGGTCTATGATCGTGATGCCCGGCAGGATGCGCAGCTCCGAAGCCGTCTCCGGGAATTCCCTGCTGATGAGATTATACAACCTTGCGACCGCTATGTCCCTCGGCCATTTCTGGCGGGCGTAGGTGATGTAGAGCACCGCGTCGGTGTTCTTGTCGGCGTAGCGGTTGATGGACTTGCGCAGCAGGTCGTCGCGGCCGGCCTGGGCGGTGGCCTCGGGCAGAATGCCGCTCACCGCGCTCATCTTCATCATGGTTTCCTTGATGGACGGATCGGTGTTCATCAGCAGCTCGTCGGCCTTCCTGAAGGATTCTTCGGCCTTGGCGTAGGCGCCGGAGCGCAGGCTGAGCCTGGCCTCGCGCAGCAGCTTGCCGGCCTTCTGCAGGTCCTGCTTGGTCGGCGCCGTCTTCTGCGGCTCGCCCTCGCCCTCGCCGGGGCCGCCGCCCTTGCCGCCGCCGCGGCCTTTCTCGCCGGCCTCGTCGGAATACTGGTTCTCCCTGTCGGCCAGCGGGCCGCGCAGCTCGCCCCAGGCCACGAACAGCCCCAGCTGGTGGGAGCCCATGGTGTCGGCCAGGCCGCTGAGCGGGTAGACGAAAGAATAATCCACGCGGTAGGAGGCGCGGCGGTAGCCGAAGCCGGCCGCCAGCGAGCGGTAG
>Ga0209066_10001761_pt1 | contig 27919 bp, 26 predicted proteins | sample All_14_2_FD_187198 | JGI IMG/M metagenome (GOLD analysis project Ga0209066, IMG submission 187198) | Freshwater microbial communities in response to fracking from Pennsylvania, USA - Allegheny Zone_MetaG_DW_15 (SPAdes) (version 2) ...
GGGCGGGGGTGAGCATGGCAAGGCTTTCTGAAATGAGAGCTGCCTGCGCAAGACAGGCTTGCGTCAGAGGCAGAAAAAGCATCAAAAAAAGGGGGCCAAGCCCCCGGGGTGTGGCGGCGCGGCGGGCCGTGTCAGACCATGCCAGCGCGCACCATGGTGGCGCGCAAGGTGGCGAAGTCGCGGTCCACAAAGTCGGCGAACGCCTGGCCTGTCAGCAGCGCAGGGGTCCAGTTGTTCTTGGCCAGGGCGTCTTGCCAGGCCTTGGTTTTGGTGGCCTTGGTGATGGCATCGGCCAGGGCGTCGCGCTGGGCGGGCGTCAGGCCGGCCGCACCGTACACGCCGCGCCAGTTGCCAATTTCCACGTCAATGCCCTGTTCCTTCAGCGTGGGGAAGGGAATGCCCGCCTGACGCTTGCCCGAGGTGACGGCGATGCCGGTCATCTTGCCGGACTCGATGTAGGGCTGGAACTCGGAATAGCCGCTGCCGCCCACGGTCACGTTGCCGCCCAGGATGGCCGCAGTCGCCTCGCCGCCCCCACGGAAGGGCACGTAGTTGATTTTGCTGGCGGGCACGCCCACGGCCTGGGCAATCATGGCCGCAGCAATGTGTTCGGTCGAGCCACGCGAGCCACCGCCCCACTTGATGCTGCCGGGGTCTTTCTTGAGCTGCTCCACCACGTCCTTCATGGACTTGTAGGGCGAGTTGGCGGGCAGCACGAACACGTTGTATTCGGTGGTGAGGCGCGCAATCGGCGTGACCTGGGTGATCGACACCGGGGGTTTGCCCGTGATGATGCCGCCCAGCATGACGGCCCCCATCACCATCAGCGCGTTGGGGTCGCCCTTGGCGGCGTTGTAGAACTGGGCCAGGCCGATGGCACCGGCCGCGCCGCCCTTGTTCTCGAACGTGACGGAATCGGCCACACCCGCTTCGCGCAGCGCGTTGCCCAGGGCGCGGCCCGTGCTGTCCCAGCCGCCACCGGGGTTGGCGGGGATCATCATTTTCACGTTGGCGGAGGCCCAGGCCGACAGCGGCAGCGAGCCGGTGGCGGCCAGGGCGGCCAGGGATTTCAGGAAGGTGTCGCGGCGCATGGGGTTGTCTCCTTGTGGTGGGCGTGTGCCGGGTGGCGGTGCGCCAATGCTCGGGCGCGAGCCTGTCAGTCGGCTGTCCGGGTGATGAGGGTTTTCCCTGAAGAGGGCATTGCCCATAATGGCCAGCACCATGAAACTGCTGCTGGTCGAGGACAACGCCACCCTGCAAACCACCCTGCAACGCGCGCTGGGCCGCCAGGGCTTCGAGGTGGTGGCCTGCACGGACGGCTCGCAGGCCCTGCCGCGCTGGCGCGCCACCCAGCCCGACCTGGTGTTGCTCGACCTCAGCCTGCCCGGCTGCGACGGGCTGGACGTGCTGGCCCAGGCGCGCGCGGCGGGCCTGCTGTGCCCGGTCATCATCCTCACCGCGCGCGGCACCGTGGGCGACCGCATCCTGGGCCTGAACACCGGGGCCGACGACTACCTGCCCAAGCCCTTCGATCTGGACGAGCTGGAGGCCCGCATCAAAGCCCTGCTGCGCCGACACCACCCGGTGTCGGCCTTGCCCCGTCCGCTGCCCTTGCCCGGCGAGCGGCGGCACGATCCGGTCACGCCCCCGTTCTGCGGCTTGCAGCTCGACACCGAACAGGGTGCCGTGTACCACCAGGGCGAGCCCCTGGAGTTGCCCCCCCGGGAGTTGGCGCTGCTGCGCGCCGTGCTGGCCAAACCCGGCCATGCCATCGCCAAGGAAAAGCTGTTCGAGCTGGTGTTCGCGGGCGAGCTGGACGTGTTGCCCGAGGCCATCGAGGTGGTGGCCTACCGCCTGCGCAAAAAGCTGGCCACCACCGGTGCGCAGCTTGTGACCCTGCGCGGCCTGGGCTACCTGCTGAAGGCGCAGTCTTGACACCGGTGGCCCGCGTCTCGCTGCGCTGGCAGCTCATGCTGGGCATCCTGTTGCCCGTGGCGCTGTTCCTGACCCTCAACACCGCCGTGCTCTACCGCCAGACGCTGGCCGCCGCCAACACCGCCTACGACCGCACCCTGCTGGCGTCGGCCAAGTCCATTGGCGAGCAACTGCAGGTGCTGGGAGGCACCCCGGGCGAAGGCCCCGCGCGCCTGCACGCCGCGCTGCTGTATTCCTCGCTCGAAGCGTTCGAGGCCGACAACCGCAGCCGCATGTACTACCGCGTCAGCGGCTTTCAGGGGGAGATGGTGTCGGGCTTCGAGGACCTGCCCGACTGGCACGGCCGCATTCCCGCCCAGGGGGCCTATGCCGCGCTGGTGGACTTCTACGACGACACCTACCGCGACGAACCCGTGCGCGTGGCTGTGCTGCTGCAGCCCGTGGCGGGGCCAGGCGGCCAAGGCATGGCCACGGTGCAGGTGGCCGAAACCCTGGAACTGCGCCAGACGCTGGCACGCCACATCCTGATCGACACGCTTTGGCGTCAGGCCGCGCTGCTGGCGCTCATCGCCGCGGTGGTGGTGTGGGTGGTGCAGCGGGCCACCCGCCCGGTGCAGCGCCTGGGGGACGCCCTGGCCGCCCGCAGCGAAAGCGATCTGTCGCCCTTGCCCACCGATGGTGCCCCCCAGGAGCTGCAGCCACTGCTGGATGCGACCAATCAGCACATGGCCCGCCTGTCGCACCTGCTGGCCCACCAGAAGCGCTTCGTGCGCGACACCGCCCACCAGCTGCGCACGCCGCTGGCCGTGCTCAAGGTGCAAGTGCAGTCGGCCCGCCGGGGCGACGTGCCCGCCCCCCTGGCACTGGAAGAAATCGAACACACCGTCGACAGCGCCACGGCCCTGGCCAACCAGATGCTCGCCTTGGCGAAGGCCGAGCAGCTGCGGCAGGCCACCCCCCCGCCACCGCTGGACTGGGGGGCCGTGCTGCGCCACGTCGCGCTGGACCTGTCGGCCCTGGTGGGCGAACGCCAGCTGGACTTCGGCCTGGACATGCCCCCCACAGCCGTGCCCGTGGCGGCACACGAGTGGGCGCTGCGCGAGCTCACCCGCAACCTGCTGCACAACGCCATCAAGCACAGCCCCCCTGGCGCTCCGCTGTCGGTCCGCCTGCTGGTCGAGGGCGGCTGGGCCGCCCTGGTCATGGCCGACCACGGGCCCGGCATTTCCCCCGCGCTGCGGCCCCACCTGTTCCAGCCGTTTGCCCGCGAGCCGTCGTCCGACGGCACGGCGGCGGGCGCGGGCCTGGGGTTGGCCATTTGCCACGGCATCGTGCTGGCGCTGGGGGGCGGCCTGTCGCTGGACAACCGCGAGGTCCATGGCCGCGTGGCCGGGCTGGACACCGTGGTGCGTCTGCCGCTGGCCCGGGCCACCGCGCAGGGTGCCCCCGCATAATCCGGCGTTCCATGGACAGACTCAAAGCCATCGAGACCTTTGTGGCCGTGGCCCAGCGCGGTAGCCTGACCGCCGCCGCCAAGGCCGAAGGCGTGGCCCCCGCCATCATCGGCCGCCGACTGGACGGGCTGGAGGAGCACCTGGGCGTCAAGCTCATGGTGCGCACCACCCGCCGCATCACCCTCACCCACGAAGGCAGCGCCTTTCTGGAAGACTGCCAGCGCGTGCTGGTCGATCTGGCCAGCGCCGAAGCCAGCGTCAGCGCCGGAGGCGTGAAGGCCAGCGGGCACCTGCGCATCACGGCCCCCGCCGGTTTCGGGCGGCGGCACGTGGCCCCGCTGGTGCCCCATTTCCGGGAGTTGCACCCCGAGGTCAGCATCTCGCTCAACCTGTCGGACCGCGTGGTGGACATGGCCGCCGAGGGCTACGACTGCGCCGTGCGCGTGGGCGATCTGCCCGATTCGTCCCTGGTCAGCGTGCGCCTGGCCGACAACCGCCGCCTGTGCGTGGCCACCCCCGAGTACCTGCGCCGCCACGGCACGCCGCGCCACCCGAGCGAGCTGGTGAAGTTCGATTGCCTCACCCTGTCCAGCGACGCGTCGCAGACGCGGGGCTGGGCATTCCAGTTGCCGCTGGACCCGCCCGAGCCTGGCATGAGCGAACTCATCCACCTGCGCCCCGGTGGCCCGCTGGACTGTTCCGACGGGCAGGTGCTGCGCGAGTGGTGTCTGGCGGGCTACGGCATTGCCTGGCGCAGCACCTGGGAGGTGGAAGCCGACATTGCCGCCGGGCGCCTGGTGCCCGTTCTGGAAGACTACGCCGCGCCACCCAACGGCATCTACGCCGTGTTTCCGCAGCGCAAACACCTGGCGCTGCGTGTGCGCCTGTGGATCGACTTTCTGAAGCAGCGCTACAGCCAGGCCCAGTTCTGGACCGGGGGGCTCACCCGCTGAATTTCTTTTGAAGCCAAGCCAGTACTTCACGCTGGTCTGCCGCCGTTGCCCTCCTGACCTGAACCAGCAGTTTTTGCAAGTCAGGTCGTGGAAGCGTGATGTTTGATGCCCCTTCGTTGCACACCGAGCAGATGGCCCTCAGGTTGGCCGGTTCGTCACTGCCCCCCATGCTTTTGTCGATGACGTGACCGATGTGCAGGCGGGTTTTGCGTGTGGGGTCGTAGGGGTGAGCCTCTCCGGCCACAGCGCCGCACATCTGACACGTGAAGCCGTTCCGGTCCAGTACAAACGCCCGCGTTTCTTTGGAGATGTCCCTGGCAAATGCCGGTTGGGGTTTGGGCGACTCCAGCAGGTACTGGCCGGGTTTCAGGTCTGCGCGGTCGTTGTGGGTCAGAATCTGGTAGCCCTCTTCGGTACGGAGTTCCCGGATGCGCCGGGCCCACTCGCTGATGCCTCCGGCCACATCTCTCAGCAGATCCCCTTCCAGCACCTCGCCAAGGTGGTCAAGGAAATACTGCCGAAGTTTGGCCCTGGCCCCTTGGGATGTCTTGTGGCTTTTGGTCATGCCACCCTCAGTTGGATGCGGTGGTGGGCCGCTGCTTCGATGGCCTGAGCGATTTGCCGACTCACGGCGTGGGCCACTGGGGGTGGAAACGCATTGCCCACTTGTCGGTAAGCGGGCGTCTTTTTTCCCACAAACGACCACTCGTCAGGAAAACCTTGAATGCGGGCACACATGCGCACCGTCAAGCGTGGCATTCCGACGAAATCGGCTCCCGGTGGCGCATCGGCCAATCCACGGCCGTCCACACCTAACGATGCCCAGGCCTGCTTGGCCCGGGTGGGCCCCAGGTCGGGGCCTCCGTGTTTTTTGCTGCCACCTACCAGTGTGGGTGCGATGTCGTTGGCGCGTTCTTTCCAGGCCTCCAGGCCTTGCCAGCCTTGCTGGCCCATCAAATCGCCCAGCAACTGACCGACGGTCGGTGGGAGTTGAAACGAAGGGGCAGGCCAACGGAAATGCTCGGCGAGATCAAGGCGAAGTGCCACAAATACCACGCGGGGCCGGAGTTGGCAAACACCGAAGTCCGCTGCGTTGAAAAGGTGCCAGTCGGTCCAGTACCCAAGCGCGTGCAGCTGACGTGCAATTTTTTGCCGGTAGTCCACGAAAACAGCATCCAGCAGCCCACGCACGTTTTCCAGCATCACGGCCTGGGGGCGGGTTTCTTCCACTACTCGCACCGCTTGGGGGAACAGGTCCCGTTCGTCGTCGGCCCCCAGTTGCTTGCCCGCCTTGGAGAACGGCGGGCAAGGCACGCCGCCCGCCACCAGATCGATACCCTGGTAGGCGCGTGCATCGAACGCGGTCAGGTCGCCTTCGTGTACCAGCCACTGCGGGCGGTTGTGCCGCAGTGTGGCGCAGGCATGGCTGTCGATTTCGACCAGCACCTGGTGTTCAAAGCCGGACCGCTCCAGGCCCAAGGCCTGGCCGCCCGCTCCTGCGCAGAGTTCGATGGAATTCATGATACTGACTGATGTTTTGTACAGCCCATTATCCGCCATGAACGCCCGGACTCCCCGCCCATGAGGGGCTACCGCCCCAGCAGCGACCGCGCCACCAGTTCTTTCATGATTTCGGACGTGCCGCCGTAGATGCGCAGCACGCGGGCATCGGCCCAGAAACGGGAGATGGGGTACTCGGCCATGTAGCCGTAACCGCCGAACAGCTGCAGGCACTGGTCGGCCACGCGGCTGAACAGCTCGCTGGTGTGCAGCTTGAGGGCCGACACCGCCTCGGCCGTGAGCTGGCCCTTCTGGTACGCGGCCACGCTGGTGTTCAGGAAGGCTTCGGCCGCCGCAATCTCGCTGGCGCACTGGGCCAGCGTGAAGCGGGTGTTCTGGAACTGGCCGATGGCCTGGCCAAAGGCCTGGCGCTCCTGCACATACGTCAGTGTCACGTCCAGCGCGCCTTTGGCACCGTGCACGGCCTGCACGCCGATGATGAGGCGCTCGCGTGCCAGCTCTCGCATCATCTGCACGAAGCCCTGGCCCTCCACGCCGCCCAGCAGCGCGTCGGCGGGCACGCGCATGTCGTTGAAGAACAGCTCCGACGTGTCGCCCGCGTGCTGGCCCACCTTGTCGAGGTTGCGCCCGCGCGAGAAGCCGGGGGTGGCCGTGTCCACCAGGAACAGGCTCACGCCCTTGGCGCCGGCGGTCGGGTCGGTCTTGGCGGCCAGCACGATGAGGTCGGCGTTCTGGCCGTTGGAGATGAAGATCTTGGAGCCGTTGATGACGTACGCATCACCGTCCCTGCGGGCGGTGGTGCGGATGGCCTTCAGGTCGCTGCCCGCGCCCGGCTCGGTCATGCCAATGGCCGCAATGGCCTCACCGCTGGCCATGCGCGGCAGCCAGTGCTGGCGCTGGGCCTCGGTGCCGCAGTGCAGCAGGTAGGGCGGGATGATGTCGTTGTGCACCTGCAGCCCGCCCACGAAACCGCCGTAGCCCCGGCGCGACAGCACCTCCACCACCGCGAACGAAAAGCGCACATCGGCCCCCGGGCCGCCATAGACCTCGGGCACGTCGGCGCACAGGTAGCCCTGTTCGCCCATGCGGGCGAACAGCTCGCGCGGCACCTGACCGGCTTTTTCCCAGTCGCGGTAGTGGGGTTCGATCTCGGTGTCGCAAAAGCGCTCCAGCGATTCGGTGAACAGCGCCAGGTCGGCGCGTTCGTCGTCGGTCAGGAAGGGGTTGGGCAGCATGGTCGCTCCAAAAAAAAGAGCCATCAGCGCTTGTCAAACATGCGTTGATGGCCAAAAAAGTTGAAATATTTTCTCTGGGCTGACGCTTCAAACCCGTTCGAAGATGGCGGCAATGCCCTGGCCGCCGCCGATGCACATGGTGGCCAAGGCGTAGCGGCCCCCAGTGCGGTGCAGCTCGGCAATGGCCTTGGTGGTGATGATGGCCCCCGTGGCCCCGACCGGGTGGCCCAGCGAGATGCCCGAGCCGTTGGGGTTGACCTTGGCGGGGTCCAGCCCCAGCTCCTGGATGACGGCGCAGGCCTGGGCGGCAAAGGCTTCGTTGGCTTCGATCACGTCGATGTCGGCCAGCGCGATGCCGGTGCGCGCCAGCACCTTCTGCACGGCGGGCACGGGGCCGATGCCCATGTAGGCCGGCTCCACGCCCGCGTGGGCGTAGCCCACCAGCCGGGCCAGCGGCTTGACGCCCAGCGCCTGAAGCCGGTCGCCCGCCACCAGCACCACGGCGGCGGCACCGTCGTTGATGCCCGAGGCGTTGCCTGCCGTCACCGTGCCGCCGTCCTTCTTGAACGCGGGCTTCATGCCCGCCAGCGCTTCGGCGGTGGTGTCGGGGCGCACGTGTTCGTCGGTGTCGAACAGCACCGTGCCCTTGCGGGTTTTCAGCGGCACGGGAACGATCTGCTCCTTGAAGCGCCCGGCGGCGATGGCTGCCACGGCACGGCGCTGGCTTTCGGCGGCCAGCTGGTCTTGCATGTCGCGGCCGATGCCGTAGCGCTCGGCCACGTTTTCGGCGGTGATGCCCATGTGGATCTTCTGCCAGGGGTCGTGCAGGATGCCCAGCATGTAGTCGAGGCTGGTGGCGTTGCCCATGCGCATGCCGTAGCGGGCGGCCAGGTCGAAGTAGGGGCCACGGCTCATGGCCTCGGAGCCGCCGCCCACGGCCACGTCGCAGTCGCCATAGCCAATGGCCTGGGCCGCGGAAATGATGGCCTGCAGCCCCGAGCCGCACAGGCGGTTGACGTTGAAGGCGGGCGTTTCGATGGGGCAGCCCGAGTCGATGGCGGCCACGCGGGCCAGGTAGGCGTCGTTGGGGTCGGTGGGGATGACGTTGCCCATCACCACGTGGCCCACGGCGTCGGGCGCCAGGCCGCTGCGCTGGATGGCGGCGGTCACGGCGGTGGTGGCCAGCACGGTGTTGGGGGTGTCTTTCAGGCTGCCGCCAAAGGTGCCGATGGCGGTGCGGGCGGTGCTGACGATGTACACGTCGCGGTGGGTCATGGAAAGGCTCCGGATAAAAACAAAAGGGGCTCAGCGCCCCACAAAGTGGGCAGGCTGCTTGCGGAAGAAGGCTTCGATGCCCGCCGGAAAGTCGGCGGTGCGCCCGCAGTGGGCAAACGCGTCTGCCTCGGCCTGCAGCTGGGTGGGCAGGTCGCGGTCAAACGCGGCGCGCATCAGGCGGCGCATGTGGCCCAGCGCGACGGTGGGGCCTTGGGCCAGGCGTTCGGCCAGGGCGGCGGTGGTGGCGTCCAGCTCGGCGGCGGGCACCACGCGGTTGACCAGGCCCAGCCGTTCGGCGTCGGCGGCGCTGAAGGTGTCGCCCAGCAGGGCGATTTCCAGTGCCTTGCGCAGGCCCACCAGACGTGGCAGGGCCCACGAGGCCCCGACATCGCAGTTGGTGCCGAGGTTGATGTAGGCCAGGTTGAAGCGGGTGCCTTCGGCGGCCAGCACAAAGTCGGCCTGCAGCATCAGGCTCAGGCCAGCCCCGGCGGCCACGCCGTGCACCTGGGCGATCACGGGCGCGTCCAGCTGGCCAAGCCGCACCACGGCCTCGTTCAACGGCCCCAGCAGGTCGGCCGCGCCTTGCACCGGGTCGGCCCTGAGGGTGGCGAGGTCGCCACCGGCCATGAAGCCTTTGCCCGCACCGCGCAGCACCACGGCGCGGACGCTGGGGTCGGCGGCCAGTTCGCGTGTGGCGGCCAGCAGGGCCTGCGCCATGGGCACGTCCACCGCGTTCAGGGCGCCGGGGCGGTTGAAGGTGAGGGTGACGGTGGCCCCCTGGCGTGTCACGCTGAGCGGGGGGCTGGCATCTGGGCTGGTCATGGGGTGTTTCTCAAAAACAGAAGCTGTCAACGCTTAACAGCAAAGCGCTGGATGCCAATTTGACTGACATTTTTTCAGCGGTACATCGCCTCGATTTCGTTGGCGTAGGTTTTGTAGATGCTGGAGCGGCGCACCTTCATGGTGGCGGTCACCTCGCCGTCGTCGTGGTCCAGTTCCTTGGTCAGCAGGTGGAACTTGCGGATGTGCGACACCTGGGCCAGGCGCTGATTGCCCGCTTCGATTTCGCGCTGGATCAGTTCTCGCACCTGCGGGGTTTCCACCAGCGAGCGAAAGTGCGTGAACGCCAGGCGCTGGGCCTCGGCCCATTTGCCCACGGTGTCAAAGTCGATCATCACCAGCGCGCTCACGAATTTGCGCCCCTCGGCCACGATGACGCACTCCTTGATGTAGGGGCTGGCCTTCATGGTGTTTTCGATTTCGGACGGCGTGAGGTTCTTGCCCCCGGCGGTGATCATGATGTCTTTGAGCCGGTCCACGATCTTGAGTTGGCCCTGCTCCTGGCGCACCACGTCGCCCGTGTGCAGCCAGCCGTCCTGGATGCTCTGGGCGGTGGCTTCGGGGTTTTTGTAGTACCCCGCAAACACCATGTCGCCTTGGATCTGGAACTCGCCCGTGTCGGGCGCGATGCGCCACTCGACGCCCTGGGTGGGCACGCCCACCGTGCCCACCACCACGTGGTCCAGCCGGTGGCCGGTGACCATGCCGGTGGACTCGGTCAGGCCGTACACCTCGACCAGTGGCAGGCCCAGCACGCGGAAAAACCGCACCACATCGGGCGGGATGGGGGCCGCGCCGGTCAAGGCCACCCGGGCCTCGCGCAGGCCGATGAAGTTCTGCAGCGAGCGGAACACGCTCCAGTAACAGGCGGCAAACGTGAACCGTTCGGCCAGCGTCCACTGGTGGCGGGGTTTTTCGGCCAGGGGCAGGCAGGCCGCGTAGGCCTTGTGGAACAGATGGCGGCGCAGCGCACCGGTGTCTTGCAGCTTGATGCTGATGGCCGCGTGCATTTTTTCCCAGATGCGGGGCACGCCCAGGAACATGGTGGGGGCCACCTCGCGCAGGTCTTCCTGCACGGTGCGGATGGATTCGCCGAAGTTGACCTGCGAGCCCAGGTACAACGGCACGAAGGTGGTCAGCATCTGCTCGGCCACGTGGCACAGGGGCAGGTAGGAGAGGTGGGAGGTGTCGCGGTGGAGCTGCAGGCGGTCGATGATGCCGGGCACGGCCCCGCGGATGTTGCGGTACGAAATCATCGCCCCTTTGGGCTTGCCGGTGGAGCCGGAGGTGTAGATCATCAGCCCGATGTCGTCCAGCGTCTGGTGCTCCAGCGCCTCGTCGATCAGGCCAGGGTTGCCCGCCAGCTCGCCCATCTGCTCCACTTCCTTGAAGGTGGTGATGAGTTGGCGCAGCTCGGGCGCGAAGCTGCGCAGGCCCTTGGTCTCCATGACCACGATTTTTTTCAGCCGGGGCAGCTCGGGCAGGGCGGCGAGCACTTTGTCGGTCTGTTCCTGGTCTTCGCAGACCATGATCTCGATGTCGGCGTGCGCCACCACGTAGGCCACCTCTGACGTGGGGCTGGTGGGGTACACCCCCACCGTGACGGCACCCACCAGCCCGGCCCCCATCTGGGCGATGACCCATTCGATGCGGTTCTCCGCGATCACGCCCATGTGGCCGCCCGCGGGCAGTCCCATGGCGCGCAGGCCCAGGCCAAAGTGGCTGGCCCGGCGGTGGTAGCCCGCCCAGGTGCAGGGCTTCCAGATGCCGAAGTCTTTCTGGCGGATGGCCACGCGGTCGGCATCGGTCAGCGCGCGTTGGCGCAGGCACTGCGGCAGGGTCAGAGGGGGGAGGGGGTCGTGGACGTGCATGGGGCCGGTCGGTTCGTCAATGCAGGAATGCGTGTGCCCATCGGCTCACGACAGCCAGCGCTTGCGGCGCTTGTAGTGCTTGATGTCTTTGAAACTCTTGGCCTCGCCGCCGCCGCCCATGCCGAGGTAGAACTCGCGCACGTCGGGGTCGTTGGCCAGGCGTTCGGCCGAACCGTCGATGACGATCTTGCCGTTTTCCATGATGTAGCCCCGGTGCGCCACGGCCAGGGCCACGGTGGCGTTTTGCTCGACCAGCAGCATGGAGGTGCCCTGCTCGGCGTTGATGCGGGCGATGATGGTGAAGATGTCTTCCACCAGCTTCGGGGAGAGGCCCAGCGAGGGCTCGTCCAGCAGGATGAGCTGGGGTTGGGCGATGAGCGCCCGGCCAATGGCCAGCATCTGCTGCTCGCCCCCCGACAGGTAGCCCGCCAGCCCCTTGCGCCGCTCGTGCAGGCGGGGGAAGTAGGCGTACACCGCGTCGAAGTCGGGCTTGGCATCGGTGCGGCCTGTCAGGGCGTAGGTGGCGGCCACCAGGTTTTCTTCGACGGTGAGGTCTTCGAACACCCGGCGGCCCTCCATCACATGGCTCAGGCCCTGGCGCACCAGCTGCTGGGGTTGCAGCCGGGCGGTGGGCTGGCCGTTGAACAGGATGCTGCCGCTTTCCAGTTCACCGTCTTCCAGCGTCAGCAGCCCGGACACGGCCTTGAGCGTGGTGGACTTGCCCGCGCCGTTGCTGCCCAGCAGCGCGACGATCTGACCGCGCGGCACGGCCAGTGACAGGCCACGCAGGGCCTGCACCACTTTGTTGTAGATGACCTCGATGTTGTTGACTTCGAGGACGTGGTCCGTGGGCGACTGGGTCATGGTGCGAGAACGGGCTGACGGGCGCGGGCGCGCGGTTTACAGGCTGATCCAGTCGGACGCGGGCACCATCTTCTGGGCCTTCATGTCGGCCTTGTACACACGGCCCACGGGGATGGAGTTGCCTTTGATGGTGATGGGCACACCGATCAGGCCGCCGGTGTCGAAGTCCTTGATGCTGTTGAGCGCGGCCTTCAGGTTGGGGCCGGTCAGCGGCTTGCCCGCTTCGATGCAGCGCTTGGCCGATTCGGCGAACAGCATGGCCGCCAGGAAACCCTGGATGTAGGCCGTGCTCTGGTACTCGGGGCGCATGGCGCGGATCTTGTCCAGCATGGGCGCCTTGGCCGAGGTGTCGTAGTGGTAGCGGTAGGGCATCACGCCCATGAAGCCGTCGCCCGCTTCGCCCATTTTCATGACGGTGGAGCTGTCCATGGTCCAGAAGGTGCCCATCCACTTGCTGGTCATGCCCATTTGTTTGCCCTGGGTGATGAACTCGGGGATGGGGGCCAGGATGTAGCCGTGGAAGATGGTGTAGTCGGGCGCGGCGCGGCGCAGCTTGATGACCTCGGTGGACACGTCCACGCTGCCGGGGGGCGTCATGAGCTTGACAGCCACCGACAGGCCCAGCTTCTTGGCCTCGGCCTCGGCTTCGTCGATGGGGTCGCGGCCAAACTCGGAGTCCGAGTACACGAAGGCCACCTTGGCGCCGGGCTTTTCTTTGGCAATGTGCTTGAGCAGGATGCCGAACATCTCGGTGTAGTCGGGGCCCACCAGGAACTGGTTGGGGTACTTCTGCGGGTTGTTCAGCTCGGTGGCGAACGAGGCGCCGGCCATCAGGATGTTGCCGTTGCGGTCCAGCTCGGGGTTGATGGTTTTGGAAAAACCGGTGGAGTCGCCGTAGTACAGGCTGACCTTGTTCTGGCTGGTGATTTTTTTGAACGTGGCCACCGACACGTCGACCTTGTAGCCCGTGTCTTCGGGCACGAAGCGCAGCTTGCGGCCCTTGATGCCCCCGGCGTCGTTGAAAATTTTCACGTAGTCGGACATGCCCGCGTTGATGCCGATGCCCGCGAACGAGAACACCCCCGTCATGGGGATGGAGCCGCCGATGACGATGTCTTCGCCTGCCGCCTGGGCGTGGGCCATCAGCGGCGCGGCGAGCGAGGCACCCGCTGCGAGCAGCAGGGAGCGGCGGCGCTGGGACGAGGGGGGGAGGGTGTGTGTGTTCTGCATGCTTGTCTCCTAGTCGTTGCTTGCCATGTCAAAGCTGTGGGATGCCCGGCATCAGTTGCGGAACGGCCACAGGTGGAAAAAACGGCGAATGCGCCGCCACATTTCTGCGAGCCCGTGCGGCTCGAACACCAGAAAACCAATGATCAGCAGGCCGAAGACGATGGTGCGCACCGGCGACAGGAACACCACCAGCTCGGCGCTGTTGGGCAGCAGGTCGAACACCAGCTTGAGCAGTTCGGGCACCATGGTCATGAACACCGCGCCCAGGATGCCGCCCAGGATGGAGCCCATGCCGCCGACGATGATGGCCGCCAGGAAGAAGATGGACATCAGCAACGGAAAGCTCTCGGGCGTGACCACCCGGAAGAAGTAGGCCCACAGCCCGCCCGCCACCCCGGCGTAGAACGACGACAGCCCGAACGACAGCAGCTTGTAGCGCAGCAGCGGGATGCCCAGCACCTCGGCCGAAATGTCGCGGTCACGTATGGCGATGAACGCCCGCCCGATGCGGGTGCGGAACAGGTTGGCGGCGCCCAGCAGCATCAGCACGGTCACGGGCACGATCAGCCAGTACAACCGGAACGACGTGTCCAGCGCCACGCCGAACAGGCTGGCGGGCCGCATGCTCAAGCCCCCCGTGCCGCCGGTGATGGCCAGGTTGGCGAACAGAAAATGCGCGATGAACGAGGCCGCGATGGTCGCAATGGCCAGGTACAGGCCCTTGACGCGCAGCGACGGAATGCCCACCACGATGCCGCCCAGCATGGCCACACCGCCTGCGGCCAGCAGGTTGAGCCAGAACGGCGTGTCCCAGTGGGTTTGCATGATGGCCACGGTGTAGGCCCCCAGCCCCATGAAGGCGGCCTGCCCCAGGCTGACCAGCCCGGTGTAGCCGGTGAGGATGTTCAGCCCCGTGGCGCTGGCCACGTTGATGGCCACCAGGCAGGCCAGGTACAGCCAGTAGTCGCTGGCCATGAAGGGAAACAGCACCAGCAGGGCTGCGGCCACGGCGAGCCAGGCTTTCTGGGTCTGCGAATCGAACAGCGCCGCGTCGGCGGTGTAGGTTTCTTTGAGTGTTCCGATGCGCATGGGCTTGCCTCACAAACGTTCGATTTCGTGGGTGCCGAACAACCCGTAAGGGCGCACCATCAGAATGGCCACCAGCACGATGAAGGTGGCCAGCAACTTGTATTCGCCGCCCAGGTAGGCCCCGGCCAGGGCTTCCACCAATCCGATGAACAACCCACCCACCAGCGCGCCCAGCACGCTGTCCAGGCCGCCGACGATCACCACCACCAGCACCGACAGGCCGAACACGCCCATGCTGGACGAAATGCCGCCGATGGAGCCCACGACGATCCCGGACACGGCCGCCAGCATGGCCGACACCACCCAGGCCAGCGAGAACACGCGCGGCACGTTGATGCCCACCGAATACGCCGCCGCCTGGTCGCTGGCCGTGGCGCGCAGGGCCACGCCCCCGCGCCAGAAGCGGAACACCAGCAGCACGGCGGCAATGAACACCACCGCGATCACCGCGCCCCAGAACACTTTGGGCGCCAGGAAGGCCTCGCCCACCATGATGGGCTGGCTGGGCATGAAATCGGGCAGGCGGCGCTGGTCGGCGGTCCAGATCATTTCGACCAGACCCACCAGCACCGAGCCCAGGCCCACCGTGACCATGAACACCGAAATGGGTGGTTCGCCCAGCAGGGGGCGGATCATGGTGCGCTCGATCAGTGCGCCCAAGAGTCCCGTGCCCAGCACCGCCGCCGGAATGGCCAGCCACAGCGGCAAGGCAAACATGGCCGAGAAGGTGAAGAACAGGTAGGCCCCCACCATCAGCAGTTCGCCGATGGCGATGTTGACCACGCGGGTGGCCTTGTAGACCATCACGAAGGCCAGCGCGGCCAGCGCATACAACCCGCCGCTGGCGATGCCTGTGAGGCTGATTTCGAACAGAAAGGCCCAATCCATCACGCAACTCCTGTGGGTTGGCTGGCGTTGGCCGCGTGCAGTTTGCGGCGCAGATCGCCCACGTCGCCCGAGCCGAGGTAGGCCCGGTTCACTTCGGGGTCAGCTTGCACCTCGGCGGGTTTGCCCTGGGCAATCACCTGGCCGAAGTTCAGCACCACCACGTGGTCGGACAGGTCCATGACCATGCCCATGTCGTGTTCGACCATCAGCACGGTCACGCCCCACTCCTCGCGCACGTCGAGGATGAAGCGGGCCATGTCTTCGGTCTCTTCGCGGTTCATGCCCGCCACGGGTTCGTCCAGCATCAGGATCTGAGGCTGCATGGCCAGGGCGCGCGCCATTTCCACGCGCTTTTGCAGGCCGTAAGACAGAGCGGCCACCGGGGCGTGGCGGATGTGGTCGATTTCCAGGAAGTCGATGATCCGTTCCTCGATGTCGCGGCGCAGTTCGGCCTCTTCGCGCTGCGCCTTGCCGACGTAAAGCAACGCGTCGAACACGTTGGTTTTGAGGTGCGCGTGGCGGCCGAGCTTGATGTTGTCCAGCACCGTCATGCCCCGGAACAGCGCGATGTTCTGGAAGCTGCGGCCCAACCCCATGCGGGCGCGTTGCGGTGCGGGCACGCGGGTGATGTCTTCGCCCTTGAACAGGATGCGCCCGCCGGTGGGCCGATAAAAGCCGGACACGGTGTTGAACAGCGAGGTCTTGCCCGCGCCGTTGGGGCCGATCACGGCGGTGATGGAGCCTGGCTGGACATCAAAGCCCACGCCGCTGAGGGCGCGCACCCCACCGAAGGCGAGCGTGACGCCATCGACCTGCAGCAAAGGGGGGGTGGCCCCGGAATGTGGTGTAGCCATCGGTGAAGGTGTGCGGGTTTGTGCGGGCTGTCTGCGGTTTTACTTGTGCGTAGACTGTCTACTTGCGAGTAGATTCTGGCCTTGTACAGTTCCACCCTGTATCGGTACTTTCCCTGCATTCGGCACCCACCATGAGCACACCCGCTTCTTTGATCCCGCCCGTTGCGGGCACCCCTTCACCCTGGTCGGTGGCGCTGGACCGCGAGCAGCAGCGCGAGGCCAAGCGCCAGGCGGTGCTGTCCACTGCCGCGCAGCTGTTCAACGAGCGGGGCTTTCACGCCACATCGCTGGACGACATTGCCGCCCGTCTCAACGTGAGCAAGCCCACGCTGTACTACTACGTGAAGAACAAGGACGAAATCCTGATCGAGTGCGTGCGCCAGGGTCTGCAGATGACGCTGGACGGCATCGAGGCGTCACGCCAGGCTGGGGGCAAAGCCATTGACCAGCTGATGGCTTGCATGCGCGTGTACGCGCACATCGTCACCATGGACTTTGGGATGTGTCTGATCCGGGTGGGTGACGAGGAACTGCCCGCCCAGAGCCGCAAGGAGCTGCGCCGGCTGAAGTCGGCCATCGACCACGAGTTCCGCCGCCTGGTCGCGGCCGGGGTGGAGGAGGGGTCGTTGCAGCCCTGCGACCCGAAAATGACGGCGTTTGTGATCGCCGGCGCGCTGAGCTGGATCGGGCGCTGGTACCAGCCCGGCGGTGAATACACGCCCGACCAGGTGGCCGATCAGTGCATTGCCACCCTGTGCGACGGGGTGCTCAAGCGCGTGGCCTGAGGGGCACAAGCGGTCAGAAAGGCGGGTCGTCGTCGGTGACGGCCCCTGGTTGCGCTGCCTGAGGGGCCACCGGGGCGAGGGACGGCGCGGCGCCTGGCACGGCGAGGCCGTCCAGCGCGTCGATCAGGTCGCCGATCAGCGGCCCCAGCTCGGCGGTGGCCATCAGCACGTTGCCGTCGAAGTCGTCGGCCCGCTGTCCCTGGGCTTTGGCCTGTTCCAGCACCTTGTCGTCGAAGGCCAGTTTTTTCAGCTGCAGGTTGTCGCCCAGCACAAAACTCACGCGGTCGTCCCATTCCAGGGCCAGGCGGGTGGGCTGCTTGCCCTGGGCGAGGTGGGCTTTCACCTCGTCGGTCAGCAGGGGGTGGCGGGCGTAGCGCACCACGGCCTGGCTTTCGTCGGCCGACTTCAGTTCGCACTCTTTGCCAATGGCAAACCCGGCGGGGGCTTCCTGCTCGGTCAGCCAGGTGGCCATGGCCACGGCGGGCGAGGTGGCGGTGGTCAGCGGCTCGACGCTGAAGCCGTCCAGCACCTTCACCAGCGCGGTGATGATGTCGTCGGCCCGGGCGGCGCTGGTGCTGTCCAGCACCATGCGGTGGTGGGTGGTGTCCAGCCACACCCAAATGCTTTGCTCGCGCGGGAAAGCCTGGGGCAGCAGGGCGGCCACGGCCTCTTCTTTCAGGTCGCGTTTTTCTTTTTTGCCGGGTTTGCGGCCCGTGGTGGCTTCGATTTGCGCGGCCATGTCATTGACCCGCCGGTTGATGACGCTGGACGGCACCTGGCGCACCTCCACCTTGAAGCGCAGCATCCACTGGCCGTTGACCGATTCGATCAGCGGGCCGTGCGCCTGGCCCCGGGGGGGCACCCAGCCCACGGCTTTGTCCTGGCTGGCCCCGCAGGGCTCGAACGGCATGCGCTGCAGCGCGGCCTCCACCACCTCGATCGATGCGGGCCAACCGCTGGCCACGCCGTACACCCACACACTTTTGAACACAGGTTTCCTTTGGTTGACTGCTTGCCGGTCTGCCTCACCAGGCCGGGGGGCAGAGTCTATCCATTGCCGGAGGCTTGCAGCCGACCGAGCCGGTGGGCCAGTTCCACCGCCGAGCTGACCCCCAGTTTGTCGAAGATGTTGGCACGGTGGAATTCCACCGTGCGTTGGGTGATGCCCAGGTGATCGGCGATGTTTTTGTTGTAGTGGCCTTGCAGCAGCTCGGCCAGCACCTCGTGCTCGCGCAGGCTCAGGCTTTGCAGGGCGGCTTTGAGCTGGCGGGTCTGCTCGTCCAGCTGAACCTGGGCGCGGGCCGCGACCAGCGCCTGTTCCACGCGGTCCACCAGCTGGTTGTCCTGAAACGGCTTTTCCAGAAAGTCCCAGGCCCCGTTCTTCACGGCGGACACCGCCATGCTCACATCGCCATGGCCGGTCAGAAACAGCACGGGCCAAGGGCATTGCAGGGCGCGCAGCTTTTCGAACGTGGCCAGCCCCGACAGCGGCTCCATGCGGATGTCCATCACCACCACGGCATTGCCCCAGCGCAAACCCGGGTCGCCGACGGCTTGCAGGAAGTCCGGCCCGCTGGCCCAACTGGCGGCCTGGTAGCCGCGCGAGTCGAACAGCCAGGTCAGGCCGTCCCGGATGTCCGGGTCGTCGTCAACGATGTGGATGGCGGCAGGTGTCATGGTGTGGTGGTTGGGGTGTGCCGGGGCAGACAGACGGCAAAGCGGGCCCCGCCCAGCTCGGGGTCCCTGCCCAGTTCGATGCGGCCATGGTGGGCCTCGACGATGGAGCGGCAGATGGCCAAGCCCATGCCCATGCCGCCGTCTTTGGTGCTGAAAAACGCGTTGAAGATGTGTTCGCGCTGGTCGTCGGGCACGCCCGGTCCATTGTCGGCCACGTGGATGACCACTTCCTGGCGCTCCACGTCCATCGACACGCCCATGTGCACCTGCGGGGTGCCGGTTGTGCCACGCCCGGCCCAGTCCAGCGCGTTGCCCGCCAGGTTGGCCACCACATGCTCCAGCAGCAGCCGATCGGCCAGCACCCACAGCGGTGCCGATCCGTCGGGGCTCGACACGCACACGCCCGGGGTGTCCTGGTACGAGGCGGTCACCTGCGCCACAAACGCGGTGGCATCCAGCACCTGCCGTGACAGCTCCCGGCGGCGGGCAAAGGCGTTGACCCGCTGGATGATGCTGCCCGCCCGCTCCGCCAGCCGGGCCATGCGCTCCACCACGGGCTGCGCCTCGGGCAGGGTGATGGAGTGGCTGTGCAGGCGGTTGAGCAACCCGTTGGCAAAGCTGCTCAGGGCCCCCAGCGGCTGGTTGAGTTCGTGCGCCAGGGTCGATGCGACCTCCCCCATGGCCACCAGCCGCCCCGAGGCTTCGAGCCTGTGCTGCTGCAGGGCCGCCAGTCGCTGGCTGCGTTTGCGTTCGCTGATGTCCAGCACCGAACTGATCCAGCCCAGCTGTTGGCCCGTGGCCGAGGTCAGCGGGGCCTGGTGGATCAGCACGTCGATGTTCTGCCCGTCCGCATGCCGGAACACGGCTTCCACTTCGGACGGTGGGGCGGCTGCGGTGGCGGCCGGGTGTGCCGGCGTGAGTTCCGCTGGCCAGTCGGGCAAAGGGGCCTGGCACCCCGCCAGGCGGGTGGCGTCGCACCCGGCGATGCGGCCAAACGCCTCGTTGGCGTACAGGATCAGGCCCTGGTCCGACCGCGCCAGCAGGCCCACGTTGACCGAGTTTTCCATGGCCGCGCGCAACGCCACCTCGGTTTGCAGCATGGCCTGCACACGCTGGCGTTTGCCCATGTCGCGCCGCAGGGCCCACAGGGCCCCCAGCATGCCCAGCAGAAAAAGGATGGCCACCAGCAAGAACAGGCGAGGCACCAGGGCCGGGTGGCTGGACAGGGCGGTCATTTCGATGAACAGGTCCGTGCCGGGCAAGTTCATCGGGGCCAGGTAGGGCGCGGCGTCACCGGCGAACGGCACCGCACCGCCGCCATCGCTCACGAGCCGCACCGTGTGTTGCTGGCGCAGCCAGGTGGGGACCAGCCCCTGGACGCAGGTGTCCAGGGCCAACGCGGCCACGTAAACCCCCAGGTATTCCCCTCGCTCGAAAAACGGCACGGCCAGCCACACCACGTCACCGGGCCTGCCGTCGGCCAGCAGCATGGGGCCCCCGTAGGCCGGGCGGCGCAGCCCCACGGCAATGTCGCCCGTGCTGGCGAGCATGTCTGCGTTGGCCGGGTGGGCCGCGATGCGTTGTTGCCATTCGGGCGGCAGGTCTTCGGACGGCCGCCGCAAACCCACCGGGTGCCAGCCGTGCCACAGCACGGCACCGGGTTCGCTCCACAGCTGCCCCCCTTGCCAGGGCGCGGCGGCAGCCGATGCGGGGGGAGCCGCGACAGCCTGCCGGGCCTGGGCGAGCAGGTCTTCTTCGAGGCGGCTGAAATGGAAGCGGGTGCTGTGCTCCAGCCACTGGCCATCGGCCACGCGGCGGCGTTCTTCTTCGGTCTGCTCGAAGCGTTGCAGGTACAGCACCAGTGCCACCACCGATGCCACCACCAGCAGCAACAGGCCCAGCAGCAGCCACAGCGTGCGGCGGCTGCGCAGGCTGGGGTGTGGCAATCCCTGCTGCTGCAGCAAGGCAAAGTCCATCGGTGGCGTGGAAAGGGGTGGCTTGACCATTGGGGGGCGGACGCGATCGGGCGTGTCGGACGTAGCATAGTCGCCATGGCTTTGGACACCACTGTTGCTTTCCTCAGGCGACGCCAGCTCTTGCAGGCGGGGGCGGCGCTGGCCTGCGCAGGGGCTCGGTCGGTGCGGGCCGGGGGGCTGACCATCCGGTTTTCGCACGTGGTGGCCCCCGACACACCCAAGGGCCAGGCCGTGGAGCGGTTTCGCGTGCTGGTGGGCGAGCGCTCGGGCGGGCGCATCCAGGTCCTGGTGTACCCCGACGCCCGGCTGTATGGCGACCACCACGAGATGCAGGCCCTGCAGCTGGGGGCGGTGGAAATGCTGGCCCCTTCGCTGTCCAAGTTCGGGCGCATCGGGTTTGCCGAGTTCGAGCTGTTTGATCTGCCGTACCTCTTTCCGGACCTGGGCAGCGTGCGGCGTATCACCCAGGGGGCACTGGGGGCTCACATGCTGGCGCGGCTGCGGCGCCAGTCGTTGGTGGGCCTGGGGTTTCTGGACAACGGCTTCAAACACATGAGCGCCCACCGGCCATTGCTGACCCCGGCCGACTTCGCGGGCCTGCGCATGCGGGTGCAGTCGTCGTGGGTGATCGCCGCGCAGATGCGGGCCCTGGGCGCCCGCCCCGTCACGCTGGCGTTCAGCGAGACGCGCCAGGCGCTGGCCGCCGGGGTGGTGGACGGCACGGAGAACCCCCTGTCCAACTTCTGGACCCAGCGCATGCACGAGGTGCAAAGCGACCTCAGCCTCACCCAGCATGCCTACCTGGGCTATGCGGTGGTGGCCAACCAGCGGTTCTGGGACGGGCTGGCCACCTCAGACCGCGAGCTGGTGGCCGGTGCCTTGCACGATGCGGTGGGCTTTGGCCTGCAGGTGGCCGACGCCCGCAACGACAGCGCCTTGGCCGCGCTGAAAGCCGCCGGTGGCACACGCATCCACGTGCCGCAGCCCGCGCAACTCGCGCAGCTGCGTGCCGCCGTGGCCCCGGTGCACACGGCACTGGCCCGGCGCATCGGGCCCGAGTGGCTGGACCGTGCCCGCGCCGCCATGGCGTGAATCAGGGTTAACCCTACTGTTGAACGTCACAGTTGGCGGGGGCTGGGGCGGTGCGTATCGTCCGCGGCGTTGCAGATCTCCCTTTTTCTCCCCCCTTCACTGTTGATCGCCATGACCATTTCCACCGGGGCGCGCCCCCTCTACAAATCCCTGTATGTGCAGGTTCTGTTCGCCGTGACCGTCGGCGTGTTGCTGGGGCATTTCCACCCCCAGCTCGGCGCCGACATGAAGCCCCTGGGCGACGGCTTCATCAAGCTCATCAAGATGATCATCGCGCCCATCATCTTCTGCACCGTGGTGGTGGGCATCGCCGGCATGGAAGACATGAAGAAGGTCGGCAAGACCGGCGGTCTGGCGCTGCTGTACTTCGAAGTGGTGTCCACGGTGGCGCTGGTCATCGGGCTGGTGGTGGTCAACCTGCTGCAACCCGGCGCGGGCATGCACGTGGACCCGGCCACGCTCGACACCAAGGGCATTGCCGCCTACACCGCCCCCGGCAAGATGCAGGGCACGGTGGACTTTTTGCTCAACGTCATTCCCACCTCGGTGGTGGACGCGTTTGCCAAAGGCGAAATCCTGCAGGTGCTGCTGTTTTCCGTGCTGTTTGGCTTTGCGCTGCACAAGTTCGGCGGGCGCGGCACCATGGTGTTTGACTTCATCGAGAAGTTCTCGCACGTGCTGTTCGACATCGTGGGCATCATCATGAAGGTCGCTCCCATCGGCGCGTTCGGTGCCATGGCCTTCACCATCGGGAAATACGGCATCGGTTCGCTGTTTTCACTGGGCAAGCTGATGGGCACCTTCTACCTGACCTGCCTGCTGTTCATCTTCGTGGTGCTGGGCACCATCGGTCGCTTGCATGGCTTCAGCATCGTGAAGTTCATCCGCTACATCAAGGAGGAGCTGCTGATCGTGCTCGGCACGTCGTCCAGCGAATCGGTGCTGCCCCGCATGATGGAGAAGCTGGAAAACCTGGGCGCCCGCAAATCGGTGGTGGGCCTGGTCATTCCCACCGGCTATTCGTTCAACCTCGACGGCACCTCCATCTACCTGACCATGGCGGCCGTGTTCATTGCCCAGGCCACCGACACCCCCATGACCCTGGTGCAGCAGCTCACCTTGTTGGCGGTGCTGTTGCTCACGTCCAAAGGGGCGGCAGGCATCACCGGCAGCGGCTTCATCGTGCTGGCGGCCACCTTGTCGGCGGTGGGCGGTGTGCCCGTGGCCGGGCTGGCGCTGATTCTGGGCATTGACCGCTTCATGTCCGAAGCCCGGGCCCTGACCAACCTGGTGGGCAACGGCGTGGCCACCCTGGTGGTGGCCAAATGGACCGGCGACCTCGACATGGCCAAACTGCAGCATGGGCTGAACAACCCCGCTCCAGAAGAGGCAGACGAGCCCGAGCGCATTCTCGACCAGCAGGTGGCCCACATGGCAGTGGCCAACCGCAAGGGATGATGTTTTGAGTGAAAATGGCTTCTAACGCTTGACCATCAAGCGTCTGAAGCTATCAAAAAAGACTGGCCAGCAAAAAGGCCGCCGTGCCCCACATCATCAGCGCCACCAGCCCGTCGAGTGCGCGCCACACCAGGGGCGAGCTCAAGCGGCGGCCCAGCCAGAACACGGCCACGCCCAAGGCCACAAACCACACGGTGGAGCCCACCGCCGCCCCCAGGCCGAACACGGTGTTGCCGGGGGCGCCATAGGCCAGCGAGGCGGTGCCGATGAGCACCGCGGTGTCGATCCAGGCGTGTGGGTTGAGCCACGAGAACGCCAGCGCCGACAACACGGCCTGGCGGCGGGTGACGCGGGCCACGGGTGCGGCAGCCGACTGGGCCTGCGGGGCCACGGGCACCGGCTTCAGAAAACGGCGCAGGGCCTCCCAGCCGTAGTAGGCCAAAAACAGCACGCCCCCACCCACCAGCGCGCCTTGCAGTTTGTCCGACAGGCCGCCCAGTTGGGCCAGGCCCAGCACCCCCAGGGCGATCAGCACCACATCGGCCAGGATGCACACCCCCACCGTCAGCCACACATGCTGGCGCTGCAGGCCCATGCGCAGCACATGGGCGTTTTGCGGGCCAATGGCCATGATCAGCGACAGGCTGAGCACCATGCCCGCGGAAAAAGCGGGGCTCAGCAGGGGCCATGAAGCGGGCAATGAAAGGGGCAGGGCAAAGGCGGACATGGCGGTTCTTCTTGTGTCGGCGGGTGGCAACACCACGGGTGTCGGAATGCCCGCCAGTGTGCCCGTGCCCCGCATGGAATTAAACTGAATCAACTCAAAGTCAATTTGCTCAATATTTAATTAACCAAACTCCATGCTCGACGCCCGCCAACTCGACGCCCTGGCCGCCGTGGCCGAGCAAGGCAGCTTTCTGGCCGCCGCCCAGTCGCTGAACGTGACGCTGGCGGCCGTGTCGTTGCGCATCAAATCGCTGGAACAGGCCTTGGGCCAGCGCCTGCTGGTGCGCGGCAAAACCGTGCGGGCCACGGCGGCGGGTCAGGCCCTGCTGACCCACGTGCGCCAGGTGCGGCTGATGGAAGCGGACCTGCTGAAAAACCTGAACTGGGGCCATGGGGGGGATGGCAGCGAGGGTGAGGCCCCTTGGCAGACCCTGAGCGTGGCCATCAACGCCGACTCCATGTCCAGCTGGTTCCTGCCCGGCGTCGCCCCGTTGCTGGCCGCGCAACGGCTGCTGGTGGACATCGTGATCGACGACCAGGACCACACCCACGATGCCCTCAAAAGCGGCGACGTGCTGGGCTGCGTCACCACCCTGTCACGGCCCATGCGCGGCTGTGTGGCCGAGCCCCTGGGCGTGATGCGGTACCGCTGCGTGGGCTCGTCCGCGCTGGTGGCGTCGGTGCAGGGCGAGGGGGGCGGGCTGTCGGTGCACCGACTGCTGGCCAAGCCTGCCGTCATCTTCAACCGCAAAGACGGCTTGCAGGATGCGTTTTTGCTCCAGCACTTCGGGCTGCGCCAGCCCGCCTACCCCCGGCACTTCGCCCCGGCGGTGGACGGTTTTGAAAAAGCCATCGAACTGGGCCTGGGCTGGGGCATGGTGCCGGACCAGCAGCTCGCGCTGCGCCAGGGGCGCCCCGAACTGACAGAACTCCTGCCCGGCGCGGCGGTGGACGTGGCGCTGTATTGGCAACACTGGGAGCGCGAAGCGCCTTCCGCCCGCCGACTGACCGAGGCGGTGAAAACCGCCGCCAGCCAGCACCTGCTGCAGCATGTGTAGCTGCTGACGCAATACCATCAAGCGCAGGGGGCGAAAAAGGCATAAAAAAACCCGGCACCAGGCCGGGTTTTCGGTGAAGCCGGTGTGGGCTTCTGCCCCGGTGGGGCCAGGCGGTGCTCAGCCTTTGAGGCAGCTGCTCATGAAGGCCTTGCGCTCGTCGCCCTTCAGGTCCTTGGCCTTGGCGTCGGCGTTGCAGGTTTTCATTTTGGTTTGCTGTGCGGTTTTGCCATCGGCCGGGGCTTCTTCGGCTTTGGCGCTCAGGCAGGTTTTCATGAAGGCTTTGCGTTCGTCGCCTTTCAGGTCTTTGGCCTTGGCGTCGGCGTTGCAGGTTTTCATCTTGGTTTGCTGGGCAGAGGGTTCTGCGGCCATCGTGGGCAAAGCCAGGGTGGCCAGGGACAGGACCAGCAGGGAGGCCAGTTTTTTCATGCGCGTCTTTCAAAAAGTGGGTGAAGGCGGCACCCTCCCGACCCCGATGAGACCGGTTGCCGCACGCGCATTGTGCGCACAACACATGACGCCAGGCGGCGGCTCGGGCCTGTGCGTCCGCCCAAGTGTGACGAATTGCAACACCGCTGCGCCATCGGTCACCGCCGGGCGGCGTCACCAGGCCAGATAGGCATAACCCTGTTCTTGCAACTCCATGACGGCTGCGGCGCCCACCTCTTCCACCTCGGCAAACTCCAGCATGTCGGTTTTGTCCCAGCCCACGGTGTGCATGGTGTTGCCGCAGGCAATAAAACGCACACCGTAGGCCTCGGCCATGCCGCGCACACGTTGTTGGTGCAGCTGAGGCACAGGGCGTTTGGGCTGCTTGGCCAGCAGGTGAATGCCTGGTCCCCACACCACCACCGCGATGGCCACATCGTCCACGTACTTCTTCAGCAGGGCGCTGATGGAGTTGAAGATGGCCTCCTGGTAGGCCTCGTCCGACCGGTTGAGCTGGTAAACGATTTTGTGAGGCGCGTCACTGCCCGTCGCGCTGGCGCTGGCGCTGGCGCTGGCCGGGGCGGTGGCCACGGCTCCCCCGGCGGCGGCCAGTGCGGCCAGCAAGCGGCGCCGGGGCACGCCACGGGGCCCCCGGGGCAGAGGGGTGTCGGGCGTCAGGGAGGCCTCTGAATCTCGGGGGGGCGCTGGCAATGGGTGTGTTTTCATACCCCCTAGAGTAAATCTGGCCGCGGTTTTTGTCACCGGGGGGTGGCCCGATGTCGGCCACCTAAAATCGCGCCATGCTGAAAATCAAACAAGACCTGCTCGCCGCCCTGGCCGCCGAGCTGGACGCCCTGGCCCCTGGCGCGGGCGCCAAAGCCGCTTTCGAATCCCCCAAGGTGGCCGCCCATGGCGACTACGCCTGCACCGCCGCCATGCAACTGGCCAAGCCACTGAAGCTCAACCCCCGCCAGGTGGCCGAGAACCTGTGTCACGCCTTGCGTGCCACGCCCGTGTTCGCGCAATGGGTGGAAGCGCTGGAGATTGCCGGTCCCGGTTTCATCAACATCCGGCTCAAAGCCGCGGCCAAGCAGGAAATCGTGCGCGAGGTGCTGGGCCAGGGCGACGCCTTCGGCGTGCAGCCCGCACGCAACGAGCGCGTGCTGGTGGAGTTCGTGTCGGCCAACCCCACGGGCCCGTTGCACGTGGGCCATGGCCGCCAGGCCGCGCTGGGCGATGCCCTCTGCAACCTGTTTGCGACCCAGGGCTGGTCCGTGCACCGCGAGTTCTATTACAACGACGCGGGTGTGCAGATCGAAACCCTGGCCAACTCCACCCAGCTGCGCGCCAAAGGCGTCAAGCCCGGCGACGCGGGTTGGCCTGAAGCCGCCTACAACGGCGATTACATCCAGGACATCGCCAACGACTTTCTGACCTGCAAAACCGTCAAGGCCGACGACCGCGAGGTCACCGCCAGCGGCGACGTGAACGATCTGGCGGGCATCCGCGAATTTGCCGTGGCCTACCTGCGCCACGAACAAGACCTGGACCTGAAAGCCTTCCAAGTCCGGTTTGACCACTTCTACCTGGAGTCCAGCCTCTACACCAGCGGCCGCGTGCAGGCCACCGTGGACCGCTTGGTCGCCAACGGTCACACCTACGAGAAAGACGGCGCGCTCTGGCTCAAAAGCACCGACTACGGGGATGACAAAGACCGTGTCATGCGCAAAACCGACGGCGGTTACACCTACTTCGTGCCCGATGTGGCTTACCACATCGCCAAGTGGGAGCGCGGCTTCACCAAGGTGGTCAACATCCAGGGCACCGATCACCACGGCACCATCGCCCGCGTGCGCGCCGGGTTGCAGGCCGCCAACGTCGGCATCCCGCAGGGTTACCCCGACTACGTGCTGCACACCATGGTGCGCGTGGTGCGCGGGGGTGAAGAGGTCAAGATCAGCAAGCGCGCGGGCAGCTACGTCACGCTGCGCGACCTGATCGAATGGACCAGCAAAGACGCCGTGCGCTTCTTCCTGCTCAGCCGCAAGCCCGACACCGAGTACACCTTCGACGTGGACTTGGCCGTGCAGCAGAACAACGACAACCCGGTGTTCTACGTGCAGTACGCCCACGCCCGCATCTGTTCGGTGCTCGCGGCCTGGGGTGGCGATGTGGCATCGCTGGCCGGGTCCGATCTGTCCGCCCTGGACAGCCCCCAGGCCGCAGCCCTGATGCTGAAGCTGGCGCAGTACCCCGCCATGTTGACCGCCGCCACCGAAGGCGAGGCCCCGCACGACGTCACCTTTTACCTGCGCGAGCTGGCTTCCGCTTACCACAGCTATTACGATGCCGAGCGCATCCTGGTGGATGACGACATCGTCAAGCGCGCCCGACTGGCCCTGGTGGCCGCCACCGCCCAGGTGCTGGCCAACGGGCTGGCGGTGCTGGGCGTGAGCGCCCCGCGCAAGATGTGACCCGAGGCGTTCACCGCTTTCTTCCGATTCACCGCACATTCACAAGGCAGATCAGCACATGGCCATGCAATTCAAACGCCTCCAGCGCGGCGGCACCGTGTTGGGCTTCATTCTGGGTGTGCTGGTGGGCCTGGCGGGGGCGCTGGCCGTGGCGGTGTATGTCACCAAGGTGCCTGTGCCCTTTGTGGACCGCATGATTTCCCGCAAGGCGTCAGAGGATGCCGCCGAGGCCGAGCGC
>Ga0209066_10001762_pt1 | contig 27898 bp, 27 predicted proteins | sample All_14_2_FD_187198 | JGI IMG/M metagenome (GOLD analysis project Ga0209066, IMG submission 187198) | Freshwater microbial communities in response to fracking from Pennsylvania, USA - Allegheny Zone_MetaG_DW_15 (SPAdes) (version 2) ...
CGTCAGCGGTCCAGCGACGAGGCGGCGAGCGGCCGTTATTGCACGAAGGCGGATGCGGACTTGCACGGTGTAGTCGTCGGTGATGGCACAGAGGCCGTACCCACGAGCGAGCGCAATATCAATAGCCTTCATGAAACTCGGATCGGCGTACGCGCGCGTAGTGGAGTCGTCGCCCAGGTCGGTACGCACGAGCCCGTGCGACTCGGCACTTTCGAGGAACGTCAGCGCATTCCGAACACGGTCAATGTCTTCGGCACCCAGACCGGCTCGATCCTTCACATATGGGTTCGCTTCCGCGAACTTCCTTAGCTCACCAACGACCTCACGCGGGATCACGACCGGATTCTCATGCCGAACCACGTCGCCCCCGACTCGATCGAACAGTTGCTTGAGACCGCCAGTCCACTTCTGGTTCGTGTCCATGAAGATGTTCGTATCGATGAAAAGTCTGTAGTTCGGCTGAACAAACTCCGTCGGAGTCAGCAACTCGATCTTGTCTTCGACGCTCACTCGTTGCCCTCTCCGCTAGTACGAAAACTGACGTTTCGTTGGTAGCCACGTGCGGCCCGCCCAGCGAACTCGGACATAGCCTCCGCTGCTCGATCACGACTCGCCTGTCGTGCCCGTTGGTACGAAACGATCGCCTCGGCCGGAATCCGATGGTGCGTTCCAACCATCTCCGATTCAAGGTCGCCTGCCTCGATGAGCTTCATGAGTGTCGGCCGAGATATGCCAATCATGCTGGCAGCTTCGGTGGTGCTATACAGATCTTTCACTGGAACCACTACAGCGCCGGACAAGCTCTCGGCCTCCAGCAGCACCAGAATCTTCTCCGCAGTGCGTCGCGGCAACGTGAGGGTGACCTCTACAGCACCCTCGGTTCCCTCAAGTGCGCCGCGAACTACCTCTACCGCATCGTCGGCCGCTCCACCCACTTCATTCCCCCAAGTCTCTTACATGCAGTCAAGTGCTGTAAGTGTAACCCAGTAATGCGATTGGAGCAACCCGAAACTCATAGCCTCCAGTCGATGCCACGTTGATTGGCTGCCGCGAGGAATCGGTTCGCATCCGAGAAGGGCGTCGCATCCCGAAAGAGTGGGGTGTGCTTTGACGACCAAGCAACGGGGTGGGTGGTCGGGATCACCCGATGAGGCGGGTCGGGAATCCGAGTCGGACACCACTTTGGCGAACTCGTTCCCAGGAGCAGAAACGGGATCGGCCTGCTCTCCGCCGCAAGCACCTGGAGTAGATGCCGTGTGAAGTCGCGCCAAGTCGAGCGGTGAGACCCGGGCGTGTTCTCCGCAACAGTGAATGCGGAGTTCAGGAGGAGAACTCCACGGTCAGCCCAGAGCGCCAGATCGCCTGCGCCGCTTGACGGGCGACTGAATGACACGTCGGGGTCGTCATCCATGTTCGTGAAGAGGGCGTCAAGCGAGTCGCCGAGCGTCGGTTGGCCATCTTGCGAGAAAGCAAGGCCAGTCGCTTTCCCTGGCTGAGAGTATGGGTCTTGCCCGAGGAGGACGACTCGAACTCGTTCTAGTGGCGTATCCCAAAGGGCGCGGAACACCAGGCGATTCTCGGGCCATACACCAGGGCCGCAGAGTCTGGTCGCTAGGGCCTCCGCATCAGCCGGGTCGTAGCTTTGCTTGCGAAGGGCCTCGGCCCAGTCGTCGGGTATCAAGCCCGCATCTGTGGCTGAAGTGGTCGAGACTGTCACCCTGCACGCCCGCGCCTTCCGGGCGGCAGGAGCCCACGGGCACGTGCCTTCGCAACCCATCCCTGAGCAGTCGATAGAGCGACCTCGCTGTTGCGGGCCATCGTGGCGGTCGGGTTGGGGTCGCCGTCCTCTGCAAGCCGGGCGTGCTGGAGCGCGACGAGTTCGTAGAAGTCTGGCGTGCGCTTCGGGTCGCCGAGAGGGGCGAGGACTTCGCCCGCACGAAGCGTCCGGCCGCTCGGCAAGATGATCCTGCCGTTCTCGAAACGACTCGCTCCTGTGACAGCGAACAGGCGCTTGTTGATCGCCGCCTCGATCTTCGCGGTCGGCAGCTCTCGCAGTTGCTGGCTGGTGATCGGGTCTCCGGCGAAGAACGGCAGATGCACGACGCCAGCGATTCGCACCTCCCCCATTCGATCCTGGTAGACACGCACCTGCCGCTGTAGTCGCAGAAGAACGCGAGTGCCCGTCTCGGTGTGCTGGATCAGGAACCAGCGGCCCTCGTCGAGGTTGCTGTGCTCGGAGCATAGTTTGCGATCCAAGCCAGGGGCGTTGTCGATCCACTCTTCGTAGTGCAGGGCGATGTCGATGCCCCCGCTCTCCTTCTCCGTGTCGAGCGGGGATCGTTCGGGAAGCCGCCACCCTTCCGGCAGGTCGGCATCCACCAGCAGCTCGAAGTCGGGCTGCTCGTCGGAGTCATGCGCGAAAGTAGTCACGTCCTGAGTCTATCGAGCGAGCACCGAAAACTCATGTAGTTGCGAGTCTGCGCGTTTTATGTTCTAATATCGTGTATTCGCGTAAACGTGATTTTGGAGGCTGGCATGAGTGACACGAACGCAGACACCGCGGTCGCTCAGCTGCCCTTGTTCTACTCTGAGGAAGAGACGGCGCGGTTGCTGGGTATCCACCGCACGACGCTGCGCACGCTGGCTCTGGAAGGTCGCGCCCCGGTGGAGCCGATTCGACTCACCCGGCACAAGCGTGTCTATCGCCGTGTCGATGTCGAACGCCTCGCCGGGCTAAGGCAGTAGACGGGGCGAAGATGGGCAGCATCGAGCCTTACGAGACGGCCAAGGGCCGCCGCTATCGTGCCCTGTACCGGCGGCCGGATCGGAAGCAGACACAGAAGCGCGGGTTCAGAACCAAGAAGGCGGCCGAGCTGTTCCTGGCGACCACCGAGGTAGACATCGCTCAGGGTCGATACCTCGACCCTTCCCTCGCCCGAGTGACCGTTGCCGACTGGTTGGATACCTGGCTGGGGGCTCGGGGTGATCTGCGCGCGACGACTCGGAGCCGTGTCGAGAACATCATCGAGAAGCACATCGCGCCCGAACTCGGCTCGATCCCGATTGGCAACCTCACTCGCCTTCGCGTGCAGGAGTGGGCCTCGGCGCTGCCGGGCGCTCCCGCCACGGTGCGGAAGATCGTCAACGTGCTTTCGGGCGCGCTGCGGTTCGCCGTCGAGGATGGGCGGCTACCGTCGAACCCCGCGCAGCGGCTGAAGCTCCCGAAACCGACGAAGACGCGCAAGCGTTACCTGTCTCACAACGAGGTCGCCGCGCTCGCTCAGACGATCGACGCGGCGAAGGATGGTCGGCAACACGGTTACGGCCTCGTCGTGCTCGTGCTGGCCTACTGTGGGCTGCGATGGGGTGAACTGTCGGGGCTTCGCATTTGTGACCTTGACCTCGACGCGAAGAATCCACGGCTGACAGTTGAGCAGACCGTCGTGGCCGACAAGGGCTATCAGCGCATCGAGCCGCCGAAGGACTACGAGCACCGGAGCATCCCGATTCCGGCATTTCTCGTCGCGCTGCTTCGCGCGCAGATCGCCGGACGCCCCGCCGACGCTCCCGTGTTCTACGGAATCCGCACGGGAACCTGGCTACGGAACCACGTCTACCGAGTCGGGTGGTTCGATCCTGCGGCCACGGCGGTCAGCCTCGACGGACTCACGCCCCACGAACTGCGACACACGGCTGCCTCGCTCGCCGTCAGCGCCGGAGCGAACGTCAAGGCCGTGCAGCGAATGCTCGGGCATGCCTCGGCCGCTGTGACACTCGACGTGTATGCCGACCTGTTCGATGACGACCTCGACGGTGTTGCCACGGCTCTCAATCAGGCAGCGATGCAATCGGATGTTGCCAATCTGTTGCCAAAAGCCGCGTAGCACCGTTCCAGCGCCTACTGTCGGATACGCGAAAACCCCCGCCTGAGCGGGGGTTTTCTTGTTGGTGACCCCAGCGGGATTCGAACCCGCGTTACCGCCGTGAGAGGGCGGCGTACTAGGCCGCTATACGATGGGGCCGTTGCGACAACTCATCGAGTATAGCCATAGTCAGCACGGTCAGGCGAATCGACCGAGGAGCATCCACCGGGGGGATGATGCGCACGATCCGAACCATCACCACGACCTGCGCCGTCGTCGGCGCGCTCCTGCTCGGCGGCTGCAGCGCGCTGCTGCCCGAGGTCTACGGCCCGGAGCGCGGGCCGGACGGTCGCGTCGCCGAGCCGACCGAGGCGGCGGCGACCTTCCTCACGGTCGGCGACTGCTTCGGCTTCACCGTCGAGGGCGACCTCGCCCGCGTCACGATCGTGCCGTGCGCGCAGTCCCATGACTGGGAGGTCATCGCGCAGGGCGACCTGACACTGCGGGAGGAGAAGGAGCTCGGCGTGCAGAACGCGGTCTCCGGCTACTGCGCAGACCCGTTCGCCGCGTTCGAGGCGGCGAACGCCGACGGCGCGCCGTGGCAGCAGTTCCTGCTCTCGGAGGCCAAGCGCGGCGAGCGCACGGTCACGGTCTACACCTGCGTGGCGACCGTCACCGTGCCGGAGCCGTGACCGCCGGCGCGAGCAGCCGCAGCGACGCCGGATCGACCGCGACCTCGACCGGCAGGGGGCCGAGCCGCTCGCCGTCGGCGTAGCCGACGACGCCGACCGCCTCGACCCGCGCCCGTCGGGTGCGCAGCATCGTCACCTCGGGCTCGTCGACGTGCTCGCCGCGGAACACCTTCGGGAAGAGCCGCACGAACCGCGCCCGCGAGAGCCGGCGCACGACGAAGAGGTCGAGCATCCCGTCGTCGATGCTCGCCTGGGGGGCGATCTCCATGCCGCCGCCGATGAAGCGGTTGTTCGCGACGCTCACGAGCATGCCCTCGGTCTCGAGCACGCCGTCGTCGTGCTCGATCCGGTACGCGATCGGGCGCAGCCGCGCGAGCTCGAACGCGATGGAGAGCGTGTAGCGGCTCGCCCCCCTCGGGAAGCGCATCCGATTCGCCCGCTCGTTGACGAGGGCGTCGAAGCCGCACGAGACGACGCCGCCGAAGCGCCGCGCGGTCTCGACGCCGTCGGCGTCGCGCCACGTCGCGATCCCCGTGTCGACGATCCGGGCGGGCCGGTGGAGGGCGTCGAGCACGATCTCGACCGCGCGCTCCGGGTCGTGCTGCGGGATCCCGAGCCCGCGGGCCATGTCGTTGCCGGTGCCGGAGGGCACGAGCCCGAGCGGCACCGTCGTGCCGGCCACCGCGCTCACGCCGAGCGAGACCATGCCGTCGCCGCCGACGACGACGAGCGCGGACGGACCGCCGGCCACCGCCTCGGCGACGCGGGTCTGCAGCTCGTCAAAGCCGCCAGCCACGAGCTCGGTCACGGCGTGTCCCCGCTCGGCCAGCAGCGCGGCGACCCGAGGGCCCACGTCTCGGCTGCGTCCGAAGGAGGCCGTCGGGTTGATCGCCACCACGATGCGGCGCGCCTCCGTCGTCACGGCACCAGTATGCCGCCCCGGCGGGCTCCGCGGCGGGTCAGTCGCCCTGCCCGCCGAGTTCGAAGAGCCGGACGAGCTCGTCGATCGAGCGCGCCGCGTCGTCGCCGCCCGTCGCGAGATCGTGTGCGACGTGCGTGCGCAGGTGGTTCTCGACGATGAGCCGGTCGAGGCTGCGCAGCGAGCGCTGGATCGCCCTGGACTGCGTGAGGATGTCGACGCAGTACTGCTCCTCGTCGATCATCCGCTCGAGCCCGCGCAGCTGTCCGGCGAGGATCTTCGTGCGGTGCAGGGCGCGGCGCTTGAGATCCTCGATCATGCCGCCATCGTAGGGCCGCCCTCGATCCGCCGGAGCGCCGGGCGTAGGCTCGGAGCATGCTGCTGACCAGGTACGAGCACGCCTGTCTCGTGCTCGAGCACGAGCACGAGCGCCTCGTCATCGACCCAGGCGGCTGGACCCGCCCGCTCGGCGAGCTCACCGGCGTCGTCGGCGTCGTCGTCACGCACGAGCACGCCGACCACTGGGCCGACGCGCAGCTGCGCGCGCTCCGCGAGGCCAACCCGGGAATGCGGATCCTCGGCCCAGACGGCGTCGCCATCGCCGCGACGAACCACCCGGTCGAGCGCGTGCGGCACGGCGACGTGGTCGAGGTCGGCGGGTTCCGGCTCGAGTTCTTCGGCGAGAAGCACGCGGTCATCCACGAGTCGATCCCGGTCGTCGACAACGTCGGCGTGCTCGTCAACGGCGCGCTCTACTACGGCGGCGACGCCTACACGGCCCCGGGGGTCGCGGTGCCCGTCCTCGCCGCGCCCGTCGGCGCCCCGTGGCTGAAGATCGGCGAGGCGATGGACTACGTGCTCGCCGTCGCGCCCGCGCGGTCGTTCGCCGTGCACGACCTGCCGCTCTCGGAGGTCGGCCTGCAGATGCAGCGGGCGAGGATCGCCTGGGCCACCGAGCAGGGCGGCGGCGCCTTCGTCGCGCTCGAGCCCGGCGACACGCTCGAGCTCTGACGCCGACCGGCGCGGCCGCCCCTGTTGCCCGGGCCACGGCGGGCACGTACGCTGTGCGGAACCCGCGAACGGTCCCGGGAGGAGACGGCATGGCCTCGATGTGGCGCCAGAGCCGGCTCGTCACGCCGTCCGACTCCCGACTCATCGTGGAGCGAGCCCACGAGGAGTTCCTCTCGGGCAATGTCGGCGACGCGCGCCTCGGCGACGTCCGCGGCGTCGTCCGGGCCTCGTGGGAGCGCGCGGCCGCCGTGCGGATCGCCCCGGACGCGGCCCCGCCGGTCGAGTTCACCGGCGACGCGCTGCGGGCCTACCGGGCGAATCATCCGCTCGCCGGTCGCATCGAGGTCATCAGGCGGCTCCTCGTGCGCGACGCGGAGGACTCGGGCGTCATCGTCGCCGTCGGCGACGCGATGGGCCGCCTGCTCTGGGTCGAGGGCGACCGCGGGCTGCGCTCGCTCGCGGGCGAGATGGGCTTCGTCGAGGGCGCGAACTGGTCGGAGGCGGCGATGGGCACCGCGGCGCCTGGCACGGCGCTCGCGCTCGACCAGGGCGTGCAGATCCACGCGGCCGAGCACTTCAACCGGCTCGTGCACCCGTGGAGCTGCACGGCGGTGCCCGTGCACGATCCCGAGACCCGGCGCATCCTCGGGGTCATCGACATCACCGGCGGCGTGGAGGTCGTGAGCCCGCAGGCGCTCCTGCTCGTCGAGGCGACCGCGCGCGCGGTCGAGTCGGAGCTCATGGTCGACCGGCTCCGACGCCGGGCCGTCGAGCCCGCGCGACGGCGGCGCGCGCCGAGTCCCGGCACCATGCCGGCGCTCGCGGTGCTCGGCCGCGACCGGGCCGTGATCGAGCTCGCCGCCGACGACGCCCAGGAGTCGATCGAGCTGTCGCCGCGGCACGCCGAGATCCTGCTCCTGCTCGCCTACCACCCCCACGGGCTCACGGCCGAGCGGCTCAGCGAGCTCATGTACGGCGACTCGGACCGGCTCGTCACGCTCAGGGCCGAGATGGTGCGCCTGCGCCGGGCGCTCGAGCGCACCGCGCCGACCCTCGTGCCCGAGTCGCGGCCGTATCGGCTCGGCGCGCCGATCGAGTCCGACGCGCACCACGTGCTCGCGCTCCTGCGGCGCGGCGCCCACCGCGCGGCGCTCGCCGCCTACCGCGGGCCGGTGCTCCCGGGATCCGGCGCGCCCGGCGTCGAGGCGATCCGCGACCGCGTCGCCGCCGCGATCCGCGAGGCGATGCTCGCCGACGCGACCCTCGACGTGCTCCTCGCCTACGCCGAGACGGAGGACGGCGCCGGGGACGCCGAGGTGCTCATGGCGTGCCTGCGGCTCCTGCCGCCGCGATCCCCGAAGCGCGCCGCGCTCGTCGCCGCGCTCGAGGCCATCGACCGGGACTGACCTCCCGGCGCACCGACGCAACCTCGCGCAACCTCCGCCCCCCTAGCCTCCCCACAACGCGGCACCGAGGCCGCGTCCCGTCCGCAGGACGGACTGTCACATGTCGAGGGAGACACGATGACCATCGTCGAAGAGGGCGTCAGCAGCGTCTACGCCGCCCCGGGTCAGCGCGGTGCGCGCGCCGAGTACCGATCGCGATACGGCCACTGGATCGGCGGCAGGTTCGTCGACCCGATCAAGGGCCAGTACTTCGAGAACATCAGCCCGGTCAACGGCAAGCCGTTCACCGAGGTCGGCCGCGGCACCGTCGAGGACATCGACCTCGCGGTCGACACCGCGTGGAAGGCCTTCGAGCACTGGAAGACGACGAGCCCGACCGAGCGCGCGAACATCCTGCTGAAGATCGCCGACCGCATGGAGGAGCACCTCGAGGCGATCGCGGTCGCCGAGACGTGGGAGAACGGCAAGCCGGTGCGCGAGACGCTCGCCGCCGACATCCCGCTCGCGATCGACCACTTCCGCTACTTCGCCGGCGTGCTCCGCGCCGAGGAGGGCGGCATCTCGATCATCGACAACGACACGGTCGCGTACCACTTCAACGAGCCGCTCGGCGTCGTCGGCCAGATCATCCCCTGGAACTTCCCGATCCTCATGGCGGTCTGGAAGCTCGCCCCCGCGCTCGCGGCCGGCAACTGCGTCGTCCTCAAGCCCGCGGAGCAGACCCCGGCGTCGATCCTCTTCCTCGTCGAGCTCATCGGCGACCTGCTCCCCCCTGGCGTGCTCAACATCGTCAACGGCTTCGGGATCGAGGCGGGCGCGCCGCTCGCCCAGCACAAGCGGATCCGCAAGGTCGCGTTCACCGGCGAGACGACCACGGGCCGGCTCATCATGCAGTACGCGAGCCAGAACCTCATCCCGGTCACGCTCGAGCTCGGGGGCAAGTCGGCGAACGTGTTCTTCGAGGACGTCGCGCGCGAGCGCGACCAGTTCTTCGAGAAGGCGCTCGAGGGCTTCTCCTTCTTCGCCCTGAACCAGGGCGAGGTCTGCACGTGCCCGTCGCGCGCGCTCCTGCAGGGCTCGATCTACGACGAGTTCCTGCAGGCCGGCATCGAGCGCGTTGGCAAGATCATCCAGGGCAACCCGCTCGACCCGGCGACGATGATCGGCGCGCAGGCGAGCAACGACCAGCTCGAGAAGATCCTCAGCTACATCGAGATCGGCAAGGCCGGCGGCGCGCGCCTCGCGTGCGGCGGCGAGCGGGCCGACCTCGGCGGCGACCTCGCCGACGGCTACTACGTGCAGCCGACGATCTTCGAGGGCACGAACGACATGCGCATCTTCCAGGAGGAGATCTTCGGTCCGGTGCTCTCGGTCACGAGGTTCACCGACTTCGACGACGCGATCCGGATCGCGAACGACACGCTCTACGGGCTCGGCGCCGGCGTGTGGAGCCGCGACGTGAACACGTCGTACCGCGCCGGTCGCGCGATCGAGGCCGGCCGGGTCTGGACGAACACCTACCACCAGTACCCAGCGCACGCCGCGTTCGGTGGATACAAGCAGTCGGGCATCGGCCGCGAGAACCACCTGAAGATGCTCGAGCACTACCAGCAGACGAAGAACCTCCTGGTGAGCTACGCCGAGGGCCCGATGGGCTTCTTCTGATCGACATGTCCGAGACGACCACGCACTCGCGGGTCGCCGTGACGGACGAGGCGGCCGGGCTGCTGCGTGAGCTCACGCGGCAGCACGGCCGCCTCATGGTCCACCAGTCCGGCGGCTGCTGCGACGGAAGCGCCCCGATGTGCTACCCGATCGGGATGTTCATCACCGGTCCGTCCGACGTGCTCCTCGGCGCGATCGACGCGGGGCTCGACGATCCGATCGAGGTGTACATGTCCGAGTCGCAGTTCGAGTACTGGAAGTACACGCACCTCACGATCGACGCCGTGCCCGGCCGCGGCGCCGGGTTCTCGGTCGAGGGGCCGACCGGGATGCGGTTCATCATCCGCTCCCGGATGCTCACCGACGCGGAGCTCACCGCGTTCGGGCTGGGCTGACGGACGCCGGCGGGCGCGAGCGCGGCGAGCTCAGCGCACGGCGCCGAGCAGGTCGGCGAGGAACGAGACGATCTCGACGACGACCGCGAGCGCGCCGAGGGCGACGAGCGCCCACGGCAGCCGGGAGCGCAGTCGGCGGCCGCGCGCCGAGACCCCGGGCGGCGGCCGGAGCAGCTCGGCCCCCGCGGCGACCGACGGCGCGGGCTGCATCGTGCGCTCGCCGGCGAGGCGATCGTCGCGCCAGCGCTCCCACCGGCCGACGCGCTCGACGAGGACGTCGACGACGGAGCCGATCCAGCGCCAGGTCTCGGGATCCGGGCGCACGAGATCGCCCCGGACGTAGAGGAACAGCCAGTCGTCGACGATCTCGACGTCGAGCGCGGCGACCCGGTCGATGAAGCGCTCCATGACGTCGGGGGTGAAGAGCCGCAGCGCCTCGGCCTCGTACTCGGGCGGGCAGTACAGGGTGAATCGGCGGTCGAACTCCGCGCCGAGTCGGAGCCGATGCTCGGACGGGAAGCGCCTGGGCAGGCTCGAGCCGAACCACGGATCGTTGCCGGTCGCATCGAGCACGAGATGCGGCAGCCGCGTGCCGAGCCGGATGGCGACGTAGCCCCAGTGCACCGTCGTCGAGAACCGGCCGGCGTCGGTCGTGTACTTGAGGTTCGCGGCCTCCGCGAATCGCGCGGCGACAGGGCCGGCCGCGGCGGACTTCGGCGCCCGCACCAGGTCGAAGGCCTCGCCGTCGAGCCCGGCGGTGAAGATCATGCCGGGCAGTCGGCGGACCCCGGGGCGCGGGACGAACCGCATCCCGTTCGCGCGGGCGAAGCGATCGAGCCGCAGCCACCGTGCCCCGGCCCCGAACCAGCCGCGCGCCGCGCGGACGCCGAACCACACCGCCGCGGCGGCGAGCGCGAGCACGATCGCGCTGGAGCCGAGCGCCCACGGCACCGCCCCGTCGCGGCCGCCGAGCGCGTCCTCGACGGCGACCCAGGCGACGGCGAGGAGGATCGCCGCGACGATCGCGAGCGCGACGGCGACCTGGGCCGCGGTTCGTGTGGACGCGAGGGCGATCGGGGTAGGACCGCCGTCGCCGTCGTCGAGCCCGTCGAGGTAGTCGCGCACCTGGGCGCGGTCGACCGGCTCGAGCAGCGGGCCGACGTCGAGGTCGGTGCCGTTCATCCGGCGGTGTCGGCCTTGGCCAGGGCGTCCTCGGCGGCGACCCAGGCGAGCATCGCGCACTTGACCCTCGCGACGAACTTGGCGGCCCCCTCGAGCGCGATCGCGTCTCCGAGGAGGTCCTCGTCGACCGGGATCTCGCCGCGCGAGCGCATCGACGCGCGGAAGGACTCGATGCGCGCCCTCGCCTCGTCGGCCGTGAGGCCGGGCAGCTGCTCGGCGAGGATCGAGGCGGACGACTGCGACACCATGCAGCCCCGCCCCGTCCAGCTCGCCTCCTCGATGCGATCGCCCTCGAGCCGCAGCCGCAGCGTGACCTCGTCGCCGCAGGTCGGGTTGAGCTGATGCGACTCGGTCGTGCCGCCGTCCCGGAGCCCGAAGGCCCTCGGGTGCTTCACGTGGTCGACGATGATGTCCTGATACAGGGACTCGAGCTCGCTCATGCCAGACTCCGGAAGAAGGCGATCGCCTCGGGCAGTTCGGCGAGGTAGACGTCCACCTCGTCGGCGGTGGTCGCGACGTGCGTGCTCGCCCGGGTCGAGGCGGTCACGCCGAGGCGGCGGTGCAGGGGCTGGGCGCAGTGGTGCCCGACGCGCACGGCGATGCCCCTCGCGTCGAGCGCCTGCCCGAGGTCGTGGGCGTGGATGCCGGGCACGTCGATCGCGGCGAGCCCGACCCGCGCCACGTCGGCGTCCGGGCCAGGGCCGAGGATGCGCACGCCGTCGATCGCGGCGAGGCCGTCGACGAGCCGACGGCCGAGCTCAGCCTCGTGGGCGGCGACCCGGTCCATCCCGATGGCCTCGAGCCACCGCACGGCCGCGGCGAGGCCGATCGCCTGCGAGATCCGCTGCGTGCCGGCCTCGAAGCGGTGCGGCGGCGGCAGATACTCGCTCGCCTCCATCGTGACCGTCGTGATCATCGACCCGCCGGTGAGGAACGGCGGCAGCGCCTCGAGCAGCTCGCGGCGACCGACGAGCGCGCCGATCCCGGTCGGCCCGAGCATCTTGTGGCCGGAGGCCGCGGCGAAGTCCACGCCGAGGGCACGCGCATCGACGGGCAGATGCGGCGCCGACTGGCAGGCGTCGAGCAGGGTCAGCGCGCCGACCTCGCGGGCGCGGGCGACGATCCGATCGACCGGCTGGATCGTGCCGAGCACGTTCGAGACGTGCGAGAACGCGACGAGACGCGTGCGCTCGGTCAGCAGCGCGTCGAGCTCGTCGAGCACGAGGGCCCCGGCGTCGTCGACCGGGATGAAGCGCAGCGTCGCACCGGTGCGCGCCGCGAGCTCCTGCCACGGCACGAGGTTCGCGTGGTGCTCGAGCTCGGTGACGAGCAGCTCGTCGCCTGGGCCGATCCTGAACCGCTCGGCCGCCGCGCCCCCGCGGCCGGCGCTCGCGTTGCCGATCGCGTAGGCGACGAGGTTGATCGCCTCGGTCGCGTTCGAGGTCCAGACGAGCTCGTCCGGCGCCGCGCCGAGGAAGCCGGCGACGGTCGCACGCGCCTGCTCGAACTCCTCCGTGGCCTCGGCGGCAAGGGTGTGCGCGCCGCGGTGGACCGCGGCGTTGCGATGCAGCGCGAAGTCCCGCTCGGCGTCGAGGACGGCGAGGGGCCGCTGGCCGGTCGCCCCCCAGTCGAGATAGACGAGCGGGGACCCGCCGATCCGCTCCGAGAGGATCGGGAACGCCGCGCGGATCGCGTCGATCTCCTGCGAGGTCATGGGCGCGGCGACGGTGGTCTCGGACATGGTCGCCTCCGGCTCAGGCCGGCGCCGGATGCGCTGGCTCGTGCGCGGCCCGCGCGCGGCGCGGGCCATGCAGTCCAGTGAACCACGCCGGGGCGCCGACTGTTCCCTGACGTCTCTCCGGAGACTGCCAGCTTCCGTCGGTAGGGTCTCGGACTCGTGTCAACCCGAATCGGATCAGCGCTTCGCCGTGCCATCGACGCGATCGACGCACGGCGCGCGCCGCTGCACCCCGTCCGCGCCGTCGTGGCGGCCGGTGCGCTGCTCATCGCGTCCATCGCGCTCGTCGCCGTCGTCGTCCCCGCACCGCGCGCCGGCTCCTTCACCGGCGCCGCGGCGGCGAGCCTCATCGTCGGCGATCACGGCAGGTCGCAGTCCCTCGGGGTGACGCCGGCGCCCGCGCCGGTCGCCGAGACGCCCGTGTTCACCGGCGACGTCGGCATCGAGACGCTGAAGTCGATCGGGACCAACGCGGCGTGGGCCGAGATGGTGCTCGCGTTCGGCGGCTGGCCGCGCACCGAGGAGAACGTCACGGTCATCCTGCGCTGGATGCGCCAGGAGAACTACGTCGACTCGTGGTGGAACCGCAACAACCCCCTGAACAACGGCTGGGGCACGCTCGAGGGCAACTTCCTCAGCGGGTACGCCACGCTCGTCGACGCCGCGCAGCAGGCCGCCGAAGCGCTCCACTCGCGGGCCGGCTACGCGGGCATCGTCGTCGCGCTCACCGACGGCTCGTCCGCCGACGCGACCGCCCAGGCCATCTGGGCCTCGAGCTGGGCGACCGGCCACTACAACAACGGCGCCCACTGGAGCACCGCACCCGTGCCGATCGTCCAGGCGCCGGCGGACGCCTGGGGCTGATCCCGAGCCAGACGCCGCGCGACGGGCGCGCCCGTCACGGCACGAGCACGTCGTGCACCACACGGCCGTCCATGACGGTCATGAGGACGCGCGCGTGGGGGATCTCCTCGGGATCGATCGTGAAGAGGTCACGATCGACCACGACGAGATCGGCGCGCTTGCCGGCGAGGATCGAGCCGAACTCGTGCTCGCGCCCGAGCGCCCGCGCCCCGTTGATCGTGTACCCGGCGACGGCCTCGGCGAGCGTCAGGGTCTCTCCGGCCGGCTCGAGCACCTCGTCGGCCGCGGCGAAGGCCTCGAGGAGCTCCGTCGGCGGCCTGCGGTGCATCGCCGTGTACATGTTGATGAACGGGTTGACGCCGAACTCGAACCCGCCTGGCGTCGCCGGCCAGTCGGATCCCAGGCTCAGGGAGACGCCGCTGTCGACGAACGATCGGAACGGGAACTGGTCGCGCAGCGCCCGCTCGGCGCCGATCGTCTCGAGGTACTTCGGCTGCATCACCGCCCAGTTGCCGGTCGTCTGCACCTGCACCCCGAGCTCGGCGAACCGCGGTCGATCCGCCGGGTTCACGAGCCGCACGTGCGTGAGCACGAACCGGGTCTCGTCGTCGCCCGAGGCGCGCAGGCGCTGCGCGGCGTCGAGCCCCTGGCGCACGGCCCGGTCGCCGATCGCGCGCATGACCACGCCGTACCCGGCGGCGGCCGCGTCGAGCACGAGCGCCTGGAGCGCCTCGTCGCCGAAGGCGAGGCGACCATAGCCGCCCGTGGTGAGGTAGGGCTCGAGGAGCGCGGCCGCGGCGTTCTCGAGCACGCTGTCGCCGAGGATCTTCACCGTGTCGAACCAGAGGTGATCGGTCCCGAAGCGGGCGGCGTACTCCGCCGTGAGGCCGACGGCGTGCTCGGCGACCGCCTCGGTGTTCGCGAGCACGGTGAGGCTCACCCGCAGCGGCAGCTCGCCGCGGAGGTCGAGCTCGCGCAGCGCGCCGAGCGCGACCTCGGTGAGGAAGGGGTTGCCGCACTCGAGCGCCGCGGTGAAGCCGAACGCGGTAAGCCCGGCGACCGTCGCCGGGATCGCGCGCAGCAGGGACTCCGGCGTGATCGCCCGGATCGCCTCGAGGACCGGCAGGGAGGCCGCGCTGCCCTTGATGAAGCCGTGCGGGGTGCCGTCGGCCTCGCGCGCATACTCCCCGGGGAGCGGGTCGGGGGTTTCGGCCGTGACGCCGGCGCGCTCGAAGGCGAGGGTGTTCGCCCAGGCGCTGTGCATCGTGTGGTCCATGAGGATGACCGGGCGGTCGGGGACGACGGCGTCGAGGAGGGCGCGGTCGGGGCCCTCGGTGCCGAAGCGGAGGCTGCTGAACGCGGCACCGAAGATGACCGGGGCGTCTGGGTTGGCCGCCGCGTACTCCGCGACCTTGCGCACGATGTCGTCGGCGGTGTCCGTCATGTCGAGCAGGACCCCGGAGACGCTCGCCGAGCCGATGAGCAGGTGCAGATGCGACTCGACTGCCGGCCACGGGACGACGCGGTGCTGCGGCGCCTCAGGCGCCGCTCGGCGCCCGAGGCGGCCGGAGCCCGTCCGACCCGAGCCGCCGATCGGCGACCCGCAGCTCCGCCTCGATCGCGGCGACCGTCTCGAGCAGCGCCCCCGTCGCGCGCGCGATGACGCCGTCGGCGGCGTCGCGCGCGGCCGTCGTCGACACGTTGACGGCGGCGACGACGCGGCCGTCACGCCCGCGGATCGGCGCGGCGATCGACCGGATGCCGAGCTCGAGCTCGCCGTCGACGATGGCGACGCCAGACGCGCGCACGCGGGCGAGCTCGGCGCGCAGGGCGTCGACGTCGGTGATCGTCCGCACGGTGATCGCCTCCGGCGCTGACGCGTCGAGCGCGGCGTCGAGCTCCGCGGTGGGCAGGGCGGCGAGCAGCACCCGTCCCATCGACGTCGCGAACGCCGGGAATCGCGTGCCGATCGTGATGCGCACGCTCATGATCCGCCGCGCTGGCACGCGCGCGACGTAGACGATGTCCTCGCCGTCGAGCACGGCGGCCGACACGCTCTCGTCGGTCGCCCTGGACAGCGCCTCGAGGTGCGGCTGCACGATCTCGGGCAGCGAGAGCGCCGAGAGGTAGCTCATGCCGAGCTCGAGCACGCGCGGCGTCAGCGCGAACCGCGCATCGGTCTGGCGCACGTAGCCGAGCGTCTCGAGCGTGCGGAGGAAGCGCCGGGCGGCCGCCCGGGAGATCCCGGCTCGTCTCGCCACGTCGCTGAGCCCGAGCTCGGCGTGCTCGGCGTCGAAGGCGCGGATGACCGCGAGGCCGCGGGCGAGCGACTGCACGAAGTCGGCGCTCGATGCCGGGTCGCGGTCGTCCTCGCTCACGAGGCCATCTTCGCAGGAGGTCAGCGCTCGAGGACGACGGCGAGCCCCTGGCCGACGCCGATGCAGATCGCCGCCACCGCGACACCGCCGCCGCGACGCGCGAGCTCGTGCGCCGCGTGCGCGATGATCCTGCCGCCCGATGCGCCGAGCGGGTGCCCGATGGCGAGCGCGCCGCCGTGGATGTTCACCCGCTCGGGGTCGAGCTCCGGCCAGCCCTCGATGCAGGCGATCGACTGCGCGGCGAACGCCTCGTTGAGCTCGACGAGGTCGACATCCGCCCAGCGGCGTCCCGCCCTCGCGAGCGCGCGGTTCGCGGCCTCGATGGGCGCGATCGGGAAGTCGTCCGGGTCGACGCCGAACGCGGCGCGAGCCGCGATCCGCGCGAGCGGTTCGCCCGGCAGCGCCCCCTCGGCGCCGAGCAGCACCGCGGACGCGCCGTCGTTGATCGGCGAGGCGTTGCCGGCCGTGACCGACCCGACGCCGTCGGCGCCGAAGAGCGGGGCGAGGCCCGCGAGCCGCTCGACGGAGGTGTCGTCACGGATGCCCTCGTCGCGCGCGAGCTCGACGCCGGGCACGGCGACGACCTCGGCGTCGTATGCGCCGTCGGCCCACCCTCTCGCGGCGAGCCGGTGGGAGCGGACGGCGAAGGCGTCCTGCGCCTCGCGCGAGATCCCCCGCTCGCGCGCGACCTTCTCGGCGGCCTCGCCGTTGGAGATCGTCCAGTGCTTCGGGAGCGCCCGGTTCGTCATCCGCCACCCGATCGCGGTGTTCCAGAGCGTCTGGTTGCCGACCGACGGCCAGGGCCGCGGGGACTTCTCGACGACGAAGGGCGCCCGGCTCATCGACTCGACGCCGCCGGCGAGGATCACGTCGGCGTCGCCGGACTCGATCGCGCGCGAGCCCTGGATCACGGCCTCGAGCGACGACGCGCAGAGCCGGTTCACGGTGACGCCCGTGACGGTCGTCGGGAACCCGGCGAGGAGCGCGCCGAACCTCGCGACGTTGCGATTGTCTTCGCCGGCCTGGTTCGCGTCGCCGAAGATCACGTCGTCGATGCGCGCGGGGTCGATGCCCGTGCGCTCGACCGCGGCGCGCATGACGACGGCGGCGAGGTCGTCTGGGCGGACGCCGGCGAGCGCACCGCCGGCGCGGCCGAACGGCGTGCGGACGGCGTCATAGACGAACGATGCGGTCATCGCGGTGCGCTCCCCGTGGTCGTGGTGATGGTGTCGGTGTCGGTGTCCATGTCGGTGCCGGTGTCGGTCTCGGTGCCGTCGATGAGCGGCAGCCCGACGAGCGCCTCGAGCTCGGCGACGGTGGCACCGCCGAAGACCTCGATGACGCGGAATCGGCCGTCGACGAGGTCGAAGACGGCGCGGTCGGTGTAGACGCGGGAGACGCAGCCCACCCCGGTCAGCGGATAGGTGCACTCGGCGACGAGCTTCGACTCGCCCTGCCGCGTGAGTAGATCGGTCATCACGTAGACCGCCTTGGCCCCGATCGCGAGGTCCATCGCGCCGCCGACCGCGGGGATCGCCCCCGGCTCCCCCGTCGACCAGTTCGCGAGGTCGCCGCGCTGCGAGACCTGGAAGGCGCCGAGGACGCAGACGTCGAGGTGGCCGCCCCGCATCATGCCGAAGGAGTCGGCGTGGTGGAAGTACGCCGCCCCCGGCAGCGCCGTGACGGGCTGCTTGCCCGCGTTGATGAGATCGGGGTCGACGCGTCCGTCCGCCGGCGCCGGGCCCATGCCGAGCATCCCGTTCTCGGTGTGGAGCACGACCTCGAGCCCCGCGGGGATCGCATCCGCGACGAGCGTCGGCGCGCCGATGCCGAGGTTCACGATCGCGCCCTCGGGGATGTCGGCCGCAATCCTGCGCGCGAGCGCCTCGCGCGAGATGCCGGCGCTCATCGCGCGCCCCCGACCGCGAGCGGGGTGCCGGTCACGTCGACGCCGCCGACGAAGGCGCCGTCGCGCAGCCACGGGCGGGCGCCGACGGCGACGACCCGGTCGACGTGGATGCCCGGCGTCACGACGGTCTCGGGATCGATGGCGCCGAGCGGGACGATCTCGTCGACCTGCACGATCGTCGTGGCCGCCGCGGCCGCCATGATCGGGCCGAAGTTGCGCGCCGTCGCGCGGTAGACGAGGTTGCCCCAGCGGTCGGCGCGCAGCGCGCTGATGAGGGCGACGTCGGCGTGGATCGGGTGCTCGAGCACGTAGTCGCGGCCGTCGATGCGCCGATGCTCCTTGCCGTCGGCGAGCTCGGTGCCGACGCCGGTGGGCGTGTAGAACGCCCCGATCCCGGCGCCGGCCGCGCGGATCCGCTCGGCGAGGTTGCCCTGTGGGACGAGCTCGAGCTCGAGCTCGCCCGCGCGGTAGAGACGGTCGAAGACCCACGAGTCGCTCTGCCGTGGGAAGCTGCACACGATCCGGCGCACGCGCCCGGCGGCGAGCAGTGCGGCGAGGCCGGTGTCGCCGTTGCCGGCGTTGTTGTTCACGATCGTGAGCCCGGAGGCGCCGCCGGCGATGAGAGCGTCGATGAGCTCGACGGGCTGGCCGGCCCGCCCGAAGCCGCCGATCATGACGGTCGCGCCGTCGCGGATGCCGGCGACGGCCTCGGCCACGTCGGCGACGGTCTTGTCGATCACGCGAGCTCCTTCGTTCGCTCTGCGAACGCATGTTCGCTCAGTGAGCATCCTACGACGGCGACGCCACCCAGCCAATCCCCACGTTCAGCGATGTATCGTTATGTATCGCTCACAGTTCGCGAGCGTCGCGACGAAAGGACGGGCCATGAGCGCCTCGACATCGACCGGCCGGAGCGGCTTCGACCTCTGGGAGGCCGTCGACGGCCTCCGCGAGAGCTTCGGGCCGCGCCCCACGTGGAGCAGGATGGGCCGCGGCGACGTCCGCACCGCCATCCTCGTCGCCCTCGCCGAGCAGCCCATGCACGGCTACCAGGTGATCCAGGCGATCGAGGCGCGCACCGGTGGCGCCTGGAAGCCGAGCCCCGGATCGGTCTACCCGACCCTGCAGCTGCTCGCCGACGAGGGCCTCGTCGAGTCCGAGACGAGCGGTGAGCGGAAGGTCTACGCCCTCACCGAGGCGGGCCGCGAGGCCGCCGAGGACGCCGCGAAGGGCGGGCTGCCGTGGGAGTCCCGGCTCGGCCGCGACACCGAGCGGATGACCGCGCTGCCGAAGGCCGGCGCCAAGCTCGCCCAGGCGGTCATGCAGGTCGTGCACAACGGCGACGCCGCGCAGACCGAGCGCGCCATCGCCGTGATCGACGAGGCGCGCCGCAAGCTCTACGCGATCCTCGCCGAGGACTGAGCGTGCCGCCGGAGGGCGGACCGCGCGCGACGCCGGCGACCAGCCGGCGATCTCGCGCGCGCTACCGCCGCATCACGCGGTTCGCCGCGCGCGCGATGGCGCAGGCGTGGTGGTTCGAGCTCGTGCTGCCGCGCATCGGCCTCGGCGGGCTCGCGGCCCGCGGCCGCGGGGCGAGGATGCAGCGGCTCGCGCGCCGGTTCCACGACCTCGCCGTCGACCTCGGCGGGCTCATGATCAAGGTCGGACAGTTCATGTCCTCTCGCCTCGACGTGTTGCCGCCCGAGATCACGCGGGAGCTCGAGGGGCTGCAGGACGAGGTGCCCGCCGTGCCGTTCGGCGACATCCGCGCACTCGCGGAGGCGGAGCTCGGGATGACGCTCGAGCTCGCCTACGCCGCATTCGACCCCGAGCCGATCGCCGCGGCCTCGCTCGGCCAGGCCCACCGCGCGCGCCTCTCCCCCACCCTCGCCGCCGACTCGGGCATTGCCGACGTCGTCGTGAAGGTGCAGCGGCCGGGGATCGAGGAGATCGTCGCCGTCGACCTCCTCGCACTGCGGAAGGTCGCCGTCTGGCTCTCCCGCGTCCGGCTCGTCTCGAGCCGCGCCGACGCGCCCGCCCTCGTGGAGGAGTTCGCCGCCACGAGCCTGCAGGAGATCGACTACCTCCACGAGGGCGCGAGCGCGGAGCGCTTCGCCGAGGACACCGCGGACGACCAGCACCTGCGCACCCCCGTCATCGTGTGGGAGCGCACGACCACCCGCGTGCTCACCCTCTCGGACGTCACCGCGATCAAGGTCACCGACGTCGACGCGCTGCGCGCCGCCGGCATCGACCCCTCGGCGGTCGCCGCCGAACTCGCCCGCGCGACCTTCCAGCAGCTCTTCGTCACCGGCTTCTTCCACGCCGACCCGCATCCCGGCAACCTCTTCGTCGACCCAGGCACCGGTGGCGACGACTGGCGACTCACCTACATCGACTTCGGGATGATGGGCGAGATCTCGGACGAGCTGCGCGCGGGGCTGCGCGACTTCATCATCGCCGCGGTCGGCCGCGACGGCCGCGGGCTCGTCGCCGCGATCCGGCGCCTCGGCGTGCTCCTGCCGTCGGCCGACGCCGACGAGCTCGAGCGCGTGATGACCGCGCTCTTCGACCGCTTCGGCGGCATGGGCGTCGCCGAGCTGCGCCGGGTCGACCCTCGCGAGCTCGAGGGCTTCGCCGAGCGGTTCGGCGAGACCCTCCGCAGCATGCCGTTCCAGCTGCCCGAGAGCTTCCTGCTCATCGTGCGCACCGTCTCGCTCATCTCCGGCGTCACGAGCGCCCTCGACCGCGACTTCAACATGTGGGACGCGGTCGAGCCATTCGCGAAGACCCTCATGAGCACCGGCGGCGCCGGGGCGATCCGCGAGCTCGGCCAGCGCGCCGTCGGCGTCGCGACGACGATCGCGGGCCTCCCCCGCCGCGTCGACGAGCTCGCCGCCCGCATCGAGCGCGGCGAGCTCGCGGTGCGCACCCCCGGCGTCGATCGTCGCCTGCGCTCGATCGAGCGCGGCGCCGGCCGCGTCGTCTCGGCGATCGTCTTCGCGGCGCTGCTCATCGCCGGCGCCCTGCTGCGCGCGACCGACCCCGTGCTCGGGATCGTGTTCATGGGCGCTGCGGCGCTCCCGCTGCTGCACGTCGTGTTCGGCGGGATGGTGCGGCGCCGGGGGTGAGCGGGGCTGGGTCGGGCGCTGGGTCGACGAGCGGGCCGGCGGTCACACCACTGGCTGGGGTGCCTGGACTCGAACCAAGAACAACCGAGGGAGTCCTGGCTCGTCGGCTTCACGCCTTCGATACGTCGAGTTCCCTGCAATTGCAAGGTTCTCATGGGGTCGAGCCTACTCGCTCCTACGAAGCGAAACGGGCTGTTTCTGGCCACTCCAGAGGGTTTGTGGCCACCAAAGTGGACACCGGATCGAGTGCCATCACGGGCCTCCCCCGGTACCCTGGAGACATGTCCATGACCGCGGCCACGCCCGAGACGCTCGCCCTGCGCGAGTTCCTCGACGCGCACCGCGGCGCGTTCCAGGTGCTCCTGGAGAGGTACGCGGCGAGCAACCCGCGACTGTTCGGCTCGGTCGTACGGGGCACTGCACACGAAGGCAGTGACATCGACATCCTCGTCGAGATGGACCCGGTGGACGGGAACCTGCTGATGCGCGCCTCGGGGCTCATGGAGGAGGCCCGTGTGCTCTTCGGTCGCGATGACATCGACGTCTTCCCCGCGCAACTGCTCATGCGGCCGATCTCGGAGTCGGCACTAGCGGACGCCGTCGCCCTGTGAGCCGCAGCATCAACATCCTGCAGGCGATCGACCGCTGACGGCACGATGTCGACGCAGTCGAAATTGACGTCACCTCGCGGCCGGTGACCGAGTAGTCACCCACGCAATCTGAGGCTTGCCGTGCCTCCGGCGCCGGAACGTCGGGGACTATCCGTAGGCTAACGGTAGCCCAGCCCGCCAGCCAAGAACGAGGGTTTATGACGCCGCAAACCGCCCCCGGTCACGGAGCCGAGCCGACCCCCACGGTCGGCAAACCGAAGCTCGGACTGGTCTCGACCAGCTCCCTCGACTCATGGGTGGACGGACTCAAGCCTCCGACGCCGCAGATCGTGCGCGGTGACGCGCGGCACACCGGACTGGCCGATGCCTCAGTGGACTTGGTCGTCACATCGCCCCCGTACTGGGCAAAGCGGGACTACGGACACGTCGATCAGATCGGTTGGGAGGCGACGCCGGAGAAGTACATCGCTGCCATGATGGAGTGCCTCGATGAGTGGAAGCGGGTACTCCGGCCAACCGGCTCGATCTTCCTGAACGTCGGCGACACCTACCACAAACACTCCCTCGCGGGCATCCCCGCGGGCATCGAGTGGGAGGCGAACAAGCGCGGCTGGCGCATTCGCAACCGGATCATTTGGGCCAAGACCAAGGGGATGCCGGACCCGGTGAAGAACCGGCTGGTGAACCGGCACGAGTACGTCATCCACCTGACGACACGAGACAACTACTACTACGACCTCCAGGGCTACTCCGAGAAGTTCGGCAATGGGACCAACCCCGGTGACGTCTGGACGATCGACCCCGAGCGCAACATGGGCGCTCACCTCGCACCTTTCCCCCAGGAGATCGTGGACCGCGCTATCACGCTCGCGGCTCCCCCTCAGATCTGCGCCGAGTGCGGGCTGCCGCGCCGCCGGGTGATCGAGCGCACCGCCGAGCTTGACCCTGCTCGTCCCCAGGCTCGCCGCGCGATGGAGCTGGCGCGCATCCACGGGCTGACGCCTGAGCACATCCGCGCGATTCAGGCGACAGGAGTATCTGACGCGGGCAAGGCGCTGAAGGTTCAGAACGGGACCGGACGCAACTCCGCCGAGGTACGCAAGCTCGCGGCTGAGGCGAAGAAGGCGCTCGGGGGCTACTTCCGCGAGTTCACGTTCGCCAGGAAGCGAACCGTCGGATGGACCGACTGTGGTCACGGATCGCCGGCGCGCGGGGTGGTGCTCGACCCATTCATGGGGACCGGCACGACGCTCAAGACCGCAGTTGCGCTTGGCTTCGATGCGGTCGGCGTTGACCTCGTCCCGCTGATGGAAGAACCAGATATCAAGTCGATGGTCTGACGACCCCGGCAAGACCCGCCAGGATTTCTGCCATCTCCGCGAGGCGGTCATCGATTGCCTCGTCGGTCGAGAGATCGAGCCGGTAATCGTAAACGTCAACTGAGCGCACACGCCCGACGTAGACCAGTCCCTTGTCGCCCTTGATCCGCGGGTGGACAAGCACGGTGAAGTCCAAGCCGTAGCGCAGCGCGTACGTGACCGCCTGTTCGACTTCCTCGCGCTTCGGCAGGGTGGCGTGCAGCGCATGGACGGTGTTCTTCGCTTCGGCCACAAGCGGGAAGCTGCCGTCGAGTGCCCGGAACACGATATCGGGCTGGGCACGTCCGGCATCGATCGAGGCGAGCGCCCCCATCGGGCTGCCGAAAGGAGCGGGGAGCGGATCAGGAACGTCGTAGAGATCGACGTGGCCCTCGCCGTTGCCATCCAGCACCTCGACCGGCCAGTGGTGCTTGTCGGCGTGCTTCGCGAGGCTCACGCGGACGAAGTTCTCGAACAGCTTGTTGGTGTCGATCAGGAGCGAATCGAGCTGGACGTCCTCGCTGCCGACGAGGTCGAGCGCGATGCCCCGCCCGCTGAGGATCAGGAGGCAGAGATCGAGCAGCCGTCGGTAGTACCAACGCGAGTCGGGTAGCGGCGTGACCCCGAGTACCTGCGGGTCATCGAGGAAGCGGTAGTCCTCGTCGCTTTTCACTTCCTCGAACGAACGGAGCTGACCGGCCAGGCGCGACAGCTTCGCACGGTCGCCCTTACGCGGCTGGTCGCGCTCCTTCGAGAGATGGGCGTGGGCCGCCTCGAGCGCCACCCTGATAAGGCGGTTCGCTGGAGTGTCGATCGTGCGCTCGTGCCAGGAGAACACCGCCTTGTTCGGGACGCCCCGTGCGGCGAATCGCTGGGCGGTGCGCGTCAGCTCGATTCGTCCGTGCGGCACCGTGCCTTCCTCCTCGCGGCGCTCGTAGGCACGGAGCAGGCCCTGGTCAAGCAGCTCGTCCACCTGCTCCAAGAGCGAGTCGGTGTAGATGTCCATCGCCCAGTCATCGGCAGTGCCGCGCCCGGCATAGTCGCGGGTGAAGGCGGTGAGCGGCAGGACGTCGTGCCCGGTGTCGATCACCATGCGTGTGAGATTGGCGAGCGGGACGCGCGGCTCGACACGGACGATGAGGCGCTCGTTGACCGGGATCACACCGACGAACGAAGTCGCCTGGAGGCGCAGGACACCCTTCTCGAACTTCGCCCGGATGATGTCCCGCTGGCCAATCTCCGAGTTGAAGGCGGTGCGGTGCTCGTCACTGATCCAGTAGCTCGCAGGGATGTCGATGGTGTCGTACTCCTTGCACTCCACCACCAGGGCATCGCTGCGAAGGTCGGTCACGGGCTCTCGATCTCCGAAACGGACTCGTCAGTCGCCTGGCTCGCCTCATCGGGCACGACGGCGAAGATGTGCCGCCAGGCTGTTTCGATCTCGGCGCGGGTGTTCTCGTCCCGGCGGAAGGCGCGCTGCACGAGGTACTTGAGCTGGTAGTCCCAGACATCGGCAAGGGACTTCTCGTCCGTCACGGTCGAGAAGTAGGCGTGACCAACGGCTGCAGCAGGGTTGCGCTTCGCGTGATTGTTGATCCGATCGAACCAGGCGATGAGGCGGCTCTTTATCGGCTCGGCCACCTCGTTGTCCGTAAGGATCGCATCGAGCAGGCTCCGATCGGGGTCCATCGAGACCTTGGCGAACCGGCGCTCGAAGGCGGCATCGACCTCATCGACACCGCGGTCGAACGGGTTCATGGTGGCGAGAATTGTCAGGTTCTCGGGAACCTTGATCTCTTCGCCGCTGGCGATTCTGAACGGCAGCTCACGCTTGGTGCGCTCGACGTAGGTGAGCGCCTCACCGAACACGCGGCCGACATCGGCACGGGAAAGTTCATCGATCACGAGGACGTAGGTGTGGTCGGGGTCGGTAGTGGCGTTAAAGACCAGCTCCCTGAACACGCCCTGCTTGGATTCCCACCCGTTGATAGTCGGCGTGAAGCCGACCATGAAGTCCTCGTACTGATAGCTCGCGTGGAACTGCACGAAGCGGTAGCGATCCTTGACACCGTTCGTCAGCACTTCGGCGGCAGCCGCGGCGTAGTAGGACTTGCTCGTGCCAGGCGAGCCGGACAGGATGACGCCCCCGAAGATACGCGCCAGCCGGATAATCTCCTGGATGCGCGGATCGTCCGACGCAACGAGCGCAGCGTCCGGAGCAGAAGAGGCGCGGTTCGCTGCCGCCATCGCCTTCGCGCCAATGCCGAGGTCGTCGGCGGTGAGCACGCGGACGTTCGGCACGAGGTCGTCAAGCACTCTGCACCTCGCCTTCAAGCTCGTCGCCCTCGTCCTCGATCGGGAGCTCGGCAGGCTCGAACCAGTCGAAGGTGGCCGCCGGCACGTCGGTGGTGTAGAGCTTCGTGAACTCTTCCTCGGTGTCGGCCGGATAGTCGAACTTGGTGCGGAAACCCGCAGCGAGGTCCGAAGCGTCGGGGGTACCGGAGATCACAAAGCCGTCGTTGCGGAGGAAGAAGGCACCGAGCGCGAGCGCCGAGACCCGGGTGCTGTAGAGCATCTGCTCGAAGGCGAGATCCGCGTGGTTGTCCGGCATGGAGTAGACGCCGGTGCCGCCGAGCCATCCGCCGCCCTGAAGTCGACCGAGTGAACCCGGCGACCAGCTACCGGCGATGTTGTCTGCGCGCCAGAAGGTCGAAAGCGGCGTACCGTCCCGCCTGCCGCGGTCGATGAGCGGGAAGTAGTAGGGCTTCGTGGGATTGCCCGGCAGGTTGATGAGTGCGAGCAGTTCGTCGGACGAAGCGGAAGCCTCGGCAAGCTTCCCTGCGCGGCTCCGCTCACGCAGGTACAGATAGACCACGAAAGTCGGGTGAAGCCGCTGCGCGCCGAGAGTGTCGATGCTCCAGCGCACAGCCTGAGCAGTCAGGACGTGCGTCGGGGTCGGCGAATCGGCCATGGAGTCAGCCTAGTGAAGTCCCTCCACTCGCCGTCGATCCGCTCCCACCGCACTCACATTTCCTTACAACCCCAGCGACCCTCAGGACAGATATTCGATCCCCGAGCCAGACAGCTTCCCGACACTTCACTGTCCTCGCACCTCTTGCACTCAAGGTCCGATCCCGCCTATCGCGGTGCCGGTGATTCGCCGGAACCCCATACGAATCACAGCCCGGAACACCCTCGGTCGGCCCGGCCGGACACCGCGTCGTATGAGGCACAGGAGCCGAGAACCGCATCGAGGATGTCTACTCTCACCACGTCGCCCTGCTCTGCCGTGACGGCATACGACGACCGCGTGATCTGCTCGTTCGCGTGCCCGAGGAGCCTAGAAGCGATGGTGATGCCGGCCGCGCGCTTTACGAGCGTTGCGGTGGTGCGCCGGTAGATGTGAGTCGAGAAGCCCGCGACGTCAGCCGATCCGGCGCAACTCCTCTGCGTTGTCCACGATGAACGAGCGAAGCAGCCGCTCGAAGTTCGATACACTCATCGGCCTTCTGGGCTTCGTGGGAAACAGCAGCGCCTCGGGCCCCGGCCCGGCGAGCGCGAGTCGCCGCCGGATCGCGGCTGCCGCGAGCGTCGGCAGCACGACACGACGATGCTGCCGGGTCCGGTTCGGCGCCTCCTTCTGGACGATGCCCTGCTCGCGGTTCTGGACGATCGTCCCGTCGATGAGGATCGTCGGCGGCGAGGTCGTCATGTCGATGTCGCACCGGCGGAGCCCGATGCACTCTCCCGCTCGCGCCGAGGTGCCAAGCACGATGTCTATGCCGTCTACGACGGCGCGATAGTTCGGCCGCGGCCCCGAGCCGCCCCAGTCGCGCCAGTGCTCCATGAGGTCGCGGATCGTGTCGATCTGCGACGAGTCGAGGATCGAGGTCTTCTTCGGGGACGTCGGCAGGCGTGTGACATCGCGCACCGGGTTGGTCAGCATCGCGTCGTCGCGCACCGCGAAGCCGCAGATGAGTCCGACCACCGACCACGCCCGTCGAGCCGCCGAGATGCCGCGAGCACCGAGGACGCCCTGGATGATCCGGTCGCAGCGGCCGACCGTGAGCGCCCCGAGCGTGACCCCGCCGCAGACGGGGAGCAGGACGCATCGCACCGAGTGCTCGTAGGACTCGTAGGTCGACCAGGCGAGCAGCCCGTTCGCCGCCCTCGCCCGGATCGTCGGGAGCCAGGCCGCGGCCGCCTCGGCGATCGTGCTCGACTCGGTGACGAGCGGCTTCGTGTTAGTCGATGCCGCTCTGACCCGCGCAAGGAGCGCGGCGCGCGCCTCATCGGCCGATCCGCCGCTGGCGGTCTGGCGCACGAGCGCGCCCGAGTCGGCGCGCATCCGCGCTCGAGCCGCCAGCTCTCGAGCGTGCGCTCGGGCACGCCGAGGAGGCGGGCAGCCTCGGCCTGGGTCAGAAACGCCGGGGTGATCGCGGATATGTGGCCCATGCACGACAGGTGCCCCACGCACTCCGGTAGTGGCACGCAAACGTGGGGGGCGAGCGCGTACCCAGACCGCGAAGCGACCCACAACGACCGCCCGCGGGCGGTTTCTGGTCACCAAAGTGGACACCGAATGCCGGGAACGGTCTGTAACGATCAGCAGGAGAGAGTCGGACTTCCCAAGGGACTCAACGATCTCGTGGCTGGGGTGCCTGGACTCGAACCAAGAACAACTGAACCAGAATCAGCCGTGTTGCCAATTACACCACACCCCACCGGGGCGGTCCGGGCGAGCCGGACCGACCATCCACTGTAGCGCATCCGTCG
>Ga0209066_10001763_pt1 | contig 27895 bp, 31 predicted proteins | sample All_14_2_FD_187198 | JGI IMG/M metagenome (GOLD analysis project Ga0209066, IMG submission 187198) | Freshwater microbial communities in response to fracking from Pennsylvania, USA - Allegheny Zone_MetaG_DW_15 (SPAdes) (version 2) ...
CGAGTGCGGACACTCCTCCTTGGTAGCCCAAGGCCAGCTCGGCCACTTTGCCCTTGCTTCTGAGGTCTGAACTCTTGCCAATGCTCTCGACGGGAACGTTGAACATACGCGCAGCAGTTGCCTCGTAAATCTTACCGTCGCCACGGAACACCTCGAGTCGCCACTCCTCGCCCGAGAGCCACGAGATAACGCGAGCCTCGATGGCCGAGTAGTCAGCCACGTAGAGCAGGTTGCCCTCCGAGGGTATGAACGTTGTCCGGATGAGCTGTGAGAGCGTGTCCTGCACGTCTCCGTACATAAGCTCGAGAGCATCGCCATCACCTGCGCACAGAAGCGCACGGGGCTCGTGCATGTTCTTTATGTAGTTACGCGGGAGGTTCTGCAACTGGATGAGCCGTCCTGCCCATCGGCCAGTGCGGTTGGCACCGTAGAACTGGAACAGCCCACGTGCCCGGTCGTCCTCGCCTGCACTTGCCAACATTGCCGTGTACTTCGTCACAGACGTTTTGCCAAGTCGTGAGCGTGCCTCGAGCACCTCGGATACTTTCTTGTTGTCTTTGAACTGCTTGGCCAGCACTGGCAACGTCTCCTTGGTCAGCGAGGTTACGCTCTGCCCTGTTTGCTCGAAGAACCATGCTTTGAGCTGCGGCCCTGAGTTAGGGTTGGCGAGCCCGGTGATGCTTATCACGCGATTAATAAGGCGCTCGTTGAACTCCTCACTGACCGCTACGGCAGTGCGTGCCATTGGCATGTCGATGCGCACACCTCTGTCGTTGATGTCTGCGTCGATGGCGTAAATAGCGCGCTCAGTGGCCGGTATCTTATAGTCCGACAGGCGCTCCTCGATCTCACGCTCTGCCTCCACGTCACCGATGCAATACTCCTTAAACAGCTCCCATTTGTCGAGTGCGTGCTCAGGGAGGTTGCGCGTGCGCCCCTTGTTGATGGCAGTGGGCTTGCAGGGCACGCAGAAGTAGCGGATAAGCATTTTGCCCGTCTCCTTCTTCTTGTTGGCAATGTCGAGAATTTTCGACACCCTGTCGAGGTCGAACGGCAGCCCGCAGTAAGCACTCTTCACAGCGGAGCAATGCCACCTGTCAGCGGGAATGTTGATGCCGTAGGCTTGCAAACACAGCCGCTCGAAGGTGGCGTTGTGCGCCCAAAGCTCGATAGTTTTGTCGTTGAATGCGCTGAGTACGCGCTTGGGGAAAGTTTGCCCTTGGGCAAAGTCGATGATTGCTACGTCCTCGTCGTCGAAGGCATAGGCCATCAGCAGTATCTCGAAGTCGGGCGATTGTGTGTAGCGGTACGCACCCGAAGCTGAGATGTCCTCCGAGGAGTAGGTCTCGAAGTCGATGTGTAATGTTTTTCTTGCCATATATCTGTTTTCTGTGGTTGAGCTAAAAAAGAGGGGATGTCGCTCCCCTCGGGCGTGCTTACGCGGCCTGCCTTGAGGTCACGGGAGCAAGTTGGAAAATGTTGCCTTTTATAGCGTGCTCAGACTTCTACCTTCACCCTACCCGATCCGTAATCAAAACCAAACAGCCCCTAAAAGCCCTTGCGGGCTGCCGTACTAAAGCGACGGGTTAGCTACCACGTAACTGGCATGATGTGGAGCTGGAGGGAGTCGAACCCTCGTCTTACGAACTTTCAAATGACTATCAACGAACTCTTAGCGTAGCGCAGGCTGGAATCGAACCAGCGATCTCGGGCGCATGAAGCCCGCGGGGTACCACTTCCCTACCGCGCTGTGTAGTGGCGCTTGCATCTCACGATGGTTGCCACTGTGCGTTTTTGTTATATATGATTATGTAAAGAAAAGCTGCGGGCAGGGGAATCGAACCTCCTGTTAAGCTAACCTGCCCCGCATGACCTATTACATCAGGTCGTCTCCGAAGTCGCTCTCAGGCGAGCTCATGCTGCCCAACGGCTCTCCGTCCTCGAGTTTCTGCAAGTTGTTAAGGCTGCACGCCACTCCTTTGTTGCCATTCTTGTCGAATCCGTAGAAGGAGATTGATGCGCGTCCGTAGCATCCCGAATAGAACTCAGAGGCTTCGAGGATCGGGTTGAGGTCTTCGTCCACAACGCCCGGCTTCCTGTTCGATTTTGCATTGAGGAACATCGCGTTGGCATACGCTGGGTCGTCCGATTTGCGCTCGTCCTCATCGCCATCACGAAGCGGCAGTTGTAAGCTGCTCAGGCGTTTTCCGTTCTTTGTGAACTTTGCCTTGTTGGCCTCGATTACATTCTCAATCGCTTCCTCGATTTTGGCGAGAGTCTTCTTATCCTTTTTAGGGATGATGATTGATACTGAGTACTTAGGCGTTTGCCCTTCCTCCATTGCACGCGGCTGAAACACTTCTACGTAACTGAATCTCACTTTTCCTGTTACCACTTTTGTCGATTTTTCCATTTTGTCTTTTTGTTTAAACTGTTTTTACTCAAAATCCGATTTTGCCCCTTCTACGCCAAGGGCAGGGCGTTTGTCACTCTCAGGCACGAGAGTCGGTTTTCCTTGAGGCTTGATGAGAAGGTCTGTAACCTTGGCATCGAAAGCGCTCTTGCCAACGAGCTTTTGTAAGTCGGTAAGCCCCTTGAGCTTCATGTTGTAAATCTGATCTTCGGTCAGCGCGGGGAAGCGACTGAGCAGTGTGCTTGCGGCATTCTCCTCGTCCGCCCATTTGCGGATTGAACGGCCTTCGACCACTTTAAATCCCGGCCATTGTCGGCCTTCCTCCACCGCAGCCTTCACCGCCCATTCCTGAATGCTGTTCACCCATTCCGAGAGCTTTGGGGCACGGTGCAAGAGGTCTGCTATCTCCTCGTCGGTGAGCAGTAGAGACGGGTCGGACACGGGCTCAGAGAACTCGAACTTTGCTGCCTCCATGTGGTAATCGGCCAGCGCCTTACAGCGGTGTTTCACTGCACAGAACTTACACCAATCGCCTGCTACGGCCTCGCCAGCCCCTGCATAAGCCTCTTCGGCTTTCTGCTTCACTTCGTTCTCCGCCCACTCGTACAAGTCCTCTACGGAGATTTCCCATGATGAGATTGCGTTGAGACGCGGTTGGTAGATGCCAAGGCGCACTGTGTGAATGTCGTACAGCAGTGAGTTCTTCTCAACCGAGCCGAGTCCGTAGAGCATAAGCTGCTCGTTGTGTTCTGCGCTCACGGCAACGCCTTTGCCGTACTTGAGGTCGTTTACGTAAATCGTACCGTCAGCGATGATAACAAAGTCGTTCGTACCGAAGCTCTCAGGGATATAAGCCCGAAGGTCAACTCTCTCCTCGACCAACGCCACTGCGTCAGGGGTGATGGACTGCGCTTCGCGAAAGTCCTCGAGGCAGTGCTTCACATACCCCTCCATAACGTACTCGTCCATATCGGGGGAGTAGAGGCGGTGGGCGGTGATTTGGTCGTAGATGCGGTCGTACTCGTCCGCGCTGATAACGCCCAGTTCTAACCGTAGCATCGCTTCTGCGAGCTCATGCGCCAGCGTTCCTTCGGCCGCAAACTCGCTGCTCTCCCTTACGCCAAACTCCTCCTCGAGGCGAGCTGACGGTGTGCAGTTCATCCAGCGGTGCGCGCCCGAAGCGCTTAGCAGGGCGTGCGCCCGCTGTGAGTGTTGTTTACGTTGATTAGCCATTAGAGCTGCTGCAAGAAAGAGTAGAAATCCTTGTAATCGCTCTCCTCGAGAGTGCTCACGTTAGTAGCACCGAGCTCGGTGAGCTTCGCCTTGATCTCCGAACGGTAGTCGTTCACCTTCGATGCCATCAGCGTTCTGATAACTGTGATGTCGAGCTTAGGCTTTGAGGCCTTTGGCGCTGGGGCGGCTGCTGGTTCTTCTTCCGGCTCTTCTTCCTGCTCACCCAGTGCAAGAATCATTTTGCGCAGCTTGGCATTCGTGTTCTTGCCTTCGGTTTTCGACGGATCGACACCGTTGCGTTTGAGCACTGCGGTCAAGTCTTTCACGCTTACGTTCATCAGCTCCTCCTCGCTCATCGAGAGAATCTCCTCGTCCGAGGGAGCTGCAGCTTCGTTTTCCTCTTCGGGCTCAGCGGGAGCAGCTGGTGCCGGTACCGGTGTGGGCTTTGCTGCGGGTGCAGGGTTGTTAATTACTCTGCCTGATAACAGGCCAACCAAGAACGCCTGTGTGGCGTCCGAAAGCTCAATTTGAACTCTCACTTTTACTTCCATTTCCATTTGTGACTGTGTTTATAATGTTGATAAAGTCTACTATTGCAATGTGCGAATCGCACAGTATGGTATCGAACGCCTCGCCATCGAGAGTAATGGTTATCATGCCGTCGTCGAAGAAGGCTTGGTATCTGCCTTTTTGAAAGGTTATGCGCCCCTCTGAGCGGGTTGCTCTCCACGAACCGAACAACAATGACACGGGAACCTTGAGCCACTTCGCCAACCGGGTAAGCTGGTCAGTGTCGAGCATGCTCTCGAATGAAAGCACGCGGTCGAGTGCCCTGTCGGGCTGCTTGTTGTTAGGGAAAAGAACCCGAGCGCATTTGCGCTCATCGAGGTCGTATGACTTAATTATGTCTTGTAAGTTGAACATTTGCGTTAGTTTTGATTTGACTTTGCAAATATCAACTATTTTGTTGGAATACGCAAACTTTTAGTGCGTTAAATATGGTTAAAAAAGCATACCGCCCTGAGTATCAGAGCGGTAGCTTGCGAACAAAAAACCGAAAACCAACTTTTATAACTAAAAACACAAGGATGAACAGATTGGAGAACGCCACAAACTTCGCCCACCACGGTATCTCAGGCTCTTTGGGAACAGTGGGCGTTTGTACTTTTATGGTTTCTTTGTAATAATGCTTCTGCGTAATATAGAGCGTGTCTATATCTCTGCGAACTTTATAGGAAAGTTTATTCTGTTGAAGGGTGAACTCTGCCATAAGGCGCTTGGTCACTTCGGAGTTCAGCGAGGTGAGCAGAACATTGCCTGACGAATCACACTCCAGCAGCGCTTCAAACAAGGCGCTGTCGGGGCTCAGATACACGGGGATAGTTGTGTCACGCACGATGGTTGTTTCGGTGTGCGTGTTGGTGCACGGCACAGGGGTTTTGCAGGCGAAGGCCAGCATCACAATGGCAAGAAGAATAAGTCGTTTCATTTGAGTATATCATTAAGTTTTACACTGCCTTCTGTGAACAGGGTGTACTCCGCCCTTCTGCGCAACACGGAGCCTTCGCGAGGGGCGTTATCCGATAAGCGGATTCCGGCCAAGAGCCATTGCTCCTCTATTCGGTTCTGTGCGTTAATCGCCCCGTACAGCCACCTGTGATGACCCATGTCGAGCGTAAAGATGACCAGCGCATCGAACTCGTGCTGCTTGAGGGGTACTTTTATGTGTAGTTTCACAAGGCGCTCTGCCTCGAGAACGTCAGCGGTCAGCCACCCCTTAACCTCGTGCATTTTGGGCGACACGGCAGTGGGCACCATGCGCAGGAGCTTAGTTTTGTCCTTCAGTCCTGTGAAGGGGGCGCCAGTCAGGGGGTTGATTACAGGGTGCCCCCATCCGCATGTCCATTGCCGACGAGAGTTCATTTGCAGCCCCCAGCCGATCTTCTCCTGAGGCCTTATCAGATTGCGCGTGGTGAACTCCTTAATGATGCGGTACGCGGTGACAGATGTCCGTAGGTCGTAATTACTCATGCGATTTGTTTAAATAGGTTGAACTCCTCGCGACGACGAGCCACGAGCCCTGCGAGAACGCGGCCCTCCCCCGTTATGTATCTGCTCGTCCACCACTTCTGAATCTCCTCCATCGTGGCGTCGGCATTAATGAGCTTGAACAGTGTATCCGAGCCGCCTGTGTTATAGGTGTGTGAAACGAGCGCATCGAATTGGTTTTGGCACAGCGCCACTTTTACCCGATTGTCGACAATGTCTTCGTACTGAGAGATGACCTCTCTTAACAGCTCATCGGCTCTTTGCTCGGTGATAGTGATCATCTCGGGGTACTGCTGAGCGATGAGGGGGTAGTCCGCTTTGCCTTTTAGCCATTGGCCAGTGCGCTTGTTGCGCAGTGCATACCCGTAGCCGACAGTCCATATGCCCGAGGGGCACATCTTAGGCTGCAAGCCGATTGCCTTGAGGTCTCCGTCATGGATGCCCTCAAAGCGCTTTATCAGTGCTATTCCCTTCTCGCTTGTTTTCATTTTTCTTCTCCATTATTTCTCCGACGATCTTAGGCAGTCCGGCGGCTACAAAAAGCCCTGATACGGCAGCCACGAACTGCGACAGCTCACCGATATTTGTACTCACTGTGCCATCCTCGAGAACGTCCCACACAAGCACGAAGCCCGTTATGGCAAGCAGTGCGATGCCCGTGAGCGTTACGCCATAGAGGAACCAGCTCTTGATGCTGTACCCAGTTCCGTTGATAAGCAATTTCTCGAGGCGCTTCATGTCAGCCCCTCCCTGTCGATCTTCTCGATGTATGTTTCCCACGCGGTACAGCTGCCCCCGTGCTTGCAGTCTCTGTGCTGCCGGAAGTGTTCGTACATGACCCTGTACTTCTGTATCCACCGGCTCTCGGAGTTGCGCAGGACGTCGATTTGGGAGCGTAGGTCTTTGACCTCGCGCTCGAAATAAACTCTTTGGTTTTCGATGTTGGACTGCATTACCTTGTAGACCCACCCGATTACCCCCATGTTTATCATCAGCGCAACGGCTGAGAGGAGCATTGTTTCTGTCATCGTATTCATGTTTTATACAAAAATAGACATAAAACCTAAATTTCACAATGTTTTAACAAACATTTAATTAATAGACCGACTCCAATACCAAGCGCATCGGCTACTAAATCCAAAACGCTGAATTTACTGTTGGGATTGAAGTGGTCTCCGACTTCTTTGCCTAATCCAAGGCCAGCAGCGAACTTCCAATCAAAAAGCACAGTTGCGATAAGTGAAGCACCGAAATGCTCCACTTTATCGAAATGCGGTATCTGAGTTAATTTAATCCAAAGTGCTTTCATCCGCGAGCTGCTTTTTAAGTTCGACTATATCGGCTTGAAGGCGGTTAATATCCGCTCTTGCGTTCTCGCGCGCGATTAGTATCGAGGCGGGCGTGTGGTATGGGGGTTCTACTCCTCGCTGCACGTCGTCTAAATACTTATCGTTGTGGTAGTCCGTTTCACGCAGATAGTCGCGTGCTGTCGCTATCTGAGAGTGCTTGTCGTTGATTAATTGATTTGTGTCCATTTCGTTTGATTTTATTTGTGAGTTGTTGATGTGCTATTTTCTTTTTGGCGACAGCCGTCGGGCTGTTCCCGTTCAAATCTTTCAGCGAATTAAACCCTGCTTTTGGGCCGACGCACCCCGACCAGCTGTCGGGCATGCTCTCCGCCAAGTTGCGCCTTACTCCGAAGGAGGTGGTGTGCCTCATAAGACCCAAATAAGAGTTGACAGTCGCAAGAGCTTTCTGTACGTTGCTCTCGGGACGATGTATTTTTCCGAGGCGCCTTACCGCTTGAAAGGCGTTATGCACGGTTCGGTTGTGGGTGTATCTGCGCCCGGGCTTTAGCACCACGCCAACCATCTCAACCCCCTTCGAGCAGTGCTGTATGTAGAACTTGTGTGGGTGAAGGGTAAGACCTATCTTCTCAAGTTCTCCTCGTGCGATAGGCACGAAGCTAAGCAGCTTCTCCTTGTCTTTGTCAGCGATGTAGAAGTCATCGACATATCGCCCGTAGCATTTAAACACTGCTGTCACAACGTGATCAAAGGCGCACAGGATGAAATTAGCTAACAGCTGGCTCGGTAAGTTGCCGATGGGCAGCCCTCTGTCAGGGTCGATGTGAAAGAGGCTTTTGCTTTTGTCCAGCCTGCCCCAATACTCAGGGGGCGACCTCATTATACAGTTGAGCTCGGGATGGTCATTTATGATTGCCCGTGTTGCCCACACAAGGTCTTGCTGGTCATCCCTTGTGCACCTTTTTTCGATGTACTCCGTTATCTGACTTGTCAGCAGCGATTTGCTTATTGACATGAAGAATCCCTTGATGTCCATCTTCATCACGTAGCAATCGCCCCCGAGGGATGCAATATCTGACTCAAGCTGATTAACGCAGGCCAGTGTGCCTTTGCCCTTTCGGTTGTTAAAGGTGCGAGGAGAAAAGTCCTCCTCGAGCAAAGGCCGCAGCTTCCCATCAATCCAGTGGTGCACTATCCGATCCCTGAAGTTAGCTGCAAAAACCTCTCTGTCGCGCGGCCTTCGCACCACAAATGCGATAGACCGCGAGGGCTTGTATGTCCTATCGTTCAGCTCGCGCCAAAGTTGGATACAATTTAACTCGTAGTTTGTCTCGAACTCGAGGGCGCTGGCCGTGCCTCTCTTGTTCTTCCTGCAATCAAAGTAAGCCTCAAAAATCTCCTCGAGTCTGACCATACCTTTGTTTTCGATGCAATTCGGTGACGGAGCGCGCCCCGTTGCTATTGTTCTTATTGTTGTTGTTCAGATTGCCGTTGTTGCCGTTGTAGTTCCACGCGTTGTTGGAGCTGTTCTCTGTCTGACCTGCGATTATCTTACTCTTAGCTGTAAATGACAGCACGCAGTCCTTTGCATTAGAAAATTCACACTGCGTGAGGCGCTTCATGCCTCACCCATTCGGGATGTCGATTTTATCCATCCGGATAACTGTTTTGATATGTCCTCGACAATCAAAAATAAGTCAGCCAGCGATGAGATTTTTAAGAGCTTCATGTCTGCGCAGATTCTTATCATCGTTCTGAGCTCCTCGAAAGTGGCTAAAAACCCGTCTAAGTGTTGTAATCTGCCGTCACGGTCAAAGGCTTTATTGGCCAGTGATATGTGCGCGAACAGGCTTACTGCGGTGTCAGCCATGCGTGCGCCTATGCCGTGCCGGTGCATCCGCTCCATCGTAGGAAGGAGCGAGTAGATTTTTGTCGTTAGCAGGTAAGTAGCCTTGTATATGTGGAGCTTTTCTATCATGTTTTTTTTTGCGCTTATGCCAGCGCCCTTGCGGGCGCTGGAAAGTAAAAAATTAAAGTAAGTCTTACAAAGCGGTGACGGAGCGCGCCCCGATGCTACCGTACTTACTGGTGAAGTTCAGAAGGCCGTTGATGCCGCTGTAGAACCACGCGTAGTAGGAGCTGGTCTCTGTAGAAGCCCACTCTGACGAGCTGGGCGAGTCAACAGTGCCCCCGATAGCAGTCAAGGACTTGTTCACTGCGTCTTGTAAGTCAAGGCGTCTGCTTCTCTTGCGTCGGTGCAGCTCATATGCCGAAGCGAGCCACCACACTCCTGCCTCAAGCCCCGTGGTATAGCCCGCCACCATTCCGACGGTGGTGTTCTTGGCGTAGTAGGCCGCAGGGAACGCGGGCTTTGAGACCCCATCCGCATCAACCCACGTTATAGCGGCGAGTTTGTCGGTGTTGCTTTTTCCATTACGGTCTATGATAGCGTTCTTAGTGTAAGGCGCTCTCGCCATCTTAGCGTCGATGTACTTCGCATAACCCACCTCTCCCGCCCCGTAGAACGCCACAAGGGTGGGATTGTCCGTAGCGTTGTACCTCGAATATCGGATAGGGTTGCCCGCGCCTACTTGCTGGTCTGTGGCAGAGTCGTCCCCGCTCGTGTAATAGTACGGGTAGAACTTCTCAAAGTTACTGCCCGCGAACGAAGTTACGCTGCCGTCCTTGCGTGTAATGTTGCCGTAGGGCGTCAGAACCCCTGTCAACACCGTTTGGTAGTCCACTGGAGTCAAAGCTACCACTGCCAATCCGACACCTGTTACATTCGTAATCACGGGGGCATAACGACTGTGCTCGAGGCGTATGTATGTGGCGCCTGTGGTCACCGTCCAATGCTTCAAGGCAGTGTTATCCGCCCCCGAGTTGATGGCCGTGCTTACTAAGGCAGCTATACTGGCCAGTGTGTCCCCCGCTCCGTACACAATGTCGGGAGACGTGGTGGCGTTCACTGTCAGAGCGAAGGTGCCCCCCGTGCCGATGGCCAAGGCGGAAGCATCAATCTTAACCGTGTAGCCCTGCGCCCACGGGTACGACGGCGCTGTTTTAGACTCGATTAGTACGCGGTCGTTCTCCCTCTCGTGCACTACCCCGACCGTTACAATCGAGGCGGGCAAAGAAGCTGCGTGGTAAGTGCCCTCCTTGAGGTACTTTATCAGCGATGTTGTTTTGTCAAACACAACGATGTCGCCCTCTGCCGCTCCTGCCTTGCTTACCAATATGTTTCTGCCAACGAACAGCACCCCTGTGCCATCTCCAACCGAGGACACGGTGCTCTCGTTAGTTGGCCTGTTGGTGTCAGCGTTATGAGCTGCGATGTTGGCGTAGTAGTTTATATTCTTCATATCCTTCTAATTTGTTTTTAAGTGGTTCGTTGCTTCCAATCTGCCGCACTGGCGGTGCCAAGAGCGTCGTATGCTTTTTTGTTTACTGTGTCAAGGAACTCCTGCCCGATGAAGTCGGGTGTTACCGCGGGGGCCGCGGTGCCAAACAAAGTTTTCTCCGCGCCCGACTGCTTAACGCTGGTCATAACGGTGATGCTCTCGACTTGTATGTCCCTGAACGTGCCAGCCGCGAGGGCTGCCTCGAGGGTAGCTATTCTTCCCGCAAGAACATTCATAGCATCTGCAGCCGCTCTCTCCATGTTGGTCATGTGGGGAGTGGTCGCTATCACACTGTCCACATACCCCTTCGAGGGAGCATCCTCGGGAGCAACAGGTGTAAGTGGTACCTTAGGAGAGAGGGTGAAAGTCTTGATGCCACCGATGCTTTGGTTGCCAGTTAGCGCAACATACAGCGTGTCAAAATATGCTTTTAGGTTCGCCTTAATGTTGGCAAACGTCCACCACTTCATTTTGCTACCGTCGGCACTATCACGAACCGGTACTGCATCTGCATCGACCAACGAGGTCTTGAACAGTGAGGCCACGATGGTTTTAAATCGCAGCGTAGCAGCATCCCAAAACGAGAGCGACTGATCGACAGGAACCTCCTCTCGAGTGGCAACGGGCTGCGTTGCGCCCACATCACCGATACGCAGCACTCCTGCGTTGTCGATAACAATCTGACCATCGTTCACCCCGTCGTATTTCTTTATGATTAGCCCTGCGAGCTGGCCCAGTGGCAGCCCCGTGGTTGCGCCTCTGCGCAGCTCGATAACTTGCTCTGAGGTTGACAGCTTCTCGGCTTCTACCTCGTAGGTCTCTCCCTCTATGATTACGTTGCCCCTTATGAGCACGTCGCCCGCTGAGTTAACCTCAACGACTACCTGCGTGTTGTTCGAGGGGTTGAACAGGCGATAGATTCCCGCCTCGAGGTCGGAGAGCGCAAGCGCTCCTCCGCCACCAAGCAGAAGGTCAGCGTCGGTCGAGCCTGTTCGCTTGAAGCCTGCGTTGGCGGTAATGCCCTCTGCCGTAACTTCGTCCACGTCCAAGTCGCCATCTACCCTCAGTGGAGCAGTGCCCTTAGGCGTGATGGTGTCAAGCGTAACGCTCGAGGAGTTCGACCACCCTTGCGCATTCTTAACCAAGGGCTGTCCTGCCGTAGGGCTGTCGATATTCACATCGTCAATGTCAGTGAGAGCAAAGCTCGCCACCGAGCGAGAGAACAGCGAGCCGTTAACGTTTGCAGATATGACCTGAGCCACAGCGGTCTTGAGGCCGTAGGCCGGTTTCACCTTAGTGAGCTTGCCCGCTGCGGCAGGGTGAGGGTAGAGGAAGTCCGAGGTTGCCCACGTCTCCCCGACGGCGCTCCCCGTAGTGTTGAAGCCACGGAGCTTACCGAACCAAGTACTGAATATGAATGATCCGCTGTTGCCGCTCTCGGTAGCCAGTCCGAGGGACAGCTTAGGATCGGAGCCAGCGGTGAATTTAGCTGCTTTGATTTTGCCCGAATTGCCATCCGTGCCCACGTTCATGAGATGGTCTCCGTCCAAAACGTTCTCGGTCAGCTGCACGTGGTAGTAGAGCTCGAGCCCGAGGGACTGCCGCACGCTGCCACCGTTCATCCCGAGGTCAACAGTGCCTTCGTCAGGGTTCCACGCAAATTCGCCCTCGAGCAGAGTGGCGGGGGACGGCAGCCCTGTGTTAAGGGCGTAGACATTTGCAACGAGCCTGTTAAGCACAAGCAAGGGGATTAACTGCCACGTTCCCGTGGTATTAAGCAAAATGTACACCCCGTCGTAGCTTACGGTGAGCCCGAAGCTCGTATAAGCCCCTGCGGAGGTGGCTACATAGAACACAGGCCCGTCTTCCAACGACGGAGCAGTGGAGGGCGTTGCCAACCCTTTGAGGGTGGCGTTCTGCCCAAGGTCGGAGACCATGGCGAACAGCGTGTCTTGCATCAGCTGCCCTGTAATCTCGTTATTTCCATTAGCCTTAATCACAGAGGCGATAACGGCTTTGAGTTGAGTCCAGTTCGACATTTTCTTAGGTTTTTAATTTGTAAAATTAATCGTTATTTCTCTATCTCCCAACCCTTCGGAAAATTTAACATATCTTTAACACTATACGGTAATTGCAGTTGCCTTGGCGAGCTTCTTGACAACTGTGTCAGCAGTAAACTCGGCATCGACACTCGCCAAGTCGCCCTGCTCCTGCCACGTGGGCGTGATGAGGAAAGTGTCGGCGTTGTACGTCCGGCCTTCGGTGTCCACGATGGTGACGTAATCGTGCATGCGTATCAGGCGCATAGCATCAACCAGATACTCGGGGGCAAGGAACGAAAAGCGATATTTCTTCTCGCTTATCTGCTTTTCAATAAACGAGTAGCCATCCCTCTTTGTCACCTCCTCCTCGAAGGGGTAGTCGGGCTTTCCGAGCATAGTTGGCAGCAGTAGCCTGTTGCGCCAAGACTCAGTGTAAAGTATTTCGCGGTCGCCTATCTCGAACGAATTAACGTCTGACCACTCGAGGGTGAGGCACCTCGTGTTTGCCCCCCAAGAAAAGGTAAACACCTCTGTTGTCCAAGTCTTTGTGGCACTCCCCATCTCGATATAGTGTGGCCCCTCGGGAGGGTTCGTAAGTCCAAGCGACACGTGACCCCTGTACTTAACGACGTAGTATCCCGTGCGGCTCACGTAGCTGAGTCCCCCTGCCAAGAGGGAGGGAAGCACATTTACGGGGGTGGCCTCCTCGTCTTCGAGGCTGTACATAACGGCCCACAGCATCGGCTCGTATGTGCCTTCTACCATGAATTGGAAAGGCAACAGCCAGTCCTTCTCGGACATAAGAGGGTACACCTTGCCGAAGGCGTACGGCTTGCGGTGGTGCTGGTAAGGGCGCCCGTTTACGATGGTGTTTATGCCTAAATACACGGGCAGGGCGCAGTAGTTGTTATTCGGTGTCATAGCGTAATGTTATTTTGTTCATTCGACTTGCGAGATTAATGTCAATGGACTCAACGGATCCATCGCCTATGGAAGTGCGCACGAGCTTCATCGGGTCGGGGTCAGTGGCACTCGGGTACTCAACCTCGTGCTTTTTGGCACGTCGGATACCGAGAGCGGTTACGGGCAGCCCTTTTACAATCGCCTGCCGCCCCGAGAGGTTGTGTAGGTGGTAGTCCGCTTGAAGATTAAGCCACGAAAGCCCACCGTTTTGAAGCTCCCCCGTTCCGATGCCGTCAAGCGCGGTGCTACGGTAAATAATGCGGAGCGCTCCGCTTAGCGCCCGAGCTTCTGCCACAAGGAATCCGTCTTTGCTGACATCAGAGGGCGATATGAGCATGCGGTCTATGTCAGCAGTGAACTTGTTCATGGCTCTCGTATCAGTAGCACCCTTTGACACATAGGGAGATGTAACCTGAACAGGTCTGCCTTCAAAAAACTCGGACTGTGCGTCCATGTAGGTTAGGTTGAGGAACTCAGGCAACTCGCTTTTATCAAATTCCCATCTGCCCGTGCCTGTGCTCCAAAGTCTTCCGTTCTTGGGGTTCAAGAGTGCGGTGAGGTCTGCGGTAAGGGCAGGCGTGCCCGTGTATGCACCCCCTCGTTTAAAGTAGCTTATGTGCTCGATGCGAAGCCTACTCGATGAGTCTACGAACCAATAGCAGTCATACAAGGCTCTGAGCATTTCTAACACTTCTGCTAACGTAACGGGCGCTTTTTGCGCAGGGCGATCGTACTGTCCCGCCAGCACATTGGATTTAGGGGTCATAAAAAGAGAGTCAGCGTATGTGCTTGGGGACACGGATCCTCCGTACAAAAACTCACTGTATGTGGCTGTTCTCTCGTGCGTAATAGACGGAGCAATCTCAGAGAGGAGCGCCTTTATCACAGAGCCCACCGCATAAAAGTCGCTTTGCGTTATTTCCGCCTTGTATCCTTCTTCTGCGAGCTCAAAGGAGGGGGGTATGCCAAACCACACTGAGGAGAGCGCCCACTGATTTCGTGCCACGGGTATCCATCGGGCAACATAAGGAGTGGCAGGAGGAGGGACGAAATACATACCGTCCTGTGTAAGACCGAGCTCAGTGGGAAGGTCGGAAGCGTTCGGCGTTATGGCAAAATAATCAACGCCGATTACAAAGGGGCTTACACGCGTGTAGTTAAGATTCTCGCCCGCGATGTCGTTTGTAAGTCGAACAAAACCGACCGCTGCATTGTCGTGCACAAGGCGGGTGTATATCTCCACGACGCTGTAATATCCCGTAAACGACCCTGATGCATCGGGGGAGACAGGAGTAAAAGAGAGACTTGTCCCCGAAACCATCTCCGCGTGGTAGTCTGACTCAAACATGTCCTCATCGTCGAGGGCGCGAACTATGGAGTAATAGACAGCATCGTCGCCGGGCCCGTAATAATCAGGCTGTGTTCTCAGTTCCGCCTTGTACTCCGCGTTCCTCCCTACAAGAATACCCGCTAAAGATTCTGCTACGTAGTCGCCCGCTATGGCAGAGGGCGCTCCGGCTCCGTAAAGGTTTAGGCGGAAAAAAGTTTTGGACAACGCAAACTTATGAGTCCCTGTGATTATCGAGGGGCTGACCTCCGCGGTGCAAGCCGTTTCCCAGTAAGTGCCAGCGGTAGCATTTCCAAGGGCGGACTCGCCCGGGGAGTAGACCTGAATGGCGGCCCGTTTATCAAACGTGACTCTCTCCCTCTTTGCTGGCAGCTTTATAAGATTAAATTCCCTCGCCATCCCATCGAGCAAGTCGGTGTACACGTCATAAGGGCGAAGGCTTATCTCAACGCGCTGGTTGTCGTAGTCCCACTTGCAGTCTGTAGCATTGAATATAGCCCTGGCGTAGTCAGCCCACACTGCCCCCGTGCGACGTTGGAGTACGGTCACGAAGTCCTCCCCGATGCCCTCGCCATACAGCCAATCGAAGTCTGACCCAATTAGCGCTATTTTGCCCGTGAGGGACGTGCGGAAGAACTCTTCCCCGCTCTGCTTAGCTATCTTTTTGGCCATATCATCGCCCATTACGGCATTGACCAGCGTGCCGTTTATCTTTATGCGGTATTCAGGTGTCATTTGTACACTGTCTTTAAGTTCTTGTATATCTCAACCATCCGTCCGTCGGGGCTGACAGCGAAGCGACGCTCACCCTGCTCCCTTATGGTTCTCAGCTCGGTCTCCATGCGCTGCGTGTCCACGCTGTTGGCGGTCACGTTGACCACCGCATTGCCGACGAGCGCAGCCATGTACTTACGCTCGAAAGTGCCCTTGTTCAGCGAACCGATAATATCAGGGAGCACCCTGCGGTACTTGCCCGCTTGGCTCTTGCGGATGATAGCAAGTGCCTCTCCGCCCTCCGCCCTCCGCTGCCTCCCGTCCTTGGTGTGCCCAAGAGGTATGTCGTTGCCCGAAGCGTGCGATCCGCCATCGAGGAACTCAACGCCCCCCTCTGCGTACAGCTTTGCGTTCGAGGACGCTTTTGTAGCCTGCGAGGCCTTTATTTTTGCCGCGGTGAACGTGCCAAACATAAGGGCGATGAGGCCAATGGCCAGTAAGGGGTTAATCTTCGAGGTTAGCTTCCAAATGTTCGCGGAGGCAGTTACCAAGGATGACACCTGCTCCATCGTGTCGAGAGCCTGCTGGCGCTTAACCGCTTCCTCCTGTAGCTTGAGCGCCTCCTTCTGCTGCTTGCGGGCTGCATCCAGCTCACGGTTAGCTGCTGAGAGGTTGTAAGCGTACCCGTTCTCACGGGCTTGTATCTCGGAGTCCACCGCGCGCTGAGCGGCTTCGGCACGCTTGTTGGCCAGCTCGACGGCTTGGTCAGCAATCTCCTTCTCGGCAGCGAACAGCGCGCGCATTTGACCGATGGCGAAGTCTGTGGCCTGCTTGATGGCTTCTTTCTCCTCGTCTTTGAGGTTAAGGCCAATGAGCGAGTAGATGTCGAACTGCTTGTCTTTGAGGTCAGATGTCTCAAACTCTATGGCTTTTTTAAACGCCTTCATGCCCTCTATCTCGAGGTCGGTGGCTTGTATCGCACCCTCCTCCGCCATCTTTAGGCGAAGCTGCCAGTAGGCTTTGTCCTGATCGAGGCGGAACTTCTGCTTTTCGTATTCCGAGCGCTTTACGCTGTTGAACTCAGCCTCAGCGGTTTTCTGCTGTTGCTCGAATTGCCCGAGGTAGAACGCTTCGTTGAACGCCTGCCTCTCGTCCAGCGCCTTTTGGTTCCACTTGGCATTGATGTCATCCTCCGACTGGCGAAGGTTCTCCACGAGCCTTGCGTTTGCATCAAGTTCCTGCTGGCGCTGCGTCTCAAGCAGCTGCATGCGCAGCTCATGCTCATCCTCAGTGCCTTGCTCGGTGGCCTCGATGCGCAGGGAGATTGTGTCGGATTGCACTTGCAACTCGGCAGCCTGCCTGTCCTTATCGAGCTCACCGAGCTCGTAGTCAAGCTGCTTTTGCATGTTGGCTATCGTGTCGTTGATGAGCGCTTTGCTCGCTTCGGTGAGGTCTTTGTCGTTCGCCTGCTTGTTAAGGAGCTCCTGCTTCTCAGCGTTGAAGGAGTCCGTGAGCGCTTGCCCTCTCTTGGCATACTCCTCGCGCAGCAGGGCGGTTTGGCTCTCGGCATACTTGGCAGCTATCTCGTTGTTAGCGCGCATAATCTCTTCGGCACGGTCAGCAGCCGCCTTGGGGTCTTTCGGCTCCTTGGGGTCGTCGAAAATGTCGGACAGCGAGCCCTCGTAGAGCTTCTCAGCAGCGTCGGTAAGAGACTGCCTTGCTCCCGCAGAGGCCACCTGATTAACTACGCCCGTCAGGAGTTGCTGCCCCGACTCGCTGGAGAACTTACGCATGACTGCGGCGAGGTTCCAGTTTTTCTGCATCGCATCAGCGTACAGTTTACTGAACTTTGATGGGAACAGCGATGCGAAGCCCTTCTCCGTAACAAAGTCGCCCTTTGCTATCTCAGAAAAGAGCTCGTTCTTTTTAGTAATGATGTCCTCTCTCTTCACCCCCTCCTTGACCAACATCTCGTCGTAGAGTCTGAACAGGTCGTCAAACGACTTTCTCGCTTGGGCAACCTGCTCGGGGGAGAACGCCGACAACATCTGATCAGCTTTCTGACCTCTTATCAACTGGGACGCCGCATCGCTAATCAATCGCTGTGAAGCTGCCATCCGGACGGCTGCATCAATCTGCGCCTTGGCCAGCTTCGGATACGCCTTGCGCACTTCCTCGATGGTCTCGTAGTGAGTGCCAAAGGTCTCATTGAATTTCTTAATTAGCCCTTCGGTGTACTTCGCGTCGCCCCCGTATTTGCGAATAGCAATGCCAAGTTCGATAACGCCCTCGACTGAGCTTTTAAGCTCGCCAGCGCCCTCGGACACTACAAACGCCAGTGCCTTCTGCGACAACGTAAGAGAGTCGGTAGCCGACTTGGCTTTGAACAGTCCTGTTACATAGTTGATTATCTCTTCCCCGAACATGGAGAACGCTGTTACAACCAGCATGAGTAGTGTGTTGAAACCAAAAATGGCTGAGCCTAACTGCTTCCATATGTTGATTGGCGCCTTGCCAGTCTGCACGAGCTCCTTGTTGATGAGCCTGAGAGACTTTATCTCGTCAGCAAGGATCGGGATGTTGTTGGAGACGGCGAGAAAGAACGTGTTCATCGAAATGCCAAGGGCAGGGAGCTCTCGCACCAACTGCGAAACACCGGCGTTCAGCCCGTTCCATGCCTTGCGGTAGTTGCCTACGGACAGCGTGTGCTTGCCCGTCGCCTCCTGCAATCGAATCATCTGCTGGTAAATGTCGTATGTTTGTTGCTCAAGTGCCATCCCGTGCTTGTTAGTTTCGCGGTACTCGCGAGACAGACCGTTCAGTGTAATTTTGTTCTTCTCATACTGCGCAGAGAGGTGGTCGTATGAGCCGATAGCACTGTTGGCCAGCCGCTCCTCGATTTTGGCCAGCTGTATGGCGACCTTGGTCTCCCTCTGCGTTTTGAGCAGCTCCATGTTCTCTTTCGAGCGAGCGGCTGCCAGCTTTAGCTTAGCTTGCTCAAGGGCAGACAGCTCGGTGCGCTCTTGTTTTGCCGCACTGGTCGCTTCCTTTTGAGTCTTGACGCTGAGCTTCATAGCTTGATCGTACTCACGGATTTGCGTTTTGAGTTGCAGAATGGTGTTGAGAAGTTGCTGCCCCTCTGCCGTATTTAGCGCTTCCTCCTTGGAGAGCTTTTTGTAAGTGGCGACGGCCAGCTCGAGCCGGGACTTATAGGCCGTGTAGGACTCGTCCGAAGCACGTATCATTTGTATCTGCGCACGACTATCGGCATTTGTCTGAGCTATGGCCGCGCGTACTTGCGCCAACTTCGCCCCCGTCTCGCTCATGGCGAACGAGAGCTGTTTGTAGGCGCGTTCCAGCTGCTTGGTTTCGCTCGACGCTTTTTTAGTGGCTTTGCGCCCCTCCTCCGTAGCACCACTGGTGCTTTTCATTGAGTTTTTTACCTCGGTGGCGTGAGATTGTATAGTCTTGACCATCTCTTCATAAATAGCCTTGAGGTCGGTCAGCTCTTTTATCGCTTTTTGGATGGAGTCGTCCGCCTCAATGAGATCGGAGTACCTAATAGGATTTTCTGCCATTGTTTTGTTTTTTAGCTTGTTCGGCTTGTTTCTTTAAACTCTCAAGAACAGCATAAAACTCAAACACGGTCATACCCTTCACGTCCATGTTGGTCTTCTGCGAGATCATCAGGGCAGTGTTCTGAAAGTTCTTGATGAACTCGAGCTCACCCGTGCCCTTCTTCTTTTTGCCAACCCCAAGCAACGAGGCATCGACTCGATCAATTTCCTCTGCATTGTCTTTTTCAGTTATAATGCCATCGAGTATCAGGTCTATCCTGCGCTTGAGGTTGTCATATGTTTCTTTCTCCTGCGCATTGTCTACCATCGCAGGGAAGAATTCTTCTATTTCAGTTTCGACTTTTTTTTTAAACGCTCGTACATCCGGCCCAGCCACCCAACGGGAACTTCGTTCAGCTTAGCGTAGATGGCCTTTACACTGTCATCGCTGAGGTCTGTAACCTTCTCGCCATCTAACTCAGCGATGAATGCTACAAAGGCGTAGTGTTTTGGGCTTATGCCCTGCTGCACAAAATAAATGTTCTGCCTGAGGTTGTTAAGCTCCTCAGCTGCATTGATTTTGTCGCCAGCCCCTACGAACTTGGCGATACGCGTCAATTTAACGTCGACGTCCTCGAGGTCGCTCCCGACCTGAGCATCAATAAGTGCATAGCGGTTGAACCGCTGAAAATTCACCACTGGCAGCTCCTCGATGGTATCGTAGAGCTTGAGCGTATGTCCGTTTACCTTTTCCGTCAGCATATCAGTTTGCGTGTAATAGGCGTTGCCATAAGTGGCACGAGCCAGTTAATATCACCTGCAAATATACAAAATGTAATCGAAAATAGCACATTTGCCCAAAAACTTAGGCAAAATTCACAATTCAAAAGCTGCGAAAGCAGCTTGGGGGCTCTCACCTGCGCCCACTCGATCCACCGTTGCTTTTTGGCGAGCAGGAGGAGGAAGGAGGACAGGAGGCTCACTGTAGCTAATTCCCAAAGCATTCTTCGCGGACTGTTAAGTTAAACTCAATGCGAAAGCCGTGGTATGGGTACAGGAGGTACTGGTCGTCAATCTGACGAATGTTGTACCTGAACACATTCTCAGGCTTCTCGTGCACGGTGAGCACCTCGATGGACGTGTGCTTCATCACCCCTCTTTTAAACAGCTGGCGGAGCAGAATCTCCTTCACCTCTTCGGTGTAGAGCATCGTGTCATCACTGTATATCGTGGCCACGTTGAACCACACCACGAGGGATGCGCGCACACGCAGCCCCATGAGTGAGGGCGATACGGCAATGGAAGTCTGCGGGTCGTCAATCTCCACAAAGCAGTAGTTGCCCAACGCGTCATTAGGCAGGAGGGACATGTACTCGCCCGCACCGGTGTACAGTGCCGGATAAGTGCTCTCCGTGTTGTCGTTGCGCAAAGCACGCTTGTGCGCCCGCCCGTACACGCTATCCAGCATGGTCAGCTCGCTGAGCAGGGTTTGCAGTTCTTGTATGCCCTTGTCCAGCAGGACAGGATTATCTTTTGTCATAATAGTGCTTGTCTTAAATTGTTTAGTAGCTCGGGGTAAAGATACTCGTGCGCCACTTTGGCCATGTGCAGTGGCGTCAGCCCGAATATCTGCCTCCCGTATTTGTACTCTATCTCGGCAATCTTCCAGTCATCGGCCACGATGTAAAACTCGTCATCCTCGGCAATAACAAAAAACGAGGCGTGAAAGTCGCCCGTGTCGCGGAGCGTTACTCGGTTCGTAGGCTGCCCCTTGGATTGTTTTATTTGAACAGTGAGGGGGCGATAGGGTAGATATGACGCAATCTCTCTGCCGCTGGAGTCCACCCCCATCTCGAAGAGCTGCACCTGAGCGTTGAGGTTAGCGATCTCCGTCTCACGGGTGGCGATGGCCATCCTTATCTGAGCGTTGACCGTAGCCTCAAACTCTCGCAGTGCCCTTATCTTATCATCGACTATCATACTGTTTTGTACTTTATGCCGCCCGTTTTGCAGGGGATGCACACTCTGTCAATGCCCCCGAGGTTCAAACTGATGGCCTGATACGCTCGGTCAAGCTGGTACGACAAGCCGCTCTTCTTGAGCGATGAGCTGTCGCCATCGAGCTCGTAGAGGATGTCGTTGCGTGATACCACCGCGGCAGCCCGGTTAATGCGCTGAGCGGGGTTGTACGCCAGCTCACGTAACAAGTCAACAGCCACCTGCCTCGCTATCACATCGGCAAACACCCTTTTCTGCTCTACGATGAAGTCAGTGATGTCACACGACACCGATATTTCGAGGTTGATGCCGTAATTTTTGTCGTACGTGTACACGTTCTGCTGCACATCCCAAAAGCGGAAAATGTTGGCGAAGTCGTCGCTAAAGTCGTTGTTGAAGTCCACGCTGTACTCGTACCCCTCGACCACGTTCTTGAGCGGGTGTATCTCGATGTACTTGCTCCACTGCGCCCAAGCGTTGTAGTCCGAGGAGTTGCATGAGCCACAAGGGCTTTGGCTCCAGTCACGGTCTTTGTTGATGGCTTGCTGCCCCTCGGGCAGTTCATTCTCGATGTACACGAGATACCAGCTCCCGCCCGCATCATTTGCCGAGCTGTAGTAGGGCAGGTATATCGGCTCAGTTGGCACGAACCACTCCATGTCCCATTTCTTCACCTTGTTGAGCGTGATTTTCTTCACGATACTCATCGAGCTACTGTGCATGAGGTACAGGTTGATCGGGCCCGTCTGCTTAAACTGCAATCCGATTTTATTGATTTTAGTGGTAACGCCACGACTGCGAACGGGCACTATCTCCATACCAACGATGGACGAGGTGCGGGTGATAACGTCCGAGAGCCTTCCCGCCCCGTCGAACAACATGCGACTCTCGAGCAGGCTCTTGGCGTCTGCCTCGATCATCTTATCGCTGATGAACCGGTTCACTGCCTTCTGCACGCCAGCGATGGTCTTCTTCTCGAGCCATGCCGAGAACTTGTCGTCATCGTTGAACTGAGGAGCGATGCTGCGAAGGTTGGGTAGGGTAAGCAAGGGGTGCACCTGCTGGAAGTACAGCCCTGAGTCACTTTGCGTTAGCTCAGTGTCGATCTCGAACTCGGTGGTGTCGTAATGTTGTTGCCAGCCGACTAAGTGCAGCAGGGCTGTTTCTATATCCGTAGGTCTGTACATTTTTTGTCTGCTTTTAAGAGTATGAATACAAAGAGGGGCAAGGGCTGTGAAGCCTTGCCCCTCTGTTCTTATCCGATTCCCGTCAGATTAAGTAGTCGCAATTTCAGCCATCACAATCGGGCTGGCGATAGTGGAAGGCGCAGAGTTGTACGGGGTCAGTATGGCCACGTCAACGGCAAAACCGTAGTGCTCTTTGCGGGCACGGGTCAGGTCAGCGGTAGCTGCACCTGCGATGGCGTTGAAGTCACCGACAGACTCGTAGTAATACGTTCCGATAGGGAAGTTCAACATCGGTAGGGTGTCGATACCCCATTCGTGGCCAGTGCGCGATACGGTGCCCATCAGGCACTCACGCTCGAAGCGGGTCATCATCCCCACGCTGCCGCCCTGTACTGCGTACATAGTGGCGTATTTGTTCAGCGCATTGGTGATGCGGGTCGAGAAGTGCAGGATTTTATCGCTGTACTCCAACTGCTTGTTCTGCTCGTTGTACAAGCCAAGCTGGGTCAGCTTGCGGATGGTCGCTTCCACCCCTGCGTTACCGAGCAGGTGGATTTGACCGAAGTGGTCATTGGCCGCCATGATCGGGTTCAAATCACCGATGATGTTGTCCTTACTGGCCAACGGCACCTGCAGCGAGTTACCGGTCACTGTGTACAACAGGCTGTCTTTGAACACCTGAGTTTTACCTGCTCCAAGAGCGGTTACGCATGCGGTGTCCAGCGTTTCAGCGAATTTGTACAGGTACTTGTTGAACTTGCGTTCAAAGTCAGCCTGCATCGACATTTCATTGTTCATGTACATGGCCGGAACAATGGTGAAGCCCCACGAATAAGTGGCAAACGTGATAGTCATCATCTGCGAGTTGTTCTCACTGTCGGCAATAGTCGCAGAGCGGGTGTTGCCAATGGTGATGGTTCCGTCGAAGTCGAATACGGGCGTTTGCAGCGTGCTGCCAATCGAGCGCTCAGCGGTCTGTTTCAGCTCAGGGGTAAGGATTCCCGAAGGATCGTTCGACTGAACCATGAACAGGTCAAGAGCTCCGTAGCGGCTGGGCCTTAATTCATTTTTGTCCAAATTGCTCTTTGCGCGCAAATTTTGGATGCGAGTGTTAATTAAGCTCATTTCTTAAATAATTTTGATTGTTAGTTCTTATTTTCAAAACGTGTTACCCGTGCACGCTATATTCTTTTTCTTCTTATCGCATTGGCAGCTTGTCTACCTCAGCCTCGGTACGTATCTTCGACTGTTGCTCAGCGAACTCTGCCGTCCCACGAACCAAGCCTTGCGTGGCGAGGTGCTTGCCAATGGCGTCGTCCGCATCGACCTGAGTCTTAACGCCTGAGAGGTCGATGGCCCCAAGACCTTTCGAGCCTCCTGCGAGGGGCTTTGTTCCCGTTCCCGGCTTCGGTGGCGTGGTCTCAATCACGTCCCTCAGTGTGGTTTGCAACAGCATCTCCTTTGCAGTGAAAGGGTTCAGCTTGTTCTCGGGGTTGTTAAGCACGTTGCCGTCCTTTCCACGGAACACCAGCTCTCCCTTCTCATTCACCTCAGGGGTCGCAGTGGCCAGTATCTCACGCCTTGCATTGTCGATAAGTACCGACTGAACGGACTCAGGGATTCCTGCTTTGAAGGCCATGCCCGCTGTCGCCTGCGCAAATGCGTAGTCCACGTGGACACCCTTCACTCTCGACTCCAGCTCGCCCTTCTGCTGCTCGAACGCTGCCTTGTCGGCATCGTACTTAGCCTGCAACTGCGCGAGGCGGGTCTCAGTGTCAGTGAGTTTCTGCTTGGTTGCAGCATCGAGTGAGCCATCCTTGATTTGTTTTTCAAGGGCGGTCTTCTCTGCCGCCAGTGCATCAATTTTAGTCGATAACTCGGCGGACGCTTCCACCTGAGTTTTAAATTCGCCCAATATACGTTTTACGTAATCGTAACTTTTCTCGCCCTGCTTTTTGGCAACTCCCGTAACGCTTAAAACGTCCTCGTCGTAGCGGCCATGCAGCTCACCGATTTTGGTACCGATTACAGCGTTCTCATCGTTCTGAGAGAGGGTCACGATGGCCGAGAGTTGCTCTGCCGTCAGTCCTTCGAGAACTTTGTTTGCTTTCAATATCGCTTCATTCAGTGCCATGCCTTATGCGTTTTGAGTTGGGTCCCACAATACTTTCGACTCGTAGCCCAGCACAGCTTGGTGCTGTTTGAACTGGTTCCATGCAGTGCGGTCAAACATCTGCACATAAGGATCGGAAATCGGCTTCCCCGTGGCGGGGTCGAAGCGCTGCCCTTTGGTCAGTTCCACGTGGAAAAGGTGCTTTTCCTCATCCTTTGGAGTGTAGGCCTCCGAATCTTTAACCTTGGGGGCGAGGGCTGGCGGTGGAGCCACGAGGGGCTCGGGCGAAGGCGCTCCTACTTTCGGTGCAGGTTTTTTGGTGGTGGCTTTCGCCTTAGCGGCCTCGGCCGCTTCCATCTCGTCCTCAACCTCTACGATTTTCAACGAGAGGTCAACTAATTCTCCTTTCTCTGCCTCAGTGAGTCCTGTGGCTTTCGATTTACTTTCCAGCTCAACCTTCCGGCTCGTTAGTTCCTCGAGGTTTAATTGTTTCTGTTCCGACATAACTTAAAAGTGTTTTTGTTAATCTATCAATTTTCTCGCGGAAGGGCAGGTTACTACCAAACTCCACGATGTTAATGTTCTCACGCTCGAAGCGGTCAATGTAATACGACATGTTAGCCTTGAGCCTTAGCTCCTGAACCGTTACTATACCCTCCTTGTACATGTCAAGTGTCTCTTGTCGGGTGTAGTGGCGGTACGGTTCAATCTGCCGAATTATCTGCATGCGTTGCAACTGCGTAGGGTTCGTGCGGTACTCGGTCTCGAGGATTTGGTGCATGAGTGCATCAAGCTCGGAGTCGCTCGCCCCGTTGTCCTTGGCCTGTTTGTATCGGTCGTAGAGGTCTTTCACAGTGAACACATAGAACTCTGTACCCCAGTTAATCGAACAACCCAAAAAGCTGTTCCCGTACCTGAGGCGGCATACGGTCTCGTCGATGAACCGCTGGGCTTGCTCAAAGTTCGATTTAAGCGATACGAGCACCGAGGTTTTCCCCTCGAAATTGGCCGAAACCTGCGTTTCGTTAATAGCCTCCTTCTCGCTCACATCGCCACCAATGCCAATACAGCTGTCGTAGATTACCTTCTCAAGGCGCTCGCACTCCTTCACGTTGTAGTTGAGTGAGGCCTCGTCGATAGTGGTGATGCTTACGGGGTTTTTCATGTCAGGCGCGTCGTGCGTAGGTGCGGGGACTTCAAGGAACGAGCCCGGGCCCACGATGTGCTTCTGTGAGCACACAGGGCAAGGCTCAACGCCTCCTGCATGAAGCAGCTTATACTCGCCACCTGAGTTCCTCAGGAAGCCCCCATCACAGTAGTCGCCTGTCTCGTTGTTAGCAAAGTTACAGTCCGCTTCATACGCGCTGTATATAGGATACGGTGCGTAAAGGTCAAGGTGGCGCTTGCTGATTGCAAAGAACAGTAGCCAATCAAGGTTAGCCAGCTCCTTGGTAACGGGGTTCTTCTTCATTATCTTCGCCCCTTTGTTAAGGCGCGTTGACCAAAAAAACCTCGCTGGGCAGTAGCTTAGCCCGTGTTCTACTTCGGATATTACCGAGAGCACCTCTGTGCCCTTAACGGATAGAACCCGCATGTAGGTGTCATCGAATACTGCGATTTTATCTTCGCCCTGACGGAAAGCGATCCATTCAATCGAATTTCCATCAGGGGAAGACAGATCAACCACAGATGAGATGTCAAGAAAATAGAAATACGGCTCGGGGAGCTCGGACTCTTGGACGGAGGGTAAGTCCACTATCATAATGCTATGCGTAGCGGTCTTCATCCGCTCCCATCCTTCTGTCCTCCAAACAACAGGCTCGTTGAGCTTGTCGCGCTGATACTTCTTCCAATCCGTAGACAGCCCTGAATCAGCGAACTGATACGTCGCGTTGGCGTTGCGGCTATAGAAAACTCTCTCGAGTTCTCTATAGACGTCTTCAACGATTGCCGGTGTAGGAAGTGGAAAAGTAAAGAGCTTGGTAAATGTGTTGAATTTGTCTTTGGGTATTAACGAGTTGACCCACTCGAGGAACTCCTGCACTGGCGTATTATTATCATACGCAGTGAGGGCCGTCTCGGTATGAAACCTTAGACGACGCTCCATCCGGACTGCCTTAGCGACTTCATTCTTCGCCTTTGGTTCCTTCAGGATTTGCTTTATTTCCTCTACGCTTAATGCCATTTGTTTCGTTAAACTCAAATTTACTGTCCTTTGGGAGTACCCACCCACCGTTGTTCTTCATTCGTAGCAGCCGCTCGGCATGGCTAACTGTAAACTCCTGCTCAACGTTGTGCTCGGGCACGACCAGTTTTATCTTAGTTTCTCTCGCTTCCATGATTATGCGCCACCACTATTAACCAAGTCCGAGAGCGGATTGAAGTCAGTCGGGCTTATGACCGTCAGCTCGTCGCTCCAATTGGGGGCGAAGTGCCACTCCATCAGGTTCGAGTCAGGCTCTTCCAAGCCGCCGAGCTTTTTGTCGCCTACAAACATTCGGTAGATAGGGATAGGGCGAACTGCGCCTGCGACGCTTCCCTTGGTGCCTACTATCTTACCAAACTCGTTCACAAGGTAAATACCCATTGCTTCGCACATATACCCCTTGAGGGTCTTTACAATGGTGCTTTGCTTTGCGCCCAAGAACATCGCGCTGAAGGATGTGGGCGTGGCGCCTACTACCATCTCGATTCCGCCTACGGTGGCGTTACCACCCCCGTACACACGAGCAGTGCCCGGCTCTGTGGTCGGTGCCGACAGGTAAGGAGAAATCACAGCGCGGGTTCCGCCCGTAGCCGTAAGGTGAGAAGTCCACGAGGCAAGAACCGCGGGGAGCGTAACCTCGTTTTTCACCACGGGGTCAGCGAACACGCGCTGGAAAATTACTTTTTGAATTTGGCCCAAGTTCTCAGTACACCCGTCCTCCACAATGGCGGTCAGTGCCGTAGCAACAGGGCATCCACAATTTAAACTCATATCGTTTACGTTTTAAAAGGTTGATACTATTTTCTTTATTGGCGACCGCTCTGACCCGTGGAGGATCGCATGATTAATTGACAAAAATAGGTAAAGTAAAAGGCAAACACAAGCGCAGTGCCAATAAATCGTCGTTTTTAACGTTTATTGGCACTGCGGTAGTTAAGCTTCCGAAACTTTCAACGCGGCATCGAGGTATTTCAGCACGCGGTTAAGTTCGTTTTTGTCCTTCATGTGGATCAGCCTCTCCTTCGATGAAACTTTGATTTTGAGGAAGTGCTGGTCAAGAGATACCGAACACCCTCCTGTGTACTCGGAGATGCTTGTCATTCGCAAGCGTTGGTCTTTGATTTTTATAAACATGACTTTACGGGTTGAGTCCCTTCATGGACTCTTTAAGGGTTAAATACTGGTTCTCTGCCTCTCGGAGCTGCTGCTCGCGCGTCTCCTGCAAGAAGGCGTGAATCTTTTGTAAAATCTCGTTCTGCTCCTGCGGAGTAAACTCAGCGCAAATCTTTCTTGCGATCTCGGTGGCTACTTGGATGTGTTTCATCTTTTTCTGCTTTTTATTTCTATGTGAGTAACTATTGCCA